>Ga0136559_1000832_pt1 | contig 10353 bp, 10 predicted proteins | sample AntRauMeHopE1496_FD_104633 | JGI IMG/M metagenome (GOLD analysis project Ga0136559, IMG submission 104633) | Saline lake microbial communities from Rauer Islands, Antarctica - Metagenome Hop E1 #496 | ecosystem: Environmental > Aquatic > Non-marine Saline and Alkaline > Saline | place... | reverse complement strand
TAAAATAGTGGAGGCCTGATTTTCCGAATTTTTTCGTGAGAAATTGCAGTGAAAATTGCTTAAGATCGGCTCCATTGTGGATTCCAATTGACTTCATCTTTTCGCCCGTGACTTTCCCAATCCCAAAGAATTTACCTATTGGGAGTTTTTCCAGAAAGGACTCTGCTTCCTCGGGCAGGATCACCGCTTGACCATTTGGCTTATTCAGGTCGGATGCTGTTTTCGCCAAAAATTTATTATAGGATACTCCTGCAGACGCATTGAGACCGGTTTTTTCTTTTATTTTAGCTCTGATTTGGCGGGCAATCAAAATAGCGGATTTAAGTCCAACTTTGTTTTCAGTAACATCCAAAAATGCCTCGTCTAACGAAAGTGGTTCTACCAGATCGCTGTATTCGTAAAAAATCTCACGGATTTGAAGACTAATTTCTTTGTATCGATCAAATCTTGGCTTTGCAAAAATTAAATGGGGACATTTTTTCACCGCTAACACCGAAGACATAGCAGAATATACTCCGTACTTTCTGGCCTCATAGCTTGCCGCTGCGATAACTCCTCTTATCTCGCTTCCTCCTACAGCGAGAGGCTTTCCTCGCCATTCCGGATGATCCAATTGCTCTACCGAGGCGTAGAACGCGTCCATATCCACATGGATGATCTTTCGGGTAGGCGATGGGGTGATAGCTTCATTTTCCACAGAGTACTTCTATTATTGCACCTGCTTTAAGCAGACATTCCTGGTATTCCTGATCTGGATTGGCATCGATGGTGACTGCACTGCCAACTCCAAAATAGAGCTTTTTTACTTCCAAATCAGCAATGATGCTTCTAATGATTACAGAAAAATCAAAATCTCCATCAGTTTCTACCACTCCAAATGCACCGGCAAACCAGCCTCTTTTAAAATTTTCCAAGCTATCAATAATTTCCATAGTTCGAATTTTCGGCGCTCCCGTCATACTCCCCATAGGAAATGTGGCTTCGATAATATTCTTGAACGAGGCCTTATCTGTCGACTGGGCACTGACAGTACTAATCATTTGGAACACCTTGGGCAGGGCATATACTCCAAATAGCTCGTCTACTTTTACAGATCCGGTTTCTGCAATTTTGGCAAGATCATTTCGCATTAAGTCTGTAATCATTAGATTTTCAGCCTGTTCTTTTTCACTTTCAAATAGTTTTTTCTTATTTTGAAGGTCATTCTGTTTGCTTTCTCCCCTTTGAACAGTACCCTTTATAGGTTGAGCAATAAGTCTGGCACCTACCTTTTTTATATATCGCTCAGGAGAGGCTGAGACTATCCATTTTTTGCCAGATTTGAAAAGGTAAGAAAAAGACATTGGAGAAATTTTCTCCAATTCGAAGTAAGCCAGTATTGGATTCCAGTGCTCAAATTCTGCTGAAAAAGACTGACAGAAATTTAATTCATAAGTATTTCCTTTTCGGATTTGATTCTTTATTTCTTCGAAAGCTGTAAAATACTCATATTGAGATAATTGATTTTTTATTTGAAGTGATTTTTGACTTTTTTCATTCAGATCTATTTGATCTATCTTCTGCCAAAATTCAGATTCTAACGGGATATTCGAGCTGATCCCATTTGTATCAAACACCAAATCAAATTCCGCTTCGAAAAAACATAAATCCGGTAAAGCCAAGACTGGAGAATTGGTACTATTTAATTCTTCAATTCTATTTTTAAAATCATAGCTAATTACCCCAACTTTAGCCCCGGCAGAATTTCCACTCCAGACTTGTTCCTCCTCTAGCAGATTGTTTCCGCCGAGAAGCCTATGGGGAAAATTTCCGGCAGGATATCCGTAATCTTTGCCGTGCAAATATGCAAAATTCGCATAGTTTTGATCTGTCCAATAAATGAGTTTTTTAATCCATTGATTGGATGGAAGCGGATATTTAAAATTCCGATTTTTCATATAAACACAAAAAAAAGAGGAATACCGAAGAATTCCTCTTTTTTTCTTTTTGATTTATTTACTCTGAAGCTTTCAAATCAAGCTGAAGTGATACAGTATTATAGATAAACTGATCCTTAGCTTTGTCCACAGCATTAGCTTCGTTGCCGTAGGAAAGTCCCCAAGCAGTTCTGTCAATGTTAAAGCCTGCTTTTGCCATTACTATGTTATTTTCCACAGAGACTGCAGCAGGGAACTTAATGTTTTTAGTTGTACCTCTCATGGTTAAATTCCCGCTGATCCAATGTGTAGGGTTGGTTGGGCTTAGGGAAGATGCCGCTGGAGGAGTATTGTCAGTTGCAAATTCTTCTACATCTACAATCACATCAGTAGCAGAAAACGTTTCTACACCTGTGATTTCGAAAGTTGCGGTAGGGTGTTTTGCAGCGTCAAAAAAATCTTCAGATTGCAGGTGACCCCAAAGTTTACCGTAGTCTTCTTCAGTTTCTGGGATATCTTCGATTTTTAAACTAGTGATGTCAAAAGTGAATTTCCCACCTGTTATTTCATCTCCTTTTACCGAAAGTATACCATCTATTGCTGGGATTTTACCAACGTGTTGGCCACCTGGCTTATATCCTCGCCATTGAATTTGAGTCGTAGCTGGCTCAATAGTCAATGACTTGCCTTCTGCCGCAGCTGCTTCCTGTGCATCGGTCGTCTCTACTGTAGATTGCTGACTGCATGAGAATGTGATCAATGCAGACGCTAGGACTAATCCTGATAATTTTATTAGTTTCATGTGCTTTTAATATGGGTCAACTTTATATGTATATACACGTAAAACTGAAAAGCTTTTAAAAAGTTCGATTAATAGGGAAAATAAGTAAAACAATCTTCAAATTATATATCTATTTAAATATCATGGCTTTAATTCTTTCGGTCAATCAAAAGACTCCTAAATTTGATTCAAGTTGTTGGCTAGCACCCAATGCCACTGTCGTAGGCGATGTGGAAATGGGCGTCAATTGTACGGTTTGGTTCAATGCGGTGATTCGTGGAGATGTCCATGAAATCCGAATCGGGGACAACACCAACATTCAAGATGGAGTGGTGATTCACTGCACCTACCAAAAGGCAGGCACATACATTGGTAATGAAGTATCAATCGCTCATAATGCGGTGGTACACGGGTGCACTATTCATGATCGGGTTTTGATCGGGATGGGAGCAATTGTCATGGACGGAGCGATAGTTCATTCTGGAGCGGTCATCGCTGCAGGCGCGGTGGTACTGGCCAATACTATAGTTGAGGCAGATTCAATCTATGCCGGGATGCCTGCAAAGAGAATAAAAGCAACCGGAGACCAGATGAAGGAAGTGATTGAAAGAACCGCCCGTAATTACCCAATGTATGCCAAATGGTTTGACTACTAATCACTTCACTAAGCTATAAATGAGCTAATTCTATTTTTATTTCGGATTTTTCTAATAGCTTTGTTTGCTATTGTTAGGATCAATTTTTCATTTTTTTACTGTTTTTTTATGGATTTGAGAGTCAAGAAACTTTCTAAAAGTTTAATAATTTTCGTTTTGTTGATTTTGTTTTTTCTCATCAACATTTTGATGAAAAACACTGTACCGCCTGAGTATGTCTTGGATTTGAAGTTTCATTACACTGCTATGGAAGCCTATCAAAGATTGGAGCTGATGGGTCAGGAGCTCAGAGAATCGTACATGAAATGCCTCCTTATTTTTGACATGCTGTATATGGTCATTTATACGATATTGGTTAGTCGGACATTATTGTATCTATGGGGCCACCAAAAATTGGATTGGGTTTGTATGGCGGTCTTATTTTCTGATTTTTTAGAGAACATTACAGTATTGTACTTACTGAACACCTTTCCTGTGTATTCTTTTAAAGGTGGGTTTTTAGCTTCTTTTTTCACAACGACTAAATGGGTGTTTGTCGTGATGATAATTATGCTTTTATTAGGTGGATTATTCAGAACTATTATGGGTAGAATTGGAAAAAGTACCTTCTGAAAAACTGTAAATCCAGAGGTAGTTAATATCTTCTTATCCTTTATTTCAAATCAGTAGGAATTTTAATTTTCCATCACTAAATTTTCATTCACCTCACCCTAATTTAATGAAAGAGGAGTATTTCAAGTGGTTTTCCCCTCATCTTCAGCGGGATGTCCAAATGCTTTGTTTTGGCCATGCAGGCTATCCAGTTATCGTATTTCCTACCTCCAAAGGTTCTTTTCATGAAAATCGAGATATGGGATTAATTGAATCTGCTCGCTGGTACATTGAACAGGGTCTTATTCGGATTTATTGCCCTGAGAGCAATGATGCAGACAGTTTTTACAATAAAAATATCCCTCCTCACCAGCGGATTCAGAATCATGTGGCTTACGATAAGATGATTTGCCACGAAGTGGTCGAGCGAGTGAGATTAAATACTTCGGTTGCCAAAGTGGTTGTAGCGGGATCGAGTTTCGGTGGTTACCATGCGGTCAACTTTGCTTTTCGGCATCCTGGCTATGTGAGTCATTGCTTTAGTATGTCAGGGGCATTTGACATTCGGGATTTTATGAATGGGTATCAGCACGATGATATTTATTACAACAGTCCGCTGGAGTATGTTCCGGGACTTCATGATCAGGAGCTTTGGAAGATGGATATCGTACTGGGTACTTCCAACTGGGACATATGTCTGGATGCCAATCTGAAAATGCATGAAATGCTGGAATCTAAAAGCATCCCTCATTGGCTGGATATACGACAGAATCAAAACCATGATTGGCCCGTGTGGAAGGAAATGTTTCCTCATTATCTAAGCAGAATAAAATTTAATTAATCGGTTTAAAAACAGTTTATTATGAAAAAAATTGGAATACTTTTCGGGATGGAGGATACATTTCCTCAAGCATTTATAGACCGAGTAAATCAGAAGGCTGAAAAAGGTATAATGGCCGAAGCGGTACAGATTGACAAGGTGATTCAGAACAAGCTTTCTGAATACGCAGTCATCATTGATCGAATCTCACAGGATGTCCCTTTTTATCGTGCTTATTTGAAAAACGCAGCATTGACAGGTACCGCGGTGATCAACAACCCGTTTTGGTGGAGTGCAGATGATAAGTTTTTCAACAACGCGCTTGCTGATCAACTTGGGGTACCGCTTCCAAAGACAGTGATTTTGCCATCTGCAAAACATCCGGACGATACTACTTCTATGTCATTTAGAAATCTTAAAGCACCTCTGGACTGGGAAGGGATCTTCGAATATGTAGGGTTCCCCGCTTATATGAAGCCTTATGCCGGTGGAGGCTGGAAAAATGTATATCGATTGGAAGATCGGGAAGAGTTCTTCAGGACTCACCCGACCACAGGTCAATTGGTGATGCTCCTTCAGGAAGAAATAGTTTTTGAGGAATACTTCAGAGTATATTGCCTGGGTGGAAAAGCAGTTAAAATCATGCCCTATGAACCAAGAAATCCGCATCACCTTCGATATGTAGTGGATGGGCCTCCGTCTTCCAAAAAACTTTTGGCGACGGTAAAAGATTACACGATTCGTCTTTGCCAGGGATTGGGTTACGATTTCAATACCGTCGAGTTTGCAGTAAAAGACGGAATTCCTTATGCAATCGATTTTGGAAATCCAGCTCCTGATGCTGATATCAAATCTGTAGGTCAGGAAAATTTTGACTGGGTGGTAGAAGAAGCTGCTAAAATGGCCATCAGCTATGCAAAAGCTCAGAAACCAGGAAAAACTAATCTGACTTGGGGCTCATTTATGCGTAACTCAATCGGCGATTCCAAGAGATTTTAATCTAATTTAAAAAGTAACCATGACAGCACTTTTAAAGAAACTGCCTCAGTTCACCCTTGGAGTAGAGGAGGAGTACCAGATTATTGATCCAGTGACGCGAGATCTTCGATCGCACATGTCTAAGATCGTAGAGGGTGGCAAGATCTCACTGCATGAGCAAGTCAAGGCCGAGATGCACCAATCTGTCGTGGAGGTTGGTACTAATATCTGTCAAAATGTTGCCGAAGCACGAAAAGAAGTCTCTTTTCTTAGAAATAAAATAGCCGAACTAGCCGACAACCAAGGATTATTGGTGGGAGCAGCAAGCACTCATCCTTTCTCCAGATGGCAGGATCAGGAAATCACAGACGATCCCCGGTACCATAATATCGTCGATGAACTTAAGGATATCGCTCGATCGAACCTAATTTTTGGGCTCCATGTCCATGTGGGGATTGACAATAGAGACACAGCCCTTCAGTTGATGAATCAGGCATGTTATTTCCTCCCTCATATTTATGCGCTGACGACAAACTCACCCTTTTGGGAAGGGAGGAATACTGGTTTTAAAGCTTTCAGAGCAAAGATATTTGCAAAATTCCCAAGAACAGGTTTGCCGGAATACTTCGATTCAGTTCAGTCTTATGACAACTATCTGGAGACCTTGATCAAAACCAATTGCATCGATAACCCTAAGAAAATCTGGTGGGATCTAAGAATCCACCCGTTCTTCAGCACGATCGAATTCCGAATTTGCGATATGTGTCTGACCGTGGATGAGACCATTTGTATCGTAGCGATCATTCAAGCAGTGGTGGCAAAATTGTACAAACTTCTCATGAGCAATACCAGCTTCAATGTGTATCGGATCGCGCTGATACGAGAAAATAAGTTCCGTGCTGCCCGTAATGGAATTGAAGGCAAACTGATTGATTTTGGTAAAAAAATAGAAGTGCCTACGCCTGAATTAATTAATGAGCTTCTTGATTTCATCGAAGATGTAGTAGATGAATTGGGCAGTAGAGATGAAATCGAATATGTTCACCAAATCTTGAAGAATGGTACCGGCGCGGATCAGCAATTGGCAGTCTTTGAGCAAACTGGAGATTTGACAAAAGTCGTTGATTTCATAACTTCAAAGTTTAAATATGGGATTTAAGCACAATCGTTACTTTTGTGTCAAAATAAAGTAATAGAACTAGTGGGAAAGCGGAAATTGAATCTTGCAATTTTGGATATGTACGATGGCGAGCCGAATCAAGGCATGCGTTGTATCAAGGATATTATTGGCCGATTCGAAAGTCAACTGAGTTATAAAGTATTTGACGTAAGAGGTAAGGCTGAACTTCCTGATGTACAGGATTTTGACATTTATATTTCCACCGGCGGGCCAGGCAATCCCCTTGAAGGAGATGGGTATTGGGATTTGAAATATTTCGATTTCTTGGATCAAATCTGGATCTGGAATCAAAATCACAACCACAAAAAATATATTCTTTTGATTTGCCATTCATTTCAGATGGCGTGTAAGCACTTTGGATTGGGACAATTGACAAAAAGAGAATCTACTTCGTTTGGAGTGATGTCTGTCCACAAAACTGCCGAAGGAAAACAAGATCGAATGCTTCAAAACCTTGAAAATCCCTTTTGGGCAATAGACTCCAGAGATTATCAAGTCGTACAGCCGGACCATAAGAAGTTCAAAGTCTTGGGAGCTAAGATATTAGCTTTGGAAAAAATCCGAGATCATGTCCAATACGAGCGGGCGATCATGGCAATTCGATTTTCTGACGAAATGGTGGGTACTCAATTTCATCCCGAGGCAGATCCAATCAGCTTCCTTAACCATCTGAAAAAAGTAGAGGTGAAAGAGAAAATAATAGCATCTAAGGGAAAAGTTAAATTCAGAAAAATGATTGAGCATCTGGTAGATGAGGATAAAATCTTCCGAACCAATGAAACCCTGATTCCTAATTTTCTGGAAAATTCCATTCGAAGAGTAAAAGCGTCACAACTTTTAAATATTGTATGATCAGTAACTGGAGGGAAAAATTCAACGCCGAATTTACGCAGGAGAAATACGAAGCCTTCTTAAAGGATATTTCCTCTGATTTTGATTATTTACCAACATTCAGAATTGCCGAAACCCCCTTTTTCATTCCTAGAGATCTTCAGGATCAATTAATCGAAGCGAGTAATGAAGTCGTCGATTTCATCTCCAGACCGGATTTCAAATCACTTACTCAGCGTGCGATTGACCTGAATACAGCAGTTCCAAATGAAGACGCTCATACCCAATTTATTGCTATAGATTTTGGGATTTGCACAGAAAATGGTCAGCTAATTCCAAAATTAATTGAGGTTCAGGGCTTTCCTTCAATTTTCAATTTTCAGTCAAATCTTTTTGATAAGCTAAAGACGCATTATCCGTTTTTGGAAGAAACCACTCCCTTTATTGGAGGCATCTCCCGAGAGGAGTATCAGGAGATACTTAAGAAAGTGATCTTGAATGGATTCGATCCCTCAGAGGTGATTCTATTGGAGATTGAACCTGAAAAGCAAAACACGAAAATTGATTTTTATTATTGTCACAAAGACTTTGGGGTACCTTTCATTTGTGTCACCAAAGTGATCAAAGAAGGTAAGAAGTTGTACTACACCAGCGAATCGGGTCAAATAATCCAAATCAAGCGAATTTACAATCGGGTGATTTTTGATGAATTAAATTTGAGACAAGATCTTGATCTTCAGTTTAGCTTTCAGGAGGAGCTCGATGTCGAGTGGGCTGGTCATCCAAATTGGTACACCAGAATATCCAAGTTCATTCTTCCCTATTTGAAAGGAAAGTATTTCATCGAGACAAAATTATTGAGTGAACTAACGGAAATCCCGACAGATCTTGAAAATTATGTTTTGAAACCACTTTTTTCATTCTCAGGCTCAGGTGTTGTATTCAATGTGACTGCAGAAGATATCGCAAAAGTGACTGAAAAAGACCTTTACATTCTTCAGAAGAAGGTCCACTACGAGCCTGTAGTACAGTCACCTGATGGTAAAGTAAAAGTGGAAGTTCGGATCTTGGCGCTCTGGCCGGAGCAGGACGAGAAGCCAACATTCGTTTGCAACTTGACTAGGTTAAGCCGTGGTGAGATGATCGGAGTCAAGTTCAACAAAGACAAAGATTGGGTTGGTGGTACGATCGGATTGTTTGAGAAGTGAAATATGAGCTATTTCCACTCATTTCCGCATCTTCATCAAATATCCCATTTTGCAGGATCGCTACGCCACTCGGATAGTGATTTGAGCTCATCTTTTCCGATATAATTACGGTCAACTGCTCTAGGGAGCATCGCTTCGTAGTGACTCAAACAAACGAGCTTTACGCCCGCATTTTCAAAGTTTTTGGCAGCGATATCAAAGCCGTAACTGAAAATTGCAACCATGCCCAACACTTCGAAACCAGCATCTTTCAGATCTTGGGTAGCCTTCAGTGAACTTCCACCAGTAGATACCAGATCTTCCACTACTACTACTTTTTGACCAGGTGTCACTTTACCTTCAATCATATTTTCCATACCATGGCCTTTGGGTTTGGATCGAACATAGATAAAGGGGAGGTCTAGATCATTTGCAAGTAACGCTCCTTGCGGAATCCCTGCCGTGGCTACACCCGCAATTGCCTCTACAGTTGAGAAATAGTGCTGTATACTTTTAATGAGATTTTCTTTGATCATTGTCCGCACTTTTGGAAAGGAAAGCGCTAGTCTATTGTCACAATAAATAGGCGATTTCCAGCCAGAAGCCCAAGTAAACGGCTTGGTAGGCTGAAGTCGAATAGCCTGAATCTCCAACAATTTGTCGGCTACTTCAGCCGCTACATCTTGGTCTAAAATTTCCATACCCTAAAAATAAGCGATTAAGTTCGGCTAAGGTTGTAGCAACGTGAAAAATTATGCACTTTTGAGCTTACCCAAGCTTATAAAAAACCGATTCCAAAATGAGAATCTTCGTAAATGACAAGCCCTTGGATCTGATAAGCTATGAGGAATTAGATTCTTCCAAGAGCTTTGAATCCGAATATCTCCCCACAGATAGTCTCCCTTCTCAGATTTTTTGGGAAGACGATCTACTTATTCATGAGCCTTCGCAAGATTTGATCATCGAATTACTCTATGCGCTGCGTACGCGTAAACTCAAGAAATTAGACTCAATCACGTTAGTAACCAAAGACAAAGCAGGCCTGAAGAAATTTGTGAAGAGTCGGTTTTTGACGATTAGAGCTGCCGGTGGTATTGTGACCAAGAAGGATAAAATTCTACTGATATTCAGACTGGGGAAATGGGATTTCCCCAAAGGGAAATTTGATAAAGGCGAAACCCCAATTCAATGTGCCTTGCGCGAAGTGGAGGAAGAATGTGCAATCAAAGTAAAGGCCGGCAAACCTATCATCACTACTTGGCATACCTATACTCAAAATCGGAAAAGTATTCTCAAAAAAACCTATTGGTTTCAGATGGATAGTATCTATGATGAAAGGATGACACCCCAAAAAGAGGAAGGAATCGAAGATATCAGATGGTTTTACGAAGGAGATGCAAAAGTGGCCTTGGT
>Ga0136559_1000830_pt1 | contig 10382 bp, 13 predicted proteins | sample AntRauMeHopE1496_FD_104633 | JGI IMG/M metagenome (GOLD analysis project Ga0136559, IMG submission 104633) | Saline lake microbial communities from Rauer Islands, Antarctica - Metagenome Hop E1 #496 | ecosystem: Environmental > Aquatic > Non-marine Saline and Alkaline > Saline | place... | reverse complement strand
GAACTTTTTCATTATTCAGAGACTTTAGAGCCTTGTCGTGCATGATTTGGACTTCATCCAGATCATCACGAGTGACTTTCTTTTTGTTTTTAATGCCTAACATACGCTATTCGCCCTTGATTACACCCTTGATAACCACACCATCGCCAGAGACTGTAGTTAATTCAAAAGCCACATGAGTAAGCACGTTGGATTCAACTTCGAATAACTTGTGGATTGTCGTGTTGTTGACAGTTGTTCCTGTTGCTCCTGCAACAAGGTCAGCTGAAGCTAAATCACGATATGCCACATACCCCCAATCGTTAGCTGCACTAGCAGCTGCAGAGAAGTCTGGAGCCTCTTCTTGAGAACTTCCTAGAACCTTAACTGTTACTGTTGTGTTGGCGTCACAGTGCAAAGAGAAGAGAATGTGGTATCCGTCTGTAGAGTACGAAACTGGTAAAACTGTTGCTGCAGATTGCTTGGCGAAAGCGAAGTTGTTGTGAACGTAAGTCATAATAATGAAATCAAATAAATAAGGTGCCCTCATTATACCACGAATTGTATTCTGCATAATCAAAAAAACCTCATGTCCGGAACTGAGGTTTTTTCTTATTTACCCGTCGGTAACTTTAGGTCGGCTGTATATTCAAATACTGCACTCTTTATGGCGGGCTTACCGAGCCTGCGAGGGCAACTAACCCCGCTCCAACATTATAACGCAAAAAGCCCCGAAGGGCTTTAAGCGGTATTGTGAATCAGCTCTATGAACCAGATCCGTCAGACTTGACCATTCCTCGAGAGGCAACAGTCTTGAACACCCATGCTCCATCAACTCGTGATGTAACATTTCCGTTCATTGGGTCTTTGTACGGTGGTAGTACAGATACTCCCTTCGCTTCTGAGTATCGCATATCTACACCATCTGAGACTCCAAATCGTCCAAGGATATAAATATCCTTCTTCGCTGAGTCATACGCTCCGGTTGCATCCGAGTCTAGCTGTGGAAGCTTGACGTGAGTGTAATCGTTAAGAGCGTTGATCACACCTGAGTTCGCTTGACCAACTTCAGTTGTAGATCCCATGATTTGCTTCACGTTGTAGCAAAGTGTTGGATCATCTGTAGTAATCAAGTGAGTAGGCATGATAACCTTTCGCTTCCCAAATCCATCAAGGACGTTTGTCTTGAATAGAAGTTCAGCTGCGAGTAGACCTGCCTTCGAGAAAGCTGGGTTACTTGGCACGATGTTTGACCATGTGGCAGGTGAGTGAGGAAGTGTGTGAGCAGCGTGGAATGGAGCAAGTCCGTCAACAGTTGTCATGTCAACAGTTCGTCCATCCATGTTCACGTAACTCGCAGCACTACCGAAAGTAAGCTGGTGAACACCATCGAGGTATCGACGGTTTTCAAGTAGTCGTGGCAATGACACGAGCTGCTCAAATACTTCACGGTACTTGTTGTTTCGGATAGCACGTTCTGTAACAGTCGTTGCGTTTCCGTAGTCGAAGTAAGTGTAGTTAAGAGTTCGCCCGATACCATACTTGATCATCGTTGGGTTGGTACCTTCTGGTTGCTCGTTACCGTAGGTCTGAGTATCTGTTTCAGTGTAAGTCTTCCACTCACCTGATCCAGTCATAAACGGATCTTTTCGGTATAGAGGCATAACTCGATCCCCGAATGCAGCGATAATATCCTGCAATTCAGAATTAGTTCCCATTACTCGCATTTGCAAGTCGAACAATTCTGGCATCGAAAGAGTAGAAAGGTGCTTCACCTCTCGCTCTCCGGTATTTCCAATTGGTTGTGACATATTAGATATTATTTAGCTATTAAAGGGTTGGAGTCTTAATAGTAACAAGTGCTTGATCAGTATCCGTAAATACTTTCTTGATAACCACTGTTGCTACATCGTTACCTGAGGTCGCAGCAGCTTTCACTGTTGCTCCAGCAGATGACTCTAGAAGAGCTCGAGATACTCCGGGAACAAACCCAGCAGTACTGGCGTCGTCTACGTCTACAAGGAATACATCACCTTCTCGTGGTTCATCGTAAGCGATTTCTGAAGTTGCAGCATAGTTACCATCGGCAGCAGTTACTCGTGTAACTGAAACACCAACGATAGTTGCTGCTGTGTCCTCAGCAGGGATTAGGCGTCCATCTGCGTCTCGTGTGAGAAATCGGTTCTCAGCGATTACAGTTGAAGCTGCCTTTGGAGCGTACTGGAGGTTTACCCCAGACTTGTCTCCGGCTACATTGTGTCGAAAAACAGACATAAAATTTAGCTTAGCAAGGATAATAAGGTTTTCCCGAATCATCGGAGTCCGTCCCATGCTCGTCAAGGACACACGTAATGGATACTACCTCGCCTCGATCCTAGAGATGCGTTGCGTTTATTGTAACATGCTTTGGTTTGACACACCAAACATGCGTGGCATGTTTTTATTATTTTTCAAGCAAAAAGCCCCGGGTCGATTCGGAGCTTCTTGCGAAGGTAAGTTTTGTGGAAAGAACTCCTGCTTTTTGCAGGAACTTTATTGTAGCACTACTTGGCTTCAACTTCCTCCATTTCTTCGATCTTAGTTATCACATCTTTAGGTGACATGTCTTCGTAAGAAACTCCTACAACCTTACCGATCAAAGCGGTCAGGTTGTCGTTACTCTTTTCAGCGACTGTCGCAAAAGCTTTCTCACAAATATTCTGAGCCATCTTGTCTATGTAATCGTTAAACACTTGTGGGAGATCTGCGTCAACAACTTCTTTGAAAACCTCGTCAACAACTTTCGTGAACACAGGTGATTCGTTCGGCTTACGAAACGTCTGGAGGATTTCCTCTGGTGTCATTTCAGCAAATGCAGCAAATGACTTTTTCGTAACCAAAGCGATTGATAACATGTATCGTTCTGCCTGCTCTTCTGTCAGTGTTCCGTCTTCGTTTTTTTCAATAATTTTATCCATACTATTTCTTTTTCTTTCTAGTAACAAGCTTCTTAGTAACAGTTTTTTCTTCTGCATCTGTCTTCTCTTCTTCAACCGTAACAACTCCTTCTCCTTCGTCCTCAACTTCTACCACGTCTGGAATTTCAGTGCTGGTATCAAGGTCGTCTCCTGTAGCAGTATCTTCAACTACTTCTTCTTTTGGTCGGATGTCCCCTGAAGCTGTGTCGAACGACCCATCTTCAAAGTACGTAGTCGTAATGTTTCTGACTTCGCTGTAAGCGTAGTGTGAGATTTTTTGTGACATATTATCTATAGATTTTATCTTGGTGTAATTGAACCGTTTCGTCCCCTACCTTAATAGTGTAGTAACGGATATCATTACGGGTTACTAATTCTACTTGTTTGCCTGTTCTCACAGGGACTCCGCTTGATCGATCAATCTCATCAACCTTGTCTCCACGAGTGATGATTTTATTATGCTCTACTTTAGAAGCTCCAGTAAGGTCTGCTGAGTTTTGGTTTGTCAGTTCAAACTTCTTACGAGGTACGTTCAAGTAATCACTTGGCTCACTCATTTCTCCGTAGGAAATTACAACATCTTCTTTTTGACCAAAGACTTTGCAAATTGCGTTGTAGTTCCGGATGTATGAAGAGCCGTTTTCGTGCTTAGCAATATTCTTCTCTAGTCGCATATCGATAATCGGCATCCCATCGATAGTTGCGAGAGTAATATTTTCCGCTGGTCGTCGATTACTATTATCTTCGTCTTCAGGATCAGCTTCTCCGTTCTTCTCTCGGAGTGCTCGGTTCTCTGCCATCAACTCTTCCATTTTCGCTTCGTTAGCTCGAAGTGCTTGAAGCACGTCTCCTAATGAAGCGTCACTTTGTTCTGACAAAGTTTCTTCTTCTTGTATTTCATCAACTTCGTCAAATGAATCTTCTTTTGGTGTTTTATCTTTTGCCATAAATTAATCGTTACGAGTAATGGTTTTATTTAGCCAGAGAGCTGTCTCCTCCAACTTTCTCATAGCTAAAGATAGCCCTCGGCTTTTTGGTAGATCGAGTTCAATTTCAGCAGCGAGTGCTTCAAATTTATCTCGATACTTTTGCATCATCTGCATTTGATCTTCATCTGGTTTTACGTATTGGAATGACATAATTATTTCTTATCACCTCCTTCAGCTGGTGCAACCTGTCCCATCGAAGTCATAACATGATCGAGGGTGTCTTTCCCAGACTTAGTTTCAGTAAATGTCTCCCCGTCTGCCTTTTTCACAGTTGGAGCGTCACCTGAACCGGCTGTATCCATTGAGAACGCAGAGAAGTCTCTCTCAAGGTGAGTCATTGCAATCGCATGTGACTCCTTCAACTGCTGCTCCATTTCAGCTGGATCAAGCGTCTCACTTCCGATACGTCCATAAGCTTCTTCAAGCTTTTCTTTATACTCCTGATCATCTCCAGCAGCTTTTTTGATCATGCCATCTCGCATTTTCTCAAAAGCTGCTTTTTTTTCATCAGCACTCTTAGTGACATCCCCTTGAGTTTCTTCAAACTTGGTCTTCAGATTATCGTACTCAGTTTTACGTGAGTCATACTTCTTTGAAAGATTGTCGTACTCCTTTGTTTTTGCTTCTAGCTGCGTCTTCGTCTCTTCTGCAGTCTTACCTAGTTCAGATGTAATCTGCTTTCGCTCCGCTTCAATTTTTTCTTTAACTTCCTCAGCAGAGAAAGCTTCTACCTCTTCGTAATCTTCGTTATAGAACTTTGCCATGTATTTTTTTTAACCCAACATATCTGCTAATGTCTCATACCCCTCTTCATCGTCAGTGATTTCCACTGTCTCAGATGAGTAGAGTCTAATAAATTCCAACATCATCAAGATGCCGTTAGTCTGACCTCGCAAGAAGTCGACACTCACGTTTGGAGCGACCTTGTTTACCTGTCCTGTGACCATAGCTTGAGCTGTGACCGACAGGATAGAGTCCGCAAGGTTGTTTAAATGCTCCCCCTGAGTATTCTTTGCCCACGATTTAAACCTCTTTTCGTATGCTGGAGTTTTGTCGTCAAGTAAATAATTAATAGCCTGTGTCTTCACATGAAGTCGCAGGCTCTTAATCTCACTTTTTTCAATTTTTTTCCCCATTGCTCAAAATTATATCACTAATATGCAAATTAGTGCAATTTTTGACAAAAAAGTCTATTGCATTGCCATTTGAGCTGGTGGAGCGTTGTTTGCTGGATTAGATCCACCTTGTAGAGGCTGTTCACCAGCTCCTGTAGCTGTACCAACGGGCTTTCCAGCTCCTCCCATCGCAGCCATAAGCTGTTGTTCAGTTGATTGCTCCGGATCAGAGAACCAGTCATCGTATGAATCCTTCCGAATCTGAGCAAACTTAGTCTTGAGTGATTCGTCATTGGTAGAATCCGGCCCGAATAGGTTTTTAGCCGTTGCAACGTCCTGACTGAGTGCCATTTGTTGCATTGCATTGTTGTCCCGATCTCGTGGTTTAACGTCGATGTAGAAAAGAGTCCTTACGAAGTCCAGTTTGTCCGGGTCGAGGTAAGTAAATTTATTCTTAGCTCCAGTTCGCTTCTCTTCAATATTCTCTTGAGCCATGATGTCAAACGAATTGATTGTATCGAAGCTTCCGACTTTAACAGTTGAGTTATATTTGCCGTCTCGCCCTTCCTTGCCGACTGTAAACGTATCAAAGATATCCACAACAGTTTCCCCAATTGTCTGCTTTGTAGACTGCTTCCCTTCCTTACTCATCCAGTATGGGATGATTGAGTTTCGTAATCGCAGATCAGCTCGTCTCATTTCCCCACGGATAATTCCGTCGATCAAAGCTCCAAGCTTCAGTAATTGAGCTTTCTGGTTTGCACTAAACTGAGTCGCAGTCTGGTACTGATTTACTGTCTGTCCGTCAGCTTCAGCCGAAGATGTTTTTTCTTCAATCTCTTTCTTCAACATCTGCATAACAGAAACTTCTCCACTGGTAACTCCTTGAATCATCTCAGCCGGTAGGATTGAGAACAAGTCGTCTGGTCGGATGTTTGAAATGATGTTTCCAGAAGCGAGGTCTGCCTTTGAGAGAATTTGTCCTGACCGGTTTCCCATAGTTGGGTTGATAGACCTTACAGCTTTCTTCAGGATAAACCGGAACCAGAAGTCGAGCACGTCTTGGTCGAACTTAGTTTTAGCTGGGTTTCCTTTTGAGTAAAAGAAGTTAGGGATTCGTTCAAATTGCCAGTCTACAAGTGGGTATTCGCCAGACGCAGAAATTGCAGTCAATGGGAATCCTGAAACTTTGTATCGGTTCTGTACAGTATCAAACCCCCGATCCTTAATAGGTGTAAGAGAAACTCCGTTAGCGTAAATCGCCAGCTCGTTTCCGTATGGTAACGAACGCATGAAGTACACAATCTCTACTTCACCTTCTGAAGTTGAATCACTGATTGCGTAATTGTCTCGGTAGTATGAGAAGAAGTCTGCATCACCAGAAGCAGCGTTAAATGTTAGCTGTCCTTTTCGAAGTGGTACATACGCCCATCGATCCCACGCTCCAAATAGTGAGCGAGCTTCACCTTCAGATAACACCCGGCCAATCGCCATGAACGGCTGCTTGTCTAAGTTCTTCACTTTTAAGTCACCAACGATAACCATCTTTGGATCAATCTCGAGAGTACGGAACTGCACTTTTCCAGCCCGAGGTTTATCTGTCCATTCAGCATCTAATTTACCAATCTTAGCTAGAGGAATACGAGACTTGTAATTCTTGTTCGGGAACTCCTGCACTTCCATCGTGAAATAAGTTCCTCGACCAACCATACCTCGATACGGAATGGATCGGTTCTGTCGCCAGTATTCTAACTGATTACTTTTTTCAACCATGTCAGTAGCTGTTTCACCCAGCTCTGTGATAATAGTATCTTCCTTATCGAACGCAGTGAAAGTAGTATCAAAATCATAACTCAAAGCCATTGAAACAGCAGTGGTAGTTTTTTCCCGTGTCAGTCCAGACACAACTCGAATGTCATGCTTGTCTTTTGCTGGAGGTACGTAAGCCAAGTCTAATTTAATGTTGTGATCATCCGCTTCTGAGAAGCCCATGTCGTTGAACTCTTTGCGAGGTCGCTCACGTTCAGATCGAGCATTTTTAACCAGACGTAAAACGTCTGTGTGGTATTGAGTTTCAGCTGGAGAATAATTTAGCTTCTTGGCTTCTGGCAAAGGATTCGAAGTTGCGTTCACTTGATTGTGATCATTTTTATTTGGCTGCACAGGTTTTTGATTCATAAGTACTTACTATTATACAACATAAAGCTAGAAATCCGGAACGAAAGAGTGAGGATCGCTCGGAGCGTTTTGGTTCACTTGGGTTTTTTGAGGCATATTCAATGCTCGGAAATTACCCCGAGGAATATAATTAGACATCATTCGATCGTTCACGAATGTGAGAGCCAGAGCGTCAGAGTTCCCTACAAGTATGTCATTCGCATAGTACACACCATCAGTTTCAACTGATATGTCATATGTTTTTACTGTGCCTTTTTCTATTTGAACAGAGGTGACTGCAACAGGCAGCTGGTCTCCTTCTGTCTGCCATAAATTCTTTATAACAATAAGCACAAGTTTTTGGAAGGGTGTGATATCGCTTCTCTTTATTTGCTTGCCGCTGGGAGCAACTACTAGAACAGAATCTGGTTGACTCTCTTTTCTTGAAAAAAGTTTGAAATTCCTTTTTGCAAACGATGCAATCTTTTGCTTCAGTACCCCTAGTTTTCCAGGACTCCTCTGCTTGCTTGGAGTGCTGTTCCCTACCAGCCTTTGATGAATGCCATTCTTTTGTGAGGGGACGAATCCTTGCGAGATGTTCATCCATTTTTTCCTTACCTCCATATCCAGTAATAATGTCTTCAATATGTAGTTTAGTATGTTCACTAACTGGTATGCACTCCAAATTATCAAAAGTATTGTGAAAGGGGTTGCCGTCAATGTGATGGATAATAAATCCTTCAGGTATTTTTTGACCTGATTCTTTTTCGTAGATGTATCGGTGTAGTAAGAAATTTTTTCTCCCACGGGGGTTTTCTTTTGTCCTGTATTCTTTTTTGTAGAAATGTCCTTGATAATAGTTTCCGTTACCCTGAATCCAAAATTTCCTGCCATTATAGATAACAGATTTTGGAACCTCGGATTTTTTCGGTTTTTCCATACCTTAATTGTATCACCTATAGCTAAAGCGTCAATGGACACTATACCTTTGTCTTTTGTGTATATCTTGTGGTGTCCTGTACCTGTTAAGGATGAACCATCACTGAAGTTTAGTTTTACAACCTCTTCTGACATGTTTGGGTGTAAGGCTGTTACCTTCCTGTGTCCTAATGGGGTATACACAAAATCCCCTATTGAAACATTTTCAATAGCGACCAATCCTTTTGTTGTCCGAATTTTTGTGCCAGAAACAAAGCACCGGTTTTGCGACACATACCCACGCTTTCTCGCTTCTGGTTTTGGCATAATCTGCATCTTCCCTTGCTCAGTCTTTTTCTTAAAGATAGTCTTCAACTCCTCCCGCAACCTTTCGTCGTAGCGAATCTTTCCCCCTCGTTTACCCCACCAATAAAGAGCGTCGTAAATTCTCGCTCGTTCGTTAAGGTAATTAGCTTGATCTAAAGCGTCCTCACATTTGTCTCCGACATTCTTCCCATCGATCAAATATTTCCCACTAGATTTCAACGTCACCTCTCGAGATAGGTCAGCTCCAATTCCGAAGTTGTCGACCACCACGTCATTCCCATCAAGACCGTAATGTTCAATCGCCTCAATTGTCACCGCAGCTGCTTGTGAGTTCGAGCTCGTCTGCTGAGCATACGCCAACTTCGCCACCGAGTCGTTACGCAAATATCCACTCGCCTCGTCAGCCCCTTCACCTGACGGATCAATCCCTAAATAACTGCGGGTTAATTGAATCTGCCTATCATCAAATAATCCCGGCTCCAACGATTCTGAGTTTGTCGGCATCACCTCATCCAACCAGTCATCCGTAAATAACCGGGAATATCCCAGTAGGTCAATCGAAGCCACCACCGGAAATTCTCCTAGCACCGACGCCCGATAGTGATTGCTGTCCTTCCCGTATTGTCTCTCTTGAGCCTCGATCACTGCCCGATTAACAATCGGACTCTCCTCACCGTTCATTGTAATACCAATCCATTCATCAGCATTTTTGCCAAAACAATCAAAGAAATACCCGTGATCACGCACAGCGTTCCCTACCAAAACCATCAAAGAAATATCTCCCGTCTGCGTAGCTTCCGCAACTTGAAACACCTCATCTTCAATATCGTATGACTCATCAGCAAAACTGGCCATATAGTCTGCGTGAATACCAGATAAGGCACCCGTCTCTCCTTTCCCAGCCGTTTTAGCACGAGCGTACCACACCTGCGACCGTTGTTTTATCCGCAGAAACTTAGTCTCCCATTCGTACATAGCAGCATACTCAGGCTTCATCATACTTAACACAAGGTTCAGTTCCGACCACAAAACGGCAAAAAGCTGGTCTGCAGTTGGGGCGGTACAAGGAATCTTACTTAGAGGGAATGAAAACAAGAACCATAAGATCAGCTTCGACATCGCATTCGATTTCCCTGTACCACGACCAGCCTTCACCGCAATCTTCCTCGGTAACGTTCCATTCACTGCTCGCTGCACCGCAATAATAAACACACACTGCTGCCATGTCAGATGCTTCCCTTTTACAAATGGCTGGAACATCTCTTTTTTAATCGTCGCAGCATAACGAGTAAACTCATTCGCCGGGATGGTATACAACTTCAAGACCGTATCCTTGTACTCAGGTTTAATCGGCTGAGGAGTTTCACCTAAAGTCTCCTCCATAAACGCAAATGGAGATTTTTGAAATAACTTCATTGCCTCCAAGATGTGTAATTCATCTTCAGACATCTCTTCTTCAGTGGTTACTAATTTGTCAGCCATGATGAAGGAATAGGTTCTGCTAATTGTTTTTGGTTATGGATAGTGTAATCCGCAGCTCGCCTCCCGATCTTCGTGAGATCCAGCTTATGCGTGACGTCAACTTTCGCTTCGTCAGGAATCTTTCCAAGATGGCGATTGATCAACGCATCCCAGAATTTAGCATCAGGTGGTCTTTGTTGGATCATATAAAAACCTTTTTGACCCATCGCTTCAAATTTGTTTCCGTGTTCAGCGATCCAATCAATTGCGATCAAGACTTTTTCTATTCCTTCAACTGGTACAAATTTAATCTTCCCGGTGTCGGTGATGGTTTGTTCCAAAATGTAGGTACTGCCCATCGCACTCGACAATGCAGCTGCGGTTAGACCGGGGAGGTGTTTTGATACAGCTTCTTTTACTGCGTCATTATCTACGTCTTTACTGTCGGGCTTTTTCATGTTGATTTATTATACATGATT
>Ga0136559_1000829_pt1 | contig 10384 bp, 12 predicted proteins | sample AntRauMeHopE1496_FD_104633 | JGI IMG/M metagenome (GOLD analysis project Ga0136559, IMG submission 104633) | Saline lake microbial communities from Rauer Islands, Antarctica - Metagenome Hop E1 #496 | ecosystem: Environmental > Aquatic > Non-marine Saline and Alkaline > Saline | place... | reverse complement strand
TAGTACGCCCAACCACAACCAGTCGTTTGCTGTAAGCGCCGCTGGCATTACAAACGATGCTGGCACAAATAAAAAGTAAACAGAAAGCAGCGCAACGCCGCTTAATAGTTCATAAAACGATATGGTTGCTGGGTGGTGTTCCTTTGCAAACTTTACATTAATAATAGAAAAGATTGCACTTAAAAAAGCACTTATTAAACCCAGTATCATCCCTTTTAAATACTGACTCTCTACCTGAAAAATGTAGTACAGCGCACCTATAATGACAAGCCCAAAAAACACCTCGTACCACACAAATTTCTTTGAAGTAAAAAGAGGTTCTAGTAAGGCAGTAAAAAAGGCTCCCGTACTTAACATCGCGAGGGTCACTGATACGTTTGATGCCTTTATCGCCCCAAAAAAGGTAACCCAGTGCAAGGCTATAACAAATCCCGCAAGAAGAAATGAGTATTTACGCTTTCGCGAAAGCGAACCCACGCCACGCCACTGGAACGGCACTTTCATCACTACCATGTATACATATATCATGGCCACAGCTATGCCCATGCGCCACCACACAAGGGGTATAAAATCTATGGTGATGAGCGCGCCTAGCACGGCCGTAAATCCCCAAATAAAAACGATTAAATGAAGGTGTAGGTAGTTTTTAAGTTTATCGTCTAGCATTTCTTATGAGAAAAAAAGCAACTATGCCGAAGGTTACATTAGGAATCCAAACGGCTATGAGCGGCGAGAAGTCGCTTTGCTCTGCAATGGTGCCAAAAACTTTGTCTAAAAACATGTAGCTCATGGCAATTACAAGTCCTATCGCGATGTTTATGCCCATACCACCGCGTTTTTTTACAGACGATACGGCTACGGCGATGATGGTAAAAATAAAGGCACTTACCGGTATGGCTGTGCGTTTATACTTTTCTACATAATACAGGTTCATATTTGCGTTGCCACGGAGTTCCTCTTTAGCAATAAACTCGTTAAGCTCGTCGAATTGTAGCGTTTCTGCGATGTATGAGTTAGGCGTTAATTCCTCTATGTCAAAATCGAACAGTGTGTCTAACCGCGCTCGTTTGTCTATAATGTCGCCGTATGGCGTAATGACCCGTTTTTTATAACCGCTCAGTACGTATATAGAATCTTGCCACTGTATATTGTTTGCGTAAATTTTGTAGGCTAGCTTATTCTCCTCAAAATGCTCTAAGGTAAAATCAAAGCCACGTTTTTGTGAAGACTGGTAATTACTAACAAAAATATAATCGTTATCGTTTATTTGCCTAAACACATTTGAGGTTTGGGTATCGCTTGCGTTTTTAAAATATTTTTGTTGAAACTCATTAAATCCGGCAGACGCCTCTGGGACAAAAATCGCACTAAACACCAGCGCACCTGAACATATAATCGTTGCGCCTATAAAGTAGGGTCTTAAGAACCTATTAAAAGACACCCCCGAACTTAAAAATGCAATAACCTCTGTGTTATTTGCAATGCGTGAGGTAAAAAACATGGTAGAGATAAACAAAAACAGCGGGAACAAAAAGTTAGAGAAGTAGATCGTAAAATTGAGCAAGTACTCAAGCACCTCGGGCAAGGGAACGTTGTTGCTTATTATTTTATTAATCTTTTCGGCTATGTGCACGGTGATCATTATGGGCACAAACAGGGCAAGCAGTAATAAAAAACTGCTCAGGTATTGTTTTAATATGTATTTGTCTAAAATGCGTAACACTAGAGTCTGTTGTCCATTTGTTTAACCATTATGTTTTTCCAAGCGGTAAAATCACCTGCTAGAATATGCTTGCGCGCTTCACGCATTAACCACAGGTAGAAGGATAAGTTATGTATGGTACAAATTTGTCGCCCCAGCATCTCGTCTACGCTAAAAAGGTGTCGCACATAAGCCTTAGAATATGCCGTGTCTACCCATGCATAGTTTGCAGAGTCTAGCGGTGAGAAGTCTGCTTCCCATTTTTTATTTTTCACATTTATCGTACCGTGTGCGGTAAAAATCATGCCGTTACGACCATTGCGTGTGGGCATTACACAATCAAACATATCTACGCCTAGTGCAACATTTTCTAACAAATTTATAGGCGTTCCCACACCCATAAGGTACCGTGGTTTATCTTTAGGCAGTATAGCGGTAACCACCTCGGTCATGGCATACATTTCCTCAGCAGGTTCACCTACAGACAGGCCACCTATGGCATTTGCATGCTGGTCACAGCTTGCTATAAACTCCGCGCTTTGCTGCCGTAAATCTTTGTAAGTGCTGCCCTGAACGATGGGAAATAAGGTTTGTTTAAAACCATATTTATCGGGTGTGTTGTCGAATTGGGTAATGCATCTTTTAAGCCAGCGATGCGTCATGTGCATACTGCGGCGGGCATAATTGTACTCACACGGGTACGGTGTACACTCGTCAAAGGCCATAATAATGTCTGCCCCTATAGTGCGCTGTATGTCCATAGCACGTTCTGGTGTAAAGACGTGGTAGGAACCGTCTATATGCGATTTAAACTTAACGCCTTCTTCTTTAATCTTGCGATTTGCACTAAGGGAGTATACTTGGTAACCACCAGAGTCTGTAAGAATGGGTTTGTCCCAATTCATAAACTGGTGCAAGCCGCCTGCTTTTTCAAGGATTTCTGTTCCTGGACGCAAGTATAAATGATAGGTATTTGCAAGGATGATATCTGGCTTCACATCATCTCGCAACTCGCGCTGGTGAACACCTTTAACAGTTCCCAACGTGCCTACGGGCATAAATATAGGAGTCTCTATAACTCCATGGTCAGTATGAACCACGCCAGCTCTGGCCTGGCTTTGTGGATCTGTTTGTAAAAGGTCAAATTTCATGCGGTGGCAAAGATACGTTTTATGAAATCCAATTTGAAACTGAAATCTAAACTGAAATTGAAATCTAAACTAAAACTGAAACCAAAAAACTCATAAGCTCGCAGCTCAAGACTCAAAGCTCACATCTCGCAGCTCACTAAATTGTTTACAAAACCTGCGTAATCGTTAATAACTGCATGCCTTAATGTTCCTTTAAAAAACGAGAATCGCCCTAACTTGCAGCACATATTAAACACAACTAAAATGGCTGATATACAGCACTTAACAAATTTAGTTTCGCAAGTACGCAGGGACATTGTGAGACAAGTACACGCCGTTAACAGTGGTCACCCAGGTGGTTCACTAGGCTGCACAGAGTTTCTTGTAACACTTTACAACGAGATAATGGACCACAACCCATCCTTTACTATGGACGGTAAGAACGAGGACATTTTCTTTTTATCTAACGGCCATATATCGCCTGTTTTTTACAGCGTTCTTGCTCGTGCTGGGTATTTTCCTATAGAGGAACTAAGCACCTTTAGAAAACTAAATACGCGTTTACAAGGTCACCCTACCACCCACGAGGGCTTACCTGGTGTACGCATCGCAAGTGGTTCCCTAGGACAAGGACTTAGTGTCGCATTAGGTGCCGCAACTGCAAAAAAATTAAACGGCGACACTAAAACAGTGTTTACCCTGCACGGCGACGGTGAGTTACAAGAAGGTCAGAACTGGGAAGCCATAATGTATGCAGCTGCAAAAAAAGTAGATAATCTTATCGCAACCATAGACGTTAATGGCCAGCAAATAGACGGTTCTACAGACCACGTACTCGCCATGGGCAGCCTTCAGGGTAAATTTGAAGCCTTTGGTTGGCAAGTTGTTACGATTAAAAAAGGGAATGATCTGGAATGTATTATTGCAGGAATGCGTGAGGCCATCTCGCTTTCGCGAAAGCAAACTCCTGTATGCATTCTGCTCTATACAGAAATGGGTAACGGCGTAGATTTTATGATGGGATCCCACAAATGGCACGGTGTTGCACCTAACGACGAGCAACTGGAACAGGCACTTGCACAAAACCCGTCAACACTAACAGACTATTAAGACTCACTTAAACGAGCTGCAATTGCAGCCATGGATATGAAAACATACGTAAATACAGGAAGTAAGGACACAAGATCAGGTTTTGGCGATGGACTTACAGAACTAGGACAAAAGAACCCTAATGTTGTTGCCCTTTGCGCAGACCTTACTGGTTCTCTAAAAATGAACGAATTTGAAAAAAACCATCCAGAGCGCTTTTTTCAAGTAGGTATTGCAGAGGCTAACATGATGGGCATGGCTGCCGGCCTTACCATAGGCGGTAAAATACCGTTTACAGGAACCTTTGCAAACTTTTCTACAGGTCGTGTTTATGACCAGATCAGACAAAGCATTGCTTATTCTGACAAAAACGTAAAAATATGTGCATCGCACGCTGGGCTTACGCTAGGAGAAGACGGTGCAACACACCAGATACTAGAAGACATAGGGCTTATGAAAATGCTACCAGGCATGACCGTAATAAACACTTGTGACTACAACCAGACTAAGGCAGCCACGCTCGCCATAGCCGACTTTCAAGGGCCTGTTTACCTGCGTTTCGGCCGTCCTAAAGTGGCAAACTTTACTCCAGAAAACGGAGAGTTCCACATAGGTAAAGCAGTCCTATTACAAGAAGGTGCAGACGTTACAATTGTGGCAACCGGACACCTGGTATGGGAAGCGCTAGAAGCAGCAAAAACATTGTACGAGCAAGGTATACACGCCGAGGTTATTAATATACACACCATAAAACCATTAGACGAAGATGCCATAATAGCGTCTGTTAAGAAAACAGGTTGCATCGTCACTGCCGAGGAGCATAACTTTTTGGGCGGTCTGGGTGAGAGCGTTGCTAGAACCTTGTCCCAGCACGTACCTTCACCACAAGAGTTTGTGGCTACCCAAGACACCTTTGGCGAAAGCGGCACACCAGAAGAATTATTAGAAAAATATGAGCTTAACGCCGCCAGCATCGTTAAAAATGCACTCAAAGTTCTGAGCCGTAAATAAAGCTAACGTATTTGCAAGATAATTTTTAAAAAATTAAAATATCCCAAAAGAGTGTTACATTCGTTTCATAAATTAAATCTTATGAAAAATGTAGCACTTTTATTTTTTGCCCTTTTTTGTACACAGTTTCTTTTTGCACAAGCAAACGCTTTAAAGCTTACAAATACAGAAACAGAAGAGGTCATTATTATTTCAGAAAATAAACGCGTTAGGGTTAAAACCATTGACGGAAAGAAGTACTCAGGAAAATTTACCTTGCAAGATAGCAGCAGTATTCTTGTAGATAAACATCTTGTTACCCTAGATGAACTTGTAAAGATAAAACGCCACCCGTTAGTACAAAATATATTTGTGAGCAGTTTATTTATCTTCCACGGCCTTGTTTTTACTGCTGTCGGTATCGATCTGGTACTTTTGTCAGGCTTACCTATTTTAGCGCTAACGGCTATACCTGGTGTCGCTTTAACATATTTTGGTTTCACAGGGCCCAATCTCAAGAAGGCTTACAAAGTAGCTGGAAACTGGAAATATGAACTCGTCACTATAAACAAGCCCTAATAGCTACTATTCTACCGCCATGTACTGCATGCCCACAAAACCAAATGTAACATTGCCAAGAACAAACGTTCCTTTGTTATGGCAATAAAAACAGATACCACAACTACTATTAATAAAACAAACCGATAGCCACTACCTGCATAGTTTTTAACAAACAATGTACTCCTACGGTTTATAATAAATGCTTTGTATTAATCCATAACATAAACACTCATGAAAAATATTACTTTTTTAATTTTAAGCCTATTGTTTATGAGCCTAGCATGTGCTCAAGGTAACGCTCTGAAAATTACCAACGTTGAAACTGGTAAAGAAAAAATCATCCATGCAGACAAATACATTAGGATTAAAACAAATGCAGGCGAAAAATTTTCTGGCCGTTTAAAAATAATTGACAATCAAACCATATTCATAGCAGAGCAGGAATTTAAACTAGCAGACCTAAAGAAAATAAAAAGGCACCCGTTGCTGCTATCTACTGTCTCTAATTTCTTTCTTATTTACACAGGCAGTCTGGCTATAGGCCTTAGCGCTATAATTGTTGTTTTTGGCGGGCCCGCTGCTACGGCTTTCGGTATTATACCTGGCATAGCAATGGTCTATTTTGGCACTACATCGCCTAATTTGTTAAAATCCTATAAAGTCTCGAGCGGCTGGAGTTATGAAATCATCACGGTAGCTAACTGATGGTCTAGGCGTTAATAACTTGTTTAAAACCTATACGTTACCTTTGGTATAAATGCTATCGCACCTAGCTTCGAAAGCTCGGCACCTGCAACGGTGTAAGGTGCAATGTGCAGGTCTGTACCTAAAGTTAGTACAGATGCATCTTTAAAACTGTGATACCAGCAAACACCAGGTATAAATAAAATGGTATTTGCACTCTCATACGGTATCGCATCTTTAAAATCTAGGTCGTTCTCACTTATGAACATGGCACTTATACCTAGCCCAGCACCTAACTCTACCCTATTAGCGCCAGTACTATATATGGGCTTTTTAAATTTAAGAATTCCATTAAGTATAAGATTTGAGCTGCCTGTAAACCTGCCTGCAGCTGTATCGTAAATAAACGCACGACGCTGCTCGGGCAAAATAAACTGCATTACAATCTCAACCGAGCGTAACTCGTGGCCATTTGCAAAGTCAAGTGCAAACTCAAACATGGGCGATGGCGCCATAACCTCGCCAAGTTTTCCTTGCGGCAACCATATGCCAGCACCTATACGCACATAGGGCAGCTCATCATTAAAGTTTACATTTTGATAGGATGCTGGGGCGTTCATGGGTAATGATGAAGAATCATTTTGTGCATGCAGTGTTAAAGAACTGAGTGTGATACTTATTATTGCGGTAAGAGAAGCTATTGTTTTCATAGTTATAATTTTTAAGTTGAACCAAAACTACTGCGGTAAAAGCATTTTAATTTTGGTTAAACCCTAACTGGTGAAAATAATTTTGTGATTATCGCAAGTTCAAGTGAGCAGCTAACGGTACAATCTCGCAGCTGCTGCCTATCGTTAGACCACAGAAACAAAAAAAACCTGCATGTTTATGCAGGATTTTAACGTATGCTGTAGGCGATCTACCTATTGTCCTATCGTATTGTTATCTAGATAATCTGGTATCCCGTCATTGTCTGTATCAATCGTTGGATCTAGAAGAGGGTTTCCGTTTGCATCTCTCACGATGGTGCCGTCTGCATTGCGCACTGTTATTTCGGATCGTGTAGATCGCCCGTCACCGTCATCGTCAGCATCTAAATAATTAAAAAGCCCATTACGATTTGTGTCATCGCCGTTAGGCGTGTTCACGCGGTTATCACCGTCTAAGTCTTCAAACATAGATAAAATGCCGTCACCGTCGTGGTCTGCAGCTGTGGTCTTGCGTATTTGCAGCGTAAATATAAGTGGTGTATATGCTGGTATGTTTACTTGGGTACGGTTAAAATAAGCCAGACCTGAAGGCATAAACACGGCTCCAACCCCAGAGCCTTCAAAAGTTATAATACCGTCTGGTTGTTGTACCGCATTTAATGCATCGTTAAACTCAATAACTCCGGCTGTAAAACCTTGCACAAAAACATCGCGAGGTAAGTCAAACCATACCGGGTTTGAAATAGCGTCAAAAATAGTCCTGTCCGTTAAATAGCCTTTGTAGGACACCAGAGCACTGTCTGCAAAAGTTGCACTACCTGAGCCTAGACCTTGCCTTGCTTTAAGAATATAATATGTGTAGTCTATACCACCGCGACGTAAAATTTTTGCTTCTACCTGCTGGAAAAGTGGAATTTTCGAGCTGTTAGCACCTTGAATCGTATCGAACAGCACTTCAAGATCTGCTGTAGGGTTAGCCTGAAACTCTTCGTAATTGTAAAAATGCGTATTTAAAAAACCCTGAAGTTCTAACAAATCCTCTGCCTGAACAACGTTAGCATCTCTTGTATCTGCACTTCTAGGGCTGTCGTCGGGACGGCATGCGCTTAGAACCAAAATGGCGATAAACGCCTGTATTAAAAACTTGATATTTTTCATCGTTGCAATTTTGCTCGCCAAAGATAGTATTTTCGGCTATTTTTGTAACATAAACGCAAATTTATAATTCTTCTTATGCGAGTAGACAAATTTTTATGGAGTGTGCGCTATTTTAAGACACGCAGTAAGGCTACAGACGGCGCAAAGAAAGGTAGGATACGCGTAAACGGCGACATCGTAAAACCATCGCGCGATGTTTATCCCAGCGATACGATTGAGGTTAGACTGGATCAAATAACCTATGCTATAGAAGTACTGGACCTGCCGGCAAATCGTGTGGGTGCAAAACTGGTCGCACTCTATTGTGTAGACCGCACACCTAAAGAGCGCTTTGAAACCCGTGACCTTGTGCGTCTTAATCAAGACTATTACCGCCGTAAAGGTGAAGGACGCCCTACAAAAAAAGACCGGAGAGAACTAGGCGATGTACTAGGTTCAACCACAGACGAAGAAGAATAATGACAACACTAGACGCAACATACTGGCAAGAACGCTACTTAAACAAGCAAGTGGGTTGGGATCTAGGAACGATTTCTAGACCATTAAAAGAATATATAGACGGCCTTACTAACAAGGACTTGCACATTTTACTACCTGGTGCGGGTTATAGCCATGAAGCGTTCTATCTTTTTAAAAAAGGCTTTAAAAACGTGACTATTTTAGATCTGGCGCGTGCACCGTTAGCGCATATCGCTAAACAGTTGCCTACAGACCACGGATACAAACTGGTTCATGAAGATTTTTTCGCGCACCAGAGCCGTTATGACCTCATTTTAGAACAGACCTTTTATTGTGCTTTAGAATTACGCTTTCGCGAAAGCTACTTTAAACACATGCACCGCTTACTCAATAATGGCGGGATACTCGCAGGTTTGCTGTTTCATTTCGACCAGCAGCGTCCGGGACCGCCGTTTACGTGCAGTCCAGAAGACTACCGCACCATGGCTAGTCGTTATTTTACGATTAACCTGCTGAAACCTTGCTCAAACTCGGAACCTAGTAGAACCGGCAAAGAGTTATTTTTACAACTTCAAAAACACGTAGATGGAAACTAAAATTCTAGATCACAACCAGATAAAGCATAAGATTAAACGTATCGCATATCAAATTGCCGAGGCGTTTATGAATCATGATGAGATTATTCTTGCTGGTATAGATAAGGGCGGCTATGTATTTGCAAAGAAATTAAAGGCAGAACTCTCTAAAATAGGTAACGTTCAAGTTATTTTATGTAAGGTGGGCATAGATAAGAAAAACCCACGCACTGGCATAACGACCAGCGTTGCTGCGAGCGATTATGCACATAAAGGCGTTGTCTTATGTGATGACGTTCTAAACTCTGGCACGACCCTTATATACGGAATCAAACATTTTTTAGACGTACCCCTTAAAAAGTTTAAAACTGCGGTGCTGGTAAATCGCAATCATAAAAAATACCCAGTTAAAGCTGACTTTAAAGGCATTTCGCTATCTACCACCATGGAAGAACACGTGGTAGTAAGCTTAGATAGTGGAAACTACCGAGTACATTTAGAATAACGTAGCCATAATTTCTTGAGCAACGAGCTCGGGTGTTTTACCATCAGTCTTTACGATATAAGGTGCTTGCGTGTAAAATGCTGCACGTTCAAAAAGATGTTTTCCGACAAACTCAACAAGCCCCTCTTGGGTAGTTATGCCATTGAGCATAGGCCTTTTTATAAGTTCTGGAAACAAACGTTTTGTAAGTTCTGAAACGCTTGCTTGTAAATAAACCGATTTTGAACTTGCATTTTGAATAATAAGTTCCATGTTATTATAGTAACATGGGGTGCCGCCTCCGAGCGATAAAATGTCTATTTGTTCATCTCGTAAGACCGTTTCTAGCGCTTCTCGTTCTTTTTTGCGGAAGTAAATTGCACCTTTATCTTCAAAAATACTCGCGATGCTCCTATTTTCTTGTTGCTCTATAAAGTCATCTAGGTCGACAGCACTTTTACCTAGTGTTGCAGCAATATACTGACTTACAGCTGTTTTGCCAGAGCCCATATAGCCTAAAAGAACGATCATAAATAGCTTTTTTTTGTGAGTAAAATAAAAACCAAATTTATGCAGAAATAATTGCTGATAAGTAAATAATAGGTAATATATTTGCACCCGCAATTAAGCAATGCAAGACTCGGTAGCTCAGCTGGTAGAGCATAACACTTTTAATGTTAGGGTCCTGGGTTCGAGCCCCAGCCGGGTCACAAATTTAAGTTACAGAAAAAGTCCTTATTTTTAAGGACTTTTTTATTACTCGGGTGCTGGAATTGGTAGACAGGCACGGTTGAGGGCCGTGTGTACTAGTTACGTGTGGGTTCAAGTCCCATTCCGAGTAC
>Ga0136559_1000828_pt1 | contig 10385 bp, 13 predicted proteins | sample AntRauMeHopE1496_FD_104633 | JGI IMG/M metagenome (GOLD analysis project Ga0136559, IMG submission 104633) | Saline lake microbial communities from Rauer Islands, Antarctica - Metagenome Hop E1 #496 | ecosystem: Environmental > Aquatic > Non-marine Saline and Alkaline > Saline | place... | reverse complement strand
GCACGCCCTTCGGCCGACCAGGCGTCGATGTCCGCAAGCCGCGCCTGAATGTCCGCGATCCGGCCCGCATCCTTGGCCGTCTCGCTCTCGAGCATCAGCGCCGCGCGCTCGGTGTCGCAGGCCAGAACCGTCTCGATCAGCGAGACCTCCGAGGAGGGCACCTCCTGCGCCACGCCGCCGATCTTGGCACGGCTGGGCAGCGAGATCTCGCCCGCGTCCAGCCCCAGCTCGCCGCGGATGATGCGAAAGAGCGTGGTCTTGCCCGCGCCGTTGCGGCCCACGAGCCCCACCTTGTGACCTTCAGGAATGACGGCGCTGGCCTCCTCAAAGAGGGGGCGGCCTTCGACGGAATAGTTGATCTCTGATATACGTAGCATGGGCGGGGTGTGACCGATGTAGCGCGCGCCGTCAATCGCCGCTTTTCACCGCTCGGGGGCCATGCTAGGCAGCGCGCAAATTAACCCTTACCGGAGAAGACACATGGGCCTTGAGCGTACATTTTCGATCATCAAACCAGATGCTACCAAACGCAACCTGACGGGTGCCATCGTGAAGAAATTCGAGGATGCGGGCCTGCGCGTCGTCGCGTCCAAGCGCATTCACCTGACCAAGGCGCAGGCGGGCGAGTTCTACAAGGTCCACGCCGCGCGCCCCTTTTATGATGAGCTGTGCGAGTTCATGGCCTCTGGCCCGATCGTGGCGCAGGTTCTGGAAGGCGAAGACGCGATTGCCCTGAACCGCAAGGTCATGGGCGCGACCAACCCCGCAGATGCCGAAGCAGGCACGATCCGCGCCGAGTTTGCACAATCTGTCGGTGAAAACTCTGTCCATGGCTCCGATGCGCCAGAGGCCGCGGCGGTCGAGATCGCCTATTTCTTCTCCGGTCTGGAGCTGGTGGGGTAAACCTGTCAGATCGCTTTGCGAAAAGGGCGGCCTTCGGGCGGCCCTTTTTTTATGCTCCGGCGTCTTTGCGGGCTGTTACTGCGGATTGGCGCGGGCGGCCTTTTGCTGTGCGCGGTAGCTGATCGGCAGCGACAGCAGATAGAGGATATTGACCATCATCAGCGTGGCCCAGGGGTAGACCATCAGGCAGACCACCAGCACCACCGCCGTGATGATCGCAAAGGGCAGATGCGCGCGATTGATGCTGGCGTGTTTGATCGACAGCGTCGGGAGGGTGCTGACGGCCAGAAGCCCCACGCCGATGATATAGGCGGCCCGCAGCACCGGCCAGTCGGTGTTTTCCCAGCCGTTCAGGTGCATGAAAATCGGCATCAGCGCCAGACAGGCCAGCGCCGGGGCAGGCACGCCGACAAAGTAGTCATCCTGCTTGAGGGTCACATCGGTGCTGCGCAGCGACAGGTTGAACCGCGCCAGCCGCAGCGCGCAGCAGACCGCCAGCACCAGAATGGCCAGCCAGCCGAGGCTCTCGTATTCGGTGCCGATATAGAGCGTGTTATAGAGCAGCATGCCCGGCACGATGCCGAAATTGAAAAAGTCGGCCAGCGTGTCCAGCTCGGCGCCGAAAGGGCTGGCACTGTCGAGAAAGCGCGCAAGCTTGCCATCGGCGGCATCCAGAAACACGGCCAGCAGCACGAAGTACAAGGACATCTCGATGCGGCCCTCAAGGCTCATCCGCACGGCGGTCATGCCGGCACAGATGGCAAAGACGGTGACCAGACTGGGCACGATGTGACGCAGCTTGACCCTTGAGGAATTGGTCATGGGATCACGGTCATTCGGCCACACCCTTGCGGCGGTCCTGCGGGCCGCTCAGCTGGGCGAGGAGAGTCTCACCCGCCGTGGCGGTCTGGCCGACGCTCACCAGTGGGGCGATGCCGGGCGGCAGGTAGATGTCGAGGCGGCTGCCAAAGCGGATGAGGCCGAACCGCTCGCCTGCGTTCAGCGCCGCGCCGGGGCCTACAAAGCACAGGATCCGCCGCGCTACCAGTCCGGCGATCTGCACCACACCGATGCGCGCGCCGGTTTCCGTCTCGATCACGATGCTGTTGCGCTCGTTGTGGATGCTGGCCTTGTCGAGCGAGGCGTTGAGGAATTTGCCGTGGTGGTAGATCGTTTCGGTCACGCGGCCCGCGATGGGCGCGCGGTTCACGTGGCAGTTGAACACATTCATGAAGACCGACACGCGGGTCAGCGGCGCATCGCCCAGCCCCATGTCCGCAGGCGGCACCACATCCTCGATCAGCGACACGATGCCATCGGCAGGCGAGATCACGAGGCCGGTACCCTGCGGGATGATCCGCACCGGATCGCGGAAGAAATAGTAGCACCAGACGGTCAGACCCGCACCGATCCAGAACAGCGGATCCCAGATCAGGCCCAGCACCACGGAGACGGCGGCGAAGATGGCGACAAATTTGCGCCCCTCGGGGTGCATCGGCACGGCGACGATTCTGAGCATGTTCATGATGTTACGTCCCCGTCAGCCTGTGATGATGGCGCGGTATACAACCAAGGCTACGAAAACACCATTGGCCGCGATCAAACACATCGTCGCAAGCGACCCCAAATCCTTGGCGTCGCGGGCGAATTCAGCCCAGTCGGGCGCGAGGTGGTCAATGATGACCTCGATCGCGGTATTGAGCGCCTCTACCGCGAGCATCAGCAAAAACAGAATGGCCAGCACAGCGTATTCCGCCAGACCCACGCCCAGCACGGCAAAAAGCCCAAGGCAGACAGGCAGCGCCAGCGCCATGTGGCGCAGCGCCGTCTCCTGCCAGAGGCGCCGCAGGCCCTGCAGCGAATAGCCGGTGGCGGCCAGCAGATGGGCCGCACCCGTGACGCGGGGCGGTCGGGGGCGCTTGGGCGGGGTCTGGTTCATGGGCTTACTCTGGCTCAGCTGGCCTTCGCGGGTGTCTTGCAGGCGGCGAATACATCAAGGGCCGGGTCGCGCGCGGTGGTCTGGATCTCCAGCAGGCCCAGCAGGGAATGAAACAGGTTGTCATGGGACAACGTCCTGTCCTTTTGCGCGGTGATGCAGGCGGTATCAAGCCCGAAACGCGCGGCATAGCGCTTGGACAGCCACAGGATCATCGGCACATGGATCTGCGTCGCGGGCGCCATAAAGAAGGGGGTGCCATGCAGATAAAGCCCCCCTTCGCCCAGCGATTCCCCATGATCGGAGATATAGAGCATGGCCGTATCAAGAGTGGCATGCCCCTCCAGCAGGGTGATGATCCGGGCGAGGATCTCATCTGTGTAAAGGATGGTATTGTCATAGGCGGCGATGATTTCGGCGGGGGTACACTGCTTGAACTCGGCTGTCTGGCAATCGGGGGTGAACCGCTCAAACCCTGCGGGAAAGCGCAGATGGTAGGTGGGCCCATGGCTGCCGATCTGGTGCAGGACCAGCACGGTGTCCTGCGTTATGCTGTCCGCGTAATCGGCCAGCGCCTGCAGAAAGATCCCGTCGATACACTCGCCATCCGCGCAGAACGCCGGATCCTCCAGCGTGGCGAAGTTGCGTGCGGTGATCCGGTCCGCGATGTTCTTGTGGCCGGTGTTGTTGTCCCACCATTCCACATGCAGGCCCGCGCGGGCGATGACGTCCAGCACATTCTCATGGCTCAGCGCGGCCTCGTAGGAATAATCGTCGCGGGTGAATTTGGAGAACATACAGGGCAGGGAGGTGGCGGTGGCTGTCCCGCAGGAATAGACCTGCGTGAACGAGGTCACGGGCAGCTGTGCCAGCTGCGGATTGGTCGGCACATCGTAGCCATTGAGGCTGAAGTTCATCGCGCGCGCCGTCTCGCCCGCGACAACGATGGTCAGCACAGGCTTTGCTTCGGCGGTATAGGCAGGGCCGCGCATGGCATCCTCGCCGGTGGCGACCAACACGGTATTGGCACTGCGCCCCATCATGCGGGCATAGCGGATCGCCCCCACCAGCGGGCCGCCGGGCTGATAGCTGCTCATGAAATCCTTCCGCTCGCGCAGGATGGAGGAGTAGGATTTCAGATCCGCATAGAGCAGGCCCGCCGCCACGGCAAAACCCAGCACGCAGGCCAGCACCGGCGTCAGCGCCGTGCGGATCAGGCCATGGGGCACAACCGTGACGCAAGCGATCAGCAGGGCGGGCAGCACGCCGAACACGACCACATGACTGACAAAGCTGAGGGTGATCAGGTGGCGCGATTCCGCCATCGTGGTGACCATCACATTCTGGATCATGTCGCGGTCGATGATGACGCCGAGGCTGTCCATGTAATACGAAGTACAGGCCCCCAGCATCACGATGAAGATGGCGAAAGGCTTGACCACCCAGGGCAGCGCAAACAGGCTGAACGCCCCGAGGGTGAGGGCAAAAACCGCCAGCATATAGCCTGCGAAGGACAGCGGATGGCCCGAAAAGACATCCGCCCCGATGGACCAGAAGGTGGCATTATGGGCGCAGAAGGTGAACAGCACCGTCAGCGCCATGAGCGTGAGCGGTGATAGCCGGAGCGCTGCGCGCAAGCGCGCAAGCAGAGCCGGAGCGGCGGGGAGCGATGTCATGGGGGTGCCTTTGCACAGGATGCGGTGGCGGCCGGATCAGGGCCGTACCCTGCGCCAGTCGTCTGATGCCGCTGCGATAAATCCGGCGCGGCCTCCGGTCAAGCGGTATGTGCAGCGGCCTTGCGCGGTATCCCGCCCGCCTCGCGCACGGCGGCCACCACCTCCTCCACGCCGGTGCCGTGGCGCAGCGCGCAAAACACGAAAGGCCGTCCGCCGCGCATGGCGGCACAGTCGCGCTGCATCCCCTCGAGGCTGGCACCTACATGGGGGGCCAGATCCGTCTTGTTGATCACCAGAATGTCGGATTTTGTCAGCGCAGGCCCGCCTTTGCGCGGGATATCCTCGCCTGCGGCCACGTCGATCACGTAGATCGTGAGGTCGGCAAGCTCGGGGCTGAAGGTGGCCGAGAGATTGTCGCCGCCGCTCTCGATCATGATGATTTCCAGATCCGTGTGGCGCTTGCGCATCTGTGCTATGGCGGCGAGGTTGATGGAGGCATCCTCGCGGATCGCCGTATGCGGGCAGCCGCCGGTCTCGACGCCCATGATGCGGTCTTGGGGCAGGATCTGCATCCGCACCAGCGCCTCGGCGTCTTCCTGAGTGTAGATGTCATTGGTGATCACCGCGATGGAATGGGCGGGGTGGAACGCACGGGCGAGGGCGGCGGTGAGCGTGGTCTTGCCCGCCCCCACAGGGCCGCCGATGCCGATGCGCAGAGGTCCGTTGAGGGTGCTCATGAGCGGAATATCCTTGGCTGCAGGGTTTCGTGGCACATCGCTGCGATGTCGGAGAGAAAGGCGGTGCTGTGCAGATCGTCGAGCGTCTGTGCGGCGGTATCCCGGGCAATGCGGGTGCACAGCGGCATCAGGGCGGCAAGAGTGCGCTGCCCCTCGGTCTGGCCCAGCGGCACGGCGCGCACGGCAGCCGAGACGAGATTGGAGGCAAAGCTCTGCAGGTACATCGCGGCGGTCAGCACGGGGTCGATGTTCAGGCGCGCGGCGGCTGCCCCCACGGCCACCGGATAGGCAAGCTCCGTCACCTTCCCGCCCCAGATCGCGGCGGCGGTCTGGCAAAAGGCCGCGCCTTGCAGCTGCGTCTCCAGCAGCCGCTCCGCACTTGCAGCACTGGCGAGGGCCATTTCGTTGACATGCGCCAACTCCGCTTCCGGGGCGCGGAAGGCGGCATGCAACAACAGGCAGTCATTGCGCCCGCTGCCATGCTCCAGAACATCCGCCAGCCAGCCTTGCAGGTCTTGCGACGATGCAATCACGCCTGCGTGAATAGCCGTCTCCAGCCCGTGTGAATAGGCGAAGGCCCCCACTGGAAATGCGGGTGAGAGCCATTGCGCGAGGGTGAGGATGTCGCGCTCAGTGTTCATGCGGGTGCTCATGCGGGTGCCCGTGCAGGTGCCCATGGGAATGGTCATGGGGGTGCCCATGCCCATGATCGTGCCCATGATCATGGGCCGTGGCGACATGGGAGTGGCTCAGGGTGCGGCCATGGCCGTAAGCCCCGCCCTCGGGGGTAAAGGGGCCGTCTACAGGCGTCACCGTCGCCCCCAGATGCGCCAGCATATGGCCGATCACCTTGTCCGCCATGATCAGCAGGTGATCGCTGCCGATCTCGCAGGGGGTGTGGCGGTTGCCGATGTGCCACGTGTAGTGCAGCAACTGCGGCCCGGTGATGCGGTAGAGCGCCTCATGCGCCGCGCGGATCTCCACCAGCGTGCCATCCTCCAGCTCCAGCGCATCGCCGTGGCCCAGCGAGGTGGTCTGGGCCAGATCCACCAGAAAGGCGGTGCCTTCGGCGCTCACCAGCTTTTTGCGGCGCAGGAAGCGCTGGGTATAGTCCAGCGCGCAGATCTGGGCGGCACCGCTCCATTGGCCGCGGGCATGGTGTTTCTGGGCGATCATCATCTGGGTCGTATCCCTTCTCAGAACATGAAGTAGCGTTGGGCCATCGGCAGACTCTGCGCAGGCTGACAGGTGAGCAGGACACCGTCCGCGCGCACCTCATAGGTTTCGGGGTGGACTTCCATATGGGGCAGGGCCGCGTTCAGGACCATGTCGCGCTTGCCGATGCTGCGGGTGTGCTGCACGGCGTGGGTCTGCTTGGACAGCCCCAACGTGCCCCGCAGATCCGCCGCCTGTGCGGCAGCGGAGATGAAGCTGACGGAGGTCTGGGCGAGGGCACTGCCGAACGCCCCGAACATGGGCCGCGAATAGACCGGCTGCGGCGTGGGGATGGAGGCATTGGGATCGCCCATCTGCGCCACCACGATGGTGCCCGCCATCAGCACCATCTCGGGCTTCACCCCAAAGAAAGCGGGGCTCCACAGCACCAGATCGGCGCGTTTGCCCACCGCGATATCGCCCAGCACATGGCTGACACCTTGGGCAATCGCGGGATTGATGGTGTATTTCGCGATGTAGCGGCGGACGCGGAAATTGTCGTTGTCGCCCGTCTCCTCCGGCAGCCGCCCGCGCTGTTTGCGCATCTTGTCGGCGGTCTGCCAGGTGCGGATCAGCACTTCACCCACCCGGCCCATCGCCTGTGAATCGCTCGCGATGATCGAAAACGCGCCCATGTCGTGCAGGATATCCTCGGCGGCGATGGTCTCGCGGCGGATCCGGCTCTCGGCAAAGGCCACATCCTCGGGGATGGATTTATCGAGGTGGTGGCAGACCATGAGCATGTCGAGGTGCTCTTCGAGCGTGTTCACCGTAAAGGGGCGCGTGGGGTTGGTGGAGCTGGGGATGACATTGGCATCGCCGCAGATCTTGATGATATCAGGCGCATGGCCGCCGCCGGCACCTTCGGTGTGGAAGGCGTGAATGGTGCGGCCTTTCATCGCCGCCACCGTATGCTCGACAAAGCCGCTCTCGTTCAATGTATCGGTGTGGATCATCACCTGCACATCCATGTCGTCGGCGACCGTCAGGCAGCAATCTATGGCGGCGGGCGTGGTGCCGTAATCCTCGTGAAGCTTCAGCCCGCAGGCCCCGCCGGTGATCATCTCCACCAGCGCCTGAGGCTGGCTGGCGTTACCCTTGCCGAACAGGCCGATGTTCATCGGGATGCCGTCAAAGGCCTGCAGCATCCGCCCGATGTGCCAGGGACCCGGCGTACAGGTGGTGGCCAGCGTGCCATGCGCAGGCCCGGTGCCGCCGCCAAAACAGGTGGTGACACCCGAATGCAGCGCATCCTCCATCTGCTGGGGGCAGATGAAATGGATATGGCTGTCCATGCCGCCCGCCGTCAGGATCCGGCCCTCTCCCGCAATCACTTCGGTGCCCGGCCCGATGATGATATCGACGCCGGTTTGCGTATCGGGGTTGCCCGCCTTGCCGATGGCATGGATCAGCCCGCCCTTCAGCGCCACATCCGCCTTGTAGATGCCCGAGTGGTCCACGATCAGCGCATTGGTAATGACCGTGTCCACCGCTCCGCCCGCGCGAGTCACCTGAGACTGGCCCATTCCGTCGCGGATCACCTTGCCGCCGCCGAATTTCACCTCCTCCCCATAGGTGGTCAGATCGCGCTCCACCTCGATGATCAGATCCGTATCGGCAAGGCGCACGCGGTCGCCGGTGGTGGGGCCGTACATGGCGGCATATTGCGCGCGGGGAATTTCACGGGGCATCTACAGATCCCCCATCACATGACCGTTAAACCCGAACACCCGCCGCGCGCCACCGATGGGGATCAGCTGGACCTCGCGGCGCTGGCCCGGCTCAAAGCGCACGGCGGTGCCTGCGGCGATGTCGAGGCGCAGGCCGCGCGCGGCGGCGCGGTCAAACTCCAGCGCGGGGTTCGTCTCGGCGAAGTGGTAATGGGAGCCTACCTGCACGGGGCGGTCGCCGGTATTGGCCACCATCAGCGTGATCGCCTGCGCGCCCGCGTTGAGGGTGATGGTGCCTGCTGCGGGCAGGACCTCGCCCGGAATCATTGGGGTAATCATTGGGGGAAGCGTTGGGGATTTCATTTGCGCGCCCAGAAACTGTAGGCCAGCGCCCCCGCCACCAGCAGCACCCCCAGAAGCGGCAGCCAGTTGGCATCGGTGGCATGGGTATGGGCATGGGCGGCCTCATGGGCGGCGGCGGCAGTGGCTGCGGCCAGCAGGGGCAGGGCGGTGAGCAAATGTTTCATGGGGGTGCCTTTCAACGGGGTCAGCGGATGGGATTATGGACGGTCACCAGCTTGGTGCCATCGGGAAAGGTCGCCTCGACCTGCACGTCGTGGATCATCTCCGCGATGCCCTCCATGCATTGATCGCGGGTGATCACATGGCCGCCCGCCTCCATCATATCGGCAACGGAGCGGCCATCGCGCGCGCCCTCCACCACTGCATCGGTGATCAGGGCTATCGCTTCGGGGTGGTTGAGCTTGACCCCCCGGGCAAGCCTGCGGCGCGCCACTTCGGCGGCCATGGCGATCAGCAGTTTGTCTTTTTCACGCGGGGTCAGGTGCATGGCTCAAAGCCTCCAGGACAGCGGCAGGGTGTTGCGGGACAAATGATCGAGGAGCGGCAGCAGGGAGCGGCGCAGCAGATAGCTGTCAGCGGCCAGAAGGCGGATCACCAGCAGATCTGGCGCAAGCAGGCTGGCACCGCCGCTCTCTCGCATCAAGGTTTGGGGCAGCAGGGGGCGCACGGCGGCCAGTGCGCCGCGCGCATCGGGGCTTGCCAGCACGACACTGGCCATGGCCCCGGCACCGCCGCCCGTAGCCGGGCGCGCCATCTGCGCCGCCGCGTCGCCGCGCAGATCCACCCCGTCGATATAGATCGGGGCGTTTGCGCGGTTGATGCGGATCCGGTCGCGGAACTGGACATCGTGCAGGGTCTCGCCCATGGCCGCGCGGCCCAAGACCACAGGCTCCACCATCAAAAGCTGCGCGCCCGGCTCCAGATCAATCTCCAGCCGGCGGCTCAGCGCGCAGCGCTCGAACAGGATCAGCTCCTGGGGCAACCAGTGCAGCCGGGCCTGTGCTGCGACCGACAGGCGGGTGGTGACCTGGGCGATCTCGCCGGTCTGGGCGCGGTAGGCACGCTCTGCGGCCTGGGTGGTCACGGTCAGGCTGGCCCCGGCTGTGACGCCGATCTGCACGTCAAAGCGGTCGCCGCCGGTGATGCCCCCTGCCGTATTCACCAAAACCGCCTCCAGATCGGGGCGGTGGGTGTCGGGGAAAATCAGCTTGCTGGACCCTGATTGCCGCAGATCCACGATCCGCGTCATGCCACGACCATCGCGGCGCACGCCCAGCCGGGCAGAACCCAGAGCGCGCGGCTGCGCTGCGGCGGCAGGCGGCAAATCTATGGGGGTCGTCTGGTTGATGGCAGGCTCCGCAGGTCTGTTGTGCGAATAATTTAGTCATAGACCCGCAGGAGCGGGCAGAACTTAAGCAGCCGAATGCACTACGCTGCGCAAGCACGCCCTAAATTTAGGCGAAAATAGCCGGGTGCGATGAAATATCGGGCGAAATATGTCTCACCTGCGCTGCTGTGGCAGGCAAGCTGTCCGACTGAAAAGCGACATCGTCGGCGCGCACAGAAAAACAGCCACTTCAAGCTGAAGCGGCTGTTGTTTCAGTCGGATCTGCCAGTCTGCGATCAGTCTGCGATCAGTCCGCGCCGTCTGCCGCCGGGGCCTCACCCTCTGCGCCCTCATCGCCCTGATCCGCGATCCAGGCGACAGAGACCACAATCTCGCCCTTGCCGGTGTCAAACACCTTGACCCCCCCGGCGCTGCGGGAGCGGAAGGAGATGCCTTCGACCGGCACGCGGATCGACTGGCCCTTGGAGGTGGCGAGCATGATCTGGTCGTCCATCTCAACGGGGAAGCTTGCCACGATCTCGCCGCCGCGCATCGCCT
>Ga0136559_1000824_pt1 | contig 10419 bp, 10 predicted proteins | sample AntRauMeHopE1496_FD_104633 | JGI IMG/M metagenome (GOLD analysis project Ga0136559, IMG submission 104633) | Saline lake microbial communities from Rauer Islands, Antarctica - Metagenome Hop E1 #496 | ecosystem: Environmental > Aquatic > Non-marine Saline and Alkaline > Saline | place... | reverse complement strand
ACCTGATCACGCTCGCCGTTGCGGATGCCTTCGGACAGCTCTTTGATGGCCGTGGGCTGGTCGCCGGCCGGTTCGAACTCGGTGTTCAAAACGAAGGCCTTGCCGCCTTCCATTTTCTCGCGCGTGCGCACGTCGGGTGCGGGGTTTGCAAGAAATTGCTCGGGTTCGGATCTGTCGGTCTGGGCGTATGGCATGGTGGCTCCTGTCATTTCTCAATGTGACATCGCGGCGCGGTTGTTCAAGGGGGCGCGTGCCCTGCGGCGTCTGGCCCCTTGCGTGATGACCCGAAATCTTGGATATAACGAACAGGTTTAGCGGAGTTTTCCTGATGCGTGCACGTATTTTTCAGCCTGCCCGGACAGCAATGTCATCGGGCACGGCCAAGACAAAACATTGGGTGTTGGAATTCGCGCAGACCAGTGCGCGCGAGGTTGATCCTTTGATGGGCTGGACCTCGTCGTCGGACACGCAAACGCAGGTGAAAATGACGTTCGACACCAAAGAGGCCGCCGTGGATTACGCCAAGGCAAACGGCATCGACGCGGTTGTGCAAGATCCCAAGAAACGCGGCGCGAATATTCGTGCGGGTGGCTATGGCGAAAATTTTGCAACCAACCGGCGCGGTGCCTGGACGCATTGAACAGGGATTTATCCCCGCACGGGTGCTTTAATTCTGCACGCCGTCCCTTGAACTCGGGTCGCACTGCCCGCTAAAAGATACGCAGCGGTCCGGTAGCTCAACTGGATAGAGCACCTCACTTCTAATGAGGATGTTGGGGGTTCGAGTCCTCCCCGGATCGCCAGATGTCCGCCTGTTGTCGTTCGGCGCCTAAACACCGACTTTTCGGTAAAAGTCGGGAAATAGACCCTCGCTGATCCTGATTTCGATTTTGAAGTGGAGCAAGGTCAAAGGATCTAGGCGACTGCTTTGCCTGGCAGTGGATTCGGCAGGCTGCCTATTGTGCCGATCGACATGGTCGGCCCAGAGCCGACCTTTGCAAGGGCCGCTATCGCTGCAGTGCGGCTTCCCGGAACCGAACTTTCCCATCACCGTACTGCATAGCCGCGCAGATCAAGGCCCGCAGAACGAACCAGGGGACATTCGGAGTTACGTGTGGAGCCGTACGTCAACGGACCGCGGACCGAGCGGCCCGCGCTTGCCCTTCCATCCTAGAAAGGTCACTAATCAGGAGAATTTGAGCAACCCATCGAACGTGCTCCTTTTTTGTCCGCAACAACCCTACGGTAAGCCCCTAATGGCCACAGCTCTATCGAACATCTTGCGCTATTGGAGGACTTCACTGGCGGATGGGGCGCTTGGCGAAGGGACGTTCCGGGATGCGGATCGCAAGAGATTCACAGTGCTCCCGAATGACTCGCTCAGAACGGGTACTCTTCCCGAGCAGCTGGTCGAGACACTGTTTAAGGGAAAAGACGGGTCTGGAACGGTCTCGGTTCGCTTTTGGCCCTTGGTTACAGCACGCAAAGCCTCGCATGCCGCGTTGCGCGCTGATGGGATGCCGGAGATTGTCGCACCCGTGGTCACCGAGGGCTTCGTGGATCGAGCGGGGCGCATCGTGCCGACACGCAATGCCATCGCGCGCGATCTGCTGACCCCCTTGCCGCGGGGCGCCTTTGCCCTTGGATCGGTGGAAGCGCTCGACGCCTTCCTGACTACGACGCCTCTTCCGGAAACGACGACTGCCGACGGCTGGCAGGACTACCGGCAACATTGCCGCAAGATGGTCGACGCCCTGTCGCCCGGCTGGCCCTCTGATGAGAAGGAGTATCTGCCGACCGGGAGCGGTTTCATCGAAGTGTCTGAAGGCGCCTATGCAACCGTGCGCGGTATGTTGGATCTATACGACAGCCTGCTGGCCGACGAACCGGATACGCCGCTTCTGCGCCAGATTGCCTCGCCCCGCGTGGAGGTGGCCCCGGATCACGGCATCGAAAAGGACTTTGCACGGCGTCTTGGGCATTCGAATCCGCACTTCCCCCTGGCCGAACACCAACGGCAGGTCCTGGCTTGGCTCGACGCGTCGAAACCCGGTGACGTGATCGCGGTGAACGGCCCGCCGGGGACCGGCAAGACGACCATGCTGCTCTCCGCTGTGGCCGGGCTTTGGGTAAAGGCTGCGCTCGACGGGAGCGATCCGCAGGTGATCGTCGCGGCCTCATCGAACAATCAGGCGGTCACCAACATCATCGACGCCTTCGGCAAAGATTTCGCCACGGGCGACGGGGTCTTTGCCGGGCGCTGGCTGCCGGACATCAAAAGCTTCGGGATGTTTCTCCCTTCACATTCTCGGCGCATGGAGGCTGCACAGCGCTATCAGACGGAGGCGTTTCAGGCAGAATGCGAATCCGTGGCCTATGTCGAGCGCGCGCGGGTCGTCTGGCTCGAAGCTGCAGGAAATGCATTTCCGGATTCAAAGGATACAGACGTCGCTGGGTTTGTCGCGCAGCTTCAGGGTCGATTGATCGAAGGGGCCAATAAACTTCGACTTCTCGATACGGCTCGGACTCGCCGCAGAACTTGTACCGCCGCGCTCCTGTCTGAATTGGGCGAGGATCCAGCGGCGGAGCAGACACGGCGCGCAGATACCGTCCGGGCCAGACAGGACTTTATAGATTGCCACGCCGACGCCCGGGCCGCACTGGATCACTACCTTGCCTCGGAATCCTGGCTTGCCGGCCTTTTCGGCTTCCTCTCTTCGGTCAAGCGCAAGCGCGTATTGAGGGCGCGACTGGCCATTGGGGATCGTCTGGATGGATTGCAGGACATGACCCGCATCGAGGATATCGAAGCGCGGATCTCGGATGCCCTGAACCAAGGGCAGAAGGCCCTTACCTCTGCCAAAGAGCGCCTTGCCCGGGCCGAAGATCTCAGGCAGCAGGCTGCCGCCAGCGAACTGGCCTGGCGCAAGGCTGCGGAAGCGTTCGGAGGCTTGGATGACTTGGACGCGCTGGAGCGGCAGGCTGACCTCGGGACCCGTTTCGACCAGTTCCTTCTGGCTACCCACTATTGGGAAGGCCGATGGCTGATGGCGATGGAGGCCGATCTCGGCACCATTACCACCTCGCACGAAAAGAAAGGGCGAAAAGCCGTCGTGCTACGCTGGCAACGCCGCATGATGCTGACGCCCTGCGCCGTGGCCACCTTTGCCAGCCTGCCAGGAAAACTCTCCTGCAGCCGATTTAAGGACGGCAAGTTTGCGACCGACAGCCTTTACAACTTCATTGACCTGCTGATCGTCGACGAGGCCGGGCAGGTTTTGCCCGAGGTTGCGGGCGCCTCCTTCGCCCTGGCCAAACGCGCGCTGGTGATCGGCGATACGCAGCAGATTGAGCCGATTTCCGCCGTGCCCGGCCCGGTCGACATCGGCAACCTCAAGGACTGCGGGTTGATCGATGGCGAAGTGATGCCCGACCAAATCAATGCCAGCGGCATCCGATCTACCAGCGGCAGCGCCATGCGTCTTGCACAGCAGGCCTGCCAACTCGCGCCCTGGCCCGAGCTGGATCGCGGGCTCTACCTGTTTGAACACCGCCGCTGCTATGACGAGATCATCGGCTTCAGCAACGCTCTCTGCTACAGAGGTAAACTACGCCCGATGCGCGGTCCTGCACCTGCGGACGCGTCGCTTCCCGCGCTTGGCTACCTGCATGTCGAAGGCCGGGCCTTTACCAGCGGGGGCAGCCGCGCCAATCCCGTCGAGGCCCGGACCATTGCTGCATGGCTGGAGGAAAGCCGCGCGTTTCTGGAAGACCGCTACGGTCGTCCGCTGGAGCAAGTTGTCGGGGTCATCACGCCCTTTGGTCAGCAAGTGCGTGCTCTCCGGGATGCTTGCACCTCGCGCGGCATCACCGTATCCGGGCGAGATGGCATGACTATCGGTACCGTGCATGCGCTGCAGGGCGCTGAACGGCCCGTTGTGATGTTCTCGCCGGTCTATTCCAAGCATGCGGATGGCGGCTTCATCGACGCCTCGCCCAGCATGCTGAACGTGACGGTGTCGCGCGCCAAGGACAGCTGCCTCGTCTTCGGCGACATGGACGTCCTCGCCACGGCCCGAAGCGGTTCCCCCCGCGCGTTGCTATCCGAATTCCTGTCGGTCAACGGCAAGGCGCTGGATTTCGCCATGGAACCCCGCGAGGACCTGACACGCGGAGAAGCCCAAATCGAGATGCTTCAGCACGCGGCCGAGCACGATGCCTTCCTGCTCAACGCGCTGAAAAGCGAGGGGCGGAGATACATGATCGTCAGCCCTTGGGTTGTCGCGGGAACGATCGAGCGGACTGGCCTGCTGGACGCCATGGCGACGGCACGCCAGCGCGGTGCGGACATCGAAGTCTTTGCGGACCCGCTGCTGAACAACGGCCCGGCCGCGGGAGGCCTGAGCCAGATGGAAGCCGTAGAACGCAGGCTCTCGACGATCGGTGTCGCGTTCCACCGTGTCCCAAAACTGCACAGCAAGATTGTGACCGTCGACAATGCGCTTCTCTGTGCTGGATCATTCAACTGGCTCAGTGCAGATCGGAAAGGGCAATACGCCCGGCACGAAACATCCTTTGTTTACCGTGGTCCGCACCTCGAAGACGAAATCAAAATAATCCACGACGGCCTCATAGGACGTGCGAATTGACTATCGGCCCAAACCGGACATTCAGCTGCCACCTACGATGCTGCAGCGCGGCCTGTCAGAGCAGCCATTCGTGAAGCTTGCAGCATTTTGGCGGCTTAAGCGGCCTTATGTATCAAACGCACCAACGGAGGTGTGAGGGGTGATTAGGGCGTTGGTCTTACTTGCGTGGGTCAGTGTATTCCAGCTTGTCGGGGAAAAAGCACAGGCTTCCCTCAAACTCGTGGAAAGTGCCAGACGTGACGCGTGTTTCCCTTGTTTCGTCGAACTCGTCTACAAACCTAAAAGCATAGATCAGCCTAATGTAATTACTTCCTCCGCGCAGAAAATCTTTTGGACTTTCGACATTCCAAACCCTTGTGAGACTTGTGTTACTGTCAGATTTAGCGGGTATAAAGGACGCACGCTGTTCCATTTTTTGACCATGCAGAAGCAAGTTTATCTCTACAACACCTGCTTCCTTTCCCTCCAATATGTCATAGAATATTTCAACCTGACTGGCGGGCGTAGAGCCGCTATTGATTATCATTATCTTAGCGGTAAACCTGATATTAGACCCATCAGAAGCATTGAATTCGCTAATCTTGACGTCCAAGAATTTCGCATGCAGGTAAGCTCTGGCTTGTTTTTGGCCAATGTCTCTAGTGTCACGTGCCATGTCTTGAGTAGCGATCAGCGTTCGCCAAACAAGCAAGACGACAGCAATAGTGAAAAACGCCATAATCCATTGTGCAAGCGTGTCACTTGCGGAAACGATACTTCCGTCCCAGAGCCACCACCAGCTACTTGGAAAATTTTCGCTTTCATATTTTGCGGCGTATCTATCGCACTGGCCGCTATGCTCGCACTTGGCAAAGTCGTAGATTGCATGACCGAACACAAATAAAACAGCGGTTACCCCGCTGCCAAGGGTCAGCCCAATCGTAAGTCCGATACGCCAAGAGAATTTAGACATTGAAATAAATACGCCGCTGAGAATTTTCCTCTGCTCAATTTGTTGCGCACATTTGGCTCTTTGTCACCAATCAATTCGGCCAACTGCGCATAGGTCACACCTTTGCGCTTCAATTCGGCTTTCAGGATGTTAGCGGCCTTAGATTCCCAATCGGACTGGTCTGGCATTTTGTATCTCCTGCATGATAAAGGCATCATATATGTGATATTTGCCATTGTAAACCTAATCCGAATGCACTATATATGTGATATAAGCACAGGATATAGTTACAATGGCACAACACTTTCTTCTTTCAGCGGCATCCCGCACACTTAGCCTTCGCAGCATCTACAAAGCTGGCGAAGACGCTGCGTATGCGACGTTCTGCGAAATGCGCTGGCCTGAGACGCATGGCGAGGCAGTTTGTCCCCAGTGTAGCCACGACGAAGCGTACAAGATCACCACCCGCCGCAAGTTCAAGTGCAAGGCATGTGGACATCAGTTCAGCGTAACCAGCGGCACAATCTTTGCCTCGCGCAAGATGGATTTTGTGGACCTGCTGGCAGCAATTTTCATTCTGGTGAACGCATCCAAGGGTGTCTCAATGATCCAACTGAGCCGCGATCTGGATTGCCAGTACAAGACAGCGTTTGTTCTGTCGCACAAGCTGCGTGAAGCCATGGCGCGCGAAGTGCAGACGGGCGAAGTTTTGGAAGGTCATGTTGAGATTGATGGCGCATACTTTGGCGGTCACATTCGCCCTGAGAACGCAAAGGTTAACCGCGTAGACCGCCGCTTGAAAGAAAACCAGACCGGCAAGCGGCGCGTCGTGGTTGTTCTGCGTGAGCGCCAAGGCCGCACACTGCCCACCGTCACCATGACCGAGGGCGAAGGGGTTGCGCTGGCACTTGAGAACATCAGCCGCACCGCCACCATGTCAGCCGATGAGGCAAGCCACTGGGATGCCCTTCACGCTGGTTGGAACGTTGATCGCGTGAACCACTCGGAAATCTACAGCGACCACGGCAAGCACACCAACATGGCAGAAAGCTATTTCAGCCGCCTGCGCAACATGATCCAAGGTCAACACCACGGCGTTTCACCAAAGTACCTGCACCAGTACGCAAACCACTCCTCATGGCTGGAAGACAACCGCCGCACAGACAACGGCACGTTGGCGCATGTCATGGTGTCCAACGCGATGGACGCGCCTGTAAGTCGTAACTGGAAGGGGTATTGGCAGCGGGCGGCTTAAATGCCTTGCCTTTGGCAGGGAAAAAATCAACATTGAGTATAACTATTTTTAACCGACACTTGATACGGGGGTGGCATGGCTCAAGATCATTTTGACAGATCAATTTTTGAAGTGGTGAACCAGAGAGCCGTTGCGCTTGAGGACTACCTGTCCGCTGACGTGATATTTTATAACGGAAGCATCTACCCGCAATATTTCAGGCTTTTCAGGGATTTTGTTGAACAGGTTAAGGAAAAGAGCAATAGGACCGATGGGTCTGTCTCGGTAATTCTAAGAACGGGTGGCGGTTCAGCTGAGACCACTGAACGGATGGTCGCCGTTTTGCGGAAGCACTACCAAACGGTAAACTTCATCGTTCCTGACATTGCGATGTCTGCCGGGACGATTTTCTGCATGGCGGGCGACAAAATTTACATGGACTACGCCTCCACACTGGGGCCGATTGACCCTCAAGTTCCGACACCGGACAATGGTGGCTATGTGCCTGCGCTCGGCTATCTAGACAAGGTTGCGGAGATTACTGCTAAGGGGAATCTGGCACCTGCTGACGTTGTCTTGTTGAAGAGCCTTGATCTGGCGAAGTTGGCACTTTTCGAGCAGGCGAAAGACCTATCTGTAGACCTGCTGAAAAAGTGGCTCGTTGAATACAAATTCAAGAACTGGACCCAACACAGAACAACCAATCCGGGAGCGGCAGTCACAGACGCGGAGCGCGCGGAGCGGGCTGAACAGATTGCCCGTGACTTGGCAGATCACAAGCGGTGGAGATCGCACGGCAGAAGCCTAGATGTAGTAAAGCTTAACGAACTCAGAATCGAGATTGACGATTACTCAAACGACATGCCACTTCGCGAAGCTATACGCGGCTACAACGACCCGCTCACAGGCTTCGTCGATAGAATGGGAATTGACTTGTTTGTCCACAGCCATCACATACCAGTATAAATCAGGGGAAAAAAATGAGTATTTTAGAGCAGGTTAAGGTAGCACTCAGCGCAGCGAAAGCTGACTCAGACACTCATCTGGGAGCAGCATTGGTCGACGCCGAACGGATGTCTGATCAATTTTCTGAAGTTAAGCCAGTGCCTTACATTATCCCCATCGAAAGATTTGTTGGCATGGCGGTCTTTAATGGCTCAAAGCCACTGATCTGAAATCCGCCACAAACACCCATCCGGCCCAAAGTCCTGACTACATGCCCGTCTTTCTGCGCCCGCTGTATAGCATGACGCACCCGCTTAAGCACATCGGCTGACAAAGCACTGTCGTCAGCGTCCCAACCCTTAACATTGATGATCTGCGCAGCGATTGCTAGATCATCCGCAGAGGCTTCCCGTAGCATCCGAATAATCGTCAGCTTGAGTTCATTGCGTCCAAACATCTGTTTGTACTTGCCGCGCGGAGCTATGCCATTGGGATCGTCGGTATAGCCGCAGAGTAGCAAGGCGCGGTCTATCGCGGCAAGATCGTCGCGGATTACATCAGCGGCCTTCACAGCCACCTTATGCGCCCCCGCTATCTCTGCGCGTTTTTTGATCAGTCCATGAATAACGATTGATTGTGCCATGGCCCTATTGTGATTCACATGGCGGGAAAGATCAGCTATATTGTTGGTGCGTTTGATACATAAGGCCGGGCTTAAGGGCATAGCTCCGCGCGGGAAGTACAAGGAGTTATTCGGGCGCAATGAGTTGAAGCTGACAATCATTAACAATCTGCGGGAAGCCCCTGCCGATGATGAGGCGATAGCAGCGCGGATCATAGTCACGAAGGGCCGGGTGAGGATATGTAGGCCAATGTGCTTAAGGCGTGCGTGACGCGCTGAAGCGACAGCAGAAAGACGGCCATGTAGTCAGGACTTCGGGCCGGATGGTTATTTGTGGCGAGTAGCTGACGTCTGATCGCGATTCAACCAGCCACCCGCCGTAACTTACTTTTCGGGCAGGTTCGTCAAATTGTCCTTCTTGGAGGCGTCAGGAATGTCTTGAACATATTCCTTGCCACCGCCTGTTTTGTTGACGCGAATGCCCTCGGTCTTGCCCTGCTTTGTCATGTTTACAGCTTGCTCTACCGGCGTCATTCTGTCTCGGTTTTTGAACTTAACATGTGTGATATCGCCGTCCTTGTCCTTACGGACCGCAACAGGCTTTCCAGCGTTATCTGTCATGAGCATTCTCCATTTATGAGATTTGAAGCTGGCCCCATGAAGGGCCAGCAAAAAATTGCTATTGGTTTGTAATCTGAGCAGCGCGATCTTTGAACATTTCATATTGCGCTGAAGCGTGCTTCTTTGCTTGAGCAGCTGTCGGACGGGGATACACGTATCCTGGAAAGACAGGATATTCATAAAACTCCACGACAGCCCTAAACTTATTTAGTAAGCGCGCCATTGATACTTGCTTGTCCCGCTCAGCCAAGCCCTCGACAAATAATAGGAATGCTTCTCCGATCAGCTCCATCTGACGCAGTTCATCTGCAGGACAGTAGTTTTTCGCTACCTGCGCATCAGATTTCGTTGGCAGTTGATTTCCAAGAGCGACCATCCCCATGTTCGGCTTAGTTGCATCACTACGAGAGACCAAGATTTCTGATGCAGTCATTTCCGTGGCAGCGTAGTGCATCGTGTCTTGTGTTTCAGCAAAGAACTTTCGTGCCTCGTCACTGTTTGGGTCGTAATCTATAGCGGCCAATTTAAAAACTTCACGCACTTGCCCATAAAGGTTTTTCTCAGATGTCCGAATGGCTCGAACCTCTTGTGACAGCCTGAGAAGGGCTTGCGGATCAGCATCAAGGCGCTTCCCATTCAGAGCGTAGCCGTCTTCAATATAGCCTTTGAGAACTGAATTAGCCCACTTGCGAAACTCGGTCGCCCTCTTGCCGCTCAGTTGATAACCAACCGCCAAAATCATGTCTAAGTTATAATGGTCCAGAGTACGGCTGACTTCTCGACTGCCCTCAGTCTGAACTCTTTCCATTTTGGAAAGAGTTGCCTCTTTGGTTAGCTCTTCATCTTTGTAGACCTTAGCAATTTGCTTTGAAATGGCGGGAACACCCACCCCAAAAAGGTCAGCAATCTGCTGTTGGGTGGCCCAAACTGTGTCACCCTCCATGTCTATCGGGAGCTCAATTGTGCCATCAGCCGCGTTAAATTTCGCGGTTAGATCGTAGCCGAAACCTGCTGCAACTTTGGATGCAAACCCCTTGGCTGCATCCTTCACCTTGGCCTTAAAGCCTTTTTTCTCGGTCATGCTGTTGCCCTCCTAAGGCTTTCTGCGCCGCAGCATGTCCACTTGACTTCTGCCCGATTTGAGGCCAGAATCAAGTTACGAGCAGTGGGAGGACGCGCCACGGCGTGTGTTCACTGAAATTAGAGGCTGAGACGATCTGTGGTGGTGAATCTCAGCCTCACCCACTAGATGTTCTTATACCTCAGATACGTGTTCGGAGTCTAGCAGTGTAGGTTCATCGGAACGTGTCAACGACTTTGAGACAGTGGCTTTTGGACTTTAAGCTTGGTTTCCCTCCGTTTTCTTTGGTGGATTTATCCAGACAGCAGTCGGGATGTGAGGCGGCCTGGGTGGCTT
>Ga0136559_1000823_pt1 | contig 10420 bp, 8 predicted proteins | sample AntRauMeHopE1496_FD_104633 | JGI IMG/M metagenome (GOLD analysis project Ga0136559, IMG submission 104633) | Saline lake microbial communities from Rauer Islands, Antarctica - Metagenome Hop E1 #496 | ecosystem: Environmental > Aquatic > Non-marine Saline and Alkaline > Saline | place... | reverse complement strand
CAGGTATAACACCGATAGAACGGCGCGCCGCCATCCAGCCAGTTAGCGCCCCGTGTCTCGCTCTACTTCCCCTGCGCCAGCATCGCATGGATCAGCCCCATCATCGCAGGCACCCCGTCCACCATCGCAGCATCCACCACTTGCCCCTTGCCAAAGACACCGCGTTCAATCACCGCACTCAGGATCCCCAGCAGCAAGAACATCGTGCCGCCCCCGTAATCCGCCACCAGATTAAGCGGCGGCACGGGCGGCCGCCCCGCCTCGCCCATCGCATGTAGCGCACCGGTCAGCGCCAGATAGTTGACGTCATGCCCCGCCGTTTGCGCCAGCGACCCCTGCTGCCCCCAGCCGGTCATTCGGGCATAAATCAGTCTCTGTGAAAGGCTTTCCGGCCCCAGCCCCAACCGCTCCATTACCCTGGGGCGGAAGCCTTCGATCAGCACATCGCTGGCCGCGATCAGCCGCTTCGCCGCCTCCAGCCCCAGCAGCGTTTTGAGATCTAGCACCACAGACCGCTTGCCGCGCCGGTTGATATCCGTGGGGTCAGCAGGCCCACGCGCGGTCCACCGTCACCACATCAGCGCCGAGATCGGCCAGCAACTGCCCCGCCAAGGGCGCAGGCCCCAGCCCCGAAAACTCCACCACTTTCAACGATGCCAAAGGCCCCATCAGATCACTCCCGGTAATGTCACGTCGCGCGCGCCTTCCACGAATTCCTTGAGCGAGAGCGGCCAGACCACACCCGGCCAGCGCAACTCCATCTCCAGCTTACGGGGGCGATACACAGCGGTATAGAGCGTGCCGAACCCCTGCACAAAAGCGGTCGAATAGAGCGGCGGGCGCAGGAAGGCGTTGATAAACTTATCCTCGGGGTCGCGGTGTAACCGCAAGCGCTGCAACAAGAAACGCTCCCGCTCCACCGTCGCTGTGAACCGCGCATGGCTGATCCATTCAACGCTTTCCTGATGGTTCGTCGCCACCGCTGCATGGCTGATGATCGCAGGTCTGTCCGGCGCCATCATCACCGTCCGGTAGTTCCGCTTCCGGTCCAGCACGGTCACGTTATAGCTCATATGCGTCGGCACGCGGGCCAGCACCTCGCCCGCCTCCTGCGCCGTCTCGCAGACTTGCAGCACATAGCGCAGGATCAGCGGTACGCCGAACCCCTCGCCCACCACACGCCGCCCGCCAAAGGTCAGCGAGATTGACAACCCTTTGTCATTCACCCCGTCCACCAGCCCCAAAAGGCCATCAGACGTGCCCATAACCGCACGCCCCTGCCATTTCGTCCGCAACACAAGACTGTCAAACGCTTTGGGATTATAATCGTAATTGCGCACCAACACCGGCTCTTTGCCGGCCCAGACAGCTTGCGAACAACTCGCGAGATAGGGCGGCGGAGTATAAAAACTCAGGAACCGCGCGGCATGATCGCCGCCGCCCGCCAGCTCGCACAGCTCCTCATAGAGCGGCACAATCTCGGGCATATGGGTGCGCAGCGCGCGCAGACCTTCCGCATAGGTCGGGCGCGCGGTCTCACCCTCCTTGAGCCACCACGCGCGGTAGTCGGACCAGTATTCGCGGAAAAGCCCGGCCCATTTCGGACCGGGCGCATCCTCTGAGATTGCGCGCCAATACATTACGTCAAAGCAAACCTTACAAGATCTTGAACGCCGGATCAGACAGCATCGGATTGGCCGAGGCGACCGGTAGCGGCCTGCCTTCCACCGCGCTCTTGATCCCGTGTATCCACTTCTTGGCCCGCTCGTTCAGCTGGAACGCCTTGGTCATCGACCTACCGCGTGTCACCAGAATACCGATGTCGGCACCCTCATAGCGGTAATCGCCCGGCTGCAAAATTCGCAGGAAGAACGCCTCGCTCTCGCTCTCCACCGCGCGGCGGTGATAGTCGAAACGGTCCCAGACCACCGATCCGTCCTCCCGCATTTTGTAGATCCCCGTCTCGGGGGCGTGGGTACAGATATCAACACTGTCCTTGGTGTGCTTGATGACCATCTGGCTCCAGCTGTCGATGTTGTCCGGCTCCGCCCAGCGGTTGTTCAACTCGTCCACGTTCAGATCAAATTTCTTCTTGGAAAACTCCAGCAGGTGGAACAGGAACAAGGGCGCATCCGCATGGGCAAAGGCCGCATGGTTGGTCATCGAGGACGCGCCCGTGATGCGCGGGTTCAGCTCGCCCAGCCACAGCTCGCCCGTCTTTTTGTCGATCAGGAAATCCAGCTCGAAGTAGCCGCGATAGCCTTCCTTGCGCAGCTGCTCGCCGAACTTGAAGGTCATATCCCGCGCCTGCTGACGAACCTTTGGCGGGAAAGCCGTGCTCAGGATCTCATTCCCGCACCAGCCGCCGCGATAAGGCGTCAGCTCGTTGAACCCCACCAGCTCCGTCATCAGCGGGCCGACAATCGTGCCTTCGCGCGTCGCACAAGCCTCGATTGCGGCACCACGGCAGCTGATCCGCTTCATGATCTTGATCTCGCCCTCGCCGATGATCTCGGATTCATGACGCCGGAAATCAGCCTCGTTCTTGATAAAGAACGTGGTGTGCCCGCTATCGCCATAGGCCGATTGCAGCACCAGATCATGGCCCAAGCCAGCCTTCTCGCAGGTCTTTCGCAGATCATCGTAAGACTTTACTTCCGCCAGAGTATTCGGCACCGACGGCACACCCGCCTTGTTCCCGATACGCACAGTGGCAATCTTGTTGTCCATGCTCTGGCGCAGCTTGGCCTTGGGGAACCACACATCCGCGCCCAGTTCTTTGCTCAGCCGCTCCGTCTCCTCGTCGAACATCAGGAAGACGAACTTCGGCTTGCCGCCGCGCTTTTTGATGAAGTCGATGACTTCCTTGTGTTGCAACAGATAGTTGTTGATGTCCTCGATGGACTGGAACTCCGCATGCGGCTGCTCGGAAGGGCAAAAGACATTCGGATGCTTGCCGCCGTAGCAATCAATATAGCAGATGTATTTGAAATTCTTGACCCATTCATCCAGCCCCAAGAGATTGAAATTGGTGGCCGAGATGAAATAGATCGGGTCCTCGTTGCGGTGAAAGAACCGGCGGATTTCGGATATGTTTCTAAGAATGGTCGCCATAATAGTGCTCCTTTTCTTTGGAATTTACGCTGATTTCTTTTTCGGGGCTGCCGCAACAAGCCGCTCCGGCGCAGGTGGCATGAGCCCTTCAAGAGCCGCCGTAGTGAACACCCGCAAGCCCAGATCAGGCCGGTAGCCATGGATCTCGCTTACATCCAGCGCGCGCATGAAGCTGAGGATTTCCTGACTGATCACCTGACCGGGTACCAGAATGGGAAAGCCGGGCGGATAGGGGATGATGAAGCTGGCCGACACCACCGTCTCGCCCCGCGCCATCGCCTCTTTCAATGATCCGTCAAGCTCCAGATAGTCGCAATTCTTGTCCTCGTAGGCGAGGAAGAAGGCCTTGCGGATATCGCCTTCACGGCTGTTCCCGCTCTCGAGAAACGCGGGGTGAAAACGGCTGAAGTCCGGCAGCGGCGGGCAGTTTTCCAGCAAGTTGTTCACCCGCCGGTCAAAGGCCAGCTTCTCCATGCCCGATGCATCGTCGTTCAATTCGTCCAGCGATTTGGCGATCTCCACCAGTACCTCGATCAAATACGCGACCGAAGACCGCGTTGTGCCGATGTTGGTCATAAACAGCACAGTATTGCGCGAGGTCTTGTTGATCTGGATGCCGTATTTATCCATCAAGATCTTGTTCTTGAACGTATCTCCGTCCCAGCCCGTACCACCGACCAGCAGCGTCACGCGGCTTGCGTCCAGCACGAATTCGTCGCGCTCCCAGCAATCCCACAGATCGGTCCAGCCCTGATCGGTGTCGTAATAGCTGGTCACACCACTCTCGCGGTGTTCTTCGGGGATCATGTCGCCGGCGGTCAGCACTTTGAAGTACTTTTTCAGCAACGGATGATCCGACAGCGCGCGGCGCATGGACATCGCCGCCTCGATCTGGCGTTGCACAAACTCGAAGCCCTCCAGCTCCACCTGCCTGCGCCCCACGTCCAGCGAGGCGATGATCTGGTAGTTAGGCGAGGTCGAGGTATGAGTCATATAGGCCTCGTGGAAGCTCTGCTCCACCTCGCCTTTGAAGTCCTGATCGTTGACGTGGATCATGCTGCCCTGCCGCAATGATGTCAGCGTCTTGTGCGTAGATTGGGTGGAATAGGCCCGCACCCGCGCGTTCGGCGGCGGGATCAGCCGCGTTTTCAGCAGCGTCTCGTGATCGGCATCCTTCAGCTCCTCCTGCTGGGCCTCGTAGGCATCGCGGTGGGCCTCCGTCTTGAACCGCACGCGCAGCACATTGGCCGCGTTCATCGCCGTGCGCTGGCGGTACGTGGGGTTGAAGCGCGCAAAGGCGAACCACGCCTCGTCCCAGAGGAAAATCAGGTCCGGCTTGATCGCGAGGCACTCCTGCATCACCCGCTCTACGTTATAGACCAGCCCGTCAAAGGTGCAGTTGGTCAGCAGCAGCATGCGCACGCGGTCCAGCTTGCCCTGCGATTTCAGCTCCAGCAGCCGCTGCTTGATCTCGCGCAGGGGCACGGCGCCATACATGGAATATTTACTCAGCGGATAGCTGTCGAGATAGCTGACCTGCGCACCGGACAGCACCATGCCGTAATGATGCGACTTGTGGCAATCGCGGTCCACCAGCACGATATCCCCGGGTTTCAGCAGCGCCTGCACCACGATCTTGTTGCAGGTCGAGGTGCCGTTGGTCGCAAAGAACGTCTGCTTGGAGCCGAACGCACGGCTTGCCAGTTCCTGCGCTTCCTTGATCGGGCCGACAGGCTCCAGCAGGCTGTCCAGCCCCCCAGAGGTGGCCGACGTCTCTGCCAGAAAAATGTTCGGCCCGTAAAACGCGCCCATATCCTGAATCCAGTGCGATCGCGTGATGGATTTACCGCGGCTGATCGGCATCGCGTGAAACACGCCTGTCGGCTGCTTGGAATACTCCACCAGCGCGGTAAAGAACGGCGATTTCGCCCGTGCCTGTACCCCGCGCAGGATGTTCAGATGCAGCTCCATGAAGTCCTCAGAATTGTAGAACACCCGCCGACAAATCCCCAGATCGAGGCCCGCGATATCTTCCACAGACCGTTCCGTCACCAGATAGGCGTCCAGCTCGGGGCGCACCCGCGCGATCATGCGGCACAGCTCGGGGCCGTAATTCTCGGGTGGGATCGCGTCGATCTCACTGCGGCCTCCGGCGCGGGCCAGATGCCGGGTCAGGATTTCCTCGATCTTGTCGGAATGCAGGACCAGACCGGGACGTACCACAATGGCCTGAATATTGTAGTTGAACAGCACCGCAATCAGCGCATCCTCGATGGAAGGCACCACCACCGCCTCATAGATGAACTGATCCTCGGGTCGCCGCATCCCGGTCACGTTGGCCTTGAGCCAGCGCTCCTGATGCTCGTTCACACTGTCCACGATCAGCACTTCGAAATAGGGCTTGGACAGCGCGCGCAGTTCGACGCTCTGGTGCGCTTCGTCGTCATGCTCGTCCTGATCGACGCTGTCACGCTCCAGCGGGATGGAGCGGCGGCGGTACGCCCCTGTGGTCAGGGCGCGGGTGATCCGGTTGACCGCAAAACTCACATCATCCAGCTTGCCCTGATCGAAATGGCGGCGGATCAGCCCGAAGGCGGCCTTGCCCGGAAAGGCCCAGTAGCCCTCCATCATCCCCAGCGACTCAAACAGCGCCTCGACTGTGGCGCGCAGCTGTGATGTCTCGCCCGCACTAGGGTTCCGGGTAAGCGCGGCCGTCGCTTCGCGCAGCGCGCTCCAACGGTCTGATCGCAGCTGGATCGCTGACGAGTAGTCTTTCATCGCATGCATCGGTGGTCTCCACAAATGTTGACAGCCGGTCCCCGCGATGAGCAAGGAGCAGGATCTGGTCCTGCCCCCTCATTGCAGATGATCAGCCGCTGGATAGATCAGTCTCCGGCACGCCGGCCAGCACACCGGGTTTGGCCACAGGAGTTGGCGCAGCAACCGGATGTGTACCGATTGGTACGAACTCTCCCGTCGGAACAACGGTGCCCGCAGTGGCGTTTGGCAAAGGTTCATCCGCGAAAGCAGGCGGCTGCTGCGTGCCGTAACCGGGATTGAACTGCGATCCCGATGACAGCTCGGGATAGGGTATCAGCTGTGCAGGCAGCAACGTATCAATGCCTGCTTTCGTCCCTTTGTGCGGAGTCTCGAGCGGGCCCAGCGTTTTAAGATAAGCGTCTGTCCCGCTGGCGCGGTCGTATACCGAAAAATCAGTAGAGCGGTCGCGGAAGGATTTAAGAACCTGCCCAAGCCCCTTCATCCCCGTCTCACGCTGACGGCGCACCATATCGAGATCGACCTCGATCGGGAACATGTCCTCCTGACCGCCGGACTGGTGCAGAACCATGGATGTTGGATCGACAACACAGGATTTCCCGATACCACCGGCACCCAGGCCGTTCACATCAATCACATAGCACTGAAACTGCACCGCTGTGGCGCGCGCGATCGCCAGTTCTGCATCACGGTCTGTTGTTCCGGTCAAGACCGGGTGCAGCAGCACCTCGACCCCTTGGCTGGTGATCTGACGCGTGGTTTCAGGGAACCACATATCATAACAGATCGACAGCCCGAAACGGCCCACGTCGGGAACATCAAACACGCAGAAGTCGGTCCCTGCAGCTACACCCGCCTCGTAAGGGCGGAACGGGAACATCTTGGCGTAGCGGCGGATGATCTCGCCCTGCGGGTTGATCACAAAGGACGTATTGTAGGTACGTCCATCCTCGGGATCTGTGATAAACATCGAGCCGGGGATCAACCAGACGCCATGCTTGACCGCCGCAGCCTGAAACCGTTCAAGCGTTTCGTTTTCCGGCGGCAGGGCATATTGGTCCAGCGGGCCGAACGGCGACAATTCCGAAAACAGCACCATCTGGGTCCATGGGAACCGTATCATAAGGATATCAAGACGCTGAAGCATCCCGTCGACGTTCGATTCAAGGGCGTTTACGTGCATCTGCACGCCTGCAATTGCAAAAGGGGTCATATCTGTTCACTCCGGAAAACACGGCTCTGGCCGTTTGCCACGATCCATACGCCCTTTGCGCAGCATAGGAAACAGCACATGCACCGCCCCCCGCATCCTCGTTGCGTCACTTCAGACAAGGGCCGTCATCGCCAGCGTTCTCACGTGCAAATCTCCATTTAGTGCCAAAAGGCCTGCCTGAGTGCCGTTGGCCTGTCGCTGCGCGGCTTCAGGCGGGGCAATCCTGCCTGCTCTGTGCCTTGTGACTGATTTCAGGCACAAATGGCCGCCGCTGGCGTAAGTTATCCTCAAGCCTAGGCAGCTTTCCTCAGATGAGCAAGCACTCAGTCTCCCAGTGGCCCGAACGCCTGCAAAATATTGATTTTACTGTACACAACAGCATTTTTCACTTTACCCGCGATCCGGATCAGAGGCTTCGCCAGCCAGAGTTGTCTCTCGGCACTGCAATCTGCTGCCCTTGCCAACCCACATCTTAATCAGGTCTACACATTTGCACGCTAGCCACTGATCAAACCTACCGGAGCTTTGCATGCCGAGACTGTCCACCCTCACCCGCTTCAGCACCTTCGCAGGCGTTGTTATCCTCACGGCGCTCAGCTTGCTGGCGATCTCTTTGTGGTCAGGCTGGTTCTGGGTGCCCTTCGTGATCTTTGCGGCATTTTCCCTGCTGGGCCTCTACGATGTGCGGCAGCAGTCACACTCTGTCCTGCGCAATTATCCCGTGCTGGGCCACCTTCGCTTCCTGATGGAGAGCATTCGGCCCGAAATCCGCCAGTACCTGCTGGAGGATGATCATGACGAGGAACCCTTTAGCCGCGACGCCCGCAGCCTGGTGTACCAGCGCGCCAAAGGCCAAGAAGATGCGCGGCCGTTCGGCACGAAAAAGCGGGTCTATGAGGCCGGATACAGCTGGATCACGCATTCCGTGCAGCCCTCCCATATCGAAGACACCGATTTCCGCATCACCGTTGGCGGCAAGCAATGCGCGAAGCCCTACAACGCCTCGATCTACAATATTTCAGCCATGAGTTTCGGGTCGCTCTCCGCCAATGCCATTCTGGCCCTGAACAAGGGCGCAGCGATGGGTGGTTTTGCCCATGACACGGGCGAAGGCGGAATCAGCCGCTATCACCGCGAGGGTGGCGGCGACCTGATCTATGAGATCGGCTCCGGCTACTTCGGCTGCCGCAACCCCGACGGCAGTTTCAGCCCAGAGAAATTCACTGAACAGGCCGCCGGTGAGCAGATCAAGATGATCGAACTGAAATTGTCCCAAGGTGCCAAACCCGGCCATGGCGGTGTGCTGCCCGCAGCCAAGATTACCCGGGAAATATCAGAAGCACGCGGCGTACCGATGGGTCAGGACTGTGTCTCGCCCGCCTCCCATACGGCCTTTTCAACGCCGATTGGCATGATGCAGTTTCTGGGCCAGCTGCGCGCCTTGTCGGGCGGCAAGCCTGTCGGCTTCAAACTGTGCATCGGTCACCAGCGCGAATTCATGTGCATGGTCAAAGCCATGCTCGAGACCGGGATCATCCCTGATTTCATCGTCGTTGATGGCACCGAGGGTGGCACCGGGGCGGCACCGCTGGAGTTTGCCAACCACGTCGGCATGCCCATGGTCGAGGGGCTGACCTTCGTGCACAATACACTGCGCGGCGCGGGCATCCGTGATCAGATCAAACTGGGCGCGGCAGGCAAGATCATTACCGCCTTCGACATCGCGCGCGCGCTGGCGCTGGGGGCGGACTGGTGCAATTCCGCGCGCGGCTTCATGTTCGCAATCGGCTGCATTCAGGCGCAGGCCTGCCACACCAACCATTGCCCCGTCGGCGTCGCCACCCAGGACCCCCTGCGCGCCCGCGCGCTGGATCCGGTGCATAAATCGGAGCGCGTCGCGCGCTTTCACCGCAATACGCTGGAAGCATTGGGTGAAATGACCGGGGCCGCAGGCCTGAACAACCCCAGCGGCTTCATGCCCCACCATCTGATGCAGCGTCAGTCCGACCGCTCCATGGTGCAGGGGAATCAGGCCTTTCCCTACCTGCCCATCGGTTTTTTGGTGGATGATAATGCCGCAGATCACCACGGCTACAAGGACCGCTGGGCCCGCGCCAGTGCCGCTTCCTTCAGCCCGCCGGAGTATGTCTAGCGCATCCGAGCGCCTCGAAAGCTGCGTCCAACCCTTCTGGCGCAGCCTGGACCACACGGGAACCGCGCGCGCAGCGGGTGACCAATGCGCCAGCCTGCGGCATCTGCGCATCCCGGGCCGCACCCACAACCCCGGTGCCGCGGATCGTATACGTCTGTGACGCCACCGGGCCGGACGCATAGCCCTGCCACAGGGCCAGATCCACAGGCCCGCCAAACACACCGCGCACCAGAAGTTGGACGTCCAGCCCCTCCGACCCGGGTAGGCCTGTCAGCATCCAGATCCCGCCATCAAATCCTGCCTCAGGCCTGCGCCCGACTGACAGCATGCTGCCTCCGATCCGGTTACCCGCCTCTTCGACCTGCCCTGCCAGATGGCCAAACCCCCCCGCCTCCACGGGACGCAACCGTGTCGCGATGACCTTGCCCTCATTCCACAGCCCACTCACAGCGACCCAAGTGCCCGGGGTGACGGTCGCACCGTCCGGCACGACGACACGACTACCCATGACGGCAACCGATCCATCAGCGGCCCTGTCCACAGGCCCGATCAGAGGGTAGATCATCATAACCCGCTGCGCGATCAGCGCGCCGTCGTCGAGGCTGGCAGCGATGGCAAGCGTATCGCCCAAAGCAACAGAGGTCTGACCCAACGGGCTAAGCACCGCGCGCCCCTCGGGCCAGACAATCGTCTGCCCCGCGACCACCAGAGGCGTGAGAGCCTGCACCTGACCAAAGATGCCGAGCCTCACCTCAGCCACAGCCGGCAGGCCAGTTGCGACCATCCAGACGACCCCGATCAACAGTCCCACGATCTTCTCCCCCGTTATTCGAATGGCAAAATACCGGCACTTCTGGACATTAATAATTCTGGACATAAAAAACGCGCAGGAGTCGCCCCCTGCGCGCGTCTCAATTCCGTCTTTTCAGACGTCAGAGAACCCCTTCGGCCACCGCAGCGATCAGGGCCTGCTCGAAAATCTCGAGGCCTTCGTCCACGATCTCATCTGAGGCGGTCAGCGGAACCATGACGCGGATCGCATTGCCATGCATGCCACAGCTCAACAGCAGCAAACCGCGCTCCAGCGCGTGGGCAATCACCCGCTTTGTCAGAGCCGTATCCGGCGCAATCGAGTTGAAATCGGTCACAAATTCAACCGCGAT
>Ga0136559_1000822_pt1 | contig 10436 bp, 8 predicted proteins | sample AntRauMeHopE1496_FD_104633 | JGI IMG/M metagenome (GOLD analysis project Ga0136559, IMG submission 104633) | Saline lake microbial communities from Rauer Islands, Antarctica - Metagenome Hop E1 #496 | ecosystem: Environmental > Aquatic > Non-marine Saline and Alkaline > Saline | place... | reverse complement strand
GACGAGCGGCCCGATGCGATGACCATGTGGTCCCCCATCTCGGACTTGCCGCGCAGATCAATCTGCACGATGTCTTCCGCTTTGTCATCGCTGAGGGATTTGAGAACAGCCGCCAAGGTGCTGTCAGACGTTGGTGCGGTAACGCTCATTGCGTGGATCCCTGCAGGGGCAGGGGTGCCTGCCGATAAGGTAAGAGACAGTTCATAGTCCTCCGAAAAATACGCCGTCCATACCCCGGTCGCTGGGCTCATTCGATAATATAGCAAGCTTCGCGCGGAATTTCAATGAACAGAACGCCACGCCGCTGCGCTGCGGCAATTCTGCCGGTTCGGCGATCAAAAATACCGCTCAGGCCAGCAGCGCAGTCTCGTACATTTTCAAACAGGGGCGCGCCATATTCATCCGCGCGGTGCCACGCGGCCCGAGTTCGGGGAACAAATCGAGGAGTTCTGAATAACCGCCCTCGTCTTCATCTGTGATATAATCGCCAACAAAAAAGCTTTCCAGCAAGGCGCCGTCAGAAAAGACGATTTCGTGGCGGTCAAACATGAAGTGATAGTACGTAACCTCGTCACAGGGTTCGGCGAAAATCCGGTCGCCATCGCACAGATGTTTCGCGGCACAGAGAATCTCGCCCGAATGGAACAGAAGTTCGCATTTCCAGCCCTTCAGGAACACGCGATGTTGCGGGGACAACCGCAGACTACGGGTATTGTCGATGCTGCCTTGCTGAAACCGGATCGGGGCATGTAACCCGCGCCCGCTGACGGTACGTTGTCCGATCCAGCGGATGGGCTGCGCGCCGTGATCCAGCGTTTCGACCAGATCGCCGGTCTGCAAATTTTCAACCGCCACCTCGCCCTCCGGCGTTTTGATCATGGCACCCGCCGTCAAACAGGCAATCGCGACGCTGGAGATGTTGAGATATACGAAGCTCTTGCCGTTCGGCAGCGTCACTTGCCCGCCGTTTGACCCCGGAAAAAACGGGTTGGATGTTGAGCCCGGCGGAACAAGCAATGTGTTGGCCCCATTTCCGCCCTGAACAAATGTGGTGTTCAGGCCAGCAAACAGCACATCATCGCCCGCGCCGCCGTCAAGGTTGCCACTGCCATCTTCGGCAAACAGCCGATCGTTGCCCGCGCCGCCGTACAGGTTGTTGTTGCCACCCCCGCCGCGCAAAATGTCATCGCCGGCGTCGCCGTGAATGTTGTTGTTGCCGGACCCGCCTGCCAGGACATCGTCACCGGCGCCGCCCACAATCCGGCCGCCAAGGGTTCCGGTATCGGTGAATGTATCGTCACCCGACCCGCCGCTGTAGCCTGATCCGTTCAGTCCGACCGACCCGGTGAAGGTGTTATCTGCGTCATTGCCGCGGACCTGCACAAACTGGCTGAAAGACCCGCCCTGCAGGTCCGCGTTTGTGAAAGTCGTGACGCTGCCCGTCAGGGTGTCGGTAAAACTGATCGAATTTCCGGTCAGCGTGATCTGGATGGTATCGCTGACAGCCGTGGCGTTGATGGTACTGTCGCGGTCAACATTCAGCCCGGCCCAGAACGATGGATCTGTGATGTTGGCATTGTTCAGATTGATAAAAACAGGCATTTCAACCCTCGTAAGACTGCTCTCGGGTCAACATTATTGTTTTGTTTTCGGGACATCGACCATCTGATAACATATCGGATTGATACGTTTAATCAAGGCTTTGCAGGAGAATGGGGAAATTGGTGCAATTTTGCCGATGAAGCGACGCCCTGTGTCAGTCCAGCGCGCGGTGCGCGATTTGCGATCCCTCGATCATCTTCACTTCGCGCTGGGGAAATGGAATGGAAATGCCGTTTTCGGCAAACGTATCCCACAGCGCCAGATAGACGTTGCCGCGTATGTTGGTCAGCCCACCGGTCGGGTCTTTGATCCAGAACCGCAGGATGTAATCGACGCTGCTGTCGCCAAAGCCCACGATGTGGCAAACCGGCGGGCGGAAGCCCAAAACGCGGTCCACGCTGGCGGCGGCGGCGATGGCCAGCTTGCGCACATCATGGGGGTTGTCACCGTAGGCCGTGCCGAAATAAATATCCAGCCGCACGAAGTCGTTGGAATGCGACCAGTTTACCACCTGCGTCGTGATCAGGTCTTCGTTGGGGATCAGGTATTCGCGCCCGTCGCGCGTGGTGATCGAAACATAGCGCGCGCCGAGCGAATTGATCCAGCCAAAGGTTTCGCCCACCGTAATCACGTCACCGGGTTTGATGGATTTATCCAGCAGGATGATGATGCCCGACACAAGGTTCGACACGACCTTTTGCAAACCGAAACCAAGGCCCACACCAATCGCGCCCGACAGTACGGCAAGCCCCGTTAGGTCGAAGCCCACGGCCCGCATTCCGATGAAAAACGCCGAGCCATACAGCAAAACCTGCAAGAATTTGACAACCAGCACCCGCATCGACGGGCTGATATCTTCGTTGCGGTGAATGCGTGCCGATGTTTGCTGCGAGATGAAACGCGCCACGAAAAAGAAGATCGACAGGATGAACACACCCTGAAGCAGCACCCAGAGGGACAGGCGGAAATTGCCCAGCTCGAAGGCCGCCGCGTCCAGCACGCTGATGGCCTGATCCTCCAACCCCAAAATGCGCAGGGTAATCCACGCCCACGCGCCATAGCGCACGATGGTGCGCATCAGCGGATTGCCGATAAATCGGGTCGCAAAGGTCACAATCAACCAGGCCAGCGCCAGATTTGCAGCGATTCCAACAAGGTAGGACCGCGACCCCCAGGTGACTTCGCGCATCACGAACAGCATGACCCAGATCAGCGTGACAAAGAAAATGCCGCGCATCCGTTTGTGGATCACCAACAACCAGCGCAACCGCCATTTCGGCCAGCCTTCGCGCGTGCGCATCCATGCGTGATAGGGCGGCGCGATGATCTTGGCCATCACATGCGCCACCACCCAAACCACAAGGATGATCCCAATCTGATACGCCCCCCACGGTCGTAAAAGGCTTTCGATAAACGACAGGATCTGCGCCCACAGGCCCAGCCCGATTTCGGCAAGCTCTGCGGCCTGATCTGACAGGTTCGGTGTGGTTTCTGGTTCCATGCGCGCTCCTTCTTGAGGCTACAATGCGACGGGCGAAGCGGCGGGGCAAGCCATGGCGCCGCCCAGCTTTGCGGGATGTTCGCGGGCCGGGTGTGTTCTGATCCTGCTTGCAGGAACGGGTTTGCCCGTATATCTGACGGGTATGACCCAAGTTTTCGACATGGATGACCGCGCGCGACTGCCTTGGCGGTTTTATGGTGCCACGCGCACGATACTCGCACATCTATAGGCATCACACGCTTCGGCGTGCCTGAACCTGCGACACCAATCACACTTATGACGGGAGAGGACCACATGTCCCCCAAAACGCTTTATGATAAAATCTGGGATGCCCATATCGCCGATCAGGCCGATGATGGCACCTGTTTGCTGTATATCGACCGCCATCTGGTCCACGAAGTGACCAGCCCGCAAGCCTTCGAGGGGTTGCGCATGGCGGGCCGCACCGTGCGCGCGCCGGACAAGACCATCGCCGTACCGGACCACAACGTGCCGACCACGCTGGACCGCGCAAACGCGGAAACCATGACGCCGGACAGCCGCATTCAGGTCGAGGCGCTCGACACGAACGCCAAGGAATTCGGCATCCACTATTACCCCGTGACCGATGTGCGCCAGGGTATCGTGCATATTGTCGGCCCAGAACAGGGCTGGACCCTGCCGGGCATGACCGTGGTGTGCGGCGATTCACACACCGCCACCCACGGTGCCTTCGGCGCGCTGGCCCATGGCATCGGCACGAGCGAGGTTGAACATGTTCTGGCGACGCAAACGCTGATCCAGAAGAAGTCCAAAAACATGAAGGTCGAGATTACCGGCCACCTGATGCCCGGCGTCACCGCCAAGGACATCACCATGTCCGTCATCGGCAAAACCGGCACGGCGGGCGGCACAGGATACGTGATCGAGTATTGCGGCACCGCCATCGAAGATCTGTCCATGGAAGGGCGCATGACCGTCTGCAACATGGCCATCGAGGGCGGCGCGCGCGCTGGCCTGATCGCGCCAGACGCCAAGACCTACGCCTATTGCAAGGGTCGTCCGCAGGCCCCCAAAGGTGCAGATTGGGACAAAGCGCAGGCGTGGTGGGAAACACTGTATTCCGACGACGACGCCCATTGGGACAAGGTCGTGACCCTGCGCGGCGAAGACATCGCGCCGTCCGTCACATGGGGCACATCGCCCGAAGACGTGCTGCCGATTGATGCGGTGGTGCCTGACCCGTCGTCGTTCAAGGGCGGCAAGGTCGACGCGGCGCGCCGCAGCATTGAATATATGGGCCTGACACCGGGTCAAAAACTGACCGACATCGAAATCGACACGGTGTTCATCGGGTCCTGCACCAACGGGCGCATCGAGGATTTGCGCGCTGCTGCCGCCATCCTGAAGGGCAAGAAGATTAAAGAGGGCCTGCGCGCGATGATCGTGCCGGGGTCGGGCCTTGTGCGTGCGCAGGCTGAAGAAGAAGGGCTTGCCGATATTTTCAAAGACGCCGGTTTCGAGTGGCGCATGGCAGGCTGTTCCATGTGTCTGGCCATGAACCCCGACCAGCTGGCCGAAGGCGAACGCTGCGCCTCGACCTCCAACCGCAACTTCGAAGGGCGTCAGGGCTATAAGGGCCGCACTCACCTCGTGTCGCCCGGCATGGCCGCGGCCGCTGCAATCACCGGTCGACTGACCGACGTTCGGGAGATGATGTAATGGAAAAATTCGACAAACTCACCGGTATCGCCGCGCCGATGCCCTTGGTGAACATTGACACCGATATGATCATTCCGAAGGCGTTTTTGAAAACCATCAAACGCTCTGGCCTCGGGGTGAACCTGTTTGATGAAATGCGGTTTGATCGCCAAGGCAATGAAATTGCGGATTTTGTGCTGAACCAACCCGCGTACCGCGAGGCGTCGGTTCTGGTGGCGGGCGATAACTTCGGTTGTGGATCGTCGCGCGAACACGCCCCTTGGGCCATCGCCGATTTCGGCATCCGCTGCGTGATTTCCACCAGCTTCGCCGACATCTTCTATAGCAACTGTTTCAAGAACGGCATTTTGCCGATCGTGCTGCCCGAAGACCAGCGCGATGCCTTGATGAAGGACGCTGAAAAAGGGGCCAATGCGCGAATCGATATCGACCTTGAGGCGCAGACCGTGACCTCCTCGGATGGCGAGGTTTATACCTTCGAGGTCGACAGTTTCAAAAAGCACTGCCTGATGAACGGTCTGGATGACATTGGCCTGACCATGGAAAAAGCTGCCGCAATCGACACCTTCGAGGCGCGTCACGCGGCCCAGTTTCCATGGGTCTAACTGAATAAGGCGATTTTAAGGCATCAATTGGGGGGCGATTCTTTAAGCGGCCCCTTTTTTTGTTTTGCAAAGCGGGTGCAGAGTTTTGGCCCTTGTGTCACGTCGGCGCGTTAACCCCATATTTAGATTTTTGGGATTTAAGCTAGGGGAATGGTTGCAATCTCGCACCAGTATTGCCGCAAATAGGTCGCGATCTTTTTGTAAAACAAAGCGGTGACTTGCAGGGGAAACTGAATGTGGGCAAGATTGTGGCTAAGTTGAGGCAATCTGCCGAAAGCGTGCAGGATCTAACCGGAACAAAGACGCGGCACCGTATCGCGTCTGGCCGAAATGAGGATACCCGAGCAGTGATTTCACGGCTTTCAAGCGCCGCCTTAAGGGCTGTACTGGTGATATTGATGATTGCGACACCGTCGGTCATGCTTTCAGGCACGACGATGGATACAGCGCAAATCGTCATGCTGGTGTGCATCGTGTCCGGTGTGTTCACGTTCGTGGAGTATAATTCAAGCTCGCCCAGCCTGATCGAGTTTCGCGACGCGCCACCATTCAACCGCGTGCGTTTCTTGGGGCTTTCTGCAACCGTCCTGGCGCTGACTGTTATTGCAAAAGGCGCCACGCAGCCCAGCACGTTGACGGCGCTGTTCGAGCTGGTCGGCGGGTCGTTGGCCGAGGCTATGGATTTTCCCTATTCGCCGGTCCGGCTTGTCGTGTTGATGTTGCCTGCTGATTCGGATGCCGCCTTGCTTGGCAGCGTGCGCACCGCTGCCGGCCTCAGCTATCTGGTCTCGTTGTTGTCGCTGGCGATTTTTGTGGTGGCATTGCGCCTGAACAACTGGCCCAATCAACGCGGCGGTTTCAACGTCTGGACGAACCTTCCGACTTTTGATCCCACTGCGGGGGGTGACGTCGTTGTCCGATTGGAACGGGACGGACAACTTAACCTTATATTAGGGTTTTTGCTGCCTTTCTTGATTCCGGCGTTTGTGAAGCTGGCATCGGATTTGTTCAATCCGATTCAATTGCAGGACGCGCACACTTTGATCTGGATGATGACCGCATGGGCTTTTATTCCCGCCAGTATGATCATGCGGGGCATCGCAATGCTTCGCGTCGCGCAGATGATTGTCGTCCAAAGGGAACGCGCCTATCTGAGCGCTCAAAAAGACGACGCGTTTCCGGCATAAGTTGGTCAGCTGCGTTATGGATGGTCTTGCCGTGCGTTGCGCTGTCCCAAACGGCCGACACTGTGCGAATAGCGACATTTGCCGCTCCACTCAGCCGCGAAGGGCCTGGGCTTTTGTTGCGCGACATCAGGAATGGCGATGATCCGCAGATCGTGGCAGTCAGTGCCATTATCGATCAGACGTCTCCGGATATCTTGCTGCTTACAAATATTGACTTTGACGCAGGGGCAGCCGCGATATCTGCATTTTCGCAGCAACTCGCAGATCCATTTCCTTATGTCTTTTCAACGCGCCCGAACGCCGGGGTCCAGACCGGCCTTGATGTGGACGGCAACGGATTTAGCGGCGATGCGCGCGATGCCCTGGGATACGGGCGCTTTATGGGCGATGGTGGTATGGCAGTGCTGTCGCGCTTCCCAATTCTGCGCGACTCGGTTGTGGACCTGACCGCCACGCTTTGGCGGGATGTGCCGGGTGCTGTTTTGCCGGCCCTGAATGGCGGGGCGTTTCCCTCCCCGCAGGTTCATTCGATCTTGCCGGTCTCCAGCACGGGCCATTGGGTCGTTCCTGTGGCGCTTGGCCAGCAGACCATTACCCTGCTCGCCTTTTCCGCAACTGCGCCGGTTTTTGACGGGCCGGAAGATTTTAACGGGCTGCGCAACCGCGACGAGTTGCGTCTATTCGAAGCTGTGTTGAATGGCGAAATTCTTCCTCCTCCGGACAATCCGGTTCTGATCGTCAATATCAACGCCGACCCTTTTGACGGGCAGGGCTTGCGCGATGGCATTGCCGGTGTCCTCGCGCGCTCCGACTTGCAAGATCCGGCGCCACAAAGCGCGGGCGCGCGGGCGGTGGGCGACCAGAGCCATTCGGCGTTCGACACTGCGGATTGGGCCGACGATGGTGCAGGCAATTTAAGGGTGTCGTACGTTTTACCCGCCAGTGCGCTGCGGGTTGTGGGGGCTGGCGTGTTTTGGCCTGCGCCGGATGATCCGCTGTTTGCGCTGCTGGGCGAAGACGGGCTTGCGGCGGGTCCGCACCGCCTCGTCTGGGTCGATATTGAAGTGGAAACTGTGCCATAAGGCAACATTTCTTGACCCTTCCGGATGATCGGGCTACGCCGTGTCAAACAAGCAAGCCAAGGAAAAGCCCATGTCGAACCCCTCCCTTTTGATCCTTCCCGGTGACGGCATTGGCCAAGAAGTCATGGCAGAAGTACGTCGTGTCATCGACTGGTTTGGCGCCGAACGCGATATGCACTTCGACGTCTCCGAAGATTTGGTCGGCGGTGCGGCCTATGATGTCCACGGTGTGCCGTTGCACGATGACACGATGGCAAAAGCGCAAGCGGTTGACGCGGTTTTGCTGGGGGCTGTTGGTGGTCCGGCCTATGATAATCTTGATTTCAGCGTGAAGCCCGAACGCGGTCTTTTGCGTCTGCGCAAGGAAATGGATTTGTTCGCGAACCTGCGTCCTGCCCAGTGTTTTGATGCGCTTTCCGACTTTTCCAGCCTTAAAAAAGAGCTGGTTGCGGGTCTTGATATCATGATCGTGCGCGAGTTGACGTCCGGCGTGTATTTCGGCGAACCGCGTGGCATCCACATGGAAGACAACATGCGTGTCGGCATCAACACCCAGCGCTATACCGAGGCCGAGATCGAGCGTGGCGCGCGCGCAGCCTTTAACATGGCGATGAAGCGTGGCAAAAAACTGTGCTCGATGGAGAAGGCCAACGTCATGGAATCCGGTATTTTGTGGCGCGACGTCGTGACCGAAGTGCATGCGGATTACCCCGAAGTCGAATTGTCGCACATGTATGCGGACAATGGCGCGATGCAGCTGGTGCGCGCGCCCAAACAATTTGATGTGATTTATACTGACAATCTGTTTGGCGATATCCTGTCTGATTGCGCGGCAATGCTGACCGGCTCGCTTGGCATGTTGCCGTCGGCGTCGCTGGGCGCACCGATGGAAAACGGGCGGCCAAAGGCTATGTATGAGCCCGTGCACGGCTCCGCGCCGGACATTATGGGGCAGGGCAAGGCAAACCCGATCGCCTGTATCCTCAGCTTTGCGATGGCGCTGCGGTATTCCTTCGACCAAGGGACCGAGGCGACGCGCCTTGAAACCGCAATTGAAAAGGTCCTCGCGGATGGTGTGCGCACCGCCGATTTGTTGGGCGACGCTGATACTGTTGCGGTCAGCACATCGGGCATGACCGATGCAATCCTCGCTGCCCTCGACGCGTCTGTCTAAAATAAAGCGTGGTCGCCCAAATCGGCGGCCACATCCCCCGAGACAAGCGCGCGGTAATGCGCCTCAAGCGTGTCCTCGCCAAACGATGGCGTGGCATCTGCGTCGTAGCGTTGCCCATCCCAAATCAGCATGGATTCGGATGCGTAGTAGCGCCCGATTTTTGCGAACTCCGCTTTGCGGCGCAATGCGGGAACGAGCAAACCACCGGTCGATAGCCCTTTGATGACAAGATCCATCAGTTTCAATGGCACAGATTTGAATGTTGGCGTCATCCCCAGCACCTTGAATATCAACTCGCCCTGGGTGCGCGCAGTGATCGCGTCGCCGGGCCCGCCGACGGGCAAGATGCGGTTTTGCAATGCAGGGTCGCGCAGGCAGCGTGCCAGATACCGCCCCAGGTCACGATCGCTGATGGGTTTGCACGCGGTTAATGTGCCGTCGCCGAACAGCAAAAATGGCTTGCCGTTTTGCACCCGCCTGACCTGCCCTGACAGCGATTTGAAAAATGCCGTCGGGCGGACGATGGAATAAGTCACGCCGCTGGCACTCAACGCGGCCTCGAAGGCCAGTTTTGCGCGCTGGAATTCCAACAGCGGTTTTTGCACGCAAATCGCCGACAACATAACAAAATGCCCCACGCCCGCGCGTTTCGCCGCGTTGAGGATTGCAATATTCATATCATGATCGACGCGCCACGCATCAAGTGGCGCACCCGTGCGCGACGCGAGGCAGGACACAACCGCATCAAAACCATCCAGTTCATGCGGTGCGGTAAAATTCACCATGCGCACGGCCGTCGCGCGCGGAAGTACGCCTGCATCGCTGCCCTCTCGGATAAAACAGGTCACGGTGTGGCCATCGTTCAAAAGGGCCAGCGCGGTTGCCCGTCCGATCGTGCCTGTCGCGCCGAACAGCGCAATGGTTTTGGAAGTGTCAGTCATTTCAATTTCTTACCCAACCGCGCCGGTCTTGCCAATTGCACCTTTGCCCCATCCGGTCGGTGGTGTTATATTAAATTAACGATAACAACCGGAATGCAGTATGTCTTCAAACGCAAAGGGCGCCATCCTCGCGCTGATCTCATTTGGAATTTTTGCAACGCATGATGTGTTCGTCAAGATATTAGGGGCCACCTATTCCCCGATTCAAATCGTCTTCTTTTCGGTCCTGTTCAGCTTTCCGCTGGCCACCGTTACGTTGATGCGGGATTCTAAACCGGACACTTTATTGCCGCGCCATCCGTGGTGGATGGCCCTCCGCACAGTGGCATCCGTTGCGACGGCGGTGTCGGCGTTTTACGCGTTTACGGTGCTGCCTTTGGCGCAAACCTATGCGATTCTGTTCGCCTCGCCTTTGTTGATAACGGTCCTTGCCATTCCGGTCCTCGGCGAGGTGGTGCGCCTGCGGCGGTGGTTGGCCGTGATCGTCGGATTGACGGGGGTTATGGTGGTGTTGCGCCCCGGTTCGACCGATCTGACCCTGGGCCACGCGGCGGCGTTGACGGCGGCTGTTGGCGGGTCCATCGCGTCGATCATCGTGCGCCGCATCGGCGCGGACGAGCGCCCGGTCGTGATGTTGTTATAT
>Ga0136559_1000820_pt1 | contig 10517 bp, 8 predicted proteins | sample AntRauMeHopE1496_FD_104633 | JGI IMG/M metagenome (GOLD analysis project Ga0136559, IMG submission 104633) | Saline lake microbial communities from Rauer Islands, Antarctica - Metagenome Hop E1 #496 | ecosystem: Environmental > Aquatic > Non-marine Saline and Alkaline > Saline | place... | reverse complement strand
GCTTGATTGAACAAATTAATGATAGTTTGGTGTACGATAACAATACCAATTATTTTCATAATAATTGGTGGTCAGATCACTATAATACATTGTTAAACAATAAAAAAATCTTTAAGAAATTACTAGAATCAAAACAAACTATTTCTACTTTAATGCAGATTTCATCAAAGAATCAGAAAGGAAGAGCAGTTCAAGAAAAGTTAAAAAAATTTTTCAGGGTAGTGAGGTAAAAGGGTAGTTTATCACCGCTGAAAGCAGCAGCGAAGCTAAAAGTGTACGAACATTCGTCACTTCCATTTTGAGAAAACAGGCAATTATAGACTAAAAAAACTCTGTGAATTACAAGTGCAGATTGCACGATCCAAGTGTGGGGAGGTTTTTTGCTGTGGATCCGTTATATAAAAATGTCCGTATTTAACACCATATCAATTCGCAAGTAATCAAGTAATACATGGTAAAAAACTTAAAGGTCTTGATTCGAGAATCAGAAATTTAAGTCAGATTCGTAGTAGTGTAATTATCAAGTGACATCACAATTTGGAAAGCGTAAAACTCAATACATGATTGGTCATAAATGGGTGTCATCAATGGAGCTATATCAAAAGCAAGACACGAAAGAATTAGGAGAACTAATCGATACTCATTATCTGGTAGCTTAGATGCAAGTACTTTATGAGTGTTTAAATTATACTATGGAAAGAAAAAATAGATTAAAACAGTAAAATAAGTGAACTAATACTTTTATTTTATGTCAAATAAGTGAATATAAAATAGTATTTTAGATCTAAATAAGTGAATAGAATAAAAAAGATGAAGTATTTAAAGCGTAAAATAGAAGCCACATTTGAGCAGTGTTTACAGCCGGGAAAGGTTCTAGTCCTGCTTGGAGCAAGACGTGTGGGCAAGACTGAGCTATTGAAAAAACAACTATCTTCATTAAACGAAAAGTATATGTTGCTCAATGGTGAAGATTCAATAACAGCTACTGTACTCAGTAATCGTTCAGTTGAAAATTATAAACGATTATTAGGAGATACTAAATTGTTAGTGATTGACGAAGCACAGACAGTACCTGAGATTGGTTTAATTCTAAAACTAATGGTGGATGAAATTGAAGGATTAAAAATAGTAGCGACAGGTTCTTCTGTGTTTGACTTGGAAAATGAGTTGGGAGAGCCATTAACTGGACGTTCGAATATGATAAAGCTATTTCCACTTTCCCAAATGGAGTTTAGTGAGCAAGAGAATTTGATTGAGACTAAAGGGAGATTAGAAGAAAGATTGATACTTGGTGGGTATCCAGAGCTTCAACAATATGCTAACTGGGATGAAAAAGTAAGGTATATTAATCAGTTAGTAAGTTCATATTTGACACGTGATATACTTGCATTTGAAAAACTTAAAAAGCCTGATAAGATAATAAGTTTACTGAGGTTGATAGCGTTTCAAATTGGTGGTGAAGTTTCACTACCTGAACTCGGAGGTAAGCTTGGGATTGATAAGAACACAGTTGAAAGATATCTTGATTTACTCACAAAGGTTTTTATTCTTTATAAAGTGGAAGCGTTTAGCAGAAATCCACGTAAAGAAATTTCAAAATCATCTCGGTGGTACTTTTATGATAATGGAATTCGAAATGCGTTGATAGCAAATGCAAATACATTGGAGCTTCGTGATGACATTGGTCAACTTTGGGAGAACTATTTAGTTTCAGAAAGATTAAAATATCAATCGTATAACAATACGCTGGTGAACAATTATTTTTGGCGTACATACAAGAAACAGGAAGTTGACTGGGTAGAAGAGCGTGGTGGTAAAATTTATGGTTACGAATTTAAATGGAATAAAAAGAAAATAAAAGGGGCACCTTCTGCTTGGAAAGAATTATATCCGGATGCTGAATTTACAACAATACATCAAGATAATTATTTAGATTTTATAACATAAAATTGATTAATATAACCCAAGCCGTTGGTTTTGGATATTTTTTTGTCTTAACTTGCAAAGGTAAGCGTACATGGAAACATCATATTGATGCTCATTTCATTTTGACAAAGGCGTAAAAAAGTTATGAAATACTCCAAGATTCTAAAAGAAAGTCAGTACCGTTTAATTCCTATTTTTATAGGGCAGTAGTGTTTTTATGGATATATTCACGTCAACACTCATTTTACTCGTGTAAGTTTCCTTAACTTTATCCGACGAAACGCAAAGTGATAAAAAAGAATTGTTCATGAAACACATCGTTATTATAGGAAACGGGATTTCTGGTATTACCGCAGCTCGGCATATACGCAAGAATTCCGACCATAAAATCACTGTAATATCGGCAGAATCTGAATATTTCTTTTCGCGTACGGCGCTCATGTATATCTACATGGGGCACATGCGCTTTGAAGATACACAGCCTTACGAACCATATTTCTGGAAAAAGAACCGCATTGAGTTGATCCATGATGATGTGCTTTCCATTGATTTCGATTCTAAATCATTAAATTTTAAAAATAATGAAGTACTAGTTTACGACGACTTAATTCTCGCAGTAGGATCTAAACCTAATAAATTTGGCTGGCCAGGTCAAGATTTACAAGGTGTACAAGGAATGTATTCCAAACAAGATCTTGAATCGATGGAGGAGAACTCCAAAGGATTGAAACAAGCCGTTATTGTTGGGGGAGGTTTAATCGGAGTTGAAATGGCAGAAATGTTTCTTTCACGTGATATACCCGTTAAGTTTCTTATCAGAGAAAATAGTTTTTGGGGTGGTGTTCTTCCTCAAGTAGATGCTGAATTGATTGAACAGCACATGTCCAAACATCATGGGCTTGAATTAATAAAAAATGCAGAATTGCAAACGATTCACGGAGACGAAAAAGGACGCGTAGAAAGTATTACTACCAAGGCTGGTGAGTCGATTGCTTGCCAATTTGTAGGATTAACAGTGGGAGTCACGCCAAATGTTGACTTTCTTAAGGGTTCGTCCTTAGAAATCGACCGAGGGATTTTAGTTAACCCTGACCTTTCTACATCTATTCCGAATGTTTATGCAATTGGAGATTGTGCTCAATTTAGAGTCCCAAATGGATTGCGCAGAAATCTAGAGCAAGTATGGTACACGGGCAGAATGATGGGGGAGACCGTAGCGCAAACCGTTTGTGGTAAATCTTCTATTTACAAGCCAGGGAATTGGTTTAATTCTGCTAAGTTTTTTGATGTGGAATACCAAACTTATGGATGGGTCTGGAATGAGCTAAAAGAAGGTGAGGAAGAGTTTGTTTGGAAACATCCGAAAAAGGAAATTCTTTTACACTTTGTTTTTGACAAAACAACTTTAATATTTAAAGGAATCAATAATTTTGGAATTCGATTGAGGCATGAGGTTTTTGATGCCTGGCTCAATGATTCTGCTTCTATCGAAGAGGTTCTAGCCAATCTTCGTTTAGCCAATTTTGACCCTGAATTATTTACCACCTATGAAAAGGATATTGTAAATGCATTTAATCAACAATTCAATAAAAATATCCAATTAGCATCGAAAAAGTGGTGGAGGTCAATGTTAAAGGCACGATAAAATATGAAAGCAATTAAAAAAATAGGGTTATACGTTTTCTTGTTGGGACTTCTGTTCTTTACATCGTTACCGTTTTTCGGTAAGTTTACGATCTCTCAGTCGCAAATTGAAACTGAATTAACACCGCAAGAACTCGATAATATTGGAGAAGAGCTCATCCGTTCCCTCAGTGGAAAAGAGTTTAGTAATTCCACCAGCATTGCGCATGAAGTGATTTCGATTTACGAATTGAAAAATGAAGAACTGAAAGCAAATCAGGAATGGGATAAAGTAATGTGGACGCAATCTTCAGCGTTTGCAATGAAAATTGCACAATCAGCGAATGAAAGTGGTGTGACGAAATCACCGTGGATGTATTTTTTACTCTCCTTTGGTTTAGGAATTGTCGGAGCCTTAATGTATATCATTCCAGATGTTGTCTTACTTGGTCCTGCGGGAATTAAGAACAATGGGATTTTTCAAAGTACAGCAACAAATCGCGGATGGATAGGTATGTTGACCTTTGTCTATTTAGTGTCATTTTATATCATCCTTTACTTTTACCCCTACATGATGATTAATCAAATCAACCTGCTCGATCCTCTGAAAGGATTGTTTATAGAAGGGGAAAAAGCATCGCAATGGTTCCTGTATGGTTTTTTATACTGTACGGTTATGATTGTCATGGGGGTAAAAATGTTAATTAAATACCGCCATAGCAAATACCAAATTGTTCGTACGTTTAGCGTCATATTCTTTCAAGTGGTGTTTGCTTTTTTACTTGTTGAAATCTTGCCTATTTTCGGATTGCCAGGAGTAGATTTAAAAAGTGCTTGGCCCTTAGATTATGATTTCTTGTTTGATTGGAATGTTAAAAGTTTATTGGATAGTGGGAATTTTGGGAAATTCGCTTTTGTTTGGGGACTCACACTCTCTATTATAATTGTTCCTTTATTTACGTACTTCTATGGTAAACGATGGTATTGCTCATGGGTTTGTGGTTGCGGAGGATTGGCAGAAACACTTGGAGATCCTTACAGACATTTATCGAATAAAAAGATGAAGGCGTGGAAATTTGAGCGTTGGATGATTCATGCTGTTTTGATTTTTGCTGTGGTGATGACGATATTTACAGGGTACCATACCTACAACGAATTGAACAGTCCTGATATGCAAGAAAAAGATATTTTATGGGGAATTTCCTCTTTTGATATTCGAACATGGTATTCTTTTTTAATAGGCTCCATCTTCGCTGGAGTTATTGGAACGGGTTTTTATCCGGTTTTTGGAAATAGAACATGGTGTCGATTTGGTTGTCCGCTTGCTGCTTACATGGGAATTGTTCAGCGTTTTAAATCACGTTTCAGAATTACAACCAACGGCGGACAATGTATTTCTTGTGGGAACTGTTCAACGTATTGCGAGCAGGGAATTGATGTTCGGGCGTATGCGCAGAAGGGACAGAATATTGTTCGTGCTTCTTGTGTTGGATGCGGTGTTTGTTCATCTGTCTGTCCGCGTGGGGTACTTAAATTAGAGAATGGACCTGAGGAAGGTCGAATAAGCGATAATCCCATTATTATTGGCAAAGATAATGTTCCAACTCTTAATCTGTAATTATCGTTAGTCAATTAGTTATGCTTAGTAAGCCCAATAATATCCGTATTTCCGTCATTATCCCCGCATTTAACGAGGAGAAATCTATACCTCTTGTAATTAAAGACATCTCGAAAGAATGGATTGATGAGGTCATTGTAGTAAGTAATAACTCTACGGATAATACAGATGAAGTGGCGCGTGCAGCTGGCGCAACTGTGCTTCGAGAGAATCGTAAAGGATACGGTTGGGCCTGCTTACTGGGGATAGAACATGCGGTAAAACAAAAGTCGGATATCATTGTGTTTTTGGATGGTGATTATTCAGATTATCCTGAGCAGATTCCAGAAGTATTAGCACCCATTTTGAATGATGATATTGATATGGTTATCGGTTCACGTGCACTAGGCAAGAAAGAAAAAGGTTCTATGACCGTTCCTCAAATCTTTGGGAATTGGTTAGCAACGAATTTGATGCGCTTATTTTATGGTGTTAAATATACAGACTTAGGTCCGTTCAGAGCCATTAAAGTTGAGAAGCTATTGGAATTAAATATGAGCGACAAAACATACGGATGGACGATCGAAATGCAAATTAAAGCGGCTAAAAATAAGTTGACCTATCGTGAAGTGCCTGTGAATTACAAAAATCGAATTGGTAAATCTAAAGTAAGTGGCACTGTAAAAGGAACAGTTATGGCCGGCGTGAAAATATTGGGCGCAGTTTTCAAATATAAATTTGTTAAATGATACAGGTTAAACAACTTGAGGTAAACTCAATTTCTTGGATGTTTGATTGGGGAGACGCCTATGGCATTGAACATTATTGGTCATACAGGTTGGCGATTGCCTTACTTGTTATTTATGGACTTTGCTTGTTGCTGATTTTTTTATACAGCCTGGTTCAAATCTATTTATCCTTTCAGTATTCTAAAAGTAAAAAGGATCCTTCCGCGAATACTTCGAAGGCCTTCGATTCTGAAAATGCACCTTATGTCACCGTTCAACTACCTATTTTCAATGAGCTGTATGTAGCGAAAAGAGTGGTTGAACAAATTGCAAAATTGGATTATCCAAGAGAGAAATTACAGATTCAAGTACTAGATGATTCCACCGATGAAACGGTAGATGTACTAGCTGAAACTGTAAATAGCTTGCGGGAATCGACAGATATAGATATTATTCATATCCACAGGGAAAACAGAAAAGGGTATAAAGCGGGAGCGCTGCATGATGCAATGGATAATGTGAAAGGGGAGTTTATTGCAATTTTTGACGCAGACTTCCTTCCAGAAAAGGATTTTTTAAAACGAACCATTCCTTATTTTGATGACGATAACGTAGGGGTTGTTCAAACTCGTTGGGGGCATATAAATAAAAATTATTCGTTACTAACAGAACTTCAGGCGTTTGGATTGAATGGTCATTTTGCAATAGAGCAGCGCGGTAGGAATTCAGCAGGACATTTTATCAACTTTAATGGTACAGGTGGTGTTTGGAGAAAAGAATGTATTGTGAATGCAGGAGGCTGGCAGCACGATACACTCACGGAAGATTTAGACTTGAGTTACCGCGCTCAATTGAAAGGGTGGAAGTTCAAATACCTTGAAAACGTAGTTGCCCCAGCAGAACTGCCAATTACAATGAGCGCACTCAAAAGTCAACAGCACCGATGGATGAAAGGCGGTGCGGAGTGTTTTAAAAAAAATGGAATACGTGTAATCACAGCTAAAAAAACACCTTTGGCCAATAAGTTTCATGGATTATTGCACTTGTTTAATTCTACCGTTTTTATCTTTATTTTCTTATTAGCCTTACTAAGCTTTCCTTTGCTAGAGGTCTTAGACAGTTTTCCAACGCTGAACTATGCTCTTCAACTTAGTGGCTTATTTGCAATTTCAACCGTTCTACTTTCCATTTATTACTGGATATCATTTAAGGATAAAACGGGTAAATTGATAGTCGATTTACCTCGTTTTATAATGCGATTTTTTCAATTTCTTGTATTTTCACTCGGTTTATCACTTCATAATTCTATTGCTGTGTTAGAAGGGTATATGGGTATCAAATCTTCATTCGTTCGAACTCCAAAGTTTAATATAAATAGCGGAAATCAAACAATAGAAAATCGATATGATAAGAAGAAAATATCCTTATTAAACTTAATTGAAGGAGGACTATTTTTAGGATTCTTATCTATGGTGATTTACAGAGCTGCATTGGGGGATTTTATATTCGTTCTCTTTCATTTAATGCTTGCCCTAGGGTTTGGAATTGTCTTTTTTTACAATATGTTTGAATTTAAAACCCAAAAGTAGACTGCGCTAGTAACTAAGATGATGACTTCAAATGTGGAAAAATAATTCTAAGTCTGTTTTACTGTTTCTGCTTATCAGTGGCATTAGCTACTTCTTTTTGGGGTATGTTACTACTCAAGATAATTTTATTTTCAATATAAGCTTTTACGCATTAGCGTTTGCTTCGTTCCTAGGGATTGTTGTATTGAAAGATACTATTTCAACTAAAACTTTGTTGATTTCATCTGTTTTAGTGCACGGTGTTTTTCTGCTATCCATCCCAACTCTTTCTCCCGATGTATACCGGTTTCTTTGGGACGGGGAGTTAATCACCCTAGGCATTCATCCCTATATGTTTACGCCAAATGAATTAGTTCAAGCTGGAAATATCGAAATGACGCCTTATTTAAAGGAACTATATGCGAATATCACCGATTTATCGAGGTCCAATTATAGCTTGTACCCATCCGTCAACCAGGTGTATTTTCTTATTCCCGCATGGTTAACGGACAACTTACTAGTAGCAATAGTGATTATGAGGCTGCTCATGATGGGTACTTTTTTTGTAGGCGTATACTTTATACGAAAGACGTTAGTTCTGCTTAACAGTTCAGAAAAACAAGTTTTTTTATTCGCATTAAACCCACTTGTGATTGTGGAGGCAACAGGAAATCTTCATTTCGAAGCAGTAATGTTTTCTTTTCTTGCAATAGCCATCTATTTTATTTTACAAAATAAGTGGGTACTAGGAGCCGTTATTTTTGCGTGTGCGGTCAACATTAAGCTTACACCTCTTCTTTTATTGCCTTTCTTTCTGAACTACTTAGGATGGATGAAATCTATCAAGTTTTATTTGACCACGCTTGTTGCTTCTGGTCTAATTATGGTTGTCTTCCTATGGCCCTCTGTTTTTTCTAATTTCATGCAAAGTATTACGTTGTACTTCAATAATTTTGAATTTAATTCCTCTGCTTATCGACTTTCTGCATATTTATTACACCCCATTTTTAGCTACGATACCGCCTTAATTGTTGGCCCATCATTGTCCAAACTAGCACTCGTTGTGATCATTGCGCTATCCCTGTTTTCCTTAAGAAAGAAAAAGGAAACGCTATTTCTCTTTATGCTATTTGGGTATGTTTTGTACCTGCTTTTGGCTACCACTATTCATCCGTGGTATTTAATCATCCCTTTAGGATTATCAATATATACAACGTATAGATTTATGTTATACTGGTCATTCATCGTTATGATGAGTTATTCGTTTTATGCCCTCGGAGAAAGTACTTTGGTAAATGGATTGATTTCGATAGAATATATCGGATTATTACTTTGGATTATTTTTGAAGTCAAAAAAAAGAGGTCTGTTAGGACCTCTTTACATTAAAGTAAGCATTAGCTTAGAATAATCTTGAGCCTGCTGCTCCGACCACTAGTCCTGTTATCAATGAAAGTGCGAACATAACAATCATGATAATTACAGATATTTTCCAGAAATTAAGGTAATTAAGGGCAAACTTATCTAAATCAGGTGTTGCTCCTTGAATTGAATTCGCTTGTTTCAAGAGTAAAGAGCTTAATAAAATATAAGCCCCAGCAATTACTAGGTAAAATAGTCCTATTAAAGGAATGGTAAGCATCATTCCTATTCCTCCTAATACTACGAAACCAGCTCCAATAAATCCTAAAATAGCAACTGCTTTTACCCATCCAGAGGCTTTGTTCAAACTGCTTATTGCTTGACTGGATAGTTCACTCGAGCTGGTAGTACTGTCTAATACATCTTCATTCATAATTTGTTGTTTTAGTTTAGTTTCGTAAAACATACAGAAATTATTTTAACAAATTCCTAAAAGTTCAATAAAATGAGAATTGCATGAATAGCTGGTTTTTAATAGTTTAATAGTATCAAATATATTACATAGCTTAAAAAGAGTAGTTCTCGCGATCAAGTCAGTCAACCTTTCGTAAATAAAAAAAAAGGTGAACATTGCTGTTCACCTTTTAATGATGTATTTTATTCTAGTTACTATAGTTCTCAAGATCTTCTAAACCTTGAAGAGCTTCTTCCCATCCTTCAACATTTGAAGTTACCGCGGCAACAAAAAGAAGAGCAATGATAATTAAAATTAAACTGATGGCAAATCCAATGATACCTGTAACTAGGCCTCCAGTAGCAGAACCAGAACCTCCTACATTCGAATTAGCTTTAATTTTGTTCTTAGCAACGACTGCGAAAATGATCGCAAGAACCCCACAGATCATACCGAGCCATCCCGTCCAACATAGAACTAATGAACAAATACCTAAAATTAAAGAGGCAGTTGCCATTCCATTTCCTTGAGGAGTTCCAGCCCCAGCTTGATCTAAATTTGCATTCTCAGACATATTTTTATTTTTTAGTTTCGTCAAACATACAGAAATTATTTTAACAAATTTTAATAACTGTGGATAAATAATAAATTTTGTTGATAATGCTCATTCACAATTTGTTAGTAAATTCTTGATTGTGCATATTCCAGGAACATCTGTTGAATTGTTAAGTAGCTATAAGCAACGTTTAAATTAAGTTCTACTGCTCTATTTTTTTCTTTTTAAAGTTTTATCAAATTTGAAACAAAAAAAGATAAAAAAAGCCGTAGTAGATTTTTTTGGAATTACTTCGTTAGCCCTTACTTCTTGTGCAGGTACAGTAGATTATGCTGCTCCGACGATCAATGAAAGTGCGAACATAACAATCATGATAATTACAGATGTTTTCCAGAAATTAAGGTAATTAAGGGCAAGCTTATCTAAATCAGGTGTTGCTCCTTCAATTGAATTCGCTTGTTTCAAGAGTAAAGAGTTTAATAAAATATAAACCCCAGCAATTACTAGGTAAAATAGTCCCATTACAGGAATGGTAAGCATCATTCCTATTCCTCCTAATATCAGGAAACCAGCGCCAATGAATCCTAAAACAGCAACTGCTTTTACCCATTTAGAGGCTTTGTTCAAACTGCTTATTGCTTGACTGGGTATTTCACTCGATCTGGTAGTATTGTCTAATACATTGTCATTCATAATCTGTTGTTT
>Ga0136559_1000819_pt1 | contig 10519 bp, 7 predicted proteins | sample AntRauMeHopE1496_FD_104633 | JGI IMG/M metagenome (GOLD analysis project Ga0136559, IMG submission 104633) | Saline lake microbial communities from Rauer Islands, Antarctica - Metagenome Hop E1 #496 | ecosystem: Environmental > Aquatic > Non-marine Saline and Alkaline > Saline | place... | reverse complement strand
AGTTTGAATACCAAATTGAGCGAAGGCAGTGTAAATACTGTCATCACCATTCCTTTGATTCCGGGTGCGATTTCAAATTTATCCTTGCTTTGGGCCAGATGAAGTAAGAAATCCCGGTGCAAAAGCGTTTTGCCATGTTTATTGAATCCGAGCGAATTGTAGAGTTCATGGCTTTTCTTGTGGGGAATGACCGAGCTCAAAAACGCTACAATCTGTGATGGCTTTGTGACCTCGACCATAAAGTAGGATCTGGTGAAGCTGAAGATATTGCTCATCATGTGAGGGTCAAAAATCAGAGTGTCCACAAATACACCTTTCGGCCCATGCATCATCGGAATGATAAATGGCATCCACTTATGCCCCAAATAAGTTCTGCCGATCAGATATGCCGCTTTGTTGCGGTAGAAAACCGGTTTCATAAGTTGAGTTTTGGTGTCAGAGGAGACGCGGTATCGACTCAGAATTACGTCCTTTACACTTTTGACCAAATGACTGATATCTTGCTCTTTGTCCATGAATGGTGCACCAAAGTCATAATCGTCCAAGATTTTGCGAATAATCTGCTCCACGTCCCAAGACGAGGGATAGGTTCGAAGTAAATCGCTATTCTCCGGGATTTCGCAAGAGTTGAAACCCTCCATCACAAACATAAATTCTTCGTTTATCAAAGTCTTTGGGAGGATTTTGCGGACTACCGAATTGAAAAAAGTCTCCGCCAGCTCGATGTTGTACGTTTTTTTAATAAGTGTGGAATAGCGATTTTTGATAAGTGCCCAACTTGAAGGCTCGGTGGCGTGCTCTTGCAGGATATCCCTGCACTCCTCGGCTAGTGGAATCAACACGTCTTTATATAGCCTCAATCGCTGAAGTTGATTACTCTTTGTGCCAAGCCAATCACGCTCCCTGAAGTGAATAGGTGCAAGTCGCGTGTAAGTATTGAAAAAGCCCATGTAGGTTTTAAAACCGCTCAGAATTTTCTCGGCAAGGGCTAGCGCAAATTTTTGTGACATTTTCCTGAAGGGTAAGGGAAGTTCTTAAAGTTGGAGAAATTTTTCTACCAAATAAAAAAAAATTTTTGACCAAAAATCACGTTTTAAACCTCAATTTCGCAGGGAGAATAAAATTTCGAAAATCTTTCGCAATCGATTGTTTGGAGTATATGAAAACATTTTCTACTTTTCGAAAGTATTCATTTCAGAATATCTACAATAGGTTTAATAGGTTTGAGAGCAGGAAAAGGTCGGGATTATATTCCGGCCTTTTTTGATTTTTACAGGGTTGGAGTTAGCTTGAGATTATAATTAATTTGCGTATGAAGGTTCCCAAATCGTCCCTTACTCTTTCTTGGTTTTCAGCGATCATCTTCTTAGTGCAGTTTGGATGCACTGGCAATTCTCCCGAGGAGCAAAAAATCAGCAATGGAATGTTGCTGGCTGACGAGGAAATCTCAACGCTTAAAAATCAGCTTCACTTGGCTTTGGCACAGAAACAATCCTGGCATTCCCACTGGAAAAATATATTGGGACCATTCGATTCGTCCAGTTTTGAATTGGCGATGACGGATTCGATCGATCCAATGGAAATGCCCGAGCGAAATCCTATACTTTTTGATGATCCGCTGTTCCCATATCAGTTTGCTCATCCATCAGGCAACGGGACGATGGATATTTATAGCTACAAAATTGAAGCACAAGAGACTGTAGATCAGCCTTTTTTAAATCCTGATTCTGAGGTGGTTTGGTACCGTGCCGACGGGATGAAGGAGCGGCTCCTATTTATGGGGCCTTCGGGGATGTTTGAAGAAGGCGAATGGCTCAATGAAAACGAGTTCATTGTATTTGGCTATTTTCAAGAGGAGGAAGGATTCAGGCCGATGGCTTGGATTATTAACGTTCAAACGCATAAAATTGCTCACTTCAATCTCAGAGACCTTGTTAAAACCTATGAGCCGGATTCTTATTTAGATCAAAAAATCAAACAGGTATCCCTCGACTGAAATGGATTTTGATCTGGTGATTGAATTAATTCGAAAAGGCCTTACAAAACCACTTCCGGGTCAACTGGCACAAAAAACAATGTCGCCTCTACCGATTGATTCCAGAAGATTTGATTTCAATTTTTCTGAAAATCCAAGAAAGGGAGCAGTGTTAATCTTGATTTATCCGGAAGGCGGAAAGGCTTGTTTTCCGCTGATCAAGCGTCCAATCTACAAAGGTGTGCACAGTGGACAGATCGCTTTTCCGGGAGGGAAAATGGATCCTGAGGACAAGGATCTCTCTTTTACGGCCATTAGAGAAGCTTGGGAGGAAGTCGGAGTACTGCCCAAGGATGTTAATTTAATAGGACAGATTTCAGATTTATTTGTGCCTGCAAGCAATTTTCTGATCAGACCAATAATTGGATATGCAACCGGAAAGCCATCTTTTGTTCCCCAAATAAAAGAAGTGGATCGAATCATCGAAACGCCTGTGGATCAATTGATTCACCTCGATACCAAAAAGCAAAAAATTCTGGAAGTAGGTGGAAGGATTAAGCTTGATGCACCATATTTTGATATCCAAAACGAAGTAGTCTGGGGTGCTACTGCGATGATTTTGGGAGAGTTTATCCAAATCTTAGAAAATGGCAGAAGTTAGTTTTTTTTGGGGAATTTGGGCTTTTGTTGGTATTGTTGCAGACCCTAATCCAATCAGGCATGGAAGAAACCCCTTTTTTGACCAATGATGCAGTAGTTTTTGGACTATTGATGGCGACGCTTGCTTTGATCTTTGCGACTTCTTCGAGCAACAACTCCTTCTGGAAAAAATTCTATTCTGTCGTCCCAGTTGTACTGCTTTGCTATTTTATTCCAGCACTGTTCAATTCGTTCGGCTGGATTTCGGCCGACGCTTCAGGTCTTTACAAGATGGCTAGTCGGTATCTTCTTCCTGCTTCATTGGTTTTGTTTACCATAAGCATAGATATCAAAGGCATTTTGAAACTTGGACCAAAAGCCTTGACAATGTTTTTGGCAGGATCTGTAGGGATTATGCTCGGAGGACCACTGGCTTTGCTGACTGTTGGATCCTTTTATCCCGAACTGTTAGGTGGTAATGGTCCTGATGAAGTCTGGCGAGGCTTGAGCACGGTTGCTGGTTCTTGGATCGGAGGCGGAGCGAATCAGACTGCCATGCTCAAAGTATTTGAGCCAAGCAGTACGTTATTCAGTCAAATGATTGCTGTGGATGTCTTGGTAGCAAATCTATGGACTGCTGTTTTATTGTATTATGCTGCAAAGCCTGAAAAAATTGATCGCTTTTTTAGAGCCGATACCACCGCAATATATGAGTTGCGGGATAAAATCGCAGATTTCAGGAAAGGGATCATGAAGATTCCAACGCTATCTGATACGATGATCGTGCTTGGAGTAGGCTTTGGAGTTACTGGAATAGCGACTTTTCTGGCTGACATGATCGCCCCATACATAGGAGAAAATTACCCCCAACTGGAACAGTATTCGCTCAATTCATCTTTTTTCTGGATTGTGGTGATTGCGACTACGGTAGGACTGGGATTGTCATTCACCCGAGCCAGGAATCTCGAGGGAGTGGGAGCATCGCGTTTAGGAAGTGTTTTACTCTATGTATTGGTTGCGACAATCGGGATGCAGATGGATTTGGGAGCAGTGTTTGACAGTCCGGTTTTGTTTTTGGTTGGGATTGTGTGGATGATATTCCATATCCTGATTATGTTGATCGTAGCATACGTGATTAAGGCTCCCTTTTTCTATGTTGCCGTTGGCTCTCAAGCTAATGTGGGTGGAGCGGCATCTGCGCCTATTGTGGCTTCGGCTTTTGATTCATCACTGGCGCCTGTTGGAGTATTGTTGGCGGTATTGGGGTATGCAGTGGGTACTTATGGGGCCTATCTCTGTGCGTTGATGATGCAGCAAGTTTCCGGAATGTAATGAAAATAACGAGACAATTAATATTTGTATGTAATGGCTCCGATTGTAAAAAGGCGGGTGCAAAATCAATAGGCAAAGAACTAAAGGCTGCTTGTAAGTCTGACTCTTTGAAGGGTAGCTGTAAACTAATCAAGACAAAATGCATGGATATGTGCAAATCCGCGCCGGTGGTGATTGTCAATGATCAGTTTTTCAAAAAAACAACAGCCGCCAAGGTGATCGAACAACTAAAAAACTCCTGATTTTCAGGAGTTTTTTGGATTTAGAGTTTGATGGTTTTTACAGCGGTACCACTTGCGGTGACCATGAGCATTCCGTCTCGGATTGTTTCATAATCAAGGTCGATACCGATGATTGCGTTTGCTCCAAAATTACGAGCCTGCATCTCCATCTCAGCCATGGCAATGGCTTTTGCCTCGCGCAGGACGCGCTCATAGGCCGAGGATCTTCCTCCTACGATGTCTGTGATGCTTGCAAAGAAATCTTTAAAGACATTGGCTCCGATTATGGTCTCGCCTGAGACTATGCCTAGATAAGCTTCTACTCGGTATCCGTCAAGTGTGTTTGTGGTGGTAATGATCATTTTATTTAAGAATAGAAATTTTGTACAGGGATTTTCACGATTGAAAGGCATTCTTTGTTTTGTATGAGTTCATCTTTTCTGGTCGGGGATAAAGGTTTTGGTGTTTTTCTTTCATGCATATTCGATTTACCTCCAAAAGTTTAGAAGTTTAGTTTCTTTTTCTGAACTTGGCATTTTAATTCACCCGCTATTTATTTGATGAATAATTTGAATCAATTTGACATTTCGAGCTTCTTTGATGAGTTGCAAGACCCTCTATTTCTAATTGATTCTGAGGAGATTATTTATAAAAATAAATACTTCAAGAAAATTTTTGAGGATATCCCAGATTCTTGGGCCTCGACTTTCTCGAATCCAAAATTATTGGGCGACCTACGTGTTTTTTTTGAAAAGGGCCTAGGTCCTAATTTGACAACAGTAAAGTCTATTAAAGATAAAATAGGGGAAAATCATCAATATGAATGGAGTTTTACAAACCTGCCTTCCAGTTTTCAGAGCAGATTTTTGATAGTCAAAGGCAGAAAAGTTAAATTTTTCACTGAAAGTCAAAACGAAGATTATTTGACAGATTCTGGAATTAATCTGGGGGATGAACTCCGCTATATGCAAAGTATTCTGAACAACAGTCATGATTTGATTGCGATTCTGGATCAAAATGGCAATTATAAGTTTATAAGTGCTTCTGTAGCTGATAAATTAGGATTCCCTGTAGATTCTATCGTTGGGCAGAACTATAAAGATTTTATTGACAATGGTGTCATTGAAATAATCAAGGGAGACTATGACGCTATTTTTGAGTCAAACAGTGAAATCAATCTCGATTTCTGGGTCAATAAAATAGATGGAAGCAGGATCTACTTGGAGGGATATGCAAAGAATCTTTTGAAACATCCCCAGATCCAAGGAATTATCTTCAGTGCTAGAGATATTACTGAATATGTGCAGACTGATATTTCGCTACAGCGAAGGTTTGAAATCGAAAAGCTGATTAATCAAATCTCAAATCTGCTCATCAATGCTCCGCTTTTGAATATTGGGATTTTATTTGAAGAATCAATCTCTCTATTTGGAGCTTTTTTGAAGGCAAAGAAATCCCAGCTATACATTTACAATAAAGACAATAAAAGCTTTGATTTGCTTTCGGGATGGAATATTGAAAACACAAAACAAAAATCTCCTTCTGAGGCGGATCTTTTGGACAGAGTCACTCAGATGCTCGATGTCCTCCAGCAAGGTGTAGTCAAACTAATCGAAGAAGATGACTTTGACTATATTTGCGTTCCAATGATTTCGGGATCCAAACTTTTTGGCTTCATCCTGCTGGATGTTGCAAAAAAATCTCAAAAAGAAAGTGAATTACAGATTTTTAGGCAATTAGGTGATCTTTTGGGTGGAGCTTACCGAGGTAGTCAATTGTCCAAGAAGATTGAACGTAATGAAAATCTGCTAGCAAATACGGAATTACTTTCCAAATCTGGATCTTGGAGATACAGTGATGTCAAAAAGGTGTTTTATATATCCGGTGGGCTTTCGAATCTTTTTGGGTACGGAGAAAAACCCTCTACTCGAGAATTTACCTCTCTTATCAAAAGATTAGAAAGACCTGGAAGAAATGAGTTTGTCAAAAATCTAAAGAAAGTTATTGATGAAGAAAGTAACGTCTCAGGGGAGTTTGTGATTTTAGACGAAGATAAGAAGCAGGTTTTTATTAGCTATGAAATCGAAGCAAGAAGGGATTTTCTGACACAGGGACTTGAGATTTATGGATTCTGTACGGATATCTCTCATAAGCGTGCCAACGAGGATTACCTTAGACTCCAATCACAGATTCTGGCGCAAGTATCAGACCCAATTATTGTGACGGATTCGTCATTGCAGGTGATTTATCTAAATGAAGCAGCGATACAACTTTGCTGTCCGGAATCTGCCGCAGTGCATCGGGGGTCAATAGATGGGTTGATCTCGATAGAGGAACAGCCTGATTTTGACTTAAGAGCAGTTATTGAGGGTTTAGCTGTCGGAGCAGTTTGTAAACGAGAAGTAAGGATCAAAACGAAGCATACAGCCTTAAGTCCATTCGAAATCACCTTTCAACCGCTTACTTCTATCACGAATGAAAAAATAGGCTTTTCGTTTATTTATAGAGACCTCACCGAAAAATATGAAAGTGAAAAACTTTCTAAGCGAGTGAAATTGATTGTGGAAAATAGTCCTGCGGTTCTATTCAGGGTTAATCCTAATAAAGCATACAAAATCCTTTATATCTCAGAGAATATCAATCAGTATGGCTTCAATGCAGAAGAATTGATGGCGTCTAAAGTTTCATTTTTGGATATGTTGCATCCAGAAGATACTGATGCTATAAAAAGTGAAGTGGCCAAAAAGTCGAACGATACTGGAATTCCGGCATTTTCGGGTGAATACCGAGTGAGGAAATCTGATGGAACCTTTGCGTGGGTTGAAGATAAAACTAGAGATGTACTCGATCAAAATGGACAAATAATTTATCACGAAGGCTTTTTCCAAGATATTACAGATCGAAAAAGGCTTGAGCTATTAAATTCTGAGCGAGATAAGCAATATCGAGTGCTCGCTTCGAATATCCCGGGGACTAACATTTTCCTGATGGATAAGTCTAGAAAATATATACTTGCGGAAGGGACCAATTTTGAAAACTGGGGTAAGAAAAAGGAGGATTTTGAAGGTAAATACCTTGAGGAAATCACCTCTTCCAGTCTGGATAAATTACACCGAATATTAGATCGGGTTTATGATGAAAGAAAAATCGTAGAAACCGATTTTTTTTATAAAGGAAGGCATTACCATCGTATAATCCGACCCATAATCGAAAATGAAGAAGTGGAGTTTGCCTTGGTTATCATCAGGGATATTAGTGAGGAATATCAGGCAAAAGGGAATCTTCTTCAATCGGAGGAAAAATATCGAACGCTTGTAGAAGAATCAACAGAAATAATATTCTCTCTTTCAGACAGTTTTAAGTTGGAATATATCTCACCTAATGTTTTTCAATTTTTAGGATATAAATCTGAGGAAGTTTTGGGGCGAAGTATCTTTGATTTTCTGAATCCGGAAGATTTAGATGTATTTCAGGGAATGCTCCTAGAAAGTCAGGATTTCTTAGCGCAAAATCAATTTTTGGAGTTTAGAATCCGACATAAAAATGGAGAATACAAGGTCTTCAATTCCAACGGAAGAATGATTGAATCGAAAATTGATTCAAAACGCTCCTATACAGGGATAGCGCGAGATATTTCCAAACTAAAGGAAGCTCAAGATGAGCTGTTGATGGCCAAAGAAAAGGCGGAACAAGCTTCTCTGGTGAAGTCACAATTTCTTTCAGTTATGAGCCATGAGATTCGCACTCCAATGAATGCTGTGATCGGGCTTTCTCATTTTCTCATGGAAGAAAATCCCCGTCCTGATCAATTGGAAAATCTACGTACGCTTCAGTTTTCTGCCGAGAATCTAATGGGATTGATTAATGATATCTTGGATTATAATAAAATCGATTCAGGCAAACTTGAATTGGAGCGTGTGTCTTTTGATCTTCGAAATATCATTAATCGAATTTTACATGCACACAGTTTTCAAGCAAACGAAAAGTCTCTCAAGATAACTTCCGAGATTGACGGCCAAATCCCCCAAGAATTAATTGGTGATCCTGTGCGTGTAGCCCAAATAGTGAATAATCTAATCTCGAATGCGGTAAAGTTTACCGATAAGGGTTTTGTAAATATCCAGCTTCAACTTGAGAAAAAACACGAAAACACAGCGTCAATAGTATTTCGATTTATAGATTCGGGAATAGGCATTCCAGAGCAAAAAATCGAAACAGTTTTCGAAGCTTTCACTCAGGCGACTTCCTCTACGACTCGCAAATATGGAGGAACTGGATTGGGATTGGCCATTGTAAAACGCTTGGTTGAACTTCATGGGGGAAAAGTAAACTTGAAGTCCACTCAACATCTAGGAAGTAAATTTGAGTTTACGATCGATTTCGAATATTCGGAAGAAGGAGTAAATTTGTATAACCAAGAGAAAGCAATGTTACCTAAATCATTACAAAACGCGTCTATACTAGTAGCAGAAGACAATGCGGTAAATCAGATCCTAATCAAAAAATTTCTTACTAAATGGAATACTGGAAATTTGGTTGTGGCCTCCGATGGGCAAGAAGCCATAGATGAGTTTGAAAAAGGAAGTTTCGATTTAGTATTATTGGATTTACAAATGCCAATTTTGGACGGATTTTCCGTTGCCCGAGCCATCAGAAATCATCCAAATCCTGAGAAAAAAGTAATTCCCATTCTCGTGTTGACGGCCACTACACTTCAGGAAATAAAGACAGAAATGGAAGAGATCGGAATCAATGATTTCGTTCCGAAACCTTTTACTCCCGATGATTTGTATGAGAAACTGAGTCACTACTTAAATATAAAACATTCTTAAAAATCTGCTTTAGCATTAATTTTGCCTACAGGGAACTTTCAAGATTGCCCTTCTAGAAAATTGAAAATATCAATGCGGAAAATTTTAAGATTTTCACTATTTTTTCTCATTTTTTTGAGATTCAGTATGGCCTCAAGTCAACAGCTGATCTCAGAAAGATCTACGGTTTATCTGACTGTGGGTACTTCAGGAGCTAAATTGAACCAGTTCGATAGATTACTGGAAGAACGAGGCTTATCTGGTCTTCGGAATAGGTACCAAAGTTTTGGACTTGGTTACCAGACCCGAATCAATGACTTTGTACTAGGCCTGGAACTTTACCACAACCGAGGCAAGAAAAGTCAATTGGATGATTTCACAGTTGGCTATAGAACCTCAAGAGCTCTTTTGAATATTGGGTATTCATTTACCGAAGAATCGAGATTTCAGTTGATCCATTATATGTCTTTGGGAGTCGGATATCTGAATTTTCAGATGATGCCAAATGACAGACCTGAGAATCTGGGCACATTCTTACAAGAACCGGAAAAGGGATTTATTTTGAGAGAAAAGGATATCCAGAAAGGGACTCAAAATTTTGGCAATTTCCTTACGGAAATCGGTTTTCAACTGAGTTACGATTTTGATCTTCCAGGCAGACCAGAAGCACTTCAGATTCTTACTAAAGTTGGCTATTCCTTCAGTCCTTTTGAAGGGAAATGGGAATTAAATGGGATCTCTTTCGACAACACTCAAAGTGGAGCATTTATCAGAGTGGGAGCGGGGCTATCACTTCCAGACCGTAATTTCTTTTACAAGGATGCAGGAATCTCCATTTATCTTATTCGAGGTGTCCATTTTACCAATGCGGACGTGCTTAATCAAGAGCTGCATAAAGCAGGTCTCGGTACGTTGGATGGCATGCCTTCCAATTGGGGATTGCGATTGCTGGGAAATAGCGAAAAATTTCTTTATGGTGCTGAAGTTTACAATTTAGCCTTGTCAGGAGATGCTTCTTCCTCAAAAAGTCATAGTCTGAATAGCCTGAGAATCTATGCAAATGGCGGTTATAAGTTTTTTCAATTCAAGAATATAGGCTTTGGTGGTCTTGCAGGTTTGGGTTTTGGAAATATTCGATACTCGCTCCTTACAGATCAGAAGCCCGATTTCCCCGAACTTTTTGAAGAACGTACCTATGATGGGTACCTGCGAAATAGTGGGTTGATGTTGAAACCTGAAATCTTTGCTGAATATGGAGTCCCAATGACCAAACGGAAATATTTCGATTTGATGCTCTCTGCATCTTTCGGGTACGAGCTGCCAATTGGAAACTACCGGCTGGGTGGATTGGACATGGTCAATTTCATGTCCGGCTCCTACCTTACTTTTGGTATTGGGTTCAGACCTTAGATTGTAGATTTTACAACAATTTGTTTGAATTTTTCCTTCAAATTTACCAAAAGGACTGTTTTTTTAGTAAAATGCTATTATATTTGAAATGCTTATCGAGAAAGACTGAGGGAAGGGCCCTATGACGTCTT
>Ga0136559_1000814_pt1 | contig 10551 bp, 12 predicted proteins | sample AntRauMeHopE1496_FD_104633 | JGI IMG/M metagenome (GOLD analysis project Ga0136559, IMG submission 104633) | Saline lake microbial communities from Rauer Islands, Antarctica - Metagenome Hop E1 #496 | ecosystem: Environmental > Aquatic > Non-marine Saline and Alkaline > Saline | place... | reverse complement strand
GTAAAAGGCGCGCTTGCCGATCTTGACGGCAGTGCCGAGCTTGCCTGCGATCTGATCCGCGAGTGCTGCCGTCTGCGCAGCCAGCGCCTCGGCGGGCACCACGCGGTTGATCAGCCCCAGCGCCTGCGCGCGGTCAGCGTCGATGAAATCGCCGGTCACCAGCATCTCGAAGGCGTGTTTGGGGGCGATATTGCGGCTGAGCGCGACCATGGGCGTGGAGCAGAACAGCCCGATGTTGACGCCGTTCACGCCAAAGCGGGTGCCCTGTGCCGCCACCGCCAGATCGCAGGTCGCGACCAGCTGGCAGCCTGCGGCAGTGGCGATGCCATGGACCTGTGCGATTACCGGCTGCGGCATCGACTGGATCCGCATCATCACATCGGTGCAGCGCGCGAACAGATCCGCAAAACCGGCGGCCCCCGCGTCCGCGTGCTGGCGCATTGCCTGCATCTGGCGCAGATCATGGCCCGCGCAAAACGCCTTGCCCGCGCCAGCGAGTGTGACCACCCGGCAGGTGGGGTCGGCAGCGATCCGCTCCAGTTCTTCCGAAAGCCCCGCCAGCATCTCGTCGCTGAGCGCATTGAGCCGCTCAGGCGCGTTCATCACCAGATGCGTGACCGCGTCCCGTTGCGTTACTTGCAGAATTTCCATCTTGCGCCCTCCGGTTGCCAAGGCAACTCTAGCCCGGCACAGGCAGGGAGAGCAAGCATGGCGGCCAAGGGCGAAGTGGTAATGGACGCGGCCCAACTCATGGGCTTTCTGCGCGAGGTTTTTGCGCAAGTGGCCGATGATTTCAGCGTCGAGGAGGTTTTGCCGCATGAGGTGACCATGCGGCTGATCGTTACCGACAAGCATCTGCGCCCCGGCGGCACCGTGTCGGGCCCGTCGATGTTCGCGCTGGCGGATGTGGCGGCTTATGTGGTGACGCTGGCGATGATCGGGCCCCGGGCGCTGGCGGTGACAACCAGCTGCTCAATGGACTTCATGCGCAAGCCTGCGGCGGGCGTCGATCTGATCGCTACGGCAAAGCTGCTCAAGCTGGGGCGGCAGCTGTCGGTCTCGCATGTGCTGATTCATTCCGAGGGAATGGCGGAGCCGGTGGCGCAGGCCACGATGACCTATGCGATCCCGCCCGTCAGAGCGGGCTGAGGGCAGGGCGCCCCATCTCAGCTTTCACAAAAGGGCCGGCTTCAAAAAAAGGGGCCGGCGTCAAAAAAAGGGGCAGGGTGTTTCCCTGCCCAAGTGCAGAGGTCTGGCTGTGCGCTACAGGGATGCTACGCCTGCCAGAACACCTTGCGCGCCTCGGCATGAGCCACGCGCGGTGTGATCCCCACATCACGCAACTGCCATCCCTCGAGGGTATCAAGGGCCAGGCGGGTGCGGCGGCGGGTCGCCCATTTCGTCACACGGGCGGCAAACGTCACACTGATCACCGCCAGCAGCGGCAGGCTGCGGCTGCTGTTAAGGGTTGCAAGGGCGTCGTTTGTCATCATCGCTGTGCGGGTCACGGGAAAACTCCTGATAAAATTGTATTGACACAATTTGGCATTATCGCCATGAATGATTGGTACAATACAATTTCAGTGAGAGATATGGGTATATTGTAATGGATACAATTTGGGTGCCGGTCCTTGATCCTGAGGTGAGGCCAAAGTACCGGGCAGTGGTTCACGCGATCCGCGACGCGATCGGGGCGGGCACGCTGGGGCAGGGCGACCGCCTGCCGCCGGTACGCGAGCTGGGCTACCGGCTGGAGATGACGCCGGGCACCGTGGCGCGGGCCTATACCGTGCTGACCGACGAGGGCGTGCTGAGTGCCGAGGTGGGGCGCGGAACCTTCGTGGCGGCGAGCCAACCGGAGCCGCCGCTTGGTCTGATGGAGATCGACGGGGTCGCGCACAAGACGGGCGGTGACAGCTACGAGGTCAACCTGTTCTCGCCGCATCTGCCCGATGGGGGGCAGGCCGGGCTGATCCGTGCGCTGCTGGCGCAGATCGCGCAGGATCCGCCCTCCGGGGTCATGCACTACCCGTCGCGCAGGGCGGCGCGGCCCGCGCGCGAGGCGATGCTGCACTGGCTGCGGCACACCGATCTGGGGCCGCTGGAGGAGAACGACATCGTGCTGTCCCATGGCGGGCAGAACGCGATCATGCTGATTTTCCAGACAATCCTGAGCGGGCGGCGGCCTGTGATCTTTGTGGAGGAGCTTTGCTATCCGGGCTTTCGCCGCGTGGCCACCGCCCTGCGCGCCGAAGTTGTGCCGGTGGCGATGGACGCGGACGGGCTCTGTCCTGTGGCCCTTGCCGCCGCTGCCGAGCGGTATCCCGAAGGCCAGATCATCTGCACCTCGCCCGAGGTGCACAGCCCGACCTGCGGGTTCTCGCCGCTGGCCCGCCGCCTTGAGATCGTGGAGGTCGCGCGGCGCTTTGAACTGCAGATCGTGGAGGATGATTGCTATTCCATCGGCAGAGCGCAGGCGCCAACCTACCGGCAGATCGCACCCGAGCGGGGCTGGTACATCACCTCGCTCAGCAAATCGCTGACGCCTGCGTTGCGCATTGGCTGTGCCATCGGCCCGCGCGCCATGACGCCTGCGCTGCACCGTGCCGCAGAGCATGGGTTTTTCGGCCTTGCCACACCGATCAGCGATCTGGCCGCCGCCCTGCTGTCACATCCCGACCTCGACCGGATCACCGACCGGATCCATGCGGGGGTGGGCGATTATATCAAAGCGGCGGCAGATGCCATCGGCCCCTATGATCTGCACTGGCGTGCCGATGTGCCCTTTGTCTGGCTCAACCTGCCCGAAGGCTGGCGCGCCACCGCCTTTTGTCGCGCGGCGGAGGCGCGCGGGGTGCGGATCCGCGCGGCGGAGGAATTCGCCGCGCGCCACGCCCGCACCCCCCATGCGGTGCGCATGGCGATCAACGCAGGCGTGAGCCTTGGCAGCTTTGCAGCGGCAATGCAGCGCCTGCGCGATCTGCTGGACAATCCCAATGAGGAAATCGGGGTCTGAGGGGGTGGTTAGTATGGGGTAAAATAATACCTTAATTTCAAGACACTGGAATCGCTTAATTAATTGGAATTTACACCGCTTGACGCTGTCGCGGCCATGGCTATAACCGCGCTATCAGGTCGGGGCGCCCATGGCTCCACACACAACCAGCGGGATTACCGTATATGAAAACCTTTTCTGCAACACCGGCAGACATCGACAAGAAATGGATCCTCATCGACGCCGAAGGCATCGTTCTGGGCCGTCTTGCGTCGATCATCGCCATGCGTCTGCGGGGCAAGCACAAGCCCTCCTTCACCCCTCATATGGATTGCGGTGACAATGTCATCGTCATCAACGCCGAGAAAATCCAGATGACCGGCAAGAAGCGTGAAGAAATGTTCTACTGGCACACCGGCCACCCCGGCGGGATCAAGGAACGCTCCAAGGCGGATATCCTGGAGGGCAAGCACCCCGAGCGGATCGTGACCATGGCCGTCAAGCGGATGCTGCCCGGCAACCGCCTGAGCCGCCAGATCATGACCAACCTGCGCGTCTATGCAGGTGGCGATCATCCCCATGAGGCGCAGAGCCCCGAAGTTCTGGATGTCGCATCCATGAACAGCAAAAACACACGGAGCGCATGAGCATGGCTGACGAAATCAACACACTCGAAGATCTCGCCTCTGTTGCGGGCATTGCCGCGACGCCAGTGGTTGAGCTGACCCCGCGCGAGCCTGTGCGCGACCAGTTCGGCCGTGCCTATGCCACCGGCAAGCGCAAGGATGCTGTCGCCCGCGTCTGGATCAAGCCGGGCTCCGGCAAGGTCACGGTCAACGGCAAGCCGCAGAACGAATATTTCGCGCGCCCCGTGCTGCAGATGATCCTCGCACAGCCCTTCGGCATCACCGGCACCGAAGGCCAGTTCGATGTGGTTGTCACGGTCAAGGGTGGCGGTCTGTCCGGTCAGGCCGGTGCGGTCAAGCACGGCGTGTCCAAGGCGCTGCAGCTGTTCGATCCGTCCCACCGTCCCGCGCTGAAGGCCGCAGGCTTCCTGACCCGCGACAGCCGCGTGGTCGAGCGTAAGAAATACGGCAAGGCCAAGGCGCGCAAGAGCTTCCAGTTCTCCAAGCGCTAAGCTTCACAACAGTTTTAGAAAGGCCGCGCCGCAGGGTGCGGCCTTTTTCGTTTGGCCATCTTCGTTTGACCATCATCGGGCGGGGCGCTGAGGCGATTCCTGCTTGAGTTTTGGCGGTGCACCCCCCTACGATAGGGCGCGTGAGGAGAGGGCCTGCCATGACAAAATCAGTCGGAGTATTCGGGGCGATCCTCCTGATGGCGGCCTGCGGGACGCCGGAGTTCCGCGCCGAGCAGAGCCAGTGCAGCAGTGAGTGGATGTCGAAGATCCCGCCGCTGCTGGAGCGTGAGCTCTATAACCGCTCCGAGAGCAGGCAGGTGCCCACAGGCCGCACCATTTGCACCACGTCGGGCAATGCCACGATCTGCGATCAGCTCATGCGGACCGAATTCTATACCGTGCCCGCCGTGCGCACCGTGGACCGCAACAAGCCCCGCCGCGATGCGCAGATCAGCCAGTGCACCCGCGCCACCTGCATGGCGAAATTCGGAAATCCTGAATGCAAGGTCTGAGGCAGGAATTGGCGTTTCAGGCATGGGGGTTTTCTGCCGCCTGCCGGATCCCTATATATGAGGCCAACCAGTGAGGTGCCGCGCATGAAATATTCCATCCTTGATCTGTGTCCGGTGCCGGAGGGCAGCAATGCCGACCAGGCGATGCACAACTCCGCCGATCTGGCGCAGCATGCCGAGAGCCTCGGCTACCACCGCTACTGGATGGCGGAGCATCACAACATGCCCGGCATCGCCTCTGCGGCGACCTCCGTTTTGCTGGGCCATGTGGCGGGCAAGACCCGCACGATAAGGGTGGGGGCCGGCGGCATCATGCTGCCCAACCATGCGCCGCTCAGCATCGCAGAGCAGTTCGGCACGCTGGCGACGCTCTATGGCCCGCGCATCGATCTGGGGCTGGGCCGCGCGCCCGGTGGCGATCAGGCGGTCTGGCATGCGATGCGGCGGGGCCGCACGGGCGAGGATAACTTCCCCGCAGAAGTCCTTGAACTCATGGGGTATCTGGACGATGCGGATCCGCGCGCACCGGTTCAGGCGCATCCGGGGCAAGGCACCCATGTGCCGCTGTGGATCCTGGGATCTTCGCTCTATGGGGCGCAGCTGGCGGCGCATTTCGGGCTGCCCTACGCCTTTGCCTCGCATTTTGCGCCCGACGCGCTGGAGGATGCAGCCTATATCTACCGGCGCGATTTCAAGCCGTCCGCAGCCCTTTCGCAGCCGAAATTCATGCTGGCGGTGAATGTGATCGGGGCGGAAACCGATGCGGAGGCGGCGCATCTGCGCACCTCCGTGCAGCAGGCATTCGCGCGGCTGCGCAGCGGCATGCCCGGCAAGCTGCCGCCGCCTGTGGACGATATTGATGCCGCAATCGGCCCGGCCCTGCGGCGCGGGGTGGACAGCGCGCTGCGGATCCATGCCACCGGCAGCCCTGCGACGGTGCGGCGTCAATTGGCTGAACTGATCGCGAAATACCAGCCTGATGAGCTGATCCTGACGGGTCAGATCCACGACCACGCGGCGCGCAAACGCTCCTTCACGATCGCGGCTGAGGCCTTGCAGGATGTGGCCGTGGCAGCCTAATCATCGATCTGACCATCTGGCGCGATCAGCCCCAGACCGCGCAGATAGATCCCGATCCCGGTCTCCAGCAGATCCTCGGGCGGGAAAGGCGAGGCGCGGCCCGGTGAATTGCGCGCGAAAAGCTCCACCACCCCATGGCTCATCGCCCAGATATGCGCGGAGAACATCGAGGCGGGCGGGCGCCTGTCCTCGGGGATGTGGCGGCTGAGATCACTGGCCGCCCGCTCCAGTACGCCATTGGCGCGGTGCGCCACCGAGGCGAGCGCGGTGGAGCGGTTGACCATCACGCCACTCTCGAACATGGCGATGTAGTGGCCGGGATAGCGGCGCGCAAAGGCCAGATAGGCGCGGCCTGTCGCCTCAAAGGCGCGCAGGGCGGAGGGCTGGCCGCTCTCATAGGCGAACTGCATCAGATCGCCGAAGATCTCATAGCCTTGCAGGGCGGCCTCCGCGATCAGATCCTCGCGCCCCTCGAAGTGGCGGTAGACAGCGGTGGGGGTGACGCCCGCCTGTTTGGCAGCCTCCGACAGGGTAAAGCCGGTGGGGCCGCGCAGCTCAATCAGGTGCAGGGCCGCATCCACCAGCGCCTGCCGCAGATTGCCGTGATGATAGCCGCGTTTAGGCATCCCAGATCCCGGGGCCTCCACAGATCGCAGGATCGGGGGCACCGACGACGTCCGCGTCCTTGCGGGTATAGTCAAAGCGGTGCAGCACCGTGCGGATCGCACTCAGCCGCGCGCGGCGTTTGTCGTCGGAGCGGATGACGGTCCAGGGCGCGTGATCCGTGTGGCTGCGCGTCAGGGTGTCGCGGATCGCGTCCGTGTAGGCGTCCCACAGGTGCAGGCCCTGCACGTCGATCTGTGACAGTTTCCATTGCTTGAGCGGATCGCTCTCGCGGGCGAGCATGCGGTTGAGCTGTTCGGCGCGGCCCACATTGAGCCAGAATTTGAACAGATGGATCCCGTCATCGACCAGCATCCGCTCAAACGGCTGGACCTGAGTGAAGAACTGCGCGTTTTGGGCGGGCGTGCAAAAACCGAATACCGGCTCCACCACGCCGCGATTGTACCAGGAGCGGTCAAAGAAAACCATCTCTCCCGCAGTGGGCAGATGATGGGCATAGCGCTGGAAATACCATGCGCCGGCCTCCACCTCCGTGGGTTTGCCCAAGGCCACCACCTTTGCCGCGCGCGGATTGAGGTTCATGCGGAACCGCCCGATGGTGCCGCCCTTTCCGGCGGTATCGCGGCCTTCAAAGACCATGGCAATGCGGGTGCCGCTGCTGCGCACCCATGCCTGCAACTTGACCAGTTCGATCTGCAGGGCGTCCATTTCCCGGTCATATGCGTCGCCGTCCATCTCGGCGCGGTAGGGATAGGTGGGCGACAGGATGTCGTCCTTGCCCGCTGTGCGGACCGCCTCGCGGATGGCACCCGGCGCGTCGTTTTGGTAGAATGCGCTGATCGCACCGTCAAAGGGCAGCTCCATCGCGGATCTCCTGTCTGGAATTCGGGGCACTATGGGGTGTTATGGGGCGGGACGCAAACCCGCACGCAGGGCGGCCCGGTCAATCGCATCCGCCACCGCATCGGGCGCTACATGCTGTGGCATATGGCCGATACCCGGCAGCACGGTCAGATTGGCACCGGCGATCTGGCGCGACAGCGGCTCTGCGTGGACCGACAGCGGCACGATGGTATCGGCGTCGCCGTGCACGATCTCGAAGGGCATGGTCAGGCTGCCGTAGCGGGCTGCCATCGCGACGATATGGGGGCGCAGGAAATTGACCTGCTGGAAATTGGCGCGCATGCTCTCGCGGCGCAGCACAAGGCCCGCGCCCACGTGATGGGCATAGCCTTCGGGGGCGGGCTGGGGGGCGAAGATGCTCCCGATGCTGGCGTCCACATAGCTTTGGGGGAGGAACGCGGAGGCCAGCGGCGCAACCAGCGCGCCGCCCCAGGCACTGCCCAGGACCGTATAGGTCCAGCCCAGACTGCCGGGCCAGGGGTTGGACACGGCAGCGAGCATGACGACGGCGGCGGTCTCCTCTGGCTCGCTCAGCGCCCAGGCCATCGCCACGGCACCACCGAAGGAATGGCCCAGCACGATGGGCCGCTGCACGCCGAGGGACCGGGCGGCCTTTTGCAGCACTGCCGCCTGCTCTGCGGGAGATTCATTGGCGGTGTTCCAGGCGCCGGCTGTGCCGGGCAATCGCCCGGTCCAGCCCAGCCCCGGACGGTCGAGCATGATGACGCGGTAGCGGTCCGACAGCCGGTCCGCAAAATCAAACGTCCAGTCGCGCAGATTGCCGCTCGCCCCGTGGATCAGCACCAGATCGGGGCCGGATCCTGTGACCAGCACATGCACCGGCGTGCCGTCCACGTCGATCACGCGACCCTGGGGCGGGTAGTCGCGCAGCGCCGCCGCCTCACGTGCGCCAGCCAGCAGATGCACCACCGCCACAAAGGCCAGCAGGAGGGCAGCGCCGATCAGCACGCTAAAGACCGATTTTTTCAATGTCACCGATCTTTTCAATGTCATAGGGTGTGGACTGATAGATTTCCTGAATCCAGTTGCCATAGAGCAGATGCGCGTGGCTGCGCCAGCGGTTCACGGGCGGCAGGCTTGGATCATCATCGGTGTAGTAGTTGACCGGCACATTGATGGGGGTGCCGGCGGCGATGTCGCGGTCGTATTCTTGCTTGAGCGTGTCGCGGTCATACTCAAAATGGTTGAAGATATAGACGGCGCGGTGCGACTTGTCCTCGATCAGGGCGGGGCCTACGGCATCGCTGGCCAGCAGGGTGCGCAGGGCGGGCACGGCGTCCACCTCCGCCTGCCGGATCTCGGTCCAGCGCGACACCGGGATCACGCAGTCATCCGAGAAGCCGTTGAGATAGGGCGAGGCCAGCGCCATGTTGCGGTGCCGGAAACAGCCGAAGGCTTTGGCTTCCAGCAGGTGTTTTTTCACCCCGTGAAAATGGTTGATCATCGCCATGCCGCCCCAGCAGACTGCCATGGTGGAGTGTACATGGGTCTGGGTCCAGTCCATCACGCGGCGCAATTCGGCGTAGTAATCGACGTCCTCGAAGGGCAGATGCTCAATGGGTGCGCCGGTGATGATCAGCCCGTCGAATTTCTCGTCCCAGACCTCCGAGACGGGGCGGTAAAAGCTCTCCATATGCTCGGCGGCGGTGTTGCGGGTCTGGTGGTCGGACATCCGCAGCAGCGTCAGCTCGATCTGCAGGGGGGTCGCGCCGATCAGCCGGGCGAACTGATTTTCCGTCTGGATCTTCTTGGGCATCAGGTTGAGCAGGGCGATGCGCAGGGGCCGGATGTCCTGCCGGGCGGCCTGATCCTCGTCCATGACACTGACCCCCTCACGGGTGAGGACGGCGTAGGCGGGCAGGGTGGCAGGGATCTTGATGGGCATATGCGGGTTCTTTCGGGGCTTTCTTTCGGGGCTTTCTTGGTGGTCTTTCTTTCGGGACTTTCTTGGGGGGCTCACGCGCTCAGATAGGGCCGGGTGCGGGCGGCCTCAAGTGTGACCTTGGGTGCGGGATCACAGTTTCGAGGCGATCAGATCCTCGAAAGCCTGCGCGGTCGTGATGGCGTGCATGTCTTCGGCAGTCACGGTGATTCCGTGGCGCGCCATGGCGGCATAGCGCGGCTGGCGGTGGGCAAGGGCCTGCGCATAGGTCCAGCGGATGAAGCTGTCAGGATCTACGTCGCTTTCTGAGATCCTGTTATCGCGCAAATATTCCGCCCAGACCCGCTCCAGAAACGCGGGCTGATAGGCCATGGGCTTGGGCGCGCGGTCAAAGCGGCGGACCAGCTCTTGCGTGTGGGCGGCATCGCCCTTGATCCAGACGGGCAGGCAGTGCTCTGCCAGCATATGCATCAGCGGGTCGGTGTCATCGTCGGGATCAATCCATTCGCAGATGGAGCCGCCGGTGTCGCAGATGAAATGCTCATAGCCATAGAGATCGCGGGCGCGGGCCATGAAGGCCTGCGTATCCGTCAGCGCCGCGATTTCCGCCCTGCGGAACTGCGACTGGCGGCGGATATACTCGGCCATGGGCAGCCCGCCGCGCGCCGGATCACCCGGCTTGCCCAGATAGGCGGAGACGGCAGTGAGGTCGTGATCGTGGACATTGGGCGCGATATACATCGCATCGGCGCGCAGCATCTGCGCCAGAAACGGGTCGCGCATGGCGTGGGCGATCAGATTGTCCTTGATGTGCCCGTGCATGCCGCTGGTGCCGATCCGGTAATCCACGGAGTAGTGAAACCAGCCGCCCTGCTGCACCAGCATCTTGGAGACATGGGTCTTGCCCAGTCCCGACATGCCGAAAAACATCACCGATTTATGCGGCGCGGCGCGCCAGCTTGGGGCATCGGGGTAGAGCATGCGGGGTCTCCTGTGGCGGCACCCCTCCCTAGCGCGCAGGCTGCGGGCGGTCAATCTGCCCTGCGGCTTTGGCGGCTCGTACTATGGCGGCCCGTACCATGGCAGCCCGTACCATCGCAGCCCGCACCGTTTTGGCCCGTACCGTGGCGGGCGGGGTATGATGCCCTGTCCGCCACGGAAGCTTGTCGCGATCTGATCAGAACGAGTAGGAGATCTTGAACCCGGCGGAGACCGCCGAGTTGTCGTCAAAGTCCGCACGCGCCACATCCGGGGTTCCGGTTTCGGGCTGCGCATTGCCGAACAGGGTGTAGCGAATGCCGCCGCTCAGGGTGACGGCATCGGACAGCACATAAGCGGCCCCGAGCGAGACATAGCGCGCGCCATTGGTCGGCGCGAGCGGCGAGACCAGCGAGTC
>Ga0136559_1000813_pt1 | contig 10556 bp, 10 predicted proteins | sample AntRauMeHopE1496_FD_104633 | JGI IMG/M metagenome (GOLD analysis project Ga0136559, IMG submission 104633) | Saline lake microbial communities from Rauer Islands, Antarctica - Metagenome Hop E1 #496 | ecosystem: Environmental > Aquatic > Non-marine Saline and Alkaline > Saline | place... | reverse complement strand
CTAACGAAATGTATCCAAGCTTTTATGGAGAAAAATTTTTAAAGGGAGCGGATTTCGTGAGTCAGGGCAATCCTGAAAAATTGCTTTTCAGTTCGGATCTAGATGGGGTTTTCAATATTTACGAAGCGGATATCCCTTCGGGTAAAAAGGGAGTCGAGTTTTTGAAGGATAGGGCTGAAAAGGACATCAAAAAACTTTCGATCAATACTTCCTCAAATGACCACATGCCATTTGTTTATGGAGATATGCTGGTGTTTTCCTCTGATCGACAGGGAGGACTTGGGGGCTATGATCTTTATTATTCTTTCAAAATGGGTGAAGGCTGGTCCGAGCCTGTGAATTTTGGTCCATCGATTAATTCCCCTCAGGATGAATACCGTCCAGTGGTCTCAGATCATCCAGAGTTCTCCAACCGTGTGATGATCTTTTCCTCCAATCGTCCGGGTGGCTTGGGTGGATTCGATTTGTATTATGTGGGGGTTCCGAGATTTTATTTACGACTATGACGTGAGCGTGATAGGCTTGAAAACACCAGCCGAGTTTGTTGGTGACTAGGAAGTATTGGCGTGTCTTAGGCACCTAAATTCCTTTATTAATGGGACTTTTGGAGTAGGATAAATCTTGAAGAAAACTCTTCAGGTGCTCAATTTCTACATGATCCATGAGCACTATTTTGTACCACTTATTGCTTTCATCATGAGATTCTGGTACTAGGGTATATTTGTGTGCAATATGCTCTGGAATCTCTTCTGCGCGCAGAGTGACGATATTCATTTCTGGCTCACGGAAATAACCGATACCCATTTGATCTAGTTGCTTGCAAAACCAGTTGGTTCTCATCTTTATCACAGAGATTTTTTCAAACCACTTATGCGGACCATAAGTTGTAAGTATCACCCATACGGCCACGGCATTAGCTCCTGATCTACTGCCGCAAAGCGTCAAATCCATTCCTTCCACATAGGCTGCTTCTGAGGTAAGGACATGTTGAATGAGTCCTTTTCTACAGACAAAAATGCCAGTCCCGTACGGTGATTGAAGCATTTTGTGCGCATCTATGGTGATGGAAGAAACATCCGGATTCCTAAAATCGATTAGATTTTCGAAGTCTCCAAAGGGATAGACAAATCCGCCATAGGCTCCATCTACATGCAATCGAAAAGGGATTTGGAGTTGCTTTAATATACAAGTATACACCTTCGGGTCATCGACAGAGCCAAACATGGTTGTCCCCATATTGGCAATGACAATGAAATACTTTTTCCCACGGTCAAGGCATGATTGGATAGTAGTACTCACTTTTTCGGTAGTTAACTGCCTGGTGAAGGGGTCCACTCCAATTCTTTCCCAGTCAATCATTAATAAGTTTGCCGCCTTGGGAATGGAATAGTGTGTGTCTTGAGAAGCTAAAATTACGATTTCATCGATTTTGGCTCCATGGGTTTTCATGAACTCATTGCGATAGATCCAAATAGCCTGAATATTTGCTTCGGTTCCCCCCGGCGAAATATATCCGTCAAATTGCCCTTCTTCTATTTTAAATAGATCCACAGCAATCATATTAAGCACCTCTCGCTCGAGTGCTTGAGTACCTTTAAATGCTGACTCTGATGTACCGAATGTATGGCATCCGATATGATTTGGGTTGGCAAGATAGGTGCTCAATACTGGCTTTTCGCGAAGGAAAATAGCACCTTCTGGGAATACTCTTTCATCTAATCTTGAAGCAGGATAGCCTAGGCTGGCGTCTTTGCTGAAATCCACATTATCCTTGAGCGCTTGCTGTACCCGATTGAGACGTTCTTCTGAGTTTAGCTTTTTCCAGTATTTCATTTGGATTTCCATAACATTATTCTTTAGATAGGTCTATTTGCTCCTTGTTTTTTTCCCACTCCAAAAGTTCTTCACGGGTATTAATATTAGCGAACTCTAGTTCGGCATGGGTGGAAATTTGATTCAAGGAAATCAGCTTGTGAGTGTTATTCAAAATAAACGCTTGAACTTTAAGTAGATTGGATTCTAGGTTTCCTTTGAGATGAGGTAAAAGAGATTTTGGGTAAATACCCGGAAAAGGATATATCCGATCTCCAATGGTCCCGACCAGAATCTCGCTACGGGATTGGGCTATCATTTTTCCCAAAGTTTTAGATTGAATCAAAGGACTATCACAACTTAGAATCAATGCTTGATCAGAAGGGCAATGGCTCAAAGCTGTGTATATACCTCCTAGTGGGCCTTTGTTAGGGATCAAATCAGTGAATACTGGAATCCCAAAATGGGCATAGTCTGGATGATGCCCGATGATACTTTGACTTTTAGCAAAATCGGCCGTGGCTTCGATCAAATAGTGAATCATGGGTTTTCCATGGAGCGTGGCCAAGCCCTTTTCCTTGCCCATCCGTGAGCTTTTCCCTCCCGCAAGTAAAAAAACGTCTATGTTTCGATCCTTAGTCATCAGCTAGTGGTGCTCTATCTTGTCGGAAATCTCAGGTGCGTGTTTTCTCAAAATGGATTTGACCACCTTAGCCATCCACCAATAACAAACTATGGAAAGTAGTAAGACAAACATCCAGCTACTGGTCCAAAGCCCGGTTCCTTCTAATAGGTAACCAAATAGGATGGGACAAAAGAAACCGCCTAATCCACCTATCACTCCGACCATGCCACCCACTACTCCTACTTCATTGGGGAAATAATCGGGAATGAATTTATAGACAGAAGCTTTTCCTATACCCCAGACAATTCCTAAAATCAATGTCAGCACCGCAAAAACCCACATATTCGCCTCAAAATTGATACGGGTAACTCCTTTGACAAGAAGTTCTTTTTTTTCAATGGTATCACCTGCCTTGACAACTGCTTCCTGCCAAGAGGTTTTTTGTGGTAGAATAGGGGCTTCGTCGGAGGTTAAATCTGACTCTTCTGATTTACCTACAAAAGAGTAGGTTTTACCGCTTACCATTACGATTTCATTTGACTTTACTACAGCCACTATTCCTTTTTGGACCGCATTTACTCCTTTGCCAGGAGAGAAGATCTCCATTTTGGGTATCATCAATAAAGCAGCGATGACGATGGACCAGACAAATACCCCAAACATCACTTTTCTTGCGCCAAATTTGTCGCTCATCCAACCACCCAAGGCTCTGACGATTCCCGAAGGAAGACTGAAAAGCGAAGCAAACAGTCCGGCAATCACCAAGCTTGTGCCATAGACATTGGTGAAGTAGGGGACTAGCCACTGAGATAATGCTACGAAGCATCCAAAAACGAGGAAGTAATACAGTCCAAACCTCCAGACTCTAACGTTTCCTAGTGGCTTGAGCGTTTCTGCCATGGTACGTGTGGAGACAATCGGTTTTTTATTTTTTGCCAAAACAGCAAAAAGAAGAGCCATGGCTACCAATACGGCAGCATAAATAGTAGGAAGTGTCTTCCAAGCCTCTGGATTTTGACCATTTCCAGTGAAAAAATTTAGGGCTGTTGGCGCCAACAGCGTCGTGATCGCAGCTCCTGCATTTCCAGCTCCAAATATCCCCAATGCTCTACCCTGCCAGTGCTTGGGATACCATACTGAGGTATAGCCGATCCCTACTGCAAAACCAGCACCTGCAAGTCCGAAACCAAAACTCATCAAGGCGTACCAGGTGAAAGAATCAGTGAAATTCAGCAAATACATGGGTAATGCTGTCAGGAGTAGTAGGCCTACGAAAATCCATTTCCCACCATATTTATCGGTCAGGATACCCAATGGGAGTCGCATAATAGATCCGGTAAGTATCGGAATACCCAAAAGCCACCCGATTTCAACCTGGCTCCAATTATAGATTCCATTGTCTACTAAGTAGGTCACCATGACACCATTGAAGGTCCAGGCTGCAAAACAAAGTGTAAACGCTAGGGTATTGAGAAAAAGTACGCGATGTGCTCCAATAGGAATGCTATCGTTCATGAGAAAGGTGCTTGAAATTCTGAATTACTTTTTCCTTCTCTTGACAGCATCTGGCAAATAGCGTAAAAGCCAAAAAGACGCAAAAGCAAATGTGATTGAACCTAATGCTGCGGTGATTGCGAAGTTCAGATTTTCCTGAAGTGCATTATTTAGTGCGCCAAAAAGAAACCAAATCTGAATCGTCACAAAGAGAATTTGGAGTACGATTATTCCAGTCATCAGTGTACTGGTTTTATTCGGGTGCGCTTCGTTTTGGGATTGTCTGAAATCACTCATAATAAATAAATTTAGGCATTTTGAGCTTTGACGATGACCTGTCCATCGCGGATTACTACTTCTAGCTGTGGCAGAGGCCGTGGTGGAGGGCCCTGGATTACATCACCTGTACGAGGATTGAAATAGCCTTTGTGGCAAGGGCACTCGATCTGACCAAGGTCATGACGGTATTTGACTGCACAGGATAGGTGTGTACACTTCTGCTCAAATGCTCTCCATTCATCATTTCCCAGATTGATCAGCAGATAAGGAATGGTCTTGGAGCCTTCGATTTCAAACATGAACGATTCTCCCTCTGGCACATCAGATTCCTTACAGACAGGGTGTTCTCCTACCAGTGGTTGTTCTGGGAATGCGATCGATTTGACCACAATAGCAGTACTTCCCACTGCGAGCGCACCGGAGAGTAAGGTTAGGAATTTAGCAAATTCCCTACGCGATACGTGGGTTGCCTCTTTTTGCTCAATAGGGAAATCCTGTTTCCATTTTGGGATTTCTGCGTTGGAATCTTTGGACATAGCGCTGGATAATTTCAAGGGTGAATGCGCAATTCTGTGCTGCCTTTAGGCATCATGATATTGACTTTGGTATTTACTTCTTCCTCCCCAAATAGGAATTTGTTGACTGGAGTACTATTGGGACGGAGCTTTTCGATCTCTTCGCGTGTACCGTAGAAAAGTGCTTGACTAGGACAAACTGTAGCGCACATGGGTTTCTTTCCAGCACTTGTTCTATCGTAGCACATATTGCACTTCATCATCAACTCGGATTTCTCTTGCTTAATTGGCACACCAAATGGACAGGCTAACACACAATTGGAGCAGCCGATACAGCGTGAGGTGTTTGCAGTATGAACTACGCCAAAGTCATCTTTGGTGATGGCATCAGCGGGGCACACATTTGCACAGACAGGATCCTCGCAATGCATGCAGACTTGCACAGTAGTTTGTACTGAGACCGCACGCTCCACATAGTGGATATGGATCATACTTTCTTGTCCGTTGGTCTCACACTCGGCACAGGCCATTTCGCAGGCATGACAGCCTATACAGCGCTGCATGTCGACGAAAAATTCCATTTGTTGGTTGTATTGTGGGTTTTGCATGGTTAATTAGATTTATAAGATTAAAAACTTTGATAAGCAGTGTCTTTCACTTTTATCGATGCTATTCTTCCAGTTGGCACCAATTGGCAGGCGCAAACCTTAAACTCAGGGATTTTACTCACGGGGTCTAATGTCCCGATGGTCAACTGATTAGCTGAGAGCTTTCCACCCCAGTGATATGGGATAAAGACGGTATCCTCACGGATCGTTTCCACGATTTGCGCTGGAAAAGTCGCCTCTCCACGTCGGGTCTTTACGGTCACCGCATCTCCATCCTTGATACCATATTGGTAGGCGAGTGATGGGTGGATTTCTAAAAGCGGCTCTGGGTATTGATCTACCAACTTGCCGATTCGGCGGGTTTGAGTACCACTGAGATATTGGGATACCACCCGACCGGTAGTCATCACCACGGGGTATTCTTTGTCCACCACCTCTGATGGTTCGCGATAGGGTACCGGGTTGAAATGGGCTTTTTCGTCAGGAGTTCTGAATTTTTTGTCCTCCCATAGCCTTGGAGTACCCGGATGATCTTCGGTAGGGCATGGCCAGAAGATCCCCATGTTTTTCTCTATTTTTTCGTAGGTTATCCCAAAGTAATCGGCAGTACCGCCCTTGGAAGCCACTCGGAGCTCGTTGAAGACATCCTCAGCTTTTTCGTAGGCAAACTTATCTCCAACTCCAAGTCGCTGGGCAATTTCGATTAGAATATCACTGTCTTTTCTGGCTTCCCCAGAAGGAGTGACTGCCTGGTTGATTTTCACCACTCTCCCTTCAGCTGTGGTCACTGTTCCTTCCTCTTCTTCGTGGAGCGAGCCAGGAAGGATGATATCGGCATGACGAGCAGTTTCATTGAGGAAAAAGTCGATGCAAACATAAAATTCCAGCTTTTCTAAGGCTTCTCGCACAAAATTATTATTTGGAAGTGAGACGAGCGGATTGAAGCAAATGGATATCAATCCTTTGATCTCTCCTCGGTGTATCGCTTCGACTAGTTCATAGGCAGAGAGTCCTTTGCCGGGCATATCTTTTTCATCTATGCCCCAGACATCTGCGATGTATTGTCTATGCTCAGGATTGGTGATGTCTCGGTTGCCGGGTAGTTGGTCACATTTGTGTCCATGTTCTCTTCCTCCTTGACCATTGCCCTGGCCAGTGATAGTGCCATAGCCACAATAAGGCTTGCCAATTCTACCAGTGGCTAGCACTAGATTGATACAACTAAGCACATTGTCCACTCCTTTGGAATGGTGCTCAATCCCTCTGGCATGAAGGAGAAAGCTGGTGTCTGCTTTACCCCAGAGTTCGGCAGCTTGCTGAATCTTGGCAGCTGAAACTCCGGTTGTTTCTTCCGCCCATGCCAAGTCGTAATCTTTCACTGCGTCTATTGTTTCTTGGAAGCCAGAGGTATAATTATCGATAAAATCATGGTCAAGCCAGTCATTGTCCACCAAAATCTTAAGCATAGCACCAAAGAGCGCGGAGTCTCCGCCTGGCTTTACGGGAAGGTGCAAGTCGGCTGTGCGAGCGATAGGAGTCATTCTAGGATCGACCACGATCAATTTTGCGCCATTATCGCGAGCTTGCCAGATGTAGTGGGTCAGGGTAGGGAAAGTCTCAGAGACATTGGCTCCTGCGATGATGATGACTTTAGCATGCTTTAGATCTTCCCAGGAATTGGAAATTCGGTCTAGACCAAAGGCCTTTTTGTTGCCAGCGCCAGCGCTTACCATGCATAGGCGGCCATTGTAATCAAGATTTTTGGTTTTGAGTGCTACCCGGGCAAATTTACCGACCATGTAGCTTTTCTCATTTGTCAGGGATACTCCCGAGAGCATCGCAAAAGAATCCCGCCCATAGGTAGTTTGAATCCGCTGAATTTCGCTGACGGTTCTACTCATGGCATCTTCCCATGAAGTCCGCTCAAACCCCTTTCCCTCTACTCGCTGAATGGGATGCATCAGACGATCAGGATGATTATTCTGAAGGTAACGCTGCACTCCTTTTGGACAAAGACGGCCTTCGTTAAATGGGAATTCCATCCAAGGTTCGAATCCAACTACTTTGTTATCCTTTACTTTGAGTTGAATGCCACACTGCATTCCACAAAAACAACAATGAGTTTTGACTAGCTTGTCAGGTTCATGAACGCCTTTGAAGCCCCCTTCAGGGGTATAGCCTTTGTGTGGGCCATATTGCTCAATGATGGAATCTACTGAGGTAGGTAATTTTGCCATAATTAAATATTTTTAGCCGAAAAAGGATCCGGATTCTTTTCTTACTTCGAAATGTGCTTTAGCCAATGCAGTTCGCTTACCCTCAGGACTTAAGTCCAAGTGACTTTTCCCGTCTTTCAAGGTGAAATCAAAGCCCAATTCTTTGGTGACGTCTTTGAGGTCGTTGATATGTAGCTGCGTTGCAAACTCTTCCTTGGTATGTGGGCAGACGGCCATTCCTTGTTTTTCCCCTTCATATTTGTAAAGATTAGCCCCCAGCTGTGCCAGTCGTTGAAAGATGTGGAAAAACTTACCAAATGGAATCCAAACCAAAAAGAGAATGACCGTGATCGCATGCGTTACTGCCATGAACTGATAGGTTTTTCCCTGTAGGAACGTATAATCGTAGGATATCCCCAATCCTGTAATGGAGATGGCGATCAATAAAATCAATGGTAACCAATCCCCCTCGAAAGTCTGGGTAGCGATCAATCCACCGTTGGTGAGTCGGCGCTTCATCATCATCACAGCTCCTATAGTGACTAAAATGGAACACCAAACAAGGGCATGGAATGCCATGAAGGCTACGAAGGAACCTAACTCAAATGAGCCGACTTCAAATCCAAAAAACTTCGCATAATATAAGGTGTCATCGCCAGGCTTGAACTCGAAGTGAATCCACCCTAGCGTCAGCGGTATCGTCACTGCAAAAGCTATTAAACTACCGGTAGCAAGTAAAAAGTGACCTATCCAGCGCGTACGGCTCCGGTGATAGATAAATCGTTGAAAAAGGATATTTTTGAAGAATAAGGTTACACTCCGTTTGATATAAAACGGGAAATCCCTGCTGAATAAAAATTGCATACTCCGCCTCCAATACAATCTGGTAGGCGGGCGCTGTAGCCAAACTGAATAACGGTATGCGATCCCAAAAACCGCAAAGATGGTCCCTAGTAGGTATGCGATTAAGGCTGCATCGAAGTTTTGAAGGTTTCTAGAGCCAATGAATACAAGAGAAATCACTGCAAAAGCTGCGATACTAGCCTTTATAACTGCGACTCTATTTAGTTCTTGAAGTAGTTTTAACATAGATTGAATGTATTAACAAGGTTTTTCGGCCCCTTTTCTGTCGTAAAAGTACCAGTTGATCCCAGTGGCGATCACTATGAATACTGCCAACACTCCGAAGAATCCTGTGGCATTGCCATTGATCCCTAAGAAAGCACTGATCGCTATGGCAAATATAAATGGACCATAAGCTCCAATTGCCGCTGTCCATCCGATTACACCTGAGGCATGAATGGGATTATGCTTAAAAATCACAGGGAATTGCTTGAATGTGGAAGCATTTCCTACACCTGTGAAAAAAAACAAGAACAGCATGATCGTAATAAAGAGATCCAGCTGACCTATACTTACTGGCTCTAATAAATTAAGGAAAATAATCGCTAAAGTGCAAGCCAAAAGCCCAATTCCAGAAATTGTGGTCAAAACTGCACCACCTGTCTTGTCTGCTACGAAGCCGAATATAATCCGAGAAGCAGACCCAATAAGGGGGCCATAAAAGGCATATTTCAAAGGATCTAAACTAGGGTCCAGCGGGCCATAGACTAATTTAAGCAATAGCGGGAAAGCAGCAGAAAGTCCTGCAAAGGTTCCGAAGGTCATGAAGTAAATAATCGTGCAGTACCAAGTATGCTTATTCTTGAAAATCGCCGATTGCTCCTTAAAAGAGGATTTGATAGGGATGCTTTTTATCATGTACCAACATAAAATAGCGATGATAATCAGTAGCGGTGCATACCATAAAGAAGCACTTTGGAGATAGATTTCACGCTGTACAGTCTCTCCGGCTGAGTTTTGTTTGGAGAACAGCTGGGGAGCTCCGTAAAAACCAATACCAAGCATAACAGGGGTCATAAACTGCGCTAAGCTGACTCCGAAGTTTCCTATTCCGGCCTGTAAGCCTAAGGCAGAACCTTTTAATCTAGATGGAAAAAATAAATTAGTAGAAGGCATAAAAGAGGAGAAATCTCCTCCTCCAAATCCTGCTGTCAATGCGAGCACCACAAAAACCCAATAAGGGGTATTGGGATCCATCACTGCAAAGCCAAACCCAATAACAGGGATCAGCTTAATGATGGTCGAAATGGTAATCACATGGCGCGAACCAAATATGGGAATCAGGAAAGTATGGATTATCCGAAGTGTACCAGCGGCCAATCCAGGTAGGGCGGCCAACCAAAATAATTGATTGGTAGTGAAGTTGAAGCCTATTCCATCCAGCCTAGTGACAATAGCACTCACCATAAACCAAGTAGCAAAGGAAAGCGTCAATGAAATCGTGGTAATGATCAGGGTTCGCCAAGCGATGCGTTTTCCTGTTGAGTTCCAGAAGGTCTCATTTTCTGGTTCCCATGTCGTAAGCCAAGTCTTCATAGGGTTTCAAATCTGGGTGAAAGCGTCTTATGCTCATCAAAGATATTATCGAAAAACCTATTTAAACATGATAAAAATCAGTTATTAGATTGACATTTCATAGGGTACTTATGCGCTTTGGATAGTCAAGTGGGATAAAAATATTTGTCTGATTCTCTGCAATTGTTTATTCCGATTAATAGAAGGGCTTATTCACCTCTCAGTTCGATATTATTATCGATGAAGACTTTTTCACATGGACCTAAAGCTTACCTTTTGAGTTAGTGCGGCTCTTCAACTCTGGCTTTACTTTTTAGTAGGGCCATCATTGGCTTTATTTTATGTTTCAGACCACTATGATTGTATTAATTGTATTCCGAAATCTTCTAAAAGAACTTTTCTGGGTCAGACTTACCTTCTGATTATTTATTTTTAAATTTGAAGGCAGGTTCAAGAGTTTTTTGCGAGTAAAATGAAAATCGCTGGTAATTTCTGATTTAATTGGTTCCATCATATCAGCTATTATTATGGTTTTTAAAATTCAATTTTTATTAAAAGATCAACCGAATATAAAATCTAATGAAGTCTG
>Ga0136559_1000812_pt1 | contig 10563 bp, 7 predicted proteins | sample AntRauMeHopE1496_FD_104633 | JGI IMG/M metagenome (GOLD analysis project Ga0136559, IMG submission 104633) | Saline lake microbial communities from Rauer Islands, Antarctica - Metagenome Hop E1 #496 | ecosystem: Environmental > Aquatic > Non-marine Saline and Alkaline > Saline | place... | reverse complement strand
GGTTTCCGGTTGTGATCTTTCCCCGTTCCATAAGTGTGCAATCAGGTCTTCCTCCGGTAGGTTGGGCCGATCGCCAACCTGCTTGATCCACCGGTCCATTTCCGTTTGCAATTCTGTTAGTTTTTCTTTATGCCTTGGGTCGTTGGCGAGGTTATGAATTTCATGCCGATCCGTTAAAAGGTCATATAATTCCTCGGCATCTTTTTTCTCCCTGAACCAAAGCGATTGTACACTATCCAACTTCCCTTCTTTCCTTAGCCGCAACAGCTCCTGCATCGTTGGGATTCGCTCCCGGTAGGCCACGGGCAGATAATAGCCCTGTTCCGGCCTATAGTTGAGTATATACTTGAAACGTTTGTCCCGTACCGCGCGTATGGCATCTGTAAATCCATCAAAACGGTCGGCGGCGGCATGGATAAAAGTACGCTCTTTTTCTGCCTTGAACTCCCCTAAAAAGGCCTCCCCTTGTAAGTGTTCCGGTGGACTGACCCCAATGAGGGATAACAATGTAGGCGCAAAATCCACAAAACTCAACAGTTGCCCGTCCGTGGTACCGGCGCTTATTTTTTGGGGAAACCTTATGATCAAAGGGGTATTCAATCCGGAATCATAGACCAAACGTTTCTGTCTGGGCAAGGGGCCGCCGTGGTCTCCGTAAAAAAAGACAATAGTGTCTTCCAGCAGACCGTCGTCTTCCAGTTGTTGCAAAACGGCACCTACCTGCTTATCCATTTCGGCAATATTATTGTACATTTTCCATAGATCCCTACGAACAATTTCTGTATCCGGCAAGTAGGGCGGAATATCAAATTTGGTATCTTTTGGAAGGTGTACTGCGGTCTCCGCCTCGGTCATTTGGCCAGATTCCCATGTATAGGTCGTGTCCCCTTCCCGGTAATGTCTGGTTTCCTCCTTTTTAAACCCATAAGGTTCAAACAGTCCGGACTCATGGGTCTGGGTAAAGTTGAAAACGGAAAAAAACGGCTGATTTTCCTTTCTATTTCGCCAGTGGGCATAATTGCCATTGTCGTCCCAGGCAGTCAACGGTGCCTTGAACTGGTAATCTTCTTTGCTATTGTTGGTGCAGTAATAGCCGTTAATACGTAGCAATTCGCTGACCATTTTTACCTCTGGTGGCGGCACGGCCTCATACGGGAAGAGACCGGTCACATCTGTATAGGAATTGGTGCGCATGTGGTGGGCACCTATGGCGGTAGGGTACATTCCCGTAGCGATCGCGGCCCTACTGGGTGCACAGACCCCGGAAACGGAATACAGATTGGGATACGTTACGCCTTCACGTGCGAGCCGGCTTAAGTTGGGGGTCGCAACCGTACTATCACCAAACGCAGCTAAATAGCGACCCATGTCCTCGGTTACCAGCCATAGTATATTGGGTCTTTCCGGTAAGGCTTGTGTTGTTTCGGCTACTTCCTCTGTTTTCTCCATCTCCACTTTTTCGCCACAACTGATGAGCGAAAAGTAAGCTAGAAAGCTTACAAGGACTAAGTTGAAAAATAGTATTGGTTTTTTCATTTGGTATTTGATTTTGCATTAGTTATTAAGGCCATTTTGCACCTAATCAATCTTCTCTATCTGCACCCACAGCGGAAAGATCGACTTGCCCGCTACACTATAAAAAGGAATTAATTCCCCATCTATTTCCGGAAGGGAAACACCTTTCATTTCTATCACATCCAAGTTGGCTTCCGCTACTAATTTCTGGTGTATGATGCCATTGGTTTCCAAATACATTTTACCGTTCCCCTCCAAGGGATTGATAAACTTGAAACTAAAATCGTAAAGTCCCTCTTTGACCTCAACGTTCCATTTACCGAATATTTCTTCTTGACTCCAAATACCCCGCGCGCCATCTGCCTCGTTCCTATTTAAAATGATAGGGTTCTCCCTTGCATCTCCGACAATGATCTTCGGCGGATTCACCAAGTTGTGCGATGTGATAAGCTCTTTGTACCTATTATCAAGCTCGGTTTTCAGATTTTGCGCCAATGGGAGGTTCTGCGCCCGGATACTTGTTTGTTCAAAAGGGTCGGTTTCAATATTGTAAAGTTCAAAGTCCCCGATTTTGGCATCATAGTCGGTATTGCCAACCAATTTATAGCCTCCCTTTTGTAAGGCCATATTAACATACAGTTCGGGATAGCGCCTTGTCCAGTAAAAGAACAAAGACCTATCTTTCCAATCAACCTGTTGTCCCTTAAGGAGCGGGAGCAGGCTTCTGCCATCTATTTTTCTTTCTTTGGCAAGCTCAACCCCGCATATTTCCGCCAAGGTAGGGAGTATGTCTATATGTGCCGAAGTGGTTTCTATATCCCTGTTCTTTTTGAATTCGGCAGGATAGCTTACGTAAAAAGGTACCCGAACCCCGCCCCGATAAACAGTGGATTTTAAACCTCGAAGGCCTCCGTTATAACGCAGCTGTTGAGGGCCATTGTCCGTCATAAAAATAACAAGTGTGTTCTCTTCGATTTTTAAGGCTTTCAATTTCTCAAAAAGCTTACCTATATTATCATCGATATTGGTTACCATGGCATAGACCTTACGCGCATCTTCTTTGTCCTTTTCGGTCATTTGTGCCAACGCCCCATCATCATTTTTAAATCCAGAGGACGGGTCTATGTCCTTGTACATGTCATAGTATTTTTCAGGTACTTGTAATGGGGTATGTGGCGCATTAAAGGACAGGTAGCAAAAGAAAGGGACGTCCTTATTTTCTTCAATGAATTTTATGGCACTATCCGCAAAAATATCCGAACAATAACCTTCGTATTGCTCCTGCGCATTGTTGTGCCAAAGTACGGGGTCGTAATAGCTTCTGTTCCCTTTAAAATAGGTAGTCACATCGCCCACCTGTCCCATGCCACCCGCCAAGTGTATCAATGATTCGTCAAAACCTTGGTCGCTTGGCCTTGAGGGATAGTTATCGCCCAAATGCCATTTGCCAAAAATTCCGGTGCTGTAATTGGCTTTTTCCAACATTTCGGCGATGGTAACTTCGTTCGATGCCATCATGGCACCCCCGTTATAGGTATCCCTTATGCCCGTTCGTAGGGAATACCTGCCCGTCATCAAGCTCGCCCGGGTCGGGGCGCAGACGGGAGAAACGTAAAAATTATTGAATCGGACACTATTTTTTGCAAGTTCATCCAGTACCGGTGTCTTTATATGGGGATTGCCATTAAAACCCAGATCACCATATCCTTGATCATCGGTAATGATAATGATAACATTGGGTTTTTGTGTAGTTTGGGCAATTGCATCTTCCCAGGGCTGCAGGAAAAAGCCGAATAAAACCAATATCATGAAGTAGGACACCTTGTTTTTTGTTGAATCCCCGGTTACTGTTTTTCTTTTTTTAACAATCATAACTTGGTGGGTTAAGCACATGTTTCCGACCGATTTTTTCGATAGCACCTCGAGAAATCCAAATTGTTATAATGACTACGTACCTGAACTTCATCCTTTACGTTTGCTTCTTTTTTTTAGGAACGAAATAATGGATGCTACGGTAAATAAAATGCTATTGTGATGTACCGACAATAATTCTGTTCAAACAATAATACATTATTTTTTTGGTAGTGAAGCTGAATTTCATCGGATTTAGAACATACCTACATAGGAATTGAACTGATAGCCCCCCCCTTTTGGAAGCTCCATACGATAGATGTATTGCCCTTGTTGTCCCATATAACGGAAATAAAGGTAGTTGGTCATATAAATGTGTATAACAGGCACTGGCACATCTATATTTACGCCACCATAGCATAAGTAGGTTAAGTTCATGGTAAGATTTGGGGAAAAGACAGGGGAAACCCTGTCTTTTTATTAATTGACATACTTCATTTTATAGTTTAGGGCTTGTAAATAAATAAAGTGTACAAAGTTCACGACGTTATTTTGTGCAGTAACGAGGCAAAAATACAGCTAAAGCGAGTATTTTTAACCAAGTTAATGTGCGAAAGAGCAAGTCAAAATGTACAGGTTATTTTGCTATAAACCCTTAACAAGGTTTACAACAAGAATGTCTATACGGATCATCAAATTAAATCATCAATCTGCACCGAAATTTTTGAGTTCTTCAACATAAAATTTTGCTTGTCTTTTCAATTGTCCAATCAAAAGCGAGGAAGTTAACTGTTCTCGGTACAACGGAGCGAACTGTAACGGCGCTAGCCCCCAATAATTTCGCCACCGTTCAGATGAATGAACTGTCCGCTTATATAGCTACTGTCGTCACATGCCAAAAAAACGTACACCGGCCCGACCTCGCTCGGTTGCCCCGCCCGTCCCATGGGGGTGTCCTGTCCAAAATGGGAAACATCATCAAAGGTTGCGGGAATCAATGGCGTCCAGATGGGACCGGGTGCCACCCCGTTTACCCTAATCTTTTTCTTGGCCAACATTTTTGACAGGGAACGCGTAAAACTGACGATAGCTCCTTTTGTGCTGGCATAATCTACTAGATGTTCGCTAGCGCGATACGCCGTTGCGGAACTGGTAGTGATAATACAGTCGCCTTCCCTTAAATGTTCCAAGGCATACCTAACGATATGGAAATAACAGAGGATGTTAGTATCGAAGGTTATCTTGACCTGACCCAAATCGATGTTGGAAAAATCGTCCTTGGGGTATTGTATCGCAGCGTTGTTGACGAAAATGTTCAATCCTCCCAAAGAGCTGGTGCATTCACGTATTGCTCCGGCTCAAAAGTCGGTATCCCGCACGTCTCTCTCAAACAGTAGACAGTTACGGCCTTCCTTTTCCACCAGTTCTTTGGTCTTTCTGGCATCGTGTTCCTCTTCTAGATATATAATTGCAATATTGGCGCCCTCCCGTGCGAAGTGTACCGCCACGCTTCTCCCTATACCACTATCCCCACCGGTAATGAAGGCCACTTTTCCTTCTAGCTTCCCACTTCCCCTATATCCGCTGCGGATTATTTCGGGCTGGGGGTTCATCCGTTCTTCAAGTCCGGGCTGTGTCTGTTCCTGTTCAGGAAAATATTTAGGCTTTTCCATATTGTATTTTCTATCAAATGTAATGCCTCCAAAACTTTGCTAGGGTGCTTATTAAAGCGATAATTTGACGCAATCGATTTTGTGATTAAGTTTTCAATACGTAGAATTTCTCAATGAAAGTAAGAGGTTCAAGGGATAATAAGGGGAAATGGCATGGTTACTATCGCAATTTTTTTTAAAAAGTCCTTCCTCAATTTGCAATTCTCTTTATATATTTGAGATTAATAAATTGACATCCAAGACCTTAAATAGCATTATAGATTTGCACCTTTAAATCATTTTTTATGTATAAGACTAAATATACCATTTTTTTAGCGGACGATGATGATGAAGATCGGGAGTTTTTTGAAGAAGTAGTTGAAGAGATAAATTCTAAGATAATAGTAACAACATTCAGTAACGGAGACCATCTAATGGAAAACCTGAACAAATCTAAAAAGATTCCGGATTGTATATTCTTAGATTTAAATATGCCCCTTATGGATGGGGAAGAATGTTTATCTGCTATTAGAAATTCGTCCCGTTTAAAGAAAATCCCTGTGATTATCTATTCTACGTCAATCGATATTTCAAATGCAGCGCGTTTAAGGGATATGGGGGCGAACCTGTACCTTAAAAAACCCAATACATTCCATGGTTTAAAAGTAGCGATATCAAATTGCCTGCAACACGTCAAGGAATATCCGAATCCCAACGAAGACGGGTCAAGTTTTATCGTACAATTATAGCATTTTAAAAATAGAAAATGGATAAGAACCCCAATGTAAAACAGCTTGGTTTCTTAGAGGAAAGCGGTCAAATGGGAGAACTTATGCGCCTAAAGAGCTGGGAAGTTACAGAGCTGGGAGTGCCCGAACTTTGGCCCAAAGTCTTAAAAAGTACCTTGTCCTTGCTATTGCACTCCCGGTTTCCCATGATATTTTATTGGGGCGATCAGTTTTTTTGCTTTTATAACGACGCTTTTAGTCAGAGCTTGGGGCGGGACAAACATCCACATATTCTGGGTATGGCAGGGAAGGATGCTTTGGAAGAGATGTGGGCAACTTTGGAACCTATGCTCTCCGAGGCCTATAAAAATGGCAAAGCCACATGGGACGAAAACATATTGTCGCCCATGATTAAAAATGGTCGGCTTGAAGATTGTTATTGGACTTTTAGTCACAGCCCTGTAAAGGACGAAAAAAACGATATAGTAGGGGTTCTGACCATACTGACGGAAACGACTGATAGTGTAATTAGCCTAAAAAGGCTTGAAGAGCAGGAGGATGAACTTAAATTCGCCATTGATGCCACGGATCTTGGCATCTGGGACTACGACCCCGTGAATGACAAATTGAAATCGAACGACCGATTAAAAACATGGTTTGGACTACCAACTACGGAGGCGATATCCTTGCAGCAGGCAACCAATGCCATTGTGAAAGAAGACCGAAAGAGGGTAAATGATGCAATTGCCAAAGTATTCAAATACGAATCCGGTGGTAAGTATGATGTCAGCTACACCGTGAGCAATAAGGAAAATGGCCGGAAGCGATACGTAAGGGCTTTGGGCAGGGCTTGGTTCGATGCGAATAAAAATGTCTATCGTTTTAACGGTACCTTACAGGATAATACCGAGCTTCAGCAAAGCATAGCTGGTCTGAGGCGAAATGAAGAACGTTTTCGGCGTTTGGTCAAGGAAATACCGGTTGGAATAGTCATTATCGGAATCGAAGCTTTTATCATAAAGGTCGTCAACGACATGGCGCTGGCCATTTGGCACAAAACACATGAAGAATCCGTCGATAAGCCGCTATTCGAAGTCTTGACAGAGATAAAGGACGGGATTTTACCAATTTTCAACGAAGTCATCTCTTCAAAAAAAGAGCAGGAGGGTTTGGAATATCCATTCATCCTTGAGCGGAACGGAATCAAGGAAACCGGCTATTTCAATTTTATTTTCAAGCCTATTTTGGTAAATGGCGAAGTGGACGAAATCATGTTGGTCGCTTTTGAGGTAACAGAAACCGTCAGGGCAAGGTTTAATCTGGAGCAGTCCGAAAAACAATTCAAGAATTTTGTCATGCAGTCGCCTATAGCTATGAGTATCCTAAAGGGATATGATATGAGGATAGATATGGCCAATAATGCAATGCTGAACCATTTTTGGCGCAAGACAGAAAAGGAGGTAGAGGGCAGGGCCCTTCTGGATATCTTCCCCAACCTCTCGGAATCTAAATACCCAGAAGTTATCAGGGGCGTATTGGAAACAGGCCTACCCACCGCCCAAAAGGAATCTTACGCCACTCTTGAGGACGAGAAGGGCACATGGGAATTTTATGTGGACTACGACTATATGCCCCTACGCGAAGTAGATGGTACCGTTTCTGGCGTCATGATCACGACCACTGATGTTTCCGATCGTATCAACGCAAGAAAGATATTGGAGGATTTTTTCAAGGACCTTGAAACAGAAGTAGAAGAAAGGACCGAACAGCTCAGGGAGGCCAACGACAGATTACAACTATCGGTATACAACCTCAGGAACAGAAATAGGGACTTGGAGGCCTTCGCCTATGTTTCAAGCCATGATTTGCAGGAGCCCCTGCGAAAAATACAGATGTTTTCGGATAGGATTGCCGAGAGGGAATCGCAACACCTATCGGAGAATGGACAACGTGATCTTAATAGAATTTTCGTTTCGGCCCAACGTATGAGAACTTTAATAGAGGACCTGTTGGCTTTCTCCCGCACTTCCGCAGACGATGCTAAATTTGAGTATATTGGTTTGAGGCCGCTGTTGGACGAGGCTTTGGATAACCTTTCCGATAAGATAGCAGCTACTGAAACCCTTGTAATTGCTGACGACCTTTGTACTGCCAAAATAATTCCCTTTCAAATACGACAACTCTTTCAGAACCTGCTGGAGAATGCTATTAAATTCTCTGCCGAGAATAACTCGCCCGTAATACATATTGGGACACGGAAATTATTGGGTAATATATTGGAGATTCAGGGTCTTATAAAAGACAAAGCATACCACGAAATTTCGTTCTCGGATAATGGCATCGGTTTCAAACCCGACTACAATGAGCGGATTTTTGAAGTTTTCCAGAGGTTACACGGAAGATCCGAATATAAGGGAACTGGAATCGGCCTGGCGATCGTTAAAAAAATAGCAGAGAACCACGGCGGAACAATTACTGCGGAGGGAAGCTTGGGAAAGGGTGCTACATTTAGACTGTACCTCCCTGCATGACTACCGCATCTGCACGCCGTCAACTCCAGCTCCCTATAAACCCATAATCTATCCTTTCGGTTTGGGTTAGTAATTGATTTTTTTAGGATAACCGGATTTTTCAATATGTCACAAATTTGAAAATTATTGGACGATCGTACATCGGTCGCTGTAAAAAATCAGTATTCATCTAAACTCATGCTTAATGAAAACCCGAGAATTTTAACAATTTTATTTTTTTCTTTGCCTAGGCACGACACAGCGAAAGCTGTGGGCGAGCCGTAGCGATGGCGAAGCATAGCCGTAGCTACGGTTTTTAATTTTAACAACGGCAAAGGGAAAAAGAAAGAGATAAAAACTTGGGTTTTCATTTGGCAGGAGTATAAATATAAATCGTATGTTAAAGTGGACCGTAATTTTTGTGGTATTGGCCATAGTGGCAGCAGTATTCGGGTTCGGGGGCATAGCCGCCGGGGTCGCATCCATTGCCAAAGTGTTGTTCTTTATCTTTTTGGTGTTGTTTATTGTTACCCTACTCATGGGAAGAAAAAAAATAGTATAATCCCAAAAAAAGCGAGATCGTTATGAAAAGAAAACTGTTTGCGTCGGGATGTGGTATCGTCCTTAAGAGTCAGGTTATTTCACCACAGACCCTAAGATCGATGATGCCGCAGACGATACCTAGCGCAAGCCAATTTTAAATTTTAACGGGTGGTTATTTTCGTAGCTACCCGTTTTTTATACGATATTATGCCCATCATATATTGGTTTAAGAACGATTTGCGTCTAAACGGCAACGAAGCCCACTATTGCGCCGTAGGGAAGAGTAAAAAGTTGCTATGTGTGTACTGTATCGACCCTGACGCCTATGGGTTTCTGGATATTCCATTGGTATCCAAAACCTATCGCATCAAAAAAATTGAACCTAAAGAAAGACCGGTATGAAATCCAATACCATTGCGAAAGGCATCTTTAAAGGCTTTGCGTTGATAGCCTGCACTTTTCTGGCTCTTTATTTTCTCTATATGGTGCGGTCCGTGATTGCCTATCTAGTGTTGGCCGTGGTCTTTTCGCTGATTGGTAGGCCTGTTGCGTTGTTTTTTGGAAATCGACTGATGTTTCCAAAAATTTTGGCTGTTTCCATTACTATACTTTTTCTTTTTGGCCTGCTCGTGGGTCTCGTTTGGCTTTTTGTGCCGTTGATTACCGAGCAAGGTGAAAAACTCGCGCTGCTGAACCTAAATACGATGCAGGCCGAATTGGAGCTTTTTTTTCGGGAACTGACCAACTCCGCCGGTGCGTCAAGGGAAATCATGGAGGATATGGTAGAGGATGTAAATATTGAGGAAACCGTCAAAAAGGAAATAGACATGGGAATTCTTCCCCGTATATTCAATTCGGTATTGGATGTTATAGGTACCATGGGCATCGGTCTGCTATCGGTCATTTTTATATCGTTTTTTCTCTTAAAGGATACCCGGATGATACAGGAGACCATGGTTCGAATGTTCCCGGAAACACACCGCTCCCGCATTATGCATTCCATCGATGCCACCAAAAATCTGCTCTCCCGTTATTTTATCGGATTGCTCATTCAGATTTTGATATTGTTTACGATCTATGCCGCCACGCTTACCATAGTAGGCATTGAACATCCGTTGGCTATTGCTTTTCTATGTGCGCTTTTTAATATCATCCCGTATATTGGTCCCATTATTGGGGCCGTATTTATGATGGTATTTACCGTTACCACAAATATTGGAATGGACTTTAGTGCCGAGATACTTCCAAAAATGGGTTATGTGGCCATTGGTATCACGGTAGGACAGCTTATCGATAATTTTTTCTCCCAACCCTTTATCTTTTCCAACAGTGTTAAGTCCCATCCCTTGGAAATTTTCCTGATCATTATTGTAGCGGGACTTCTATTTGGGGTGGTGGGGATGATCGTGGCCGTACCGGGCTATACGGTGCTGAAGGTCGTTTTTAGGGAATTCGCACCTAACAATCGCATCGTAAGGGCGCTGACAAGTCAGTTTTGAAAATAAGCCTTTTCGGATTGCGGGTGCTGCACGGGATATTCCGATTGGATTCCTTTCCTCAGTCTACCGTATTTGGGATTGCTTTTCGCCAATATCGAACCAATTTGCCGGTACATTGTCGGACTCGGTAATTGGCAGATTGAAAATCAGGAAAGACATTAGTGATGCCACAAAGACGACCGTGTCAAGTTTGGCAATTTGTAGTACGTGACGGTAATGATCGTCCTTCAATTTCGATTCCGTACCGGAACTAATGCCCAGTAAG
>Ga0136559_1000807_pt1 | contig 10612 bp, 9 predicted proteins | sample AntRauMeHopE1496_FD_104633 | JGI IMG/M metagenome (GOLD analysis project Ga0136559, IMG submission 104633) | Saline lake microbial communities from Rauer Islands, Antarctica - Metagenome Hop E1 #496 | ecosystem: Environmental > Aquatic > Non-marine Saline and Alkaline > Saline | place... | reverse complement strand
GTTTATATTTATAAAGTTAGATGGGCACAGGTTGAGTTTAGAGGATTAAACGCGTTTTTAAAATACATGCTATGGTAAAAAGGTTGAGTATATTTATAAGTTTAAGCTGTTTTTTAATCACTAGTTGTGCAATAAAGCCAGTTTTTCACAAATCACATCTCGCTGCAAAGGCCGATGCACCTTTCAGCGATGCAGTTGCGGTAGGTACGGTGTTGTATCTTTCTGGCCAGTTAGGTTTAGACCATGAAACTAGAACACTTGTTCATGGCGGTGTTGAGGCACAGACCCACCAAGCAATTAAAAATATAGATGCCGTATTGCAAAAGCATGGTAGCGATTTGTCCAAAGTCGTTAAAGTCACGGTAATTTTAAAAGATATTAATGATTTTGCTGCCTTTAACGGGGTTTACATAACCTACTTCCCACTTAAGCCATCCCGTACTACCTTTGCTTCTAGCGGGTTAGCAAGAGATGCGCTTATAGAAATAGAAGTAGTTGCAGTGCGTTAAAAAGAAGTCCTGCTGTTACTTGTTATATGACCATTACCAGCCCCTAGCACTTGCTCCTTGTTCGAGTTGTGCCTCTAGCTCATCGGGCAGCTGGTAAAAAAAATCTATTCCTGTGACCGATTCTATATAATCTACAGTAGTAATGTAACCGTAAATGCTAGTATCACTCGGTTTGTTTTCCATAACAAAAGCGAGCATTTTAGGACCATCTTTCCCGTAGCGGTAAATAATTTTGTAGTACTGCTCTGGTACGCTTACGTTTTCGGTACCTATACGTGTTAAGCCTTTTTTGAGCACAGGTCCGGTTACTACATACAGCATGTCATAACGCTGGGCGTAATAACGTACCTTTTGTTCCATACGGTTCCATAAACCACCATTAAACGCTGGGTTTTGCGGGCTTATGTTAGAAGTGAGAAAGGTCTCGTCGTACTGTTCCCTCGATGCTTTGCGGTCTGCGGCAGGGACAAGATGGCCTCTATCGTAACCACTATTTTTATAGTTGCGCCAGCTAGCTGCACCGGTTTTTACCATGGGGTCTATCTTAAAATAGGGTCTGGCATAACTGGTGCTGTTCAGATCCGTTTTTCTTAAAATATGCACCGTCCAGTCGGCCTGCTCATGGTATTCATTATAACTGAGACTGTAGGTTTTATGGTGTATGATCTGGTTATCACTTTTAGGTAAAAAAGAATGGCGTGTGAGGTTATTTAAACCACCGCCGTCTGTGGCTAGGTTTATTTCTTGCTCTAGGTTACTTTTTGAGATGGACTCGTTTTGCCGCGTTTCCCACAGGTAGTAACAGGCAACTAGAGCGATAACAATAACAGGATAAATAAATTTTCTCAAAGCTACGTGGTTTTAACATCTAGTGCGTCCCTTAGTGCATTGCCTAAGAGCATAAACGCCATAACCAGCGTCATAATAGCGATTCCTGGTACAATGGCTAGATAAGCTTTATCGAGAATAATGTATTGGTAATGGTCTTTTATCATGCTGCCCCAGCTGGGCGTAGGCGGCTGTGCGCCCAGCCCCAGAAAGCTTAAACCGCTCTCTACCAGTATGGCACTTGCAAAATTTGCCGCACTTATCACGATAACGGGTGCCATGATATTGGGTAAAATATGCCTGATTATAATGCGCCAGTCGTTAAAACCTAGGGCGCGTGCTGCGGTGACATACTGGTATTCTTTGGCAACAATAAGCTGACCGCGCACCACTCTGGCGACCTCTACCCACATAGTGAGTCCTACCGCTATAAACACGGTTAAAAATCCTTTTCCCAGGGCTATACTTATTGCTATGACCATAAGTAAGGTAGGGATGGACCAGGTAACATTAATAAGCCACATTATTGCAGCATCTATTTTACCGCCATAAAAACCGGCAATTGCGCCGAGTAAAATGCCTATAAGTAGTGAAATAAAAACACTTACAAACCCGATACTTATGCTTATGCGTGCGCCTACCAGCATGCGACTAAGCATGTCACGGCCATATTTGTCTGTTCCCAGTATAAATGTTTTTTGAGCGGTAAAGCTTTCGCGAAAGCGTGTTTCATCGAGCTCTACCACATCTTTAAGTGCTACTGGAACTAGCGGTAATGTTGCGCCGTCTATGTCATAAGGTCTGTAAAACCAAAGGTTATCTTGTTGTTCTAAAGCTGCGATTGGAATTTCTTCTATCGTGGTTGCGCTGCCTGTGAACCAGTCTGTCCAAGAGCTTTTTATGGTTGTTGCTAGTGGTAACTCCAGCATGGTTACCTTAAAACCTGGTGGTTGTGAGTGTATAGAAATATGCATTTGGTTTGCATTTTCTGTTGAGTCGGGTGCGAGTATGTATGCAAACAGGGCAAGTAGGGCATAGGTTGCGATAACCACAAAACTCAAAACGCCCCAAAAGTTCTTTTTGAACTTGTGGAGCGCTAGTGAGCTTAATGATGCGGAGCGTTCTTTCATTAATACTTACTGCTCAGCTTGTTATTTTTAAAGTTATTCATGCGCAATTCTTTCAGTACTTGTAATGCTTCTTCTATATACATGTCTTGTGATGCGCTTTTTACCCATTCTTCTCGGGTTTCTTTGAGTGCCTCGTCCTTAGCCATAAGTACTTTTTCATGGGGCAGTACTTCAAAAGCTAGACCGTTTTTATAATCATCGAGCACGTCATAACGCTTGCTCTCTTCTTCTAGTACATCTAGTCTGGCGGTATAGGCTGCATAATTTAAGGGTATAATATACTCTTCGCGACGCTTGCTCAACCACTGTGCGTTCTCGTCTATGAGTTTAAAAGTAGGGTTTTGAGCAATACGCTTGTTAGATGCTGCGATTACTTCTTTTAAGTTTGTGTAGCCTGTAAACTTCTGGTAACTGGCAGGTGCAATCTCATCATAAGGCAGCGGGAAGTCTTCGTCGCGCTCTCCTATATCTATGTAGCTATAACGGTCTGGGGTCACCACGTCGCTTTTAACACCTTCTAATTGCGTACTACTGCCGTTAATGCGGTAGAATTTTTGGGTAGTTAGTTTTACAGCGCCTAGATCTCCATGCTCGCTGTTTCTCACAAAACTGTTCAGGTCTTCAAAATTTTGAACGGTACCTTTACCAAATGTTTGTTTACCGCCTATAATGACAGCGCGGTCATAGTCTTGCAGTGCCGCTGCAAGAATCTCAGACGCGCTCGCGCTAAGTTCATCTACCATGATTACGAGTGGTCCGTCCCATAGGGTTTTACCGCCGTCCTCGTCTTCTAGCACCTGCGTGCGGTTGTTTTTGAGTGCTACTTGCACCACAGGACCTTGTGGTATAAAAAGGCCTACCATTTCTATAACCTCGCGCAGCGAGCCACCACCATTACCTCGCAGGTCTAGTACAAGTCCTTCGGCGCCTTGTTCTTTAAGTCTTTGAATTTCTAGGGCGATGTCGTCTCCCGACGCGCGGCCGTTTTTATCATCCATGTCAAAATAGAATGTAGGTAGGTTTATAAGACCGTAGTTTACATTAGTATCTTTAATGAGTAAAGACTTTGCAAAGGTTTGTTCTATGAGTACAATGTCGCGCTCTAGGGTAATTACCTCTACACTACCATCTACCTTTTTAAGAGTAAGGCGCACTTTTGTGCCTTTTGGACCTTTTATAAGTTGTACGGCGTCGCTTATGCTCATGCCAGACAAGCTGGTTGCAACGCTGTCTTTTTCTTGTGCTACTTTTTGAATAACATCACCTACGTCTAGTTTCTTACTTCTCCAAGCGGGGCCACCAGAAATAAGTTCCATGACCTTAATATGGTCCATGTTTTTTTGTAGTCTAGCACCTATACCTTCTAGTTTGCCGCTCATGGACTGGTCGAAACGATCCTTAGTTTGCGGGGCAAGATAATTTGTGTGTGGATCAAAATGTGACGTAATGGCATTAACGTAAACAGAAAAGTAATCTAAACGAGTAATGTCCTTGGAAAGCTCCATGTTTTCAATCATAGATTTTTTTACCTCTAAACGAGCCTCTTTTTCTAGTGCAGCAAGCGACTTGCGCTCAGACTCTGGCAGTTTTTCTTGCTCTTTAATTTTATCGTGGTACGAGCTTATGGCTGCTAGTTTTAAAAGTTTGCGCCAGTGGTCTTTGAGCGCTGCTTTGTTTTTTGCATACGGCAGGTTCTCGTAGTCGGTATTTATAGTTTCGTCCCTGTTAAAGTCAAAAGGGGTATTCACAACTTCATCAAAAATGGTTCTAGAGTCCTTCTGACGCTCTTGTAAGCGCTCATAGGTCAGTTTAAATAGATCTATTTTGCTGTCTTTAATCTGGTCATCTATAAGATATTTATAAGCAGCAAAGTCCTCATAGTCCTTTTGTAAAAAATAGCGTTTTGCAGGGTCTATGTCGTTTACGTAATTCTTAAAAACGTCTTCACTAAACTGGTCTGTAAGATCTGCTGGTGAAAAGTGATTGCGCTTTAAAACGTTTGAAATAACATAAATAAGAAGTTCTTCTTTTTCTTTATCGCCCGGATCTACTTTGTTTGTGAAACTGCAACTTGCCGTTGCTATTAATAGGATAACAATACCTATGGTTAGGTTGTTTTTGAGGAAATTCATAAGGTGATTCATTTGTCTATTGCTTAGTAGCATAAAAACCATGCCACAATCATTGGTCTAAAGTAGGCAAGTTTATGCAAACCATTGCGCTAATTTACTTAATTTTAACCACCTTAAGAAAACTATGAAAAATAAAAAGAAACCGTTAATTCTGGTTACAAACGACGACGGCATTACAGCAAAGGGAATACGCACACTTATTGCCATAGCCAGTAGATTAGGTGAAGTGGTGGTAGTAGCACCAGACAGCCCACAAAGCGCTATGGGACATGCCATTACTATTAATAGCACGCTCTACCTTAATGCGTTTACACAGCACGATCACGACCATAAGGAATATACAACCAGCGGCACGCCCGTAGATTGTGTAAAGATGGCGTCGCACGAGATACTCGATAGAAAACCAGATTTGTGTATAAGCGGTATCAACCACGGCAGTAACAGCTCCATTAATGTTATTTATAGTGGCACTATGAGTGCTGCTGTTGAGGCAGGTATCGAAGGGATACCAGCTATAGGTTTCTCGCTGTGCGACTACAGTGCCGATGCTGATTTCAACCCAGCAGCACCTTTTGTAGAACAAATTATAAAGCAAGTCCTAGAAAACGGCATGCCTAAAGGGGTCGTTTTTAATGTAAATATTCCTAAAGTGAGTGTAGAACCGTATAAAGGAATAAAAATTTGTAGACAGGCAAACGCGCGCTGGGAAGAAGCATTTGACAAACGCACAAATCCTTACGGAAAAGAGTATTACTGGTTAACGGGTACGTTTGTAAATAACGATAAAGGAGAGGATACAGACGAGTGGGCTCTGGCGCATAATTACATTTCAATCGTTCCTACACAATTCGACCTTACTGCACACCACTATATAAGTACACTTAATACTTGGGATTTTGAAGTTTAGAATTTTTAAAGGTTTTATACTCGGGCTGCTTGCAACCTTTATAGGGATGTACCTTTATGTCTTTTTTTTTGCACCTTATGAGGCCGAAATGATGTTTACAGTAGCTTACGAACAGGGCTTTCTAGGTGGCATTATAGGGTTAGGCGCGGTACTTAACCTGGTTTTGTTTTTCTTTTTTCTCACCACGCGGGTACATAGGTTTAAAAAAGCAGCGCAGCCGTATGAGGCGCGAGGTGTGCTTATGGCCACCATACTTGCTGCGCTGGCAGTTTTATATTTTGAATTTTAATTTATGAAGTACTATTTAATAGCAGGCGAGGCCAGCGGTGACCTACATGGTTCCTTACTTATGGAACAACTTAAAGCTAAAGATGTGCAGGCACAATTTAGGTTTTGGGGTGGTGACCTCATGCAGGCACAAGGCGGTACGCTAGTAAGGCATTATAAAGAGCTTGCGTTTATGGGATTTGTAGAGGTGCTTTCTAACCTTAAGGTCATTCTTAAAAACATAAACACCTGTAAAAAAGACATAGAGCAGTTTGACCCAGATGTCATTATATATATAGATTACCCGGGGTTTAATTTCAGAATCATGAAATGGGCACGCATAAAAGGTTACCGCAACCACTATTACATATCACCGCAAATATGGGCATGGAAAGAAAGCCGTATTAAGGACATTAAACGCGATGTAGACGCAATGTATGTCATCTTGCCATTTGAAAAAGATTTTTATGAGCAAAAACACAACTTTCCTGTGCACTTTGTAGGGCACCCGCTCATAGACGCTATCGCACATCGCGAGGCTTTGGACAATGTCGCTTTTTTGAGACATTACCATCTAGACGATAGGCCACTTATAGCTCTGTTGCCGGGCAGCCGCAAACAAGAAATACAAAAAATGCTTGCTGTTATGCTCAAAATGACAGAGCAATACCCAGACTATCAGTTTATAATTGCGGGTGCCCCAGGTCAAGATGAAGCGTTTTATAGACCCTATTTACAAAAATATCCGGTAACACTGGTCATGAACCGCACTTATGATTTGCTTAGTTTGTGTACGGCCGCCCTTGTGACATCTGGCACAGCAACCTTAGAAACTGCGCTATTTAAGGTGCCACAAGTGGTATGTTATAAAGGTAGTACGATTTCTCATGCCATTGCAAAACGCATTATTAAGTTAAAGTATATTTCGCTGGTTAACCTTATTATGGACGCGCCGGTGGTTACAGAATTAATTCAAAGTGATTTTAATGAGTCTAAACTTAAGACTGAACTGGGCAACATACTTGACGATTCCTATCGTAATCGTATATTTGCTACCTACTATGAATTAGAGCAAAAGTTGGGAGGCACGGGAGCAAGCGAGCAAACGGCCAGTCTTATTTATAAATCTATTACCTAGCATTATGGTTGTAAAAAATACGCTTTCGCGAAAGCAAACCACGAAAAAAACCCGTTTTACAATGGTTCTCAGAGCAAGCACACTCGCTTTATTGCTCGTTGTTCTAACTGCATGTGGTAGCCAGCGTCCTGCTGTGGTCACTGTAAAAAAGCGCGCAGCAGTTCCCGAAGCCAAAGCCTCAGATCTGGTCACCGTTAAAGCAAAACCGGAACCACGCAAAACAGTTAAACCACAGCCTAAAAATCAGCAAATGGCTATTACCAGTGATGGCGAAGCAGTGGCAGAGTCGATTGCAAAAACTGCCGTAACAATAGCAAGTGCAACAGCCCTTACCATAGAAGAACGTGCTATAGAAGCTGCCGAAACCTATTTAGGCGTGCGCTACCGCTATGCGGGAACCACGCGCAGCGGGATAGATTGTTCTGGTTTAATGAACCAAGTATATAAAGAATTAGGATTGAGTATACCGCGCACCAGTGGTGGTATTATGAATGTTACTGCACCGGTTTTGTTAGACCATACACAGCCGGGTGATTTCGTTTTTTTTGCCACAGGTCGCAGTAGGGCGCGCGTAAGTCATGTAGGTATGGTCACACGGGTCGTAAATGGCGACGTAGAATTTATACACGCGTCTACCTCGCAAGGTGTTATAAAATCTATGCTCAGTGAGCACTACTGGAATAATGCTTTTTTACGCGCGGGTAGAATAGAAGAATAGACTACATTTAGGGCATGCGTTTTCTGGGTTATCCTATCTATAAAATTCTTGCTGCCTTCATTTTAGGGCTATTATTGCAGCGTTATATAAATTGCTCCATAACGGTAGCAATCTATGTAGTTGGTCTTGCGCTAATTGCAATCGTAAGCTGCTACTTAAAACTATTTACTTATCCGGTTAAACGGGCTGTATTTTTTGCGGGAATCCTTGTGTTTTTTGTTGCATTTGCTGCCGTAAACGCAGGACTTAGAATACCACAACACCAGCCAAACCACTACGTAAACTTGCCTTACGAACAGGGGCGTTTCCTTGAAATAAATTTACTTACCGAACTGCCGTCTAACGGTTTTTCTAAGCGGTTTTATGCAGGCGTACAGCAGTTAGATGACAAACAAGTGACTGGAAAAATCTTGTTTCAATCACCTCTCACAGATTCCCTAGAGCTTGCGCCGGGCTACAGTTTACACCTCGCCACGGCCATTGCACCGATAGCTGTTGAGAAGAACCCAAGCGATTTTAAATATAACGAGTATCTTGCGGGAATAGCTGTTTACGGACGGGTTTACGGGAACAAAGAGCAACTCTTAAAACTCGTCGATAAAAGAAATGAAGCAACGGGTTTTACTGCGTTTAAACAGGTGCTGACACAACGTTTAAAAGCTTCTAGCCTCATGGGACAGCCTCGTGCATTTGTAGAGGCATTGTTACTAGGTAATCGAGAGAACATAGATCCAGAGGTTAACAACAGTTTTCGAGATGCAGGTGTTATTCATATTCTTGCACTTAGCGGGTTGCACGTAGGTATTATACTGCTTATACTTTCATTCTTTACTAAGTGGCTGCACCGTTATAAATATGGTAGGTTCATGCAGTCTGCTTTGTTGGTGTGTTTGTTGTGGATGTTTGGTATTCTTACCGGTTTGTCACCTTCTATTATGCGAGCGGTGACTATGTTTTCTTTTGTTGCCATTGCTATGAATATAAATAGAAGCACGAGCGTGTTGCACAGCCTCGCATTGTCTGCATTTGTCTTGTTAGTTGCAAACCCTAATTTGCTTTTTCAGGTAGGTTTCCAGTTGAGTTATGTGGCTGTAATCGCTATAGTTGTTATACAGCCCATAATTGCAAGCTTGTGGCGACCTACCTGGTGGGCGCCTAAATATATGTGGAATGTATTTACGGTTACCCTTGCAGCACAAATAGGTGTTGCGCCCATAAGTCTGTTCTATTTTAACCAGTTTCCGGGTTTGTTCTTGCTAGGCAACCTTTTATTATTGCCAGCTATGCCGCTTATTTTGGGGGCTTGCCTACTGTTTATTTTTTTGATTCTGGTACAAGCACCGCATAACTGGCTCGCACAACCCCTGAACAGTGTGTTTCATTTTTATATAGATGCGATAACAAGAATTAGTGAAGTGCGTTCCTTTATAATAACCGATGTTTATTTAACCCTAACAGAACTTTTTCTTATTTACGGAATCTTGATAAGTGCTACCTTATTCTTTCTAAAAGTCGTGCGCAAGAGCAGGCTAGAACGCGTACAATTATTAAAGCCCAATTATGGATTGCACGCTGCGCTAGCACTGCTGGCGATACTTCTAGTTGTAAAGGGCTGGCAACATAACCCTAAAGATGCTCAGCTTATTGTGCTGCATCAGAGCATAGGCACAGCAATAACCATCATAGAAAACAAAGAGGCGTTGGTACTTGCAGACTTGCATGTTATGGATCGGGAAGGCATTGCAAAAAGTAAAAAAAGACTGTTGAGCAGCACGCTTTTCAAAAATAAAATCGTAAAACAGGACTCTGTTAAAAACCTGATAAAATGGAACAATCAAACGCTAGTCGTGATAGGAAAAAATGGATTTTATGACCCAGCACAAAAGAATGCCACCATATTGTTATCTCACTCGCCACTGGTAAACCTAAACCGTCTAATAGACGACCTGCAACCCAAAAAAATTATTGCAGACGGCTCTAACTTTAAACAGTCTATCGCTGCATGGGAGAAAACCTGTGCCCAACGCAATGTACCTTTTGTAAACACCTATGAATTTGGCGCAGTTAGGGTAGGAGAATAGGTTATGGTTTTAAACCTCAGAGTCTTGCCGCAATATAAATGTTGCGTTTTGACTCCTATGACACGCTAATGTTATGCACGATACACGATGCATTTGCTGCAGGCTGTATACATTCCGCATTTTGATTTCTGTAGCTTGCAATTAACATGGATTATTCATTTTTAATGGGCAGTTTCCTAAATGCAGAGTATGCTGCTCAATACTCTTATCGCCTACAGGTGCTGCAGCTATCTTCTTGCCCTATTGCAAATTTGACAGCATAAAAACCTTCGTTCCCTTTAGTTTTTATATTACGTAAAATTTTTAGGTACGTGCGTTTTTAAATACCTGTATCCATTTTTAACATTTCCTGTGTTATACCCACATATCTGCTCGATAGTTGCGATATGCTTAGAGGTCTAGCTTATAATCAAATCCCTTGGATGGTGGTTTCAGGTGCGGTACCTTTAGGATGACCATAACTTGTTTGTTCAGCAACTTTCTCCTCATATATTCGGTGGCTGCAACTACTGTCTTGTCCGTATTTTTATTGAATTCGGTAAATAATGGTCGTCTGTTCTTGAAAACTGAACTTTTATTGCCTAGGCGCAAATTCCAATTTTTTGTTAATCATTGTTGAGAATACGATAGTAAAACTTTCAGAAAAAAATGAGCACTACGAGCGATTCTTTGAACTCTTTAAAGTATAAATATCCTGCAAAAATAGAAGCTACTCAATCTAGATGCTATTTTTTTATACTGTGGGTTGCGCAATGCACCGAGATGTTAAATTTTAGTACATTTTTTTGCTTTGTTCCGTCCCGTTCTTAATACACTTAATGGTAGCGTGTAGATTTCTTTTTGTTAGATCAACATAACCACAAAGCGTTCTCATAAAAACTACTAGATTCAACAGTTGCCAT
>Ga0136559_1000806_pt1 | contig 10618 bp, 7 predicted proteins | sample AntRauMeHopE1496_FD_104633 | JGI IMG/M metagenome (GOLD analysis project Ga0136559, IMG submission 104633) | Saline lake microbial communities from Rauer Islands, Antarctica - Metagenome Hop E1 #496 | ecosystem: Environmental > Aquatic > Non-marine Saline and Alkaline > Saline | place... | reverse complement strand
TAATGGGTCGCAAACAGCGCGCGGGCGCGGTTCACGTCGTGCAGATGCTCCAGCGTGGCCCAGGCGATGGACAGCCCGTCATAGGTGGCCGTCCCGCGCCCGATCTCGTCCAGAATTACCAGCGCCCGGTCGTCCGCCTGATTGAGGATCGCGGCGGTTTCGACCATTTCGACCATGAACGTCGAGCGCCCGCGCGCCAGATCATCAGAGGCGCCAACACGGCTGAACAGCTGGCTCACCAGCCCGATATGGGCGCTGCGGGCGGGCACAAAGCTGCCCATCTGGGCGATCAGGGCGATCAATGCGTTTTGCCGCAGATAGGTGGATTTGCCGGCCATGTTCGGGCCGGTGAGCAGCCAGATGGCAGCATTGGTGTCGGCGCTCAGGTTGCAATCATTGGCGACGAATTGCGCGCCGGATTGCTGCGCCAGCGCCCGCTCCACGACCGGATGCCGCCCGCCCTGGATGTCGAACGCGCGGGAAGTATCGACGCGGGGGCGCACCCAATTTTCCGACTGCGCCAGATCGGCAAGGGCGGCGGACAGATCCATCTCCGCCAATGCGGCAGAGGTCACGCCGATCTCGCCCACCTTGGAGAGCAGCGCAGTGCGCAGCCCGTCAAAGAGCTGCTTTTCCAACTCGATGGCGTGGTTGCCCGCATTGAGGATCTTCGTCTCAAGCTCCGACAGCTCCACTGTGGTGAACCGGACCTGATTGGCTGTGGTCTGGCGGTGGATGAACACCTCCGACAGGGGCGGTGACAGCATCTTTTCCGCATGGGTCGCTGTCGTCTCGATGAAGTAACCCAGCACATTGTTGTGCTTGATCTTGAGCGACGAAATACCCGTATCAGAGATGAATTTTGCCTGCATGGCGGCGACCACACTGCGGCCTTCGTCCCGCAATTTGCGCACTTCGTCCAAGTCCTCGCGGTAGCCGGTGGCGATAAATCCGCCGTCACGCACCAGCAGCGGCGGCTCCGCGATGAGGGCCTCCTCCAGCAGGTTGATCAGGGCTTCATGGCCGGTCAGCGCGCCATGCGCCTCCCGCAACAGCTCTGGCAGCACGTCTGGATCGAGCAGTGCATGCAGTCGGGTCGCCTCTATCAGACCGTTGCGCAGGGCGGCAAGGTCACGGGGGCCGCCCCGGTCCAGCGCCAGCCGCGACAGCGCGCGCTCCAGATCCGGGATGCCGCGCATGATCTGGCGTGTATCGTGCAGCAGGCCGGATGCACCGCTCATGAAATCCACCGCATCGAGACGGGCGATAATCGTCTCTAACACGCGCGACGGGCTCGATAGCCGCCGCTCCAGCAGCCTTGCGCCGCCAGCGGTTACCGTGCGGTCCATCACCGACAGCAGCGATCCCGCGCGCCCGCCGGTCAGCGCATGGGTCAGCTCCAGATTGCGTCGGGTCGCGGCGTCGATCTGGACTGTTCGCGCTTCGGTTTCGCGCAGGGGTTTGCGCAGCAGCGGCAGTTTTCCCTTTTGCGTCATGTCCAGATACTCGATCAGCGCGCCCATGGCCGAGATTTCGGCGCGGCTGAAGTTGCCGAAAGCATCAAGCGACGCGACCCCGAAGAGCGCGCAGATCCGTGCCTCGGCGCCGGTACTGTCAAAACTGGCGCGGGCAAGGGTGGTCAGGGACAGACCAAAATCAGTCTCTAACGTGCGGTGATCCGCCTCTTTGCCCTCGGCGACCAACAGCTCCGAGGGGGCGAGGCGCGCCAGCTCCGGTCCCAGACGCACCAGCGGCAGGCCCATCACATGAAAGGCACCGGTGGAGATATCGACCCAGGCCAGCGCGCAGGCATCGCGCACATCGGCAAAGGCGGCGAGATAGTTGTGCCGCCGCGCCTCCAGCAGCGATTCCTCCGTCAGCGTGCCGGGGGTGACCAGCCTGACCACATCCCGCTTCACGATGGATTTCCCGCCGCGCTTCTTTGCCTCCGCCGGAGTCTCAAGCTGTTCACCGACGGCGACCCGAAACCCCTTGCGGATCAGCGTCAGCAGATAGCCCTCGGCGGCATGGACGGGCACGCCGCACATGGGAATGTCCTCGCCTTCATGCTTGCCGCGTTTGGTCAGCGCAATGTCCAGCGCTTCTGCGGCGGCGACGGCATCGTCAAAGAACAGCTCGTAGAAATCACCCATGCGGTAGAACAGCAGGGCATCCGGATAGCCGGATTTGATCTCCAGATACTGGGCCATCATCGGTGTGATTGTGCCGGTGCTCATTGTGGTCCCCCTCTGGATAGATCGTCTGTACAAAACCGGGACCCTTGAGGGAAGGGGCGCTGACCTGTGATTGTGTGGCCGCTGTCCTGACGCTATGACAGGGTAAACAACGTGAAGGTGCCCAGCCCGTGACCAAATCCAGAATTACCGCCGAAGAGGCGCTTGCCTTTCATCTTGAGCCGACACCGGGCAAATTTGAGATTACCGCAACCGTGCCCATGAGCACGCAGCGCGATCTGTCGCTGGCCTATTCCCCCGGTGTGGCTGTTCCCTGTGAGGCGATCGCCGCCAATCCGCAGCTGGCATACGACTATACCAACAAGGGAAACCTGGTCGCGGTGATCTCCAATGGCACCGCTGTTCTGGGGCTTGGCAACCTTGGTGCGCTGGCGTCCAAGCCGGTGATGGAGGGCAAGGCGGTGCTGTTCAAGCGCTTTGCCGATGTGAACTCGATTGATATTGAGCTGGACACGGAAGACACCGAAGCCTTCATCAACGCGGTCAAGCTGATGGGGCCGACCTTTGGCGGCATCAACCTTGAGGACATCAAGGCGCCCGAATGTTTCATCATCGAGCAGCGCTTGAAGGAAGAGATGGACATCCCGGTCTTTCATGATGACCAGCACGGCACGGCGGTGATCTGTGCCGCCGGGCTGCTGAATGCGCTGCATCTGTCGGGCAAAAAGATCGAAGATGTGCGGATCGTGCTGAACGGCGCAGGGGCGGCGGGCATCGCCTGTCTGGAGCTGCTCAAGGCGATGGGCGCGCGGCACAACAACTGCATCATGTGCGACACCAAAGGCGTGATTTATCAAGGCCGTACCGAGGGTATGAACCAGTGGAAATCAGCCCATGCCGCCAGCACCGAAGCGCGCAGCCTTGCCGATGCGATGAAGGGGGCGGATGTGTTTCTGGGCGTGTCGGTCAAAGGGGCTGTGACGGCGGAGATGGTCGCGAGCATGGCGCCTGATCCGGTGATTTTCGCCATGGCCAACCCCGATCCGGAGATCACACCGGAGGAAGCGCATGCGGTGCGCGCCGATGCGATCGTGGCGACCGGGCGCAGTGATTACCCCAATCAGGTCAACAATGTGCTGGGATTTCCCTATCTCTTTCGCGGCGCGCTCGACATCAATGCCCGTGCGATCAACGACGAGATGAAGATCGCCTGCGCCCATGCCCTCGCCAATCTCGCACGCGAGGATGTGCCGGACGAGGTGGCGCTGGCCTATGGCAAGAACCTGACCTTCGGGCGGGATTACATCATCCCGACACCCTTTGATCCGCGCCTGATCCATACCATCCCGCCTGCCGTGGCGCGGGCGGGTATGCACACCGGCGTGGCGCGGCGGCCCATCATCGACATGGATGCCTATGAACAGGGTCTGAAATCGCGTCTGGATCCGACCGCCAACATCATGCGCGGCATCAATCTGCGCGCGCGAGCCAATCAGGCGCGGATGATCTTTGCCGAAGGCGATGACCCCAAAGTGCTGCGCGCCGCCGTGATGTACCAGCGGCAAGGCTTTGGCGAGGCGCTGGTGGTGGGCCGCTCCGATGATGTGAAAACCAAGCTGATCGCGGCGGGGCTGGAGGATGCCTATGCGGAGCTGGAAGTGGTGAACGCCGCCAACACGCCCCATCTCGAGACGTATAAATCCTTTCTCTATGCCCGCCTGCAGAGACGCGGGTTTGGCAAGAAGGACATTCACCGCCTTGCCGCCACAGACCGGCATGTGTTTGCGGCGCTGATGCTGGCGCATGGGCACGGCGACGGTCTGGTGACCGGGGCGACCCGCAAGTCCGCCCATATTCTGGAGCGGATCAACCACGTCTTTGACGCCAATGCCGAAGGCGGTGCGGCGGGCATCACCGCGCTGTTGCACAAAGGGCGGATCGTGCTCATCGGGGATACGCTGGTGCATGAATGGCCCGGTGCCGACGATCTGGCCAATATCGCGGAGAGTGCGGCGCGTGTGGCTCGCCATCTGGGGCTGGAACCGCGTGTGGCTTTCGTCAGCTTTTCGACCTTTGGCTACCCTGTCTCCGAGCGGGCGGAAAAGATGCATCTGGCGCCCGAAGTGCTGGACAAGCGCGGTGTCGATTTCGAGTATGAGGGCGAGATGACGGTGGACGTCGCACTCAATGTCGCGATCCAGAAGAACTATCCCTTCTCGCGGCTGACCGGACCTGCGAATATTCTGGTGGTGCCCGCGCGCCATTCGGCCAGCATCTCGGTCAAGCTGATGCAGGAGATGGCGGGCGCGACCGTGATCGGGCCGATCCTGACGGGGCTGGACCAGTCGATCCAGATTGCCTCCTCCACCTCCACCACGAATGATATTCTGAACATGGCGATCCTTGCCGCCTGCAAGGTCGGCGGATGATCTGGAATCTCGGCTCTATCAACATCGACAATTTCTACGAAGTGCCGCATCTGCCGCAGCCGGGGGAGACGCTGGCCGCGACCAGCTATGGCTTTGGCCTCGGCGGCAAGGGCGCGAATATGTCCGTGGCGGCGGCGCGGGGGGCGGCACGGGTCAGCCATATCGGGGCTGTTGGCGACGATGGCCGCTGGACCCGCGAGAGGCTGATGGAATACGGCGTTGAGGTGCAGCACATCGCCCGCATCGAGGGTCCGACCGGACATGCGAACATCACCGTAGACGCGCAGGGTGAGAACAGCATCGTGCTGTTCCCCGGTGCCAATGTGCAGCTGACAGAAGCAATCATCGGTGCCGCGCTGACAGAGGCCTCGCCCGGTGATTTTCTGCTCATGCAGAATGAGACGAATGGGCAGGAATACGCCGCCAGCACCGCGCAATCGCTGGGTCTGCGCGTGGTCTATGCCGCCGCCCCTTTTGATGCGCAGGCGGTGGCACGGCTGTCGGGGCGGATTGATCTGCTGGTGCTGAATGCCGTTGAGGCGGCGCAGCTGGAGGCCGCCACGGGCACGGGTGCTGCGATGCTCGGCATTTCAGATGTCGTGGTCACTCTGGGCGCGCAAGGGTGCAAATGGGTCTCTAACACAGGGGAGAAGGCATTTGACGCCTTTCCGGCGGAGGCGGTCGATACCACCGGCGCGGGCGATACCTTCACCGGCTATCTGGTCGCCGGGCTGGACCGTGGCATGGCGATGGAGGCGGCGATTGATCTGGCGCTCAAGGCGGGCGCGCTGATGGTGGAGCGGCGCGGCACGGCGGATGTGATCCCGGACCTCAAGGAGATCCAGGACCGCTTTGGCCTCTGAGGGGCCTCTTCTCTAAAGGCGCTCTAGCCTGCGAAGGGGGCGGAAGCGCCCCACAATTCCTTGATGCGCGCGTCACGGCCACAGCCGATGCGGTAGGACTGATAGGCGCTTGCTTTGGTTCTGGGGCCAAAGCGGGTCAGGATCAGATCGCCTGATTTGTAATAATCCTGATGGTAGTCTTCTGCCGGATAGAAGGCCCCAGCCTCCAGAATGGGTGTCACGATGTCCTGCCCCAGATCGGCCTGCGCCTGCGCGAGCGCCTGTTCGGCGGCGGCCTTCTGGCTCTGGGTTGCGAAGATCGCGGTGCGGTAGACATCGCCGCGGTCACAGAATTGGCCGCCATCATCTGTCGGATCGACTGAACGGAAAAACATATGCAGCAGGGTGTCTGTGCTCACGATTTCGGGGTCAAAAGTGATCTCGACCACCTCGTAATGCCCGGTGCCGCCCGAGACGACCTGCCGGTAGCTGGGGTTCGAGACGGTGCCGCCCGCAAAGCCGGAGATGACGCCGCTCACGCCCTCGACCTTTTCGAAATCTGCCTCGACGCACCAGAAACAGCCGCCCGCCACTGTGAGGGTTTCCGGGCCCGCCGCGTGGGTGGGGGCCGCCTGAACCAACAGGCCGACGCCGATCACGGCGGCCAATGCGATGGTCTTGAGATTGCTCAGAGTGTTCATCATGCTCTCCTCTTGTTTCAATGGTTACGGTGTTGCGCGGCCAGTGCAATGGCGATGGGGTTTTCTCACGGCTTAGTGATGGGGTTTACCGGTCCGTGCGGCGTGTTACAGTCGCTTCAATCTCCCCTCGTCAGAAGGATCCGCCGATGCGCATCGCAATGTGGTCCGGCCCGCGCAATCTGAGCACGGCGCTGATGTATGCCTTTGGCGCGCGCAGTGATTTCGATGTCATGGACGAGCCGTTCTATGCGCCCTATCTGGCGGCGACCGGTGCTGATCACCCCATGGCAGGCCAGATCATCGCCGCGCATGAGACGGATCCGACGCGTGTCGGGCAGGACTGTCGGCGGAGCGGTGCGCCGCATCTTTATATGAAGCATATGCCGCATCACATGCTGCCGGATTTCCCGATGGACTGGGCCGATGACTGCGTCAACATCCACCTGATCCGCCATCCCGCCCGCGTAATCGCGAGCTATGCCGCCAAGCGCGAGGCGCCGACGCTGGAGGATGTGGGGTTTTTGCGGCAATCGGAGGTGTTTTCGCAATTGGGCGGTATTGTGATCGACAGCACCGACATTCGTGCCCGCCCGGAGCCGATGCTGCGCGCGCTCTGCGATGCGATCGGGCTGTCGTTTGATCCGGCGATGCTGCGCTGGCCCGCCGGGCCGCGCGCGCAGGACGGGATCTGGGCTGCGCATTGGTACGGGACGGTACACCGCAGTACAGGCATCGACAGCACCGAGGAGCCGCTGCCCGATATTCCGGAGAGCCTGCAGCCGGTGCTGGAACACGCGCTGCCGTATTATTCCGGGTTACATCGCCTGCGGCTTTCCCCGTGACCGGCTCTGCCGTGCTGGTAAATGTTCAGTGTTCGTAAACGGTATCTGGGTACAACAGTCTGAGTAGGCCGGTCACCGGTATGGTTAACGAGTAGGCGGCCCGGGCGGTGATCCGTCCGGGTCGTTCTCGTATCAGTTCTTCATCCGTTTGTCGCGCGCAGCCAGTAGCTTTAGGCGCAGCGCGTTCAGCTGGATAAACCCTGCGGCATCCTTCTGATCATAGGCACCTGCATCATCCTCGAATGTCACATGCGCCTCTGAATAGAGACTGTAGTCAGACCAGCGGCCAACGGTGCGCGCATGACCTTTATAGAGCTTGAGGCGCACGGTGCCGGTCACGTGGGTCTGGCTGGCGTCAATCGCGGCCTGCAGCATCATCCGCTCGGGCGAGAACCAGAAACCGTTGTAGATCAGCTCGGCGTATTGCGGCATCAGCTGGTCCTTGAGGTGCATCGCACCCCGGTCCAGTGTGATGGATTCAATCGCGCGGTGCGCCTCCAGCAGCAGTGTGCCGCCGGGCGTCTCATAGATCCCGCGTGATTTCATCCCGACAAAGCGGCCTTCCACCAGATCAAGCCGGCCAATGCCGTGCTTGCCGCCCAGCTCATTCAGCTTGGTCAGCAGTTCCGCAGGCGAGAGGGTCACGCCATTTACCGATACGGCATCCCCCCGCTCAAATCCAACTTCAACGTACTCCGGGGTATCGGGTGCATCTTCGGGGGCGGCCGTGCGCTGGTAGACGTAATCGGGCGCATCGATTGCCGGATCTTCCAGCACCAGACCCTCGGACGACGTGTGCAGCAGGTTCGCATCGACGCTGAACGGCGCTTCGCCGCGTTTGTCCTTGGCGATGGGGATCTGGTGTTCTTCGGCAAATTCCAGCAACTTGGTGCGGCTCGTGAGGTTCCATTCCCGCCAGGGGGCGATCACCTTGATCGCGGGGTCCAGCGCATAGGCAGACAGCTCAAACCGGACCTGATCGTTGCCTTTTCCGGTGGCACCATGGGCGACCGCATCGGCACCGACCTCGTGTGCAATCTCGACCAGACGCTTGGAGATCAGCGGGCGCGCGATGGAGGTGCCCAGCAGGTACAGCCCTTCGTATACCGCATTGGCGCGGAACATCGGGAAGACGAAATCGCGCACGAACTCCTCGCGCACGTCCTCAATGAAGATCTGGCTCGCGCCCATCATCTCGGCCTTGGCGCGGGCGGGCTCCAGCTCTTCGCCTTGCCCCAGATCGGCGGTAAAGGTCACCACCTCACAACCGTATTCCGTCTGCAGCCATTTCAGGATGATGGAGGTATCAAGCCCACCGGAGTAGGCGAGGACAACTTTCTTGGGCGCGGGCATGATGTGTTCCTTTGTCGCGGTTCGCGGCTGGCGTAGCGGGTTTTGGGTGCTACGGCAAGGAGGACGGGTTTGTTGACGGCCCTGCTGTGGGGACATATCCAAGACGAGACACATAAAGGGCGGCACCAGATGAGCGATGATTTCCAGATGGGCGCGATTGCCGCCACCCGTGCCATGCGCGCGGTGTTTCCTGCAACGCCCCTGCTGCGCAATGACCACCTGTCGGAGCGCTACGGCGCGGACATCTGGCTCAAGCGGGAGGATCTGTCGCCGGTGCGGTCCTACAAGCTGCGCGGCGCGTTCAACGCCATGCGCAAGCTGATCCCTGAGCATCAGCTGTTCGTCTGCGCCTCTGCGGGCAATCACGCGCAAGGCGTTGCCTTCATGTGCAGCCATTTCGGGGTGCGCGGCGTGATTTTCATGCCGGTGACCACGCCCCAGCAGAAAATCCAGAAGACCAAGATGTTTGGCGGTGCGAATATCGAAGTGCGGCTGGTGGGCGATTACTTCGACAAGACGCTGGGCGCAGCACAGGCCTTTTGCGCGCAGGAGGGCGCTTATTTCCTGTCACCCTTTGACGATGACAATGTGATCGAGGGACAGGCCTCAGTCGCGGTCGAGATCGAGGATCAGCTGGGCCGCGTGCCGGATCACATCATTCTGCCGGTCGGCGGGGGCGGTCTGTCTGCCGGTACGCGTGCATTTTTCGGCGACCGCTGTAGGTATACCTACGTCGAGCCGAAAGGTGCGCCGAGCCTTGGGCGGGCGCTGGAGCAGGGCGCGCCTGTCGATGTCTCGCCGATCAACAGCTTTGTCGATGGGGCGGCGGTGGCAAAATTGGGGGTAAAGACTTACCGCTGGCTCAGGGACGCGCGGCGTGAGGATGTCGTGCACCTGTCCGAGGACCGGATTTGTGTCGCGATCATCGAGATGCTGAACGTCGAAGGCATCGTGCTGGAACCCGCAGGTGCGCTGAGCATCGAGGCGCTGGGCGAGGTGGCGGAGCAGATCCGGGGAAAAACGGTGGTCTGCGTGGCCTCGGGGGGCAATTTCGATTTTGAGCGGTTGCCAGAGGTGAAGGAGCGCGCGCAGCGCTACTCGGGTCTCAAGAAATATTTCATTCTGCGGATGCCGCAAAGGCCCGGCGCACTCAAGGAGTTTCTCAACATCCTTGGCCCTGACGATGACATCTGCCGGTTTGAATACCTCAAGAAGTCCGCGCGCAATTTCGGCTCTGTCCTCATCGGGATCGAGACGCTGACACCCGACAGCTTCCCGCGATTCCTGGCCCAGCTTGATGACGCAGGGTTCACCTATACGGACATCACCAATGATGAGACGCTTGCCCAATTCGTGATTTAGGGGGCAGTAATGGATCTTGCGGGCAAGTCGATTGTGATTACGGGCGGGGCCAGCGGCATTGGTGCTGCGATGGCACGTCAGGCGGCCGCAATGGGCTGGCGGGTGTGCATCGCGGATCTGAACGTCGATCTGGCGCACAGTGTTGCGGATCAGATCGGTGGCATCGCCGTGGCCTGCGACGTCGCGCAAGAAGCACAGATCCTAGGTGCCATTGCGGCGGCAGAGGCAGCGCATGGTCCGGTGGATATCTTCGTCTCTAACGCTGGCATTGTGCGCGGTGATCCGTCTCATGCGGCCTCCGCGTCTGATGCCGACTGGACGTTGAACTGGAATGTGCATGTGATGTCCCATGTCTGGGCAGCACGTGCCCTGCTGCCTGCGATGATCGCACGCGGATCGGGGCATTTTGTGAATGTGGCTTCCGCCGCCGGGCTGTTGAACCAGATCGGGGACGCCGCCTATTCCGCGACCAAACACGCTGCGGTGAGCTTTGCCGAATCGCTGTTGATCAGCCATGGGGGGGCAGGGCATCGGTGTCTCGGTTGTCTGTCCGCAATATGTGGCAACGCCGCTACTGGGGTTGGAGGACGGGGATGCGCAGGGCAATCTGCTGACTGCTGCGCAAGTGGCGCAGACGGTTTGGCGCGGTGTTTCTGAGGGCACCTTCGTGATTCTGCCCCATCCCGATGTAGCGCAGTATACCGTCCTGCGCAGCACAGATCCTGCGCGGTGGATCACCGGCATGCAAAAGCTGCGCGCAAAGGTACTGGCGCAAGAGGGCGGGCTGAGCGCCCAAAACTTCTACCGCTTGATCTAGGCGGCCATTCCCTTCTCCAGTCCGGACAGAAAAGCGGATTTGCTGGCTTCATAGCAGTCGAGGATAGGGCCCAGCAC
>Ga0136559_1000805_pt1 | contig 10628 bp, 9 predicted proteins | sample AntRauMeHopE1496_FD_104633 | JGI IMG/M metagenome (GOLD analysis project Ga0136559, IMG submission 104633) | Saline lake microbial communities from Rauer Islands, Antarctica - Metagenome Hop E1 #496 | ecosystem: Environmental > Aquatic > Non-marine Saline and Alkaline > Saline | place... | reverse complement strand
AGGTGTTATATCGTGAATCAAAATACTTTTAAAGGCAGTCATTTGTTCTTTAAGTGTACTGTCTTCATTATGCGTTTCATCACTGGTCAGTGCTTTTCCTATCACATCAGAAAGCAGGCGGGCTTTGCCCGCCATCATTTCGGCTAATTTTTTGGAACTTTTTATGTTTTGTCCTAGGTGTACACAAAAGTCCCTGATAAGGTTTTCAAAGCTTGCAAAATTTTGAGGTAGCGCAATAATTCCTTTTTCAGTTATTTCGGCAATGGCTATTTTGGTGACAAATATGCCGTCATTGTACAAGTGAAAATCTAGGTAGTCTGTAAAAATCAGGTTGTCTAAAGATGCTTTGTAGCGGTCAAATTGTTCTTTGTTTACCGATTTCTTTTTTCCTTCAAGGTCTTTGTCGCCTATGTCTTTTGCTTCAATAAACCCTACCGGAATATCCTTTTTAGTTACGATATAGTCTGGTGCCCCGCAGGCTTGTCTTTTGGGCTCGTTAGTAGCCCTGATTTCAGGAACTAAGCTTTCCAATAGCTGTTGCAGGTCGCCTCTAAAAGTATGTTCTGTTGCGTTACCTTGTTTGTATCTCTGGTTTATATTGTCGATGTATTTTTCTATGGTCATAATTCGGTTATCCTTAATATCAGTGAGCGCTTTAGTAAAAAACATCTCTTCTAGCTTTTCAGCGTTGGCCGCGGTGATAGCACAAACCTCACCTATTTTTATGCGGCAGGTTCTTTTTTAAACAGGCATAATACCTTAATATAACAGGCCATTAACCATGTTTTTCTAGCAAACTCTTGAGCTCATGTAATGGTTGCACGCCGCTGCCGCGCCACACTTGCTTCCCATTTTTAAAAATCATAAATGCGGGCACGCCCCGTATTTGGAATTTAGTTGCCAGTGCTTGGTTCTTATCTACGTCTACCTTGAGTATTTTAACGCGCTCGCCCATGTCTTCTTTTAGCTTTTCTAATATGGGCATCATGGTCTGGCATGGGCCGCACCAAGTTGCAAAAAAGTCTATAAGTACAGGCACGTCGCCGTTAACGAGTTCTTTAAATCCAGCCATAATTAAGTTATATAAGTTTCTAACAATAGTGCGTGTGCAGCGACCACGGTGCATTCATGCACACAAGCCGGTAACAACAGGCTCTCGCCCATTTTAAGGTTGTAGGTTTCACCGTCATAACGCAAGCTCGCTGCGCCCCCTACACACATATAAATGACAAACGACTCTTTGTCGCTGTGGTCTGTGTTTAAAACACCGTCTAGCTCTATATAGTTTGTTGTGAAATATGGGGAGTCTATCATGGCATTTACCTCATTTACCTGCCGCTCATAATGCGTTTGATACCTGTCTTGTAATTTATAGTCTATCGCGTCCATAGCAAGGTCTACATGCAGTTCCCTGGTTTTACCCGTACTGGCGTCTACACGGTCATAATCATATATACGATAGGTAACATCGCTAGACTGCTGTATTTCTGCAAGTAGCACGCCAGCACCTATGGCGTGCACACGACCCGTGGGAATATAAAAGGTGTCGCCTGCGTGCACGTGTATCTCGTTAAGCGTGCTTGCAAAGGTCTTGTCCTCAACGTGCTTTTTATAACGTGCACCGTCTAGTTGCTGGTTAAACCCGACCACTATATTTGCGCCGGGATCTGCCTGCATAATGTACCACATCTCGTTTTTACCAAAAGAATTGTGGCGTTCCCTAGCCAGCTCATCACTGGGGTGCACTTGTATAGAGAGCGGTGTTCTCGCATCTATATATTTAATGAGCAATGGGAATGCTGTCCCAAAACGCTCCATCACACGCTTGCCCAAAAACAGCTCTTTAAACTGTGCGGTAAGTTGGTTTATCGTATAACCGCTTAATGCACCTTGGGACACTTGTGTTTCACTGCCAGTAACAGCGCTTATTTCCCACGATTCGCCCATAGACTCGCCGTTATAAGACTTGTCGAGCACCGTTTTTAACTTATCGCCTGCCCACATGCGGTAATGCATCATAGGCTCAAATTTTAGAGGATATAATTTCATATCTGTAAAAATAACAAACTCAAGACATTATCACCACAGGGCAGGCTATTTAAAACGAGGTGTGCTTTTAGTTTGCATTTGTGTTGTTTTGCTTTCGCGAAAGCGTAATAACCAGAAGTTTATGCCACACGAGTGTACTATGTTGTTATCAGCAAAAAAAAAGATAATTAAACCCGTTGCGGTACGGAAGCATAATCTATAAAATCCCTACCTTTAAACCTGCTATGAAGAACACCTCACTTGATATACAAATCAAGACCTTACCGCTTGCTCCAGGCGTATACCTTTACTATGATAAAAACGACCGCTTGCTTTATGTAGGTAAGGCAAAACAGCTCAAAAAACGAGTCTCGTCTTATTTTACAAAAAAAAATGACAGTTACCGCATTGCCACTATGGTTAAAAAAATTCATAGAATAGAGCATATCGTGGTACAAACAGAGACTGATGCGCTGCTGCTGGAAAATAGTTTAATAAAGTCTCGCGCGCCCAAGTATAACATTATGCTGCGCGATGACAAGACCTACCCGTGGCTCATGATTAAGAACGAGCGATTTCCCCGAGTTTTTCTTACGCGCAATAAAATTAAAGACGGCAGCGAGTATTATGGGCCTTATGCGAGCGTAAAAACAGTACGATCCCTGCTAGACCTTATTAAAATGCTGTACCCGCTGCGCACGTGCAAATACGACCTATCGCGAGAAAAAGTGGCTGCTGGCAAGTATAAACTTTGCTTAGAGTACCATTTAGGAAACTGTAAAGGCCCGTGCGAGGCACTGCAAGAAGAGGCGCGTTACAACCGCAACATAGACGCGATACGCAAAATTATCAAGGGCGATTTTAAAGAAGCAGTTGCTTATTTTAAAGAACTTATGCACGAGCATGCAACAAACCTAGAGTTTGAAGAAGCACAGCACATTAAAGACCGCCTAGATATATTAGAAAATTACCAGGCAAAATCGACCATTATAAACCCGTCTATTTCTAATGTAGATGTGTTTTCTATCATAAGCGACGAAAGTGCTGGCTACGTAAATTATTTTCAAATAAACCACGGTGCCATTACACGCTCCTTTACCATGGAGCTTAAAAAACAACTCGAGGAGAGTGATAAACACCTACTGGAACTGGCCATAGTCGAGATACGCAGCCGTTTTCAGTCAGAAAGCAGTGAGATTTATGTGCCCTTTGAAGTAGATCTGGGTGAAGGCCTTAAAATAGTCGTGCCGCAAGTGGGCGATAAAAAGCGCATCTTAGAACTGTCTGAACGCAATGCAAAATATTACCGTCAGGAACAGTTTAAAACCATAAAAATAGTAGACCCAGACAGGCATGTAAACAGGCTTATGGCGCAAATGAAAACAGACCTGCGACTGGACGAGGAACCACGCCACATGGAGTGTTTTGACAACTCAAACATACAGGGAACAAACCCTGTAGCGGCCTGTGTGGTTTTTAAAAACGGGAAGCCCAGCAAAAGCGATTACCGCAATTTTAACATAAAAACTGTAGACGGTCCAGACGATTTTGCGAGCATGGAAGAGGTGGTCTACCGCCGTTACAAGCGACTGCTAGAAGAAGACCAGCCCCTGCCCCAACTCATTATTGTAGACGGTGGTAAGGGACAGTTATCTAGCGGTGTAACTGCACTAGACAGACTGGGTTTGCTAGGTAAAATACCCATTGTGGGCATTGCAAAAAGACTCGAAGAATTATTTTACCCTAATGATCCTGTACCTTTATACCTAGACAAGCGTTCAGAAAGTTTGAAAATCATACAGCAAATGCGCAACGAGGCACACCGTTTTGGCATCACGCACCACCGCAACAAGCGCAGTAAAGGTGCTATAGAGACAGAGCTGTCTAACATACCAGGAATAGGTGATAAGACGGTTGTAGAGCTGCTTAGACAATTCAGGTCTGTAAAACGCGTAAAAGCAGCGTCTAAAAAAGAACTAGAAGATACTGTGGGCCTGGACAAAGCCTCAAAAATACGTGCGTACTACCTGACACATGGCAAAGAAGAAGAATAACATAGCGTTTTTATGGGTTTTAATTCCTGTAATGTTCCTTTCCCTAGCTAGCATAGCACAGGTAGATGCGCCTGCCCGTCCTAAAAAAATAGGCGTTGTGCTGTCTGGTGGCGGCGCAAAAGGACTTGCACACATAGGCGCGTTAAAGGTTATAGACTCCCTAGGCATTAAAGTAGATTACATTGCGGGCACCAGCATGGGAGCCATTGTGGGGTCTTTGTATGCAGCAGGTTATTCAGGTAAACAACTGGATTCTATTTTTAAAGTAACCGATTTCGACGAGCTCATATCTGACGACATACCGCGTAGTTCTAAAAGCTATTTTGAACGTTTGGAATCAGAGCGGTATGCGGTAACCTTGCCGTTTAAGAATTTTAAGGTCGCATTGCCTAATTCACTTAGTAAAGGTCAAAATGTCTATAACTTTTTGAGCAGGTTGCTTGCCCATGTGCGAGATGTAACAGATTTTAAAGATTTACCTATTCCGTTTTTTTGTATTGCCACAAATATAGAAACCGGTGAAGAAGTACTTCTAGACACCGGCAATTTACCTAAAGCCGTTAATGCCAGTGGTGCCTTACCCTCGCTGTTTGCACCCGTAGCGCTAGACACACTCAACCTTATAGACGGCGGTGTAACAAACAACTACCCCGTAGAGGCCTTGCGAGCAAAAGGCATGGACATTATTATAGGGGTAGATGTGCAAGATGGCCTGCGCACCATTACCGAAATTAATGGCGCACTAGATATACTCACGCAAATAAACAATTTCAGAACCATAGAGGCCATGAACGGCAAGCGCAAACTGACAGACGTTTATATAGCGCCAGATATTGCTGGCTTTACTGTAGTTTCCTTTAACAGGGGCAAAGAAATTATAAAGAAAGGGGAACTCGCAGCGCAGAAAAAAGCCGCGGCACTGGCAGTTTTTAAAACGCCCGATTTTATAAAACAAGATTTACGTCGCGGCACATCACTAGACAGCATTTATGTAACCGCTGTAAGCATTAACGGAAACGACAATTATTCTAGATCGTTCATACGGGGTAGGTTCGATTTTAACATTCCAGAATCTATAAGCTACAACGACATAAACGACGGTATTAATAGGCTGCAGGCAACCACTAATTTTTATAAGATAAACTATGAGATAAAACCTACACAAACAGGTTCTAGACTAGATATAGAAGTAGTAGAAAACACGGTGCGCAACTCGCTCAGGTTTGGCGTGCATTATGACGAGCTTATGAGAAGCGCTGCATTAATAAATCTGACCCGTAAAAAAGTACTGGTTGACAACGACATCCTGTCTGCCGACTTAATTTTGGGGGATAATGTGCGGTACAATTTAGATTATTATATAGACAAGGGAAATTACTGGTCTGTAGGTTTTCACAGTGAGTTTGTACAGTATGACAAGCTTGTAAGCGCAGCCTTTGCTAGTGAAGCGAGCGGTTTAGAACTCACCATAAACAGCATAGACATAAATTATAACGACTGGACACAGCAGTTATATTTACAGACCCGCCTTGCAAACGATGCATCGGTGACCGTAGGGATCGAATTAAAAAAACTGCGCATTTTTACAGAAACCCTAGCTACCACAACGCCAGACGATCGCCGCACCATTTTTGAAAACAATGCCACAGGCAGCGTTTACGGCAAGGTGCTTTTTGACAGTTATGACAACGCTTTTTTCCCTTCTAGCGGTTGGAAAGTAGAAGGTGATTTCCATTTATACCTCGTTAGTTCTGACCGTAATAATGATTTTAATGAGTTTTCTATCGCTCAGGTTTCTGTAGGCAGAGCTATCCCTATTACGAATAATTTAAGCGTGCGTGGCGACTTGTTTGTAGGCTTGCCCATAGGCGATCCCGGTAATAGCTCGCTAGATTTTTTCTTGGGAGGTTATGGAGCAAGGCGCATAAACAACAACCTGCCGTTTTATGGTTACGACTTTATAAGTTTAGGCGGCAACACCGTAATGAGATCGCTTTTTGAGCTAGACTGGGAGCTTTTTAAAAAGAACCACCTGGTTTTAAGCGCAAACCTTGCAAATGTAGACGACGATTTGTTTGAACAAAACGACTGGTTTAACAAAGCCCGCTATACCGGCTATGCCGTGGGTTACGGCATAGAAACTTTTTTAGGCCCCATAGAACTAAAGTATAGCTTCACGCCGCAGCAAGCAGCGAGCGAGTTTTATGTAAATCTGGGCTTTTCATTTTGAGTAAACCGTACTGCTTTTTGCTAATTAATTGGTTAATAGTATAGATAAACCAACAGAATTCCCGAAATTTGAGCAAGTTAAAGAACACGTTATGCCATTCTATCACAAACTAGGGAAAATACCGCCTAAACGACACACTGTTTTCAGAAAACCAGATGGCACGCTCTACTACGAGCAGCTATTTGGCACCATAGGTTTTGACGGTATGGCCACAAATTCCTACCATGCATACAGACCCACTATGGTTAAGGAAATTAAAGGCAGTTACTCTGTAAAGCCCGAAATTGCCCTGAAAAACCATATAACATCGTACAAGCTCAAAGGTTTTGAGGTAGCGCCGCAAGATGATTATCTTAAAAGCCGCACCATTGTGCTTACAAACAGTGATGTGAACATTATTCTTGCAGCACCCAAAAAGTCTACAACCGACTATTTTTTTAAAAATGCCGATGCTGACGAGGTTATTTTTATACACAAAGGTTCTGGAACGCTGCGCACGCACTTGGGAAACATAGATTTTAAGTATGGTGATTACCTGGTTATACCACGAGGCATTATTTACAAACTAGATTTTAACGATGATAACAACAGGTTGTTTATCGTAGAGTCCAGCAAACCGGTCTACACCCCTAAAAAATACCGAAACTATTTTGGTCAGTTACTAGAGCATGCTCCCTATTGTGAGCGCGACATACGCAGGCCCGAAGTGCTAGAATCGCACGACGAGAAAGGCGATTTTCTTATAAAAATAAAAAAACAAGACGAGATTTTTGACCTCATTTATGCCTCGCATCCTTTTGACGTGGTAGGTTATGACGGTTTTAATTATCCCTATGCGCTGTCCATACACGATTTTGAACCTATAACAGGTCGCATACACCAGCCGCCACCGGTACACCAGACTTTTGAGACCAGCGCATTTGTGATTTGCAGTTTTGTGCCTAGACTTTATGACTACCATCCAGACAGTATTCCTGCGCCTTATAACCATAGCAATATAGACAGCGACGAGGTGCTTTATTATGTAGATGGCGATTTTATGAGCCGCAACGACATTGCCCCAGGTCATATAAGCCTGCACCCCGGCGGCATACCTCATGGCCCACATCCTGGTGCTGTAGAACGCAGTATAGGCAAAACAAAGACTGAAGAACTCGCCGTTATGGTAGACACCTTTAAACCTTTAATGGTTACAAAAGCCGCACTCGCCATTGCAGACGAAACGTACTATAAAAGCTGGCTAGAATAACCATAAAAGATGCACTGCCGTTTTTAGGGATTACGCTTTCGCGAAAGCATATTCAAAACAACCTTAAAACGAACTAACTTTACTGCTTAACAATCAATCAAAAAAACGTGAATCAAGACAACCCTTATAATCAACCAGGCGCTACTAACGATACGGATGGTAATGCAACGAATGGAGGAAACTTTAATAACGGAGGAACCGCTAACAATGGTGACAACGCAAACGGCGGCAACGGCTTTACTAACGGTGGCGACGGCTTTAACAATGGTGGCAACATGAACCGCGGTAACGGTTTTGGAGACTCGTTTAACCAAAGTCGCAATAAACTACCCGCAGATCCGCTAGCACTTACTTTAGGTATCATATCCCTAGTATTGTTTCTAATAGGTTGCTGGTGTTATGGTTTAATAGGTATTATAACCCTTATAATGAGTATTATAGGTCTTGTTGCCGCAAATAAGAGCGTGAAGCTGTACAATGCAAACCCAGACCAGTATGCGCATAGCTCGTACAAAAATGTGAGTACCGGCAAAATACTGAATATTATTGCGCTCGTGCTTTCAGCAATCGCTTGTTTATTTGTTATCATTATCGTCATATTTTTTGGTGCAATTTTCGCCTCTGTAATGAATGGGGAGTTTAAAGGTTTTGAAGATTTTAACAAGGCAGTTAATACTGATAATGAAGAAACATATGAAGAAGACTACCAGTACGACGAGTCACAAGATGGCGTTTATGAGTATGAAGAAGAACGCGACAGTTTAAATCAAAGCGGTGACAGTATTCAACCAGAAGAAACCCCTTAAAGTAGCTTGAAAATGACACGATTTAAAGTATTTTCCAAATTTTTAAGTGTACGCTCACGAGCCATGTGGTAAGTACAATGCAACCACTCGCAACAATCTTAATTAATTACTTTAAAAAAACATCATATGTCTACCGAAATAAAAAACCTAAAACAACTAGCAAATACAGAATATTCTTTAAAAAAACTCTTTAAAGAGGCCGAAGATTTTTTACCATTACTTGGAACCGACTATGTAGAGCTTTACGTAGGTAATGCAAAACAAGCTGCGCACTTTTACAAAACAGCCTTTGGCTTTCAGTCTGAGGCTTATGCTGGCCTAGAAACTGGACTTAAAGACCGCGTGTCCTATGTTCTTAAACAAGGTAAAATAAGACTGGTTCTTACCACACCGTTACTTAAAGACGGCGAGCTTAACAGGCATATTAATGAGCATGGCGATGGTGTAAAGGTAGTAGCCCTATGGGTAGAAGACGCTGCAAAAGCATTTGAAGAAACCGTAAAACGCGGTGCAAGGCCCTATATGGAACCCGTAACTGAAAGTGATGAACACGGCAGCGTGGTGCGTTCCGGAATATATACTTATGGAGAGACCGTTCACATATTTGTAGAACGCAAGAACTACCACGGTCTTTTTTTACCGGGCTTTAAAAAATGGGAGTCGCACTACAATCCAGAACCCGTGGGTCTTAAATTTATAGACCACATGGTAGGAAATGTAGGCTGGAACGAGATGAACACGTGGTGTACATTTTACGGCGAGGTGATGGGCTTTGCGCAAATCATTTCCTTTGCAGACGATGACATCGCCACAGACTATACCGCACTTATGAGTAAGGTAATGAGTAACGGTAACGGGCGCGTAAAGTTCCCCATAAACGAACCTGCAAAAGGCAAGAAAAAATCACAGATAGAAGAATACCTAGACTTTAATAACGGCCCAGGAGTACAACACATAGCCGTTGCAACAGATGATATTGTGACAACCGTGAGCGCCATGCGCGACCGTGGTGTTGAGTTTCTATATGTTCCCGAAGAATATTATGACGACCTGCTGGACCGCGTGGGCGAGATAGATGAAGATGTAGAAGTTCTCAAAAAACACGGTATACTCATAGACCGTGACGAAGAAGGTTACTTGCTGCAACTCTTTACAAAAACAATTGTAGACAGACCTACCCTATTTATAGAAGTGATACAGCGCAAGGGCGCACAGTCCTTTGGGGTAGGAAACTTCAAGGCACTTTTTGAAGCCATAGAACGCGAGCAGGCGTTAAGGGGTACGTTGTAGTCCATATTAATAGGTTGTTGTTTTTAAAAAAAAAACGCCTAAAAGAATTATTTTTTTTAAAAAAGTTCAAAATAATTTGGTACTTTACTTTACTTTACTTTACGTAATAATTAATCTAAACTTTATAATTATGAGAAAAATTTTTATTATTTTAAGCTTAGTGATTGCGCAGGGTGCGGTTGCTTCAAGCATTACAAATGTCGTAACAATGGTAGATGTCAAAAACACAACCATTAAGGAAGCCGAAGTTAAAATCGATGTGGTAGTAGATATTAACGACATTGAATTTTCAATTCTAGGTGACATCGTTAGTTATGATTTTAACTCAGCTTTTTGTACTGAAACTAGAAATGGTATTACATACAGCACTACAGTTTCTTGCTTTTGGTGCAGTGATGATAGGTCTGCCGAAAAATGTGCACGGATTTTAGCAGGGCGGTTAGACGATCTTAGACCTGCAATTACTCTTTAATAATCTAATATTCTAATAATACTACTTATGAAATATTTAATTTTAGGCATCTTTTGTGCCTGCACTTTTGCAACTTTTGGTGCAACAACGCCCGATAATAACGTTGGCCTGGTGCTAGAAAACACGCTCAAAACAGACGTAAACATTGGTTTGGTAACCGATTACAACCATGTGGCTAGAAATATTGACATAGCTAACGTAATCTTTTCTATAGATGGTGAAGTAATCGATGGTGATTTTGCAACCGCATCTTGCAGCACAAAAATAGACGGCGTAACCTATTATGCGGATAACGTTGGTTGCTTTTTATGCTCTCAACAAGGTGCTGAAGAACGTTGTCAGCGTGTTCTGAACAGAAGAATTGCAAATGTTTTTGCGTTATTTTAACATTTAAAAGGTATGAAAACTACAATCTTGGCATTCTTAATTACACTAACTACAAGTGCGCAACATTTAGGTGTTACCTATACCGAAGAGATTAATACCTTGGCCAAAATCT
>Ga0136559_1000801_pt1 | contig 10655 bp, 7 predicted proteins | sample AntRauMeHopE1496_FD_104633 | JGI IMG/M metagenome (GOLD analysis project Ga0136559, IMG submission 104633) | Saline lake microbial communities from Rauer Islands, Antarctica - Metagenome Hop E1 #496 | ecosystem: Environmental > Aquatic > Non-marine Saline and Alkaline > Saline | place... | reverse complement strand
TCACTGTAAAGGTGATTATGTTACTATCATTTGAGGCTTGTCCCATGAGGACAACTGGTCTGTAGTTCAATGGAATCTACGATCGTTTTTCGTTCCATGGGAAAGATTGGTAAATGAATGATTTTGGTGAATAGTTATGTAGCGAACAGATATCAGTTGATCTTCTATTTCTCCATAAGCTGCACTCAGGTAGCATTGGAGTATTGTCTCACAAATTCCGATAATTACTGATCTGAATTCCGTCTCTTTCCTGATTTATGCTTCCGGCATAGATTAGTTTTAGAATGCTTTCAGGTGCGATTTTCTGGAAGTATTTCAAACCTTTCAGGAAATCAGAATGATAGGTTTCCGAGGATTTGATTTCTATTGCGGTCAATTTTCCGTCTTTCTCTTGCAGAAGATCTACTTCATTTTGATTGCTGTCTCTCCAAAAATATAAAGCTGGTTTGTTTCCTTCATTAAGTTCTTTTTTCATGAGTTCAAGAATGACCAAATTCTCAAACAAAGAGCCACGTGCAAAATGCACATTCATATCCTCCTTCTTTTTTATGCCTAATAGACTGCTTAATACACCGGTATCGTAGAAATAAACCTTGGAGGATTTTAAAATTCGCTTGTTGAAATTGCGGTAATAGGCGGGTAGTCTGAAGGCGATAAATGATGTTTCCAGGACGGAGAGCCAGGCATTTACCGTTTTCTGGTCGATTCCCAACTCATTTGAGAAGTTACTTTGATTGAAGATCTGCCCTGCTCTGCCCGCTAATAATTGGAGGAACTTTTGGAAATTCCCCAAATCCATCACATTCAAGATTTGTCTCACGTCACGATCGATATAGGTTTGAATGTAGTTTGGATAGTAATCATTTGGATCAATTTCAAATTGATATTTCCTGGGATATCCACCGTTGATGACCAGTTCTTCCCAAGAAGTAATAGCCACTTTTGGAGATAGCTCTTGCATCGAAAAAGGAAGCAGATTTAGTAGCGCTACTCGACCAGCTAGGGACTGCGTGATTTGATTGGACAAAAGAAAGTTTTGGGAGCCAGTTAAGATATATTCTCCAGGAATATTGCGATCATCAGTCAGTACCTGCAGGTAAGAGAAGAGCTCAGGGACCCATTGCACTTCATCTAAGATGACCCCGTTTTGATAAGATCTGAGAAAAGCTAAGGGGTCGGATTTTGCGAAATTTCGCGCTTCTGGCAATTCCAGATTTACGTAGGTGTAATTGGGCTTCAACTTTCGGGCAAATGTTGTTTTTCCTGATTGCCGCGGGCCGGTTATTGCTAAGAGAGGGAACATGCTCAAAAGAGAAATTGCCTTTAACTTAATATGTCGATCAAAATAATCCATCTTATGTAAATTAAGAATTAGATTCCTAAAATACATAAAATACTATAAAATAAAATTAACGATTTAAAAATGAATGAGTTAAAGTATTGAATCTTGATTTTTTACCTACCGAGGACACGGAAAAGACGCAGAGAACGCTAAGAGAATGTTTCAGCCTCAAATTGACCAGAACTTTTGATGCTGACCTGGATAAGATTGTTTAACTGCAGAACGCACAGAGAAGGCATAGAGAACACTAAGAGTTTTTTACCCCAAAATTAATCGGATCTTTTGTGGGTGGAGTGGGTAAGGTTTTTTAACCACAGAGAGCGCAGAGAAGGCACAGAGAAGATTAATGGAGCACTTTACTTCTGTAGGTCATTTTTTTGAAGAACTATACAAATAACCAATCCGACTCTCATTTTTAATTCAGTAGAATTAAAGTCCCTTTCCCAGGCGCTTAATACCGTATTCCCATCACTTGGAAAACTCTTTTCTCTCTAGCCAACTGTAGGATTGCTTGTTCTCCGATCTTTTTACCGATCAATATCTTGGCGATGGGAGAGATAAAAGAAATTTTGCTTTTGGCAATATCAGCTTCGTCCACACCTACAATCTGATAGGATTGAAGCTTTGAAGCCTCGCCTGTTTTAAGTGTGACGGTCGCTCCAAAGCGGATTTCATCTTTTGGCTGTTCGCTAAGGTCTACAATTTTGGCAATGGCTATCCGCTCTTCCAACAAGTAGATTTTCGCATTGATGAAATTGGAAGCGATGCGTTTTTCTTGTTCTGTAGTAGCTTCTATAGCACTCTTCTCGGCAATAAGCGCCTGTTTTTCTTCAAGTAATTCTGCCATGCCATTTGAAGTGATATAGTTGGACACATCATTTGGTAATTCAGCTCTTGGTGGCACAAAGGGAATTTCTTCCTGATCGTCTTCTTTAACAAATCCTCTGCTCATCGTTTGGCTTATTTTATTTCCAATCTAAAAAGGTCTGGAGTCAAGATAAAGTTTCATAAGCTGGATTATCTATGCAAATCCAAGACTGAGAAGTTGTGAGTTAAAACTCATTTTGGTACGTATCGGGAGCACTACCTACTCTGGTTAGAGACTGCGACCTATCTCAATTAAATAGTTCTTTCAGGTAAGTGTTTTAGGTTCGATATTCCATAAGTAGATCCGTCAAAAGGGTTGATTTTGAGACTTTCGAATGGTTATTGGATAGGCAGCCTTACATGATTCCGGACACAAATCATAGTCTGGTTCTATAGCAGAAACAGCTATTTATTTAAAAATATAATTTGACCAAGAGATAAGACCTATTTTTCGTTCAACACAGCTTCTTTAGGAGAAACGGGAAGTGACACGCCGGGAGGCAAATCCAAAATAGGTTGATCATTGGCTAAGACACCTCCATTGTCGTCATCATCATTATTTCCCTTTTCGCCGTTTAGCACGTCTTTGATTACTTTGTATATAATGTAGACATTCAAAATTATGAAAGGGATGTATAGTGGATAAGTTGTGAGGAAATCTCGCATTTGAGAAGCAGCTTTTCTGTATTATGAATTGTCTAATGATTTTACAACCAATTTTTAAAATTCTTGTTTGTGCTCTTGTTCATTTAATTTGAATCGATTTAAGACAGCCATATTCAGAATAATCTGAGATACTAAAGATCATTTGTTTGGATATTGTACTTATATGGGGTCGATCGAATTCCTAATTTAGCTTTCAAGACGAGCTTTCTGGTCAAAAATAGTTGGGACATTTGACATATTCTGAGATCAAAGATGTTTAGCGGAACCAATCCTTTATAAGCAGAGCCGTGCCTAAAGCCGACAACTGTTTAGAAGAAGGAAGTGATTCGTCAGATCGCCAAAGGCTGTAAAAGCAGTATTTTTAAGTATTCACTTCTTTTCGAGAAAGCCTTACTTTTTTGTTCAAAAGGCTGAAATTGAAAATTCGCTTCGATAGGAAGGTGTAGCCAATTAGTACCAATTTAAGGTATAAATTTTCGATGCGGCAGCTTTATAATTTTCGATAAAGAATTTTTGTATCGTATATTTTATATCATGAATAACTGCAATGATGCCAGTGACCTCTTTTTCTTTGCTTATCTGGCAGCCTGCCTGCCGGTAGGCAGGGAAGACACGCCACAACGAGGTAGGCCGATGACGTCCTGATAGTCATCGGGAGAAGTACCGGAAATGCCAATATTTACCTTAAATTAAGTCTCTTGTAGCCTTTTAGTTGTTCAAACGCGGGTATACTTATTTTATATTTTAAAATTTTAATTTGAAAACTTTGTAAGTAAAAAGTTTTAGATAATTAATATCTCAACATCTCGTTTACCTCATTTTTGTCGAAATATTCAGGATCAAAATCTTCATCAAGCCATTCCATATAACTTTCATATTCTTCATGGTTCGGATCTTTTAGCACTTGTAGCATGGAAGCGTAACCCCATACACCTCCACAATCCTCCGGTGGACAATTCATCTTTCCTGTCAAACAGATGGGATCCTTCAAATCTGTATCTATAGGAAGAATTTTTTCTAAGATAATATCATGTTCCCAACTATCACCAAAGTCATACTCATAGACGATTTTTTCTTCCTCTTTTTTTAGCAAATCAGATATTTTCATTTTTTCATAATCTACGGAGCCCATATCTTCCCATAAATCATCCTCTACCATTCTCATCGAGTAATAAGTTCGATTTTTAATGAATTGATGTAAATGAGAATTCGTCCAGCCCATTGATATCTGAATAATCATATGAAAATCTGATAACAATACATCTGAGGGAATCAGTATTCTTCTCCAAATCTTTGGTTTAAAGTCCTTCAGTGCAATTTGAATTTGAAATATTTCTTTTGTCATGTTTTTATTTTAATCAAGTTTAATCTTCAAAATAATGATATTTCTGCTATTAGCCACGATTTGCAACTGCAATTAGTTGGCGCCCCGATAACGATCGGGATTGGAGCAACCAAATATCTACTAAGGATTGAATTCACTGCCGAGCACAGAACTTCCTTTATTGAAATTTTAATCTATTGCAAATACTTTTATCTGCAAAATTTGTTTACTATAGATAATTTGAAAATCGATCTAGTCTTTTCGGAGTTAATTTAGCTAGAATTTTTATTTCTTTAAAAAGCTTTTCATATCTACATATTTTTCTAGTATTCGTTATTTTTTCAATTTAAAATCAATACCCACCATTAAATAGGCTAGTAAGAAGTCTTTATTTCCTAAATGAATATTTATTGGAGTGATTTTATAGGCAATTTTACTACGTTTTGGGTCGATCCGTAATCCCAAAGAAGCATTTCCTCCAAAATATCCTGTGAAAAAATAGTCGGAGCTAGTGTTGTTTGCCTCCGGCCATCCGCCAGTTCCCAACAAGCCTCTAGAATAATTAAAAAAACCACCGCCTGTGGTCACAATAGACAAGGACCTATAGGTGATTATATCATAATGAAAATTTAATCCTAATGAGGTTATTCGATAGAACTGATCCCGTGTATCCGTAACTCCGATTGGTAAAAATCCACCAAACATCATATTGGGGTTTATTCGAAGTTTATTTTTCTCACCCAAGTTTTTTTGCCAGCCAACTGAGTACACTATTCCAAGTCCAGTCTCTCGAAGACCTTCATTCAATCCAATGCCTAAACCAGTGCTTATTGAGCTGTTTTTAAACTCCAGATCTTGAGCGTAGACAAGGTTAGTAGCTGATGTAAGTCCTAGGATTAAAACTGCGATAATGTGTGTTGTCCATCTTTCGATCGCTGACAAAGTCTTAAAAGTATACTGATGTAAATCTGCCTTTTTAGCCATAAAAAGCAAGCTATCATTTATTCTGCTGTAGTGATCAGTTACTGCTTTTTGTTTCAGGATGTAGTCGGTCATATATTTTTTGTTTTAATCTTTTAATTCTGATGATGGGTTGCTTGGAGTATAAAATGTTGTGCAAATCCATTTTATTGACAATAGCTAGTATGTTGCCAAATGGCCTCGACCTAGTTCGACAGGTTCACTACAAGTGGTTCGACAGGCACACCTGAAGGCACACTTTTAAATTCAATCTCAAAAGCAATTTTATTCGGATACCGAGCGGAGTCGAGGTACGGAAAATATAATTTGGTTATTGGCGCCATTGCGGATAGAGAAATAAAATATTTGATGTTAATGAAAGAAAGTACCAATTTGTTCTTTAAAATCCCTGTAACCCTTCTTTGCGTGACCTATTTAAATAATTAATTCAAAGTAGAAAAATCTTTAGAATAGTTAATAGCGGAGAAAAAATATTTTAGGTGGGTCGGGGAAGATTTCTTCTTTTTGTACCAACATATAAATAATAATAGAACTGCACTAGGTTCGAAACTGTCGTCATTCTCTCCTTGGAGATACTATTGCTGAAAGCGTTTTTTTAGTCTTTAGGAAATGACTTTTAATCGATCTAGTCAGCTATTTTCAAACATGCCCTTTTTTGGACACCAAATCTTCTGCCAATTATTCCTCTATTATCGATCTAGTCAAAAAAAAGGGAAGCCAATTCAGCCTCCCCCTTTTGTATCAAACAATCATATTAATTTTCTACATACTGATCCCAGCTGAGTTCCGCTTGTGGATGAGGGAATTGTGTAAAGATCGTTCCGCCATCATATCTTGTAGGGATTTGATTCAAACGGTCATAGCGTCTTGCATCAATCCATCTATGTCCCCAAGGCTCAGCCCAAAGTGAATATCTTCTTTGGTACAAGATCTCATTGATCAAAGCTGCCTGTGTAGTCGCTCCAGTATAAGCACCTATACCAGCTGCTGTGCGGATGATATTAATAGCCGCTACTGCATCAGCTGCCTGATTTAGATTGGCGTGAGCTTCTGCTTTCAACAGGATCAATTCCTCGTTTTTAATGTAAGGAATTGGTGCTGTATTATTTATCCATCTCGCATCCTGATGAGTTCCTACTAGTGGAGCTGCATCGGTGGTGACTGTGACAGCAATATTTCTTTTTAGGAATTTACTCGCTACCCTTAGATCACCTGCTGTCGCATCATCTAATACAGATGGATGCACTACGATGATCGTATTGATGGCCGCATTAGCCACGTAAAAGAGGGGGTTGAAAATATCCGGAGCAGCACCGTAAGGGTGTGAAGGTCCTCTTCTCAAATCTCCTGTAAGATTCATAAATGATCCATCCAACGCCGTCAAAACACCCGCCCAATCTTTGCGATAGGCATTTAATCTTGCAGTAATCGCTCGATTGACTTGCTGAAGACCAGCAATCGTATTGAAACCATTAAATCCACTGGTTAATTTGAACGGGAAATTACCAGACCCTGAGCTTCCTAATGCTTGAAAGCCTTCATCCAATATGACCTTAATTTGATCCAAGGCTTGCTCATAGGGCACAAATGGTCCCGGATTTAGCGGATCAGACACATCCATTCGGATACCATTCTGATATACGAAGTTGGCCGGAATCATAAATTGATATCCTTGAATAGTCTTTGCAAATCCGACCACTGCACTTTTTTGAGCTGCGGTGATGTTCCCTGTGTTTTCAGAGGATTGCTTTAGTACATCTGCCTGCTTGATGGCTTGGTAAGGTGCTGCCCATGAGCCGCCCCCTTGATTTCCAAAACCAAAATAAGAATTGTCAGGAACTCTTCCGTTTTGTCCTAACCAATCGGTTTGAAACCGAGGATCAGAAGCATTCAGGTACCAGATTTCACGACCAAATGTATTCCAGGCTTGTGAAATATTAGTTACATAACCACGATGCCTTGATTCCAGACCAGTGATCAGAAACTGGATTTGCTCAGGTGATGCATTATTAGTTATACTTCCAACGGAAGGGTTGTTTGGATCTTGAATGTCATCAAATTCCAGCGGATTACAGCTAAACAGCAAACTAGCCGTCATTAGCGTAAATCCTATATTTTTAGCTATATTTTTCATGATTGTGCGGATTAAAAGTCAATAGTTAAGTGAAAGAAAATCCTTCTTGGGGTTGGATATGGAGCAATGTCCACATTGTTTTGTACCGACTGAGCTCCAAATGTAGAAGTCTCAGGATCATAACCATCATATTTTGTAAACAAGAATGCATTGTTTACCGATGAACCTATCCGCACACTCTGAACAGTATTTCCAAACCATTGCGAAATTGTAGTCCTAGGAACGGTGTAATAAAGACCAATCTCTCTCACCTTGACGAAAGTAGCGTCCTGTACCCATCTTCCTGCATTGTTGAATGGAGCTGGATCCCGCTGACGGCCATTTGGAGTTCCATCTCCGTTGTCATCACCAAACCAACCATTGGTAGTACCACCACCGTCAGTCAAGAATGAAGTCAAGTTGATGTTGTCTCCACCCTGTCTCCAATCTATTAAGAATGAAAATTCAAGTCCTTTGTAAATATTAAATGAGTTAGTAAATGAAAGGTTGAAATCAGGTTGAGCATCACCCCAAATTGTAAATCCACCTGGCACACTTGGATCTGCTGGCGAACCAACAATAGTCGTTGGTGAATAGCCTTCTGCATACAAGAATGTACCAAGACCAGAACCAAAACCACCTGCTATGTATAGTGGTATTCCCAATCTGGTCATTTCAATATCATTTTGCCAGTAAAGAATACGAGAGAACCAACGGAAATTAGACTTATTAACGATCGTTCCTGAAAGTCCCAACTCCAATCCCTTATTCTGAAGTTCAGCCTCATTACTTGCTGTAATATTTACTCCGGTGGAAGGGGCAAGATTTAGATTCTGAAGGTTGTTCTGTGTGTTTTTGATGTAATAAGTAGCCTCAAGACTCACTCTATTTTTGAAGAAAACTGCATCTACACCAAATTCTAACTCGGTAGCAATCTCAGGCTGGATGGCTGTATTACCAATAGAAGTAGCAATAGTCGAACCTAAAAGTCCGCCAATGTTAGTACCTCCAAGCGGGGTAAACGTTTGGCCAAATCCAACTGGGCCAGCTGTCTCGCCATACGCGATACGAGGCTTCAATTGGGTTATCACAGAACTGCTCCAAAAGTCAAATTCAGTTAGATTGATCGCCATACTTGCTCTTGGGAATGCATACAATTTATTGGGATCACCGTTAAGTGTAGACTTATCCCATCTGATTCCCAACGTACCTATGATTTTATCATCCCAATTGGCTTCCTGCTGAAGGAAAATTCCCGCCTCTTGGATTTGACTGACAAACTGCTGATTGATCTCCTGAACGTTTGCCTGCTGTAGGTTTCTTTGTCCTGGTACCAATCCTCTACCTCTATTGAATAAGGCGCTATTATCAAAATCCAATCTTACAAGTCCTGCCTGAGAGTTCATGTTTACACTACCTAGATCCCAGTTGTAAACCAAAGCTGCTTGGAAGTTTGTGTTGAAGCTTTCCTGCTTTCCAACCAATACATCGCCTGGGTTAGCTGATCCACGCTGGAACTGCAAAAACTCTGGAAGATATATTTGTGTAGAGTTTTGAAGGAAATCTAAACCTCCTGCTACCTGTGCTTTTAAGAAGCTATTAGGTCTTTTCAAAAGATCAATATCCAAAGTAAATGCTTGGATAAATCGGTTGACTTCAGAGCTGTTTTCTCCATTGTCAGTCACCGAAACAGGATTTTCTGAGAAGTATGGATTAATAGGATAGGTTCCATCCTCGTTTCTTCTCAAATCATAGTAGTTTGGTACATAAGCTATACTGTAGCCGATACTCGCACCTGAGTTATTTTGATTTCCTGTAAATCCACGTTCTGTATTTGATCTGATGTAATTGGAAGAAACTCCCAACTTAATCTTGTTGCTAATTTTATGATCGATATTGGCCCGAATGGAATATCTATCAAATCCTGTATTCTTTACTGTACCGTCCTCTGAGGTAATACCACCCGAGACGAAGAATTTGGTTTTTTCATTTCCTCCAGAGACATTGATTCTGGTATTCAGCAACAATGCGCTGTTGTTGTAGAAGTAGTCTTCGTAATCAACGAAGTTACCTGTGGCTTGCGCTGATCTGAATCTTTCCAATTCGATTGGTTTTCTAGCTTCAGGGAAGAATGAATTGATTTTATCCTCACTCCATTCGTCCACACCAAGTAGTCTAAGCGGCTTTGCGAATCCTACATCTTGAGATATGGAAACTGTAGTTCTGCCTTCCGCACCTCTTTTAGTGGTGATAATAATTACCCCGGCGTTTGCACGTGTACCATAAATCGCCGCGGCGGATGGTCCTTTGAGTACTTCGATATTCTCGATATCGGCTGGGTTGATGTCTGCTAGTCGGTTGGCACCATCATCCTGATTTGACCCACCTGCACCCGATACCGCAGCTCTACCTGTTCGCTGAGTAGCATTACTAATATATACGCCATCGACGATAATTAGCGGCTGAGAAGCCCCTTGCAAACTCGAAATCCCTCGTAATTGAATTGACATACCTCCTCCTGGAGCACCGCCATTGGATCTGATTGTAGCACCGGCGACTTTTCCGTAAAGTGCACCATCAGTGGTTTGAATAGTGGTAGTACCTGTGAGTTCCTTGGCAGATACCGAAGACACGGCGTTGGCAAGGTTACTTCGCTTTACCGAAGAGGCAAGTCCTGTAATCACGACTTCCTCCAAGTCTGTGGCATCTTGTCTTAGCTGCACATTCAGAGTCGTCATGGACGAACTCACAGAAATAGTCTGAGAAAGATACCCAATGGAAGATATGACCAGTTCCCGCTGTTCAGATCCAGGAAGGTTTAACGAGAAGTTGCCATCAAGATCTGTGATAGCTCCACTAGTTGTTCCTTTTAGAATAATGCTGGCTCCGATTAAGGGTTCACCTGTCCGCTCATCGGACACAGAGCCTGACACCGTATATTGTGCCCAAGCCCATCCTACTGATAGCCATAGAAAGGCTACAGTAGTCAGAAATTTGTAAATTTTCGACATAGGTATATTTGATTAATTTGGTCATAATTTGGGTAAAAAAAAGGATTTAGAAAAGGTTTGCGAGTCACTACTAAAAATAAATTATATGAAAGGGCTTTGAGCCTGATGTAATGAATGTCGTATAGCGATCGATTTTGGTTAAAAACCAGAAAAGGTGATAAAATATCACCTTTTCTAATGTTAAGCTCTTTAAAATTCTTGTTACTTGATCATTGGCAGTACGATTCTGCTGAGGTGTTTGCCTCCATGATGAATGCTGTTGGTCGCTATCACACCTTCAGTTTCATCGTAGGTATTGCCGCCGGTATTCATATTCCGATCAAATCTCGGGAAATTGGAACTGCTGATCTC
>Ga0136559_1000800_pt1 | contig 10657 bp, 11 predicted proteins | sample AntRauMeHopE1496_FD_104633 | JGI IMG/M metagenome (GOLD analysis project Ga0136559, IMG submission 104633) | Saline lake microbial communities from Rauer Islands, Antarctica - Metagenome Hop E1 #496 | ecosystem: Environmental > Aquatic > Non-marine Saline and Alkaline > Saline | place... | reverse complement strand
GCAGTGCTCGCCGTATTTGGTATCGTGCGGGGTGCCAAAGTCATAAAACATCTCGCTGTCTCCCCCACCGATCTCACCCACCGGCATGTTCTCAGGCTTGCCCACGCGGCTCCACCAGTTCTCAGCGGCGTCATAGTAAAAGATCCGTTCGCCTGGTTTGATCCCGCGCTTGCTGGCGTCATGGGCAGAGCCCAGTTCGACGGCCTCGTGGCTCAGACCGCGTGCCTGTAGAATGCTCTGCCAGATCTCGACCGCCTCGGTGTCTTTGGGTACACCGGTAGCTTCGTCACCGATAAAGGCCGTAACGTAGAATTTCTCGGGATCAAGCACGATCTCATCGAGGTAAAAGGCTGCCGCCCACTCGATTTGCTCTTGTTTGAAGTAGTCACCCAGCGACCAGTTGCCAAGCATCTCAAAAAACGTGGTGTGGCTGGTGTCACCCACCTCTTCGATGTCGGCCGACCGAAAGCACTTTTGACTGTTGACGATGCGGGTGCCCTTGGGGTGCGTTTCGCCCATCAGGTACGGCACTAGTGGCTGCATTCCGCTGCCGGTAAATAGCGTGGTTGGGTCGTTTTCAGGGATCAGCGCAGCTGAAGGTACCACGGCGTGGCCACGCGCTGCCATAAATGCTAAATATTTAGTACGAATTTCATTTACTGTCATATGTCAGGAATATAGCAGAAATAAAGCTAGTTTGATAGTAGGGCGTTCAGGGCCGAGGCGGTGCACTCAGTGCCCGTACAGCCAGTCAGGAAGCTAAATCCACCTAGCGCTGTAACTTCAAGAATATACCCGCCGACGATCAGCAGTAGCGCAAAGACAGTGATATAGGTTTCTCGCCTAAAGGCCTTGACTACTTTTTCATCGATCGATCGCTCAGTAGCCATAGTCACGTGCACCCAAATAATCGCCAACCCAAGCAAGCCTTTACCAATCATGCTGAGCGTCATCCCAAGGAATAGAAGATTCATAGATCAATAGTATAGCATCACCTTACAGTGATCTAATTAATGTTTGCAATTGTTTACTGATCGGTTGCACAGGGCCAGCGGCGCTCACTGTTAGTGACTCTGGATCAAGATAAGTAGTTATCGCTTGATTTACCTGCACTCTTGTTAGTTCTTTGAAACTATTGTGATAAGACTCGATGTCCTCTGTGGTGAACCCTAGTTGATTAAAGTGATGCAACGTCGCCACTTGTGCTAGCGGTGAGTCTTGCTGCAAAATGCGGCTAGTTTCTAGAATGGTAGAAAAGGCCGCAAATTCTTTGGCAGTAATTCCTATCTCACATAACTGCTTGATTTCTCTAAAAGTAGAAGTGATACCTTGCTGCAGCTGCTGTGGACTGAAAAATGTCATAATCCACAAATAGCCATCAGTGACTTGGTCGTAGCCAGTCATGCGACCATAGATACCATACGTCAACCCCTCCTTTTCCCGCACTGTACTCATAAGGCGCCCGGCAAATCCACCCCATTTGGCGAGCACAGCAATAGCAAACACTAGTGATGGATAATCGGGATGACCAGGCTTGAGTGGTAAAGTGCAACCAATACTAAGGTCGATATTTTGCCGACTGGGGATGTGGTCAAGCAACAGTCGGGCTGGTTTTTGGCTCTGGGTACTTGCTGTAGTAGTCTGCTTGTTTGCCAGAGTCACTTTGGTAGTCAAACGACTGATGGTTGTATTGAATTGCTTGATGGTAGCTTCCGAGCCAACTACTGACACCACCCAATTACGACTTTGGATACGGGTGTGTATGTGGTTGAGGTTAGTCTGCGTTACCTCTGCAAGCGCTGTTTGTAGATCTGCAATACTGGCGGTACATCTTCGGTCACTGTCTGAATACAAATTATTTACCAAATTGTGATGGGCGATGGTTTTAGCGTCTTCCTTGGCGTCGTGGAGTTGATTATGGATTAGCGTTTTAACCCGCTTAATTTCAGTTTGACTAAAGGCAGGTGTGGTGAGCATCTCTTCTAGTAGTCGCAGCATTTTAGTCCAAGTGCTAGCGAGGCTTGATACCGATATGGTGAGGGTGCCCGCATTGACACTGGCGGTAATGCTGCCACCTAGACTACTCAGCCCGTGCAAAAATTCAGCCCTGGTTTTTTTGTTTGTACCAGAGAGCAGTAAGTCCTCGTAGCACTCAAAGCTGGCTTGGTCGGATAACGAGTTGTTAGTGTGTAGATCAATCGAAATTATTCCCTTGGCAATCAGGCTGTCTTGTATGATGATGCTAGCTGAGCTTGTACAGTTGGTCTTGATTATGGTTGTGTTCATACGCTAATATAGTGACCAGTAGTAAGGCTATCTGGATTGAATAATTGCTCGATGGACTGTTTGATATCTTTGGGTGTAATCGCAGCTACATCCAGCGCGTAGGCGTTGTAGGTCGCCAAGGCATCGGCCGCGACATATTCGGTCAATTCAGCTGCCAGTCCTAAGCTACTGCTACGTGCAAAGGCTTTGCTGGTTAGTAGTTTGGTCTGCTCTTTTTTTAGAAGCTGCTTGATGGTGTTTTGGTCGACTGTTTGCAGAGCGGACCTGATTGCGACTTCAACCTGAGCGTGAGTAGTGCCGGTCGCTAATCTGGCAAACAACAGTCCCATATTCGGTTGGGCTGATTTAAATACGGCGTGATCGAGACTACTAACTAATCCAGTATCCACCAAAGCTTTATGCAATACACTCTCTGGGCCGCTAGCTAAAATATCAAGAGCCAAACTAGCAGCGTACCAGTCGCGACTAGGAAAAGCCGCTTGCATAAAACCGAACGCCAAGATGTTGGTAGTACCCGGTCGTTGGATTGTAACTTGTCTAGGTCCAGCAATGACTGGCTCACGGGCAGATTCGCGATGGATCACAGCTACTGGATTTTGTTTACTGCCAAAATAGTGCTCACCAAGTCTTAGCGCTTGGTTTTTATCAATGTCACCAATCAACATCAAAGTCGCATTGTTGGGTTGATAGTACATCTCATAGAATCGCTGCAGTTTTTCGGTGGTATAGTCCTCAATATCTTCGCGAAAACCAATCACCTCATGATCATAGGCATGGGATTGAAACGTCGCTGTCCGCATAGCAACTTCGAGTGCAAAGTACGGATCACTGTTGTACATATCAAACTCACTCAAGACATTGCCGCGCTCGGGTTGAAATTGCTTATCGCTAAGTACCACGTCTTGCATGCGGTTTGCCTCAATTTCCAACACTGTATCTAGGTGATGTTTAGGGTAAGAAAAATAGTATGTCGTACGGTCGTAGCTGGTGTTGGCATTGAGGGTCGCGCCCGTTTCTCGTTCAAATTGCATGCCAGCCCCACCCAATATCTTTCGTTTGATGTCTTGCTTGGTCGGCTTAAATAACATGTGTTCCAGCATATGGGCTAGGCCACTTTCACCTCGACGCTCATCAACCGAACCAACTTTGTAGGTGATATTCGAAGTTACCACACCAGTTCCTGGCTTTGGATAGTGTAATAAAGTGAGGCCATTCTTTTTGTGGGTGTACACCTGGAATTCACCGTAGTTCGCTAGGCGTTTGAACTGATTACCCTCCTTCTTTGCTACTTTGGACGTCATAGATGAATTGTTTATAGGCGGAAAAGGTGTGGTTGAATTCGTGCACGATGCCATCTTTCAGGCGGTTGTTGATGGCGTTGCTGATGCTTTGGTAGGCTTCTAGTCGCTCGTCTAGGTTGCTGCCAAAATCTTGCATAAAGCGATTGTGCTCACTGTGGTATTCCTCGACCACGGTGCGAAAGTTGTGCGCCTTGTCGGCAGCGGCGATCTGCACAGCAGCGATTGAGCCCGAGCGTAGCTGTGAGGCGTAGCGCTTCTTGGTCTCGAGCCAAGGCAGCTTGTGCTCGCCGTCGTGGGTTGGCTCGGTCAGGGTTTGTACAATTGCGGTAACCACTTCGCCAAAGTCGGTTTTCATTTCGTCGGCTGTGTAGTCGGTGTCTTCGAGGGTGTCGTGCAGTAGCGCCGCCACCAAGGTGTCCTCGTCGCTGGTGTAATCGCGCAAGATCATCGCCACCGCAACCAGGTGCGTCATGTACGGAATCGGCATGGCGCCTTTGCGCATATGGTCTTGGTGTAATACCGCCGCGGCCTGAATCGCCTGCTCTACTTTAAACGTATACATAATGCAATTATAATACTACACCTTCCGCCCTGAGTAACGCCGCCTTGGCGACAACTCCCCCGCGATTGTACCCACCCAATTCCCCATCAGATCGGATCACCCGATGACACGGGACAGCTGGGTCGTAGTTAGCAGCCATAATGTTCGCCACCGCCCGAGCCGCTTTTGGGTTGCCAGCTTTAACTGCGACTTGTTTGTAGGTCATGGTCGAGCCTGTGGGGATTTGGGCTACGATGGTTTTGACGGTGGTGGTGAAGGTGGACATATTAATATCATAACAAAAGTCGCCCCTATTTGGGGCGACTGATTAGGCATAATGTTCTTTCAGGTAGCTTTGAAGCTTGTCAATGGCAAGACGCCGCATCGAGATTCCTTTCTGCTCAGTAGGCGGAAATTCAGCCCATGTCAATTCGCTCCCTTTTGGAATGAATACTGGATCCCAGCCATAACCATCTCCTCTTGGAGAATCAGCTACAAACCCATCGCAACTGCCTTTGAATAGCTTTACTCCGCCTTCGTCACAAAGAGCAAAACAAGTTTCAGCAACAGCTCTTTTGTCGTTGTATCCAAGCAAAAGTTGAGTGAGCCCGTCATTGCCGATTGATTCTAGAAACCACTTTACCAGTGGCCCCGGTAAGCCATTAAGTGCCAGAAAAGTAAGGGCGGTATCTTCTACCAAAACTGGCGATCCAAGAATCTGAAAAGCAGCTTTTGCTTTCTCAGCAGCTACTTCTTCCAAGTCTAACGACTGAATCTCCTGCACATCCAGTTTCATCTGCCCGAGTGAGAAACCCAAATATTTATTTAGGTGTTCTACTTTAGTTGCGTTGCCAGTTATGAACGTAAGTTGTTTCATTTTGATTCCTTTCTCTATCTAACCTGATAATACACTTTTGTCTAAGTTTGCCAATGGTTATTTTTTCAGCTCATTATGAATCTTCAGCAACTTCTTCCCACAGGTCTCACGGTACGGGCAGAACTCGCATTTCTCTCCGATTGCTGGAATGGTTTTTTGGTCGAGGCAGGCTTTGATATCTAGCAGGATCGGTTCAATCCAGTCTGTGACGGCCTCTACATGTTCGGCACCGCCCGAGCGGCTTTTGGGTTGCCCGCAGCCACCGCGACTTGTTTATAGGTCATGGTCGAGCCTGCGGGGATTTGGGCTACGATGGTTTTGACGGTCTGAGTGAAGGTGGGTATGTTAAATTTATATACACTGAACTTGCTTTTTAATATTAAATGTGTTATATTTAGATTTGAAAGTTATGGTTTACAGGAGGATACCATGAGATTTAAGTACCTTATACTAGCGACTATACTATCAGTCTCGGCGACCGCTGTAGCTGCACAGGACAATGAAATCAATCGGAAATTCATCTGCACACATGATGATTTTCTCAAGGAGAGGTGTGGTTTTCTGAGCGTACCTATGACCATCGGCGAGACAATCAATCTTGGTCGCAATGAATATGAGCGTGAGTTGATTGCCCAACAGCTCTACGAACATATTTCAACCGACGAAGATTTTGTTCTACCGCCCGGTCAGTCCATCTTTTTTGACTAGCGTAGGAGCTTGCCAAGAACACTGTGCCGCCCCACACTCGGGGCGGCTTTTTCTATTTCTTCTTCAACTCATTATGAATCTTCAGCAACTTCTTCCCACAGGCTTCGCGGTACGGGCAGAATTCACATTTCTCTCCGATCGCTGGAATGGTTTTTTGGTCGAGGCAGGCTTTGATCTCGAGCAGCGTCGGCTCGATCCAGTCGGTGGTGGCTTCTACTGGAATGACGGTGGTTTCGAAATTAAGCGTGTCGCCAAACTCTGGGAGTGATTTGTCGGCGTTGGCGTAGACTAGGTAGCCGGTGTCTTCTACCGTAAAGCCGTTTTGCTCTAGCAGCCAGCGATAGACGCCCAGCTGCCTAGTGTACTGCTGCTCCCACGGGCTGTCGCCCAGCTTGTCGATGCGACCATCTTTGCTGGTGGCCTTGTAGTCTACGATGATTAGGTTGCCTGCGGGATTCACCCAGATGTCGTCTACCCCACCGCTGATCATCATGCCGGTTGGCTCGTGCCGGTGCATGATCGCCACAAACGGATCGCGCCAGGTGTCTAGGTCTGCATGCTGAAATGGTACGGCGTCGATGCTGTACTGCTCCATCAGGGGGTGTGGGGTTTTGGCCGCGCGGTGGATGTCAAATTCGTTTTTGAATAGTTCGTCAACCGCGATGTTGAGGTTGAATGACGGAAACCCGGGACGTTTGGTGCCGTGGACGTTATCGATCCAGAAACAGCGTGGGCATTCGAAGAAAAAGTCGATCTTGCTGCGGGATAATTTCCACTTTGCTCCGCCGTAGTTCCATTCAGCGGAACGATTTGGGTTGTATTTGTACGTGTATCCTGCCATATAAGGTCAGTATACCATTGTTACTAATAGCTATCTCTAACTTGTCTTATTCAACCACCCCCTCCTCCTGCACCACCAACAACAACTGCATCAACACCTGGATCATCTCCAGCAGTAGTTCGATCAGTACGTTGATCGTCTCGGCGTCACGCACGGGGTCAAGGTTGGCGAACAGTTCGGGGATAGCTCGCACCTCGTCTAGTGATTCTTCCAGGGTGGCGGGTGCTTGGTATGGGGTGGTGCCGTCTAGGAACCGTTCCTCAACCCGCTCGGCGTTCTCGAGGTTGCCAGCAGCTAGTGAGCGATCACGCTGGGTGCGAGCACTGGTACTGGTTTGGGTATTGCTCGGACATGAGAGTTCTGCTGTCACTCGCAGATTGTTGGTGCCGATGGTATCGGTGCGGGGGTTCTGGGTATTGCCATCACTCCACTGTACGAAGGTGCAATTGCGCTGGGGGGTGAGTCTAACTTGGGTGGTGGCGTCACCTGGACTCAGTCCCGTCTGGACGTTGTCACCAAACAACGCGGCGTTGGCGCTGGGGTAGTATTCCGCTTTGTATTGTTCGGTGATGGTCCAACCGAGGTCGCGGAGGGTTTGGACTGCCAGGGCGCCTTCCTCGGTGTATGATTTTGTGCCGATGTGGAGGGGGATGTCGCGGATGTCGTTGTCTGTTGCTTGCTGGGCCCAGCTGGCTAGGGTGGCGTTTTGGTTGGGGGTGGAGAGGGTGGTGAGTCGCAGCATGCTAGTCATCCCTTGAGTAGTCCACCAACCAGCTCCATCCACTTGAATACTCGAAATATCCCAGTTAGAGAGATCTTGATCGAAAGCTGTATTATGAACAAACATTTCAACTGTATATTGCAAACTACTCGTATCCCAGGCACCAATAGGCTGATTGAACGGCGTATTGCGGAACATCTGCGTCATCTGCGTGACGTTTGATACATCCCACATACTGATGTCTTGGTTGAACGCGCTGGCGTCTCTAAACATTCTGAACATGTTGGTAGCGCTAGCGGTGTTCCAGTTGTTGAGGGGCTGGTTGAATGATGAAGCTGCACTGAAAACCATTGCCATATTGGTAACTTTTGAGGTATTCCAACCATCTACAGGTTGGTTGAAATTTTCTGCACCTAAAAATAACTCTTGAAAACTTTCAACATTAGACACATTCCAGTGTTCAATTGGGTCGTTAAAAGATGTGGCCCCTGAGAACATTCGTAACATATCGGTCACTGCACTCAAATCAGGCGCATCAACCGCAGGAATACGGACGTTGGTGGCACCATATAAGGCATTTGCCATACTAGTCCAAGCACTATCACCCCACTGCTCAACGGTCAGGATCTTGTCTTTGTCTCCACCGTTGTTGAAGTAGATACGAGGAAAGGTACCAGAGACCTGTACTTCATAGATGCCAGGATTAGGGAACGTTTGAGTGTGTGAGTCGGTGGTGATTAGGGTGGTAGTGCCGTTGATCGTGTCGTTGGTAGTATCTTCCCAGTACAGTTCGTAGCTGTAGCCGGTGCCGGTACCAGGGATGGTGATTTGGTTGCTTCCGCTGCTGCCAGGATTCTCGGTGTTCCAGGTGGTGATGAAGTTGGTAGGGCTGTCGACTATTACCTGGGCGTTAGTGCTGGCGGGGATGATAAATAAAGCGAATAAGAAGAGGCTGCTGGTGAGGATGGTTTTGAAAGCATGCATATCATTAAAAGTAGCAAATGTGGGGGGGGTACAAGTTGGTGGTGGGGAGAAAATGTGATGTTGCAAAGAAAACCAGCGAAGGCAATAAGCCTCCGCTGGTTTTATTGATTGTTTACCTCGTTACACTTACTGCGCGGTAAACGTGGCGAAGATTTGGTCGATTTGTACATCACCAGCTGGGTTAAACGCATTGTCGCCATTGTCTGAGAACATCACTACTGCGTACTGCTGCCCGGCTTGGGTTGGTGCTTGTAGGGGGATACTCTGTGGTACTAGGCCACCTGCGGCACTAAACCTGATCACACCCTTGATGAAACTGAGCTGTCCGTTGTTGTAGTCACGCACGCCGATCCAGCCCTCTTCGATAGGATAAGTGGCACGGTCAAGCGCTACTGACGATCCTGCTGGCTGATCTACCACCTCGACTGCACCGTCACCGACTATTAGGGCTGGTGTTTCAGCGGCCGCTTCTGATTCTTCCATAGTAGCTTCGCCTTCTGTTCCTGCTTCTGTTTGATCTGTGACCTCGGCAGTTTCTGCTTCCGTCATGTCTTGTGTGTGATCATCTGCTGGGCTAGAAAATGCCCAAACTAGTAGTCCACCGATAAGAAGACCGACGACAAACGCTACGAGTGTCTTTGAGCTATCTGGTTGCTGTTCAACTGCTGCTGCCATACGAAAATATTATTGAATTGCTGTATAAGTAATATAGCGAGTATACCACACGCTTGTTTGGCATGCTGCATTGACAATTTGTCGAATCTACAGTGGTTTGGCAGCTTTACAAATCTGTCGAGCCTCTTCTAAAATCAGCTCGTACTTTTGCTTGCCTAGGTGTAGGTTGCCAAGTACTTGTGGATTGGCGACGATATCGCTACACAAAATCACATCGCGTGCGATCAAAGCTTGCGCTTGTTTGGCCGAGAGTGCCTCTAGTACGGTGATTGGATACACGCCTGCCCGCTGGATGCGATCATGCAGGTTATCGCGCTTGGGGTAATCCCAGCTCAGCAGCTTGAGCCCCACACATGTGCCGTACTGCAAGGCAGATGAAGTGAACTTGGTATTGGTGATCAGCCAGAATTCCTTGATACCACAGATATCATCATCACAGATTTTTTGGGCTTGCAAGTCCATTAGTCTGGCATAGGAATACATTGCTACTTGAAGGTCAGACTTGGTACCTGGTCGTGAGTGGAATTTAGCTTCTCCAACAAAGCTGTGGTCGGCTTTATACGCGGCAATGTCGATCTCGTGCTCGGCGCATTTGCCTTGTAATACCGATCCAGTGACACAATGATAGCCATCGGTGGCAAATAATCGCGCGAGGAACTTTTCAAATGGAAACCCAGTGGGCCCAAGATTGAATAACGCTCGCCGCAGCGAGTAGCGCGCAGCTACAGGTAGGCCACTATTGTGCAGCAGTTTAAAGGCGTTGCGGTAGATTTCTTGAGTGGTGATGCGGTCGCGCAGGGTAGGCGTCAGCTGGCTGATTACCTGATTGACTTCCTCGGGTCTAGCCCCAGCCCGCCGCAGCGAGCGGCGGAGTTTTTCGATCTTAAAATATTCGACAGACCCGTCGGCTTTGGTAATTGTAATCGGCACTTAGGCGATTATACCACCACCGATGCAGAGTGGCCCTAGGTATAGTACACAGGATTGCCCTTTGGCTGGCTGCTCGATAGGGCTTACGGGTGTGATTTTGATTGAGTCTGCGGTTAGTGCTGTAACTATAGCGTCGATCGGAGTCTGTCGGTAGCGGATCTGGAATTCAATCGGCTGTCCAACCTTTAGTGGTTGCCGCAGGCTGATGCTCTCTAAGGTAAGAGCGGTTTTCTCTTTGGATTCTGGCGGCTGGGCTGCGACGGTCAGGGTGTTGCTGGCGATATCGGTTGCGATCACATAATGTGGCGTGCGATTAGTGTCGGCAGCAAATATAGTAAAGCCATGCCGCTGCCCGAGAGTGTACACAAGCGACCCTTTGTGGCTGCCGATTACTTCCCCACTCGTATTTAGTACATCACCAACCTCTAGATCAATGTAGTGCGAGAGAAAGTCTGGAATATCAACGTGCCCCAAAAAGCAGATTCCTTGGCTGTCTTTTTTGGCAGCTACGGGGATGCCCGCCGCCTCGGCCTCGGCGCGGATTTGCTCTTTGGGAGTATCGCCTACTGGAAATAATGATCGCTCTAACTGCTGGTTTGAAAGTGTCCACAGGAAGTAGGTTTGATCTTTGCCAGTGTCTACGCCGCGGTGTAACTCAGCTAGTTCGAGGTCTTGCCTCGTACTGTGAGGAATGAGTTTGTTCGAGGCAAGACCTCGAACAGGTGTAGGTTCTTTTTTTTGGGCGTAGTGACCAGTTGCAATATAGTCGGCCCCCTTCTCGATCGCCCAGTCT
>Ga0136559_1000798_pt1 | contig 10667 bp, 9 predicted proteins | sample AntRauMeHopE1496_FD_104633 | JGI IMG/M metagenome (GOLD analysis project Ga0136559, IMG submission 104633) | Saline lake microbial communities from Rauer Islands, Antarctica - Metagenome Hop E1 #496 | ecosystem: Environmental > Aquatic > Non-marine Saline and Alkaline > Saline | place... | reverse complement strand
GGCGGCGCGGCCAAGCCGAACGGGGCGGTCGCGCCAGCGGCCCTGCACGCCATACCCCGGCACCTCGGACAGGTCGGTGACGTCTGCGGGCCGGATGTCGCGTGCGACAAGGGCGGCAGCCAGCGATATGGCCAACGGATGGCCACTGCCCTGCGCCAATGCCAAGGCAACGCGCAGATCATCAACGGTGTGATCGTCCAGCCCGAAAGGCGTGGGCGCACCGTTGGTCAGGGTGCCGGTCTTGTCGAACACGACCGTATCGACCTCGGCCAGACGTTCCATCGCGGTGCCATCCTTGATCAGCATCCCCTTGCGGAACAGCCGCCCAGATGCGGCGGTGGTCACGGCAGGCACCGCCAGCCCAAGCGCGCAGGGGCATGTGATGATCAGCACCGCCGCCGCGACGTTCAGCGCGATCCGCAAATCCTGCGTGTAAAGCCACCAGCCGATGGCGGCGACAAGCGACAGGATATGAACACCGGGCGCATAGAGCTTGGCGGCCTGATCGGCCAGCGATGTGTAATTGTTCCGCCCCGCCTCGGCCACGGCGACAAGATCGGCGATCCGGTGCAGCGCGGTATCGCGGCCTGCGGCGGTGACGCGGATGGTCAGCGGGCCGGTCAGGTTGACCTCCCCCGCGCTGACATGACTGCCGGGGCCTGCATAGGCGGGCAGGCTTTCGCCGGTCATCAGGGCGCGGTCGATCTCGGACTGGCCCTGCGTCACCTCGCCGTCCACGGGGATGCGACCACCGGGCTTGACGCGCACCATGTCACCCACCGAAATATCGGCCACGGATACCGTTTCCTCGCCCGCAGCCGTCAGACGCAAGGCGCGCGGCACCTCAAGCGCGGTCAGTTCCTGCGCCGCAGACCGGGCGGCAGCGCGGGTGCGATGATCAAGATACCGCCCCGCCAGCAGGAAGAAACACAGCGAAATCGCAGCATCGAAATAAGCGTGTTCACCCGAATGGATCGTCTCATAAAGCGACGTGCCCACAGCCAGCACGATGGCCAGCGTGATCGGCACATCCATGTTCAGCCGCCGCCCGCGTAGCGCACCCCAGGCGGAGGCATAAAATGGCCGCCCGCAGAAGATCACCGCCGGAATGGCAATGGCGGCACTGATCCAGTGCATCATGTCGCGGGTCGCCCCCTCGGCCCCCGACCAGACGGCGACCGACAAAAGCATGACATTCATCATCGCAAAAAACGCCACCGCCAGCCGCATCAGCAGGTCGCGCCCCGCCTTGTCGCTGGCAGTCGAGGCCAACTGGCCCACGTCCAACTCATGCGCCTCGTAACCCGCCGCCTCCAGCATGCGGGTCAGCGCATCGGCGGTGACATCAGGCATGGCATCGACGGCGGCACGGCGCAGCGTCAGGTTCACCCGCGCATCCGTCACACCGGGCACTGCCAGCAACGCGCGCTCCACCCCTGAAATGCAGCCCGCGCAATGAATACCGGGCAGCGACAGCATCAGCCGTCCGGCCACGGGCTTGGCGGCCATGGTTTCGGCCAGCGGCGCCGCCGCGCATGCCGGACAGGCCGCCGGATGGGCATGTTCAAACGTGGCGCTCAAGAACGATCCCGCAGGGTGAAGGTGATGTTATGGCGATAATCGGTGCCGTCGCGCGCCGTGCCCGTCAGACGCAACCGCCAGCGGCCACCCGATACCTGCACCGGCGCGGTAAAACCGCCGTTCACGCGGGTCAGATCAAGCAGCTGATCCTCGGTCTGGTTGGTGGGCCGCGTCAGCAATGCCGTCAGTTCGGCGGGGGCCACGGCCTGGCCCGCATCATCGAGCAGGCTCAGGGTCAGCACATCGCCTTCGACCGTGACGGTGGCATGCCAGCCCAGCGCATCCTGCGCGTCCCGGCGGGCATCGAACGACTGGCTGTCGGCATAGGATGAACTGACCTCAAGCCCCGGAAAGGTCGAAATCGCGCTATAGGCCATGAACAGGTTCACGGCCAGCATGGTGCCGAAGAAGGCGACCAGAATAGCCAGAAACTTTCGTCCGGTCAGTTCGCGGGCAGGTTTGTCGGTGTCATTTGCCATGGTCATTCTGCTTCCCGTCCAGAGAATGTGGTGTCCTGATAGGCGCGTGCCTCCGATTGCAGGTCTTCGATCCAGAACCGGAACTCCGTCCGCTCGACACCGGCGGCCAGATCATTGGGCCCGGCGATGACATAGACCCGCTGCAACTGCAGCGTGTCGGCGGGCACATCGACGCTCAGGCCGTCGGTTCCTTCCAACTCTATACGAAGGCCCGTGTCGGCGGCCAGCTCGATCCGGAACGTGCTGTCTTCATGGCTCATGTTGCGGATGCGGATGTCATAGGTATTGCGGATCGATCCGTCCGACAGCATCACATATTGCGGGTTGCGCACCGGGGCCACGGTCATGTCAATCTCGGACCGGATGAACAGCAGAACCACCAGCGCGATGCCGATGCCGGACCACAACACCGTGTAAAGCATCGTGCGCGGGCGAAAGACGTGCTTCCATGCGCTGATCTTCTGATTGCCCGCGCGTTCGCTCGCCTCGTCCGTCAGGGCCATGTAATCGATCAGGCCCCGCGGCTTGCCGATCTTGGCCATGATGTCGTCGCAGGCGTCGATGCACAGCGCGCAGGTGATGCATTCCAGCTGTTGGCCATCGCGGATGTCGATGCCCGTGGGGCAGACGTTGACGCAGGCCATGCAATCGATGCAATCGCCAAGGCTTTCCGCGCCTTCGGCCTTGCGGTGCTTGCCGCGCGGTTCTCCCCGCCAATCGCGGTAGGCGACGGTGATGGTCTGTTCATCCATCATCGCGGCCTGAATGCGCGGCCAGGGGCACATGTAGATGCAGACCTGTTCGCGCATGAAGCCGCCGAACACAAAGGTCGTCGCCGTCAGCACGGCAATTGTGGCATAGGCGATGAATGCCGCCTGCCCCGTCAGCAGATTACCCAGCAACGTGGGCGCATCCGCGAAATAGAACACCCAGGCCCCGCCCGTGGCCACCGCGATCAGTAGCCAGACGATGTATTTCGTGATCCGCAGGCGGAATTTCTTGAAATCCCAACCGGCCTTCCACAGGCGCACCCGCGCGTTGCGATCGCCTTCAATCCAGCGTTCCACCGCGAAAAACAGATCGGTCCAGACGGTCTGCGGGCAGGTATAGCCGCACCAGACCCGGCCAAGCGCCGAGGTGAACAGGAACAGGCCAAGGCCCGCCATGATCAACAGGCCCGCCACGAAATAGAACTCATGCGGCCAGATCTCGATCCAGAAGAAGAAAAAGCGCCGGTTCGCCATGTCGATCAGCACCGCCTGATCGGGCAGCACCGGGCCACGATCCCACCGGATCCAAGGCGTGATGTAATAAACGCCCAGAGTCAGGATCATGATGACCCATTTCAGATTACGGAAATGGCCCTTGACCCGTTTCGGAAACACGGGTTCACGGGAAGCATAGAGCTTGGTCTGCCCTTCGGTCACACTCATCTGGAGAATCGTCCTTGGGTTATTCGTGTCCTGCGCCCTTCCAGTTTAGGGGTTGGGGCCTGAACGCTCTTTGACGTGGATCAATCGCGCCGGGGTTTATTCGGCCACGTCAATTATCTATGTCCAAGGAAGATCGGCGTCACCCACCCGCGACGCCCGGTCGCGGACGGGACATTGGTGGTCACAGTGATGGAACAAAAGCCGACGTTCCCGATAGGTAAGACGCGGCATCAATCATGGGGTGGCCTGACAGCAGCTGTAATAGACCCCGCTTGCCGCACCCAGAAACAGCACGCCACCGATCACGAAGATCACGATCCATTCAACCGTGACACGGCCCATCCAGTCCTGAAATTCGTCAACAATACCATCCATCATACCCCCGCGAGTTCACCATTTCACACATGCCATCTTCGCTGGGGATTGTGGCAAGACTTGGCACAATCAAAGGAAAAACCCCGCAACCTGGGGCTGCGGGGTCGATAAAGGCACCGATCCTGAAGGAATTGCGCGAACAGGACCAGGATCGGTGCCACACCGACGACCGGGAGGGGCCGCCGGATTCCAGTGTTTACTGACCACCCCCAAGGGAATGGACATAGACCGAGACGGCGCGCACCTCGGCCTCGGACAGGCGGCCCGCATCGGATGCCTCGGCAGACCAGGGCGGCATCACGCCAAACCGGGAATAGCGCACGGTGTGTTCGATCGCCGCCTCCGACCCGCCATAAAGCCAGATCGCATCGGTAAGGTTGGGCGCACCCAGGAACTGATCGCCGGTGCCTTCATCCATGTGGCAGGCTGCGCAGTTGTTCAGGAATACCTCTTCCCCGGCTGCGGCCAGCGTCATGTCCGCATCTTGTCCCGACATGTTGCGGACGTATTGCACCACGGATGCGACTTCCTCATCGGTCAGAATCTCGTCGAACGCGGTCATTTGCGACCAATGGGCCGCCGGATCATCCTCGTTGCGGATACCATGGCTGATGGTGGTGTGGATTTCCGCGATCGTGCCACCCCACAGCCAGTCATCATCCAGAAGGTTGGGATAGCCCGAAGCCTGAACGCCCGCCGCACCCGACCCGTGGCATTGCGAACACCAGCTGGCAAAGATCGCCTGACCGCCATTGATCGCGTAATCGTAAAGGTCCGGGTTGGCATCCGGCGTGATCGCGGCCAGATCGACCTCGGACATCCGCACCAGGATCGGGGCATTCGCCGCCTCCACGGCCGCGATATCCTCCGCCACCTCGCCGCGTGTGGAATAGCCCAGCAAACCGGCGGTGGCCCCGTTGATCAAGGGCCACGCAGGATAGGCGATGGTATATCCGATTGCCCAGATGATGGTGGCATAGAATGTCCAAAGCCACCAGCGCGGCATCGGATTATCGAACTCCTTGATCCCGTCCCAGACATGGCCGGTCGTGTTCGGATCGCCCTCCTGAAGCACCTGCTCTTCGGGGTGTTTGTCCTGGTGGTCGGTCATTTCCGGGCCTCCGTATGCTGGGCGTCATCGGACGCCGGGCGATCATCATAGAGAAAGGGGATATCGGCGGTATGCCGGTGAATCTTGCGGCTGCCCGGTCGCAGGGTGAAAATCACCACCCCCACGAAGGCCAGGAACATGAATATCATGCCCCAGCTCCGCGCGATGATCTGCATGATCGTATATGTATCTTCCATCACAGGGGCCCTTTCCTATCGGCTTTCGTCAGGCGTGAAGGTCGAGAAATCGACCAACGTGCCCAGCATCTGGAGATAGGCGATGAGCGCGTCCATTTCGGTCAGCTCCGGCTGCCCGTCGAAGTTGCGCTGTTGCGCCCCGGGGTAACGGTCCACGACGCCGCCGTCACCGAACTCCGTCGCCTGCTGCACGAAATCGAGCCTTGCATTCGCGATCATGTCATCGGTGTAGGGCACACCCACAAAGCGATGTGTTTCCATCAGATCGGTGATCATATCAGGCCGCAGGACATTGTTCGCAAGGAAGGCATAGGGCGGCATCACCGATTCCGGCACCACGGATTGCGGATCGGTCAGGTGATCCACATGCCAGGCGTCGGAATAACGCCCCCCCACACGGGCCAGATCCGGCCCGGTGCGCTTTGACCCCCACTGGAACGGGTGGTCATATTGCGACTCCGCCGCCAGGCTGTAGTGGCCATAGCGTTCAACCTCGTCGCGCATCGGCCGGATCATCTGGGAATGGCAGACATAACACCCCTCCCGGATATAGACCTCGCGGCCCGCCAGCTCCAGCGGGGAGTAGGGGCGCATCCCCTCCACATCCTCGATCGTGTTTTCGAGGTAGAAGAGGGGCGCGATTTCCACGATCCCGCCGATGGTCACGACCAGAAAGCTGAGCGTCAGCAGCAGGGTCGCGTTGGTTTCGATCTTCTTGTGACCGTCAAGAATTGCCATGGTCCGGTCCCTCCTTATTCTGCCGGAGCCATGGCGCGGGCGTCGGCTTTCGCCGGGCCGTGCGTCACGGTCATCCAGAGGTTATAGGCCATGATCAGCGCACCCGAGAGGAACATGACCCCGCCCAGACCGCGAACCACATACATCGGGAACTTGGCATCCACCGTGTCGGCGAAAGAGTTCACGAGGAAACCCTGCGCATCCACTTCACGCCACATCAGCCCCTCCATGATCCCCGTCACCCACATGGACGACGCATAGAGAACGATACCGATGGTCGCCAACCAGAAGTGCCAGCTGACCAGACGCACCGAATAAAGCCCCGTTCGGTTCCACAGTTTCGGGAACAGGTAATACAACATCCCGAAGGTGATCAGACCGTTCCAGCCAAGCGCGCCGGAATGGACATGCCCGATGGTCCAGTCGGTATAGTGCGACAGGGAATTGACCGCCCGGATCGACATCATCGGCCCCTCGAAGGTGGACATCCCGTAGAACGCCACGCTTGTGACCATCATCCGCAGCACAGGGTCCGTGCGCAGCTTGTCCCAGGCACCCGAGAGCGTCATCAACCCGTTGATCATGCCACCCCAGGACGGCATCCACAGCACGACCGAAAACACCATGCCAAGCGTCGAGGCCCAGTCAGGCAGCGCGGTATAATGCAAATGGTGCGGACCGGCCCAGATATAGAGGAAGATCAGCGCCCAGAAGTGGATGATCGACAGCTTGTAGGAATAAACCGGGCGCTCGGCCTGTTTCGGGATGAAATAGTACATCATCCCCAGGAAACCGGCGGTCAGGAAGAAGCCCACCGCGTTATGGCCATACCACCACTGGGTCATGGCACTTTGCACGCCCGACATCACATGGACCGACCGCGACCCGAAGATCGACACCGGCACCACCAGGTTGTTGACCACATGCAGCATCGCCACCGTCACGATGAACGACAGCAGGAACCAGTTGGCGACGTAGATATGCGGCTCTTTCCGCTTCAGCAGCGTGCCGACGAAAACCGCCAGGAACGCGACCCACACCACCGTCAGCCAGATATCGACATACCATTCCGGCTCGGCGTATTCCATGCTTTGGGTCACGCCCATCACATAGCCGCTTGCGGCCAGCACGATAAACAACTGATACCCCCAGAACACGAACCAGGTCAGGTTCCCGCCCCAGAGGCGCGCGGCGGATGTCCGTTGCACGATATAGAACGACGCCGCCAAAAGTGCGTTGCCCCCAAAGGCGAAGATCACCGCCGAGGTGTGCAGCGGCCGCAGCCGCCCGAAATTCAGATATCCCTCTGCCCAATCAAAGTTGAGCTGTGGATAGGCAAGTTGGAACGCGATGATCACGCCCACCAGAAACCCTGTGATCCCCCAGAATACGGTGGCAATGGCCGCCGCGCGGACGGGGCCGTCCATGTATTCGTTTTGCGGCACCGGCATGACCGGCTCGCCCGTGCGGCGCAGCTGATAGATAAACAGCCCACCAGCAATCAGCATCACCAGGATCATATGCACCATATAGGGCACGTCCCGGGCATAATTGGCCGCAATGGCGGTACAGATCACCACCAGCCCAAGGATCAGCAGCTTTACGTAATCAAGCATTGATCGTACCCTTCATCGTGCTCCGGTTCCGGTAAGGATTCGGTAAAAGCCGTCCGGAGCTGTTCCATCTGCCCTCCTCATGGCCCGGATATGATTGCCGGGGCCTTGATCCATATCAAACGCAACCGATGATTGTGTTGAGCCACATCAATGCGTCTTTGAACGAAATGGCAGAGGATGGGTCGAAACAACCGACACTGCGGAGGGTGCCATGAGCTACAAGACAATCCTGACGATCCTGACAGAACCCGAACATGTGGACGCGGTGCTGCCGCAGGCCATCGCCTTTGCCGATGGCGCGCAGGCACATCTGGATGTGCTGTGCCTTGGCATCGACCGGACGCAGATGGGGTATTATTACGCGGGGGCCACGGCGTTGATGCATCAGGAAACGCTTGCCTTTGCACAGAGCATGGCAACCGAAATCGAAACCGCCGCCCGCGCGATGCTGGAAAAATCCAGCCTGTCATGGGGCGTGGACGCGATGCTGGCGCAATCGGCCAACGTCGGCGTGCTGACGGCGCGGCGCGCGCGCTTTGCCGATCTGGTGATCCTGCCCAAACCCTATGGCAAGGATCAATCGCATGACGCGCCCATCCTGATCGAATCCGCCATGTTTCAGGGCCGCAGCCCGGTGCTTGTCCTGGCGGGCGATGCGGCACCTGCCACCGCGCCCCGCCGCGCGGTCATCGCGTGGAATGAATCGGAGGAAGCATTGGTCGCCACCCGCCGCGCGCTACCCCTGCTCAAGGCCGCAGGCGCGGTCGAGGTTCTGATCGTGGCGCCTGAACGCCATGCGGCGGATGTCACCGATCCGGGGGCCGAACTGGGCCGGATGCTGTCGCGCCACGGCGTCAAGGTCGAGATCACGATCGTGCCCCTGACCCTGCCCCGCGTGTCCGAGGTCATCAACCGCCATGTCGCCGACACCGGCGCCGACCTTGTGGTGATGGGGGCCTATGGCCATTCGCGCTTCCGCGAGGCGATCCTGGGCGGGGCCACCCGCAACCAGCTTGAACACGCCACCGTCCCGGTGCTGATGGCGCATTGAGACCCTCCCCGAAACGCGAAACGCCCCGGCCAATGGTCGGGGCGTTTTCGCTTCGGCAATCGCGGCAAAATCAACTCAACATGCCGCCATCATTATCGTCGCCGGTTTCGTCCAGCAACGCGTCGAAGTCGGGAACTAAGATGCGGCGCTTGCCTTCCAGCCGGATGACATTGTCCCTTTTCAGGGCAGACATCTGGCGGCTGACCGTTTCCAGCGTCAGGCCCAGGTAATCCGACATCGCCTCCCGCGTCAGCGGCAGGTCGAAGGCCACCTCTCCCGATGCGGTTCTGGACTGCGCCGTGGCATCGCGCCGCGCAATGATAGCCAGGAAACTGGCGATCTTTTCCCGCGCGGTCTTGCGCCCCAAAAGCAGCATCCATTCCCGCGCCGCATCCAGTTCGTCCAGCGTCATCTCCAGCAGTCGCTGGCTGATATGTGGCGTGCTGATCAACATGTCCTGAAACGGAATGCGACGGAAACAGCACAACGTCACATCGGTGGTGGCCGTCACGTCATAGGCAACCGACTCGCGGTTCGGGCGGCCCAGAAAATCCGACGGCAGCAGTAAGCCCACCATCTGGCGTCGGCCATCCTCCATCGTCTGCGACAGCGACGCGACCCCTTCCACGACCGAGGCCACGAAATCCATCTGGTCGCCCGCCCAGACGATCGTCTGTCCGGCGGTAAAGCTCCGGTAATACTTGATGGCCTCAAGCACCTCCAGCTCATCGGCATCGCAACGCGAACAGACGGCACGGTGCCGGATAGGGCAATCGGCACAGTCCACGACTGGGGTGGCGAATTGGCGGTTGGGCATGGTCGCACCTCACAAGCCGTCAATAATTGAAAGTTTTGATCTGTATCAAGGCGCGGGCACGGCCTTAAGTTGATGTTATCCTAATGGATCAGCTTTCGCAACTTCGCCGCTTTGGCCTTTTCGACGCCAAAGTGCCACGCTACACCTCGTACCCGCCCGCGACCAGGTTCTCGAACGACGTCACCGGCGATACCTATGCCAATTGGATCCGCGCCATCCCCCAGGGTCGGCGCGTATCGGTCTATATTCACGTCCCATTCTGTCGGCGGCTCTGCTGGTTCTGCGCCTGCCGCACCCAAGGCATGCGCACAGATAAACCTGTGCGCGCCTATCTGGCGACCCTGAAGCAGGAAATCGACAGCATTGCGCGGCTGCTGCCACCAGGCGTCGTGGTGTCCCGCATCCATTGGGGCGGCGGCACGCCCACCCTGCTTGGTCCCGACATGATGACCGATCTGGCCCGCACCCTGCACAGCGCGTTTCCCGTCGCCGATGATGCCGAGTTTTCGGTCGAGATCGACCCGAATGAAATCGACGCCGCGCGGATGGATGCGCTGGCCGCCGCAGGGATGAACCGCGCCTCGATCGGGGTGCAGGACTTCAACCCCGAAATCCAGCAGATCATCGGGCGGTTGCAAACCTATGAGGTCACGCGCGATGCCGTCGAAGGTCTGCGCGCACGCGGCATCACCTCTCTCAACGCCGATATCCTTTTTGGCCTGCCAAAACAAAGCCCCGCCCGCATCTCTGACACGGTGCAGATGCTGCTGACGCTGGCCCCCGACCGGGTGGCGCTTTACGGCTATGCGCATGTGCCATGGATGGCCAAGCGCCAAGCCATGATCCCCACCGAAACGCTGCCCAAGCCCGAAGAACGGCTGGCCTTGTTCGACACGGCGCGGCGGCTGTTCATGTGGGATGGTTACGCCGACATCGGGATCGACCATTTTGCCCGCCCCGATGACGCGCTGGCCCGCGCCCAATCCACCGGCCACCTGCGCCGCAATTTTCAGGGCTATACCGATGACAGTTGCGATGTGCTTCTGGGGCTGGGTGCCTCGTCCATCTCACGGTTTCCGCAAGGCTATGCCCAGAACGCTAGCGGCACCGCCGATTATCAACGCGCCGTGCGCGGCGGCGATCTGGCCACGGGGCGCGGTCATGTCTTCAAGGATCAGGACCGCCTGCGCGCCCGGATGATCGAGGCGCTGATGTGCGATTTCCGGGTCGATACGGCAGAACTGGTGCGTGATTTCACGGTGACAGCCG
>Ga0136559_1000796_pt1 | contig 10674 bp, 14 predicted proteins | sample AntRauMeHopE1496_FD_104633 | JGI IMG/M metagenome (GOLD analysis project Ga0136559, IMG submission 104633) | Saline lake microbial communities from Rauer Islands, Antarctica - Metagenome Hop E1 #496 | ecosystem: Environmental > Aquatic > Non-marine Saline and Alkaline > Saline | place... | reverse complement strand
TTTTATGTAGAAAAAGGACACGTGCGCAACTATAAAATGACCAAGGAGGGCAAAGAATTAGTTACTGAGATTTATGCGCCAGGGAGCTTTTTTGGATACACCGAATTGCTCATGGACAATCATTATACCGAATATTCAGTGGCAATGGATGACGTGGAGGTGTCGTTTATTCCTAAAATTGACTTTGAGAAGCTACTGTTGAGTGATAAAGATGTTTCCACTTCGTTTATTAAATTGTTGGCGGGAGATATTCTTGAACGTGAAAAATCGTTGGTCAACCTAGCTTACAATACGGTAAGAAAGAGAGTGGCAGAAGCGCTTGTGAAACTTTATGATAAATACGTGAAAGAGCATCAGCACATGCTAGAGATTGTCGTTACCAGGGATGAGCTGGCTAGTATAGTGGGCACGGCAACAGAATCCGTAATTCGTATTTTAAGTGAATTTAAAAGTGACGGAACCATCCTTTCTAAAGGGTCAACTATTACCATTTTAGATATTGACGCGTTGCGAGATTGTAAATTTTAATTCTTTTAAATCGCAGTTGGAAGGGTTATCTCCTCTTTTGTCGCCATTTTTTCTTACCAATTTCCGTAAAGATGATTTATGTCATGTTTTTTCCGGATTAAACGTTCTTTCTTTGTCTCTTGAATACTAAAATTATTCTGAAGAGGTAAAGCATGAAGAGTTTAATAGTTTTTGTAGATTTTAATCGTGACACGACTGTGTTAATGGATCGTGTTAGGAGATACATTAGCATTGGTGATCATGTTTATTTTACGCATGAACTTCAAACTATTGATGATTCTTTAGTTCCTTTAATCGGAGGTCTGGTGGAAATCCGTAAAGAAAAAATTAAGCATTTATTAGTAGAATTATTTAATGGAATGGGGGCGTTAACCCCTAGTTTTATTCCAATAGTATTTGAGAATTACCTCGATTTGTCTGAATATCTTGATCAGATAAATAGAAGCAATGAAGTGCTGATCATAGACAATGATAATTACCTTTTTGAATTGGATAAAAAGCGCTTCTCGCGATGGATAGAAGAAGTGAAGCAACCTGTAAAAGGAATTGATACATCCGACGATCTGATTGTTTTAAAAAATTAATTTTCCGCAGAACGAAGTGCTCAGTTTTGGTCAGGGTAAAATCACTAGACTTTGGCTTTTTTATGCTCTTTTTCTGATTTCCCCCACTAAATAAAAGCTTCCCCCTTAGCTATTCATAGCCTCGAAGTCATCCGTGAAATGCGAAAGTATCCGTAACCTTCGTTATGGATGCTGAGTCACTATAAAAATCATTTTGTTAATATCCTTTAACGCTATCTTTGCAGACAAGTATGGGATTGCAGTAAATTTGTGTCTTCATGGAAGATAATTTTAGACATAAAGGAATGCGTCGTCAGTTGATAGAGGAGCTGAAGGCAAAAGGAATAAAGAACAAGGCAGTTTTAGAAGCTTTTGACGCTACGCCTCGGCATTTCTTTTTAGACCTTGCGTTTATAAATCAAGCGTATTCCAATATGGCTTTTCAAATTGGGGCAGGTCAAACTATTTCACATCCGTTTACAGTCGCCTTTCAAACAGATTTATTAGAGGTTAAAAAAGGTACAAAAGTTTTAGAAATCGGAACAGGAAGTGGCTTTCAGACTTCAATTCTTTGTGCGTTGGGCACTAAAGTTATTTCCATTGAGCGTCAACGCGAATTGTTTTTAAAAGCAAAACGGATTATTAATGAATTGGGACATAATCCGAAGTTGTTCTATGGAGATGGATATAAAGGTCAGCCTTCCTACGCTCCCTTCGAACGAATTTTAGTAACGTGTGGTGCTCCTTTTGTTCCCGAAGCATTGCTTGAGCAACTTGTTATAGGTGGAATTTTAGTGATTCCAATTGGAGACGGAGATAAACAGATTATGACGAAGATTACGAAAGTATCAGAGACCGAATTTGAACAACAAACGTACGGAGATTTTAGTTTCGTTCCTATGCTTGAACGTACGGCGAAATAATATGCAGGATTTAAAGCCACTTACGATTAACCGAAGCTTGCGCAATGAGCCTTCTGTTTTATTGACAAGTGATTATCGCCAATTCCTTCTCTATGCACCTATGAATCAAGAAATGATTATCGGCAATCATTTGTATTCTTTTATGACAAAGCATTTTAAATTTAACAAGTTCGAAACAGCATCTTTCACGTTGCAAGGAAAACGCTTTCTGTGTGTTGAACAGGTTCATGGGGTTACGATTTTTGATGCATTTTACGACTTTCTGTGGGAGTCTAAGCAGAAATTTAATTCGTTTCTGCGGCCACGAACATTGTTTGAATTATTTCTCTTTGATTTATTTTTTCCTTTATGGTCTAAACCTATTCCTAAGTTAATCATAGCAGAAAAAAAGAATCGGTTGGCAGTAGATGCTGTCGTAGCCAATGATTTTCAAACGATTCAATTTTCTCCGTTGTCTATTGCACAACTCGGTATGAATCATCCTTCTATTCGACTTTTCTTTAGTTATTATAAAGATGATTTAACTGCAATTCTCGATGATTTCTTAGCCCTCTTTCATGAGAAATTTCAAGTTGATGTCAAGTATCAATTGAGTTATTATCCAGCGCACAGAAACGCCTATTGGAATGAAGTAAAACTATGTTTTGAGCCTGCTTATATAAACTATGTGAAAGCGTCAATTCACAACTATATTATTCGATTATCTTAATACAATGGAGTCATTTTATTCTGTCATTTACCTTAAAACGAATGCGCTTACTGATGAGCATTTAGCGGTTGGATTATTCACCGGCGGAGGCGAAGGTCCTTTTTTATTTCTCTCGGATTATCGATTTAAGTTATACAAGGAGATTACGCATAAAAATATTTTTTTAGCTATTCAACGTTTGCTGCGAGGGTTGAAGAACGAAGTAGATAACTACAGAGGGAATCAGTCGGAACTCCGTTTGTTTGATCCCTTGTATTCCAAAGAAGAACTGTTGAGGGTGAAAAAAGTTTCCAAAGGAACTGTCTTGTTTTCTGAGCCAACTGTCATTAATGAGTGGTTGACAGAAGTAGTTCACGAGAACCTTGTGAAGCAATTTCTTGGTGAACAAAAAAGGAAAACAAGCGCTAAGAGGTCTGCTTTTCATTTGCAGTGGAAGAGGTATGTAAATCAACCTCAATTCGATGCGTATTCTAAAAACAGCAAGGTAAGTGAACTGGTGAAAGGTTCCGATTTAGCTGTTCGTGTTGATTTATATCATGAGCAGAAGAAAGAAATTGTTAAGGCGATAGATTTTGATTTGAAAGCGGACACTGTTGATAAAAAAATGTATGAACTGAGCTTGTTGTCCACCATTTTCAAACGACACACGATGAGGTGCGTCTATCCCACGCCAAAAACGAAACAGGGAAAAGATATTTTACAGTCTTCGATGGATTCTACTTCGAAGATAGTATTCAGTAAATTTAGGCGTGAGTTTTGATTACTTCTACATATATAATTGTAAATTAGCACGATGAAGATATTCCTAGCTATTCTATTTAGTTTTCCCGTATGCTGCTTTGCGCAGAAAGTTTTCCCTGTAGACTATGCAAGTCAAGCAGATGTTAAAGTGTTTGTGGTAGATTACGAAAGTCAGGCGGATTTAAAAGTGTACAAAGTAGACTATTCAAGTCAAGCTGGAAAGAACGATGGCAAATGGTTTTTTGTAGACTACGCGAGTCAAGCTGATAAAAAAATCTTTTTTGTAGACTATGAAAGTCAAGCGGATGTAACGATTTTTTTTGTAAATTATTCGAGTCAAGCAGGTTGGAAAAATAACAGTAAAAAGGCTAAATTTTATTAAATCTCGTACTATGAAATTGGGAATTCTATTTTTTTTTACCGCTATAATGATGTCGTGTAGTACTTCAAAAACGAAGGAGACTACTGAAGTAGAAACTCCCATTGTAGCGGAAATAACTGATGAAGTTATTCTTATTGGAATTGTTCGGCTAAATAATGGAGGCTGTGAGCTTTCTATTGAAGTAGAAGGAAGTGATGTTCAACTTCACCCCGTTGGCTTAAATGAAATGTTTAAAGTAGAAGGAGCGGCATTACAATTTAAATACACCCCAAGTAGAGCTATGTTGCCCGAAGGGTGCGAAAATACGAAGGCGGTGGTATTAAGCGAAGTGGTGAGATTGAAAAGGTGATGTAGCTGAAAAGCGGGGTGATTTTTGTTACTCTTGCATTTAGGACAGGCATACGTTATTTTTTTCTCCTCCATTCGAAATCAATTATTCCCAAAAATGCACAATCCGTGCGATTTTTCTAGAAAATGGTTCTACCGTTAGGGATAGAGTAGTTTGTACTAGCTAAATCTATTTTGTACTGCTTTTGATAGAAAACAGTACGTCTGTTTACTTTCTGTTTTTGAGATTTTTTTGTGACGGTGCGATTTGCGATTTACGCAAGTAGTGTTTTTAGAGTTGTAGAATCCAGTTATGGCTCTCTTTGTCATGTAGTTATGTTTGTTGAAAATAAAACATGAACTATGAAAAAGACAAAAGTATTAATCGCAGGTGCAGACGGACTTCTTGGGAGTAATCTTGTTCGTGAATTTTTAAGCAGAGATTTTGAGGTAAGTGTCTTTTTACTTCCGAGTGCTAGAGACTCTATTACATTGAAAGGGTTATCTATAAACTACTATTACGGTAATATTTTAGAAAAAAATGAGATTGCTGAGGCTGTAAAAGGACATCAATACCTCGTTCATGCGGCGGCTTCGACAATTGTTTACCCAGCGAGGTTAGAGTTAATCAATAAAGTGAATATTGAAGGCACCCAAAATGTCATTGATGCAGTCATAGAACATAAGGTTGAAAAATTAATTCACGTAGGGACAGCCAATTCTTTTAGTTATGGCGATCGAGAATGCCCTGGGAATGAAACAAGTCCGTATGGTGCTCATGTTTATGGTATGGATTACATGGACTCAAAGAAAAAAGCACAAGATGTAATGTTGGCATCTGTGGAGAGCAAAGGACTAAATGCAGTTGTTGTGAACCCCACTTTTATGATTGGGCCGTATGATTCTACACCTAGCTCGGGAAGTATGGTGATCGCGTTGAAAAAGGGAAAAATACCGGGCTATACCGATGGGGCAAAGAATTATATAGCCGTTAAAGATGCTGCTGTGGCAATAGCAAATGCAATCGATCTCGGTCGAAAAGGAGAGTGCTATATTTTAGGAAACGTTAATATGACGTTTAAAGATGCTTTTGAGAAGTTTTCGAAAGTCATTCATGCGAAATCACCCACGCGGAAATTATCCTCTCGAGCAGTTGTTTTTTATGGAGCGATCAATTCATTTTTAGCCAAGAAATTAAACTTTATGCCATCTGTGACTAAAGAGTTGGCTATCATCTCCTGCGAGCATCAATATTATAGTTCCCACAAAGCAACAGAAGAACTTAAAATGCCTCGCACTTCCATTGAAGTGGCAGTAAAAGAATGTTACGATTGGTTTTTAGACAATGGATATTTAAAATAAGACAAGATGAAGGGGAAAGTGATTATTATTACTGGGTCAACGCAAGGAATTGGCCTTAGAACTGCGGAAAAGTTGCTGACTAAAGGAGCGCACGTAGTTATTAATTCAAGAAGTAAACGAAAGGTAGACGCGATTGTGCAGAAACTAGTAAGTGAAGGTCATGAGGCAATAGGTTTGGCTGGCGACGTATCCGATATGAATTTTTGTAGAGAATTATGTGCAGAGGTCATCAACAGATTTGGAAGAATTGATTATTTAATAAATAGTGCCGGTATTTCGGCAAAAGGCACGATACATTCTACCGCTCATGAAGTCTATGAAACAGTATACCGAATAAATGTGTTAGGAAGCATTTATCCAACCATAGCTTGTCTGCCTGAAATTAAAAAATCGAAAGGGGGAGTAGTATTTATTTCTAGTCTTGCAGGAATACTTGGGCTACCAAGCTATGCTGCTTACTCAGGCTCTAAACGTTCAGTGGTTAGTTTAGCCGAGAGTTTTAAAAACGAACTCATTGATGATGATGTTTTTGTGGGGGTTAACTATCCAGGGTTTACCGAAAACGATGAGAATAAAACGACGTTGAATACAGACGGGGAGCCAGTAATTATAAAAAAGCGAACAGACGTAAAAGTAGAATCGTTGGAAACTACGGTGGATAAAATCATTTACCAATTGGAAAAACGTAAGTTTAGGGTTTATTCTTCCTATAAAGGGAGGGCAATACAAGCTATGTATCGCTTCTTTCCTAAGGTTTCACTTTTCGTATTGAAGCGCAATAGAACCAAAATAATCGAAATGGAATAATTATGAGAATAGGAGAAGACTATCCCAAAATTGAATGGGACTTTATGGGATTCCAGTTACTGGAACCAAATGCGTTTATCGGAGACACTGTTATTTCCATTGTGGCAGTTGGTATGTTTTTCAAAGCGCGAAAATTATACATGCATTCGAAAAACAGCTATAACTTTCTGTGGATGTGGTTTTTTATGATTTTTGGAATAGGCTTTTTTGCTGGAGGCATTGGACATTTAGTGTATAATTACGCAGGTATTTATGGTAAGTATGGGGCTTGGTATATCGGTATAGTTTCAACTTTAGTGCTTGAATTAGCTATGGTAAGTCAATTGCGTAAATACAAAACTATAGTGAATAGATTACTACTTTTCAAAGCCTGTTTAGCTGTTGTTTCACTCACGACTTTGGTGGCATTAGTTGATTTAAGCAGTGCGCCGTCAAAAGGGTTAGTTGTCCCAGTAGTGAATTCTTCCATCGGGTTACTTTTTTCGCTCGCTTATTTGGGGTATTGCTACACCAAAACTAAGTCAAAAGGATTCAGCTACCTCTATTGGAGCATACTTGTTTTCCTACCCACTATTTTTTTACAAGCGTTTAAAATTAATATTCACCCTTGGTTTGATCGAAATGATTTGAGTCACGTACTCATCATCCTAACGTTGTTCTTGTATTTCAAGTCTTTGCAAAAGGTTCAAGATGTTATCAGTTAGTGATCGTATGCCATACCGTCTTACCTAATCGAAAACAGTTGGATTCAACGAATTATCAAAAAAACATCCAATTTGGGGAGTTCGCTTGCTCTACCGTTTGGTCTTCAAAAGCTCTCGCTTTTTCCCTGCTCTACCGTTTGGTCTTCAAAAGCTCTCGCTTTTTCCCTGCTCTAACGTTTGGTCTTCAAAAGCTCTCGCTTTTTCCCTGCTCTAACGTTTGGTCTTCAAAAGCTCTCGCTTTTTCTTAATGCGGTATTGCATGGAATCTGCTATTGCACTTTAGGGTCACAAATTATTGGACAAAAAAAGCACAAACATTACTCTTTAATCAATGACAATCAGTTAGTTATGTTTCATTTCCGAAAAAGGTTTTACTAGGCCTAATTAGGCAACATTCGATTCTTTATTAATCAACTCATATTCTTGTAAAAAAGACTCTTGAGGCAATCCAAATTTGGTAGCTATTTTTCGAATTAGTGCTTTGCTAAATCCTCTTTTATAGTTGAGGATATCTGAGATGACTGATTGAGATATTTTAAGCTCTTTGGAAAGCTTGTAACCAGTGTACTCAAATTCATCCATAAGCGCTTTCAAAAGGTCAACTGGTGTTAACTTTTCAAAAGGATTCTTTTGTTTGGAAGTATAATCCTCAATAATTAAATCAAGAACATAGTACTCACTTTTCAAGTCATTATTTCCTTTTCCAGCTCCTAAAATTTTACCAAATTCTAAGTGTTGTTTACAGTATTCATCATACTGCTTTTTGTCTACAATCTCTGAGTATTTCATAACGATATACTTTTTTAAAACTCATTTTACAATCTTTTGACTCCGCTTAACTTAATACATCTGCACTGCACAAACATTCACTTTATCATATTCGGCATGTGTCCCAATGAAGGCTACATATAAGCAACAATTCTGATAAAAATTATAATCACAAATCATTCTATAATTATTCCCTCCAATATCAAACACTAGCCTATTATTCTCACAATCTCCAATAATACTTACGTTTGGGAAATCCGTCTTAATGTCATTTAGGTTATTCCAATCGCAATTTTTAAGCCGTTCTAAAAATATATGGAAGCTCGGCAAGGCTCTGGTATTCTTTTTACAGTATCCCCATATTGATACTTCGGTAATTACCCTAACTTTCATCTATATGCTTCGTAATACATCTACAAATATACGGCATTATTCGCGAAACGCGAAGTATTTGGAATTGTTTAACATTTGAATATTGAATTATGTAGCTTGGTTACTGGTCCTCGTTGCTCTTGGGTATTCAATCTCGCGTATTTATCTATTGAAGAAGGAAACTGGTTGTTGCTACCAATACGTGACGAGCCATAGATATTTCGCTCAGCGAGGGTGCAGTTTACGGCTTGCTGGTCCACCTCATGTTCGTACATGGAGAGTTGATTTCTCTAACATCCAGTTATGATCAAAAACGTGTTTGGCAATGCCGAAGGCAGCAACGAAGTTAATTCTATCCTTCTCTACCTCTGCACTAACGTTTATCGTCGTTCAGTCTTCACGAGCTGCGCTCGCTCTTCCAAACCCATCATCACCTAAAGATACATTTTTTTTCAGAAATCAATGGTATTCTGTTTGTTAACTATGAAAAACGGAAAGGGCGAGGTGAAGGTTTTATTCAACGCTTGTCCGTTAACATGTATCTAATCTGAGAATCCCGAAAAACACCCAAATAGAATGTTTCTTAATTCTTACTATTATAAAATACATTTTTCACACTTTTATTCACCTAAAAATATGCTGCTCAATCCTGTTCATTTCCTAATCTCAACTTTGAGGCTGTTTTGTCGCGGTGTTAAGTGGAATGTGCACATTGAAATTTTATAGCCAAATCTTCTCCTCATTGACCCTTCATTAAAATTGACTATCAGAAATGCCGTTTTATTCAACTTCGTTGTAGCGAAGGGTTCTTTTCGCTTTTGTCTCGGGAGTTGCGTCGCTAAAAAGGGAGCTAATACTTCAAGAGTAATTTTAGACAAGAGTTACTTTTGTTAGAATGAGAAAATAAAGATTCACTAAACACTTTTTTATTTGGCTTCGAATAATAAAGTGTTATGATGGTATCATTCCCATTAGAAGAGACATTTATCTCACCGTCACTTTCATCAGAAGACTTGATAATTTTCTCATAAAGAAAAAACAAAATTACACTCTTTAGTCTATTTTGAATCATATACCCTTCCTTATCTGTAGAGTAACCACTTAATTCAAAACAGTTAGACTCAGGATTAAGAATGTAGGTAACATTCTGACTCATATATTTTTGCTTATCGTAAAACCCTGATTGAATTTCAATTGAATCAATTTTTTTAAAATCTAAATAATACCTTTCAGTGTCCAAAGAATCACCATAAGGTTGGAAAACCCAATAAAAACTAGGTTTTTTATCAACCTTTAAGGAGTCAAATTCAAATAAACAAGTATCCTTAATAAAAGTAGAGTCGTTAAAGGTTTCATTCGTCAGTCCGTACCAGTGTTGACCTAATAAAGTACCGTTAAAAGAAAAAATAAACAAACACCATAAAACTCTGTTAATCATGTATGTAGCCATCTATCTTAGCTTTTATTTCTTGTTCTATTTTTGCTCCACTCTCCTCGTCATATGGTTTTATCATATCCATAATCGTGCCCCAATCTTCTTCACTAAAAGTTGTAGCCTCTCGTACTTTATTCTCTCCTAACCCTTCTCCTAATTCCTTCCCAATCTGCTTATTTAAATCAACAAATGCAGAGTTAACTGCCTGCGTTGCTACTTCCTTGGCAAATTTTATGTCATCCTTGGTGGGCTCTGGTAAACCACCAATTGCAGCTTCATAAATACGTCCATAAACTTCCGTCAAAATCTCCTCTGTAGTTCCTTTAAACTCTGAATCGTTACCATCACTTAAAAAATAAGCAAAATATGAGAACTCTGTTCTATCAGTGTCCATAGTATATTCTCTACTTTGATTATGAGCATCAGTCCATAACTCAACATGTGTTTCCTCATGTGTTTCCACCCTTTCTTCAAACACTTTAAAGGCATTCTTTTTAAATAATCCCCGTCTACCATTTTTCCTTAATTCATTAAAACTAGGATGACTAGAGTTAAATTGATAACTCATGTATATATCAGCCGTTGCACTAACTATAACTTCGCCCTGGTGTGATTAATAACAGGCTTAGCACTTATCTCGGTTAACCCATAAATGATTTGGTTTCCTGCACCATATATCCAAACTAAACTAGTCTCTTTCCCTTTGGTATCACCTATAAATTTGATTTTAGGGTCTACATCGTTTCCATTTAAATCACCATAAATCAAAGGTGAATTAAGCACGTAAGCGTATGGAGACGAATGAACATATTTATTCTCATATCTATCTCTCTACTCAACCACCTACCAATTCTCGCATCATAAATTCTAGCACCAAAATCATAGCTCGTTCCTTCACTGTTATGAATCTCGTCATCTTTTTCCATACCATTGAAGCCATAACGATAACCAGCACCCTCAAAAGTCCTCCCATCCAATTGCACTCCAAACGGCGAGTAATCACTCACAGAAACCAACGCCACCTCAAAGTAATCAACCGTAGTTCCTGAAGAG
>Ga0136559_1000795_pt1 | contig 10687 bp, 12 predicted proteins | sample AntRauMeHopE1496_FD_104633 | JGI IMG/M metagenome (GOLD analysis project Ga0136559, IMG submission 104633) | Saline lake microbial communities from Rauer Islands, Antarctica - Metagenome Hop E1 #496 | ecosystem: Environmental > Aquatic > Non-marine Saline and Alkaline > Saline | place... | reverse complement strand
CATATCCATGGTGAGGCGGGGCTCCTGAAAATCTGCTTTTTTGGCTTTGACACCATAAAATTACAGCTTTTCAGAACGTTACGCCACCCTCACCAACACCTCATGCATAATTCGGGTTAGGAAGTCGTCCAAGTTTGCCGGACTCCTTCAGTGATCAGGTGACCGCCGGCGGCAGTGGTGCGGGCGTGCAGGGCGATCTCGGTGGCGTAGGCGGTTTCGAATTTCTCCTGGGTTGCTGCGGTGAGGCGGGTCGGCGCGGGGGGTGAGACGTTTTGCGGCTTGAAGATGATCTCGGACTGCATGCGGTGCTCCAGCCATGTGCGCAGGACCGGCTGGGATTCGTAGCTGAACAGATGGGTGATGCCGAGTGTTCGATCGGGGCCTGTGAGGAATTTGAGCTGGCTGCCGATGCGGGCCCAATCGGGCGGAGCGGGCGAGACGACGGCCTGAACGAAGCCGTCGAAATCAACCTCAAGTGTGCTGGCGCGGTAGCGATACCAGCTGCGCACATGCTCGAGGGGGGCACGAATCACGGCCATGGTGTCGGGGATCAGGTCGTAGGCCTCATGCAGGAAGGGCGCGATCTTGCGCTGGTAGCGGCCGACAGGCGTGTGTTTACGGTGCTTGTAAAAGGCGATGTCGGCCCATGGTTTCAGGGCCGCTTCCATCGCGGTCGAGCCGGTTTTAGGCACCGAAAACAGCACAAGGTTCTGCTCGGAAAAGATGAGCATCAATCTTGCCAGTTGCCCTCGAAATCCTTCGGGATCAACAAGTTGTGGCGCCCCAGATTGTTGATGTCCCGTTCTCCGCACAGGGCCATGGTGGTGTCGAGTTCCTTGTGAATCACTTCAAGTGCGCGGGTGACGCCCGCCTGACCCATGGCACCAAGACCATAGACGAAGGCGCGACCGATGTAGGTGCCTTTTGCGCCCATAGCGACCGCTTTCAGCACGTCCTGACCGGACCGGATGCCGCTGTCCATATGCACTTCGATGTCGCTGCCCACCGCGTCGAGGATCGAGGGAAGCACGCGGATGGAGCTGAGCGCGCCGTCGAGTTGCCGCCCGCCATGGTTGCTGACGATAATGGCGTCGGCACCGACTTTCAGCGCCATTTTGGCGTCTTCCGCATCGAGGATGCCTTTGAGGATGACCTTGCCGCCCCATTGCTCCTTGATCTTTGCGATCTTGGTCCAGTCGAGCGAGGTATCGAACTGCTCGGCAGTCCATGCGCCCAGATTGGCGGTGTCGGAGACATTGTCCACATGGCCCACGATATTGCCGAACGTCCGGTTTTTGGTCTGCAGCATCTGGATGCCCCAGCGCCACTTGGTCATCAGGTTGGCGATGGTGGCAGGGGTCAGCTTTGGCGGTGCAGAGAGTCCATTTTTGAGGTCTTTGTGACGCTGGCCAAGGATCTGCAGATCCAAAGTAATCACCAACGCCGAGCATTTGGCAGCGCGCGCGCGCTCGATCAGGCGGGAAACATAGTCGGTATCGCGCATGGTGTAGAGCTGGAACCAAAAGGGCTTTTGCGTGGCACCGGCCACATCCTCGATGGAGTTGATGGACATGGTAGAAAGGGTGAAGGGCACACCAAAGGCCTCCGCCGCACGCGCCGCTTTGATCTCGCCATCGGCGTGTTGCATGCCGGTCAGACCCACGGGGGCGAGGGCCACGGGCATGGCGACATCTTCGCCGATCATCTTGGCCTTGGTGCTGCGTCCCGACATATCCACTGCCACGCGCTGGCGCAGGCGGATCTGGTCAAAGTCGGAGCTGTTCTCGCGGAAGGTCTGCTCTGTCCAACTGCCACTTTCAGCGTAATCATAAAACATCTTCGGCACGCGGCGGCGGTGGATACGCTTGAGATCGTCGATGTTGGTGATGACGGGCATTGCTGGGCTCCGGTGTGATTGGTTAGATTTAAGTACCAATTTGATGCGTGGCGATCAACGCTGCATTTGGAGGTAGCGTTCCGAGGGCTGGTGTACTTTCATCGGCAGTGCCGGTGTAGAGCGCGCTGGCCATCCATTGCCCGACAGGCGCATCCAAAGGGTGCTGCCGGAAGGGGAGGCATGTGCTGGAAATGGGGTTTCGCAACTTCAACAACGAACCACAGGCGGCAGCGGTGGTTGCGGAAATTCGGACCCGCTGCTGAAGTGGGTAGCATGATGAAAGAGACGGTCTGAAATGAAAGAACCATTCGCCGGAGTTCAAGGCGAGGCTAGCGCTTGAAGTGATTTTATCCGAGATGAGATGACGCTGGCGGAGTTGCCCAGGAAATATGGCGTGCATCTGCTACCGTCAGTTCAGTCGCAAAGAGAATGCCGCGAGAGGCGACCCTGATCGGCCCATGGGAACGGGCAGCGATAGGGAACAAGGCGAAAGCGGTCGCCACCAAGGGGTGCCGCCCGAACATGTAAGTGCCGCTGACGTTGACCAGCTGCTGGCCAAGATCGGCCAGCTTATTGTGGAGCGGGATTTTTTGCCCCCTTTCGTGCATGCCAGCATGCACTGCCGGTCACTAGATGCCCTGCGGAAGTTGCTCGGGATGCCTCTCGTGATATTAGCTATGCCCATGCACTGACGGCAATAGACGGCAAACTGGCGTGAAATGTGGTCGACAAGGATTTAGGCTGTCCTGCGCATTACGAAAAACAACCCTGAAGTCGGCAGCGCATCGTCACAACCGACGCAACAAACCGACAGCTTATCGTCTCTGACGCGCTTCAGACGGCACAAGCCGGGCCGCCGTCGCGAAAACAGTCAAAAATCGAGGTGCCCTAAAAATAACTGCGCACAAGACTGCCAGCGATGAGCGCCCAGCCGTCTGCAACAACGAAAAAGGCCAGCTTGAACGGCAAGGAGACAACAGCCGGAGGCACCATCATCATCCCCATAGACATAAGTATCGCAGCAACAACCAAATCAATAATGAGGAATGGCAGATAGATCAGAAACCCAATCTGAAAAGCGCGAGAAATCTCGGAGAGCATAAAGCTCGGCACCAGAATAGAAAGTGGGGCGTCAGGGGTTGGTTGCGCTGTGACGGTATCCGGGCGCAGTTCAGCCATGGCAAAGAAAGTGTCGGGATCCAGACGGGCAGCCATGAAGCCGCGAAAAGGCTCCATAGTCAGTGTAAATGCCTGCTCTACTCCGATCTCATCACGGCTGAGTGGACCGAGGCCGTTTATCCATGCGGCATTGAAAACAGGCTCCATGATAAAATATGTCAAGAATAACGCTAGGCTGACAATCAGCATATTCGGGGGCGACTGCTGCAATCCAATCGCTTGCCGCAAGATTGAAAATACAGTTACTAAAAAAGGGAAGCATGTGACCATGATCGCCAGCCCCGGTGCGAGACTGAGTACAGTGATCAGTGCGAAAAGCTGAATTGTGCGTGCGGAAATTGACCCGTCATCTCCCATCGAAAACGAAATATCCTGTGCCGATGCCAATTCTGGCCACAACAAGGCCCCGAAACAGCAGGCCGTGACCAGAATACGCCGCTGCATCACAGACCCTGCTGCATATCAACGACTTCGATCAATCGCACCAGCAGCTGACCAGTCGCATCTCCTTCGGCTTCTTCCAGGATGCCGCGGGCAATCAGTTTTTCCCCAACATAAAGTTCAACGGGATCGTCAACCCGCCGATCCAGTGTCAGGACAGCATTCTCGCCCAGCATCACAAGATCACGAACCAAGGGGCGGGCTTTCCCAACACAAACGGTCACTTCGATGGGGACCGAGGTGAAAGGATTAGAGGTATCTGTTGCAAGCGAGGTTGGATCAGGCATCGTTGCCCTCCGGTTTACTGTGAAAATTAAAGGCGTTCATGGCCGTTGAAATCTCCTGACACACAGCGTCAAGGTTGATTTCTCGCTCCACCGTATCAAGGGCGACAAAGAGTTGGTTCATGGTCAGGCTTGGATCAGCGCTGAGCGAAATCGGAAGTTGCAGGACCACCCCTTCCAGCAAGCTTTCGAACATCGAGATGTTTGCCTCGGAAACGCGCAATGTGATCTGCGCTTCGGTCTGGGTTGCAGCAAGTTGCATCAGCTGCTCGATCACATGGGCACGCAAAGCAGCGTCTGCCGTTTGCGGCAAAAGCTTGCTCATCATCTGCGCAAACATCGGTTGCAATCCGCGATTAAGACGGCCGAGCGCATCGTGATAGGTAAAAGAAAGATCGCGCAATGCGTGTAGAATATCGTTTGTAATGTTTTTTTGCTCAGCGGTGTAATTTGTTTCCGCATCCGTCCATCCAGCCTGGTAGCCCTCTTCAAACGACTGAAGCTTCTGATCCTCGACCCGTTCAAGCGGTACAGGGTCTACTATTTTCCCATCTGGGGCAAAAGAGCTGAAATCGGTGTAGCGGTGCGCAATAGAAGTCATACTTTTTCCTCCTTTTCTTCCAGCCATCCACGCAAAATTTCTACAGTCTCATCTTGGCGCTCTCCGATCATAGCGCGAAGGCGCTCGACTGGATCTTGCGGCGTGAGCCCGTCTGGACTGGTGTTGTTCGCAAATCCAACAGGCTTGGGCCCCCCAAAAGATTGCTGATCGCCCATATCCTCTGCCTCGAAGACATTTGGAAGATAGGTGCTGCCTGCTACGCCCCCACCCGTACCGGGCCCTCCTCCGTCTCCCGGAGGGGTTACAAGAGCAGGGAGTTCAGCAGGCTGACGCGTTAAAACAGGGCGGATCACGAACAGGCCAAGGATCAGCGTGACAACAGCAAGAACAAGCATTTGGATAGCCGACAGCAAATCAAGGTCGAACTGGTCCATCAAAGAAACGCTTGCTGCGGTGCCTGATGGCGCCAACGTCTGCAAGACCATAGATTTGAGGGTAATTATATCTCCGCGGTCGGCGTCAAACCCCACGGCAGAGGAAACCAACTCACGCAGCGCTTCCATTTCAGCAGGATCCCGGGGTGCTGACACCGGCTCACCCACATCATTCAGGGTTGTTGCTTCGTTTACCAACACCGCAACAGAGAGACGTTTGATTGCACCTGGGGCGCGGATTATCTCCCGCTCCGTTTCAGACACTTCGTAGTTGATACGCTCGCGTGTTTCGCTGTTCTGAGAAGATGACCGGTCACTCCCGCCAGCATCGTTCTGGTCGGGAAGATTGCTGGCGACCGTCACGTCACCGCCGCCTGTGCCTTCTGCAGTATTGGTGCGCTCCTCGGTGTCGCTACTTATCGCCACCCGCCCCTCAGGATCAAAACTGCGCTCTCGAATCGCCTCGCTCTCGGTAACAGTATCGACACTTACTTCAACGATGGCGTTGCCAAAGCCCACACGCGCTTCAAGTAACCGCTGCACGCGGTCACGCAAAACCTGTGCTCTGTCTTCGCCACCAGTATTGGGCGCGGTTTCTTCCGCAGCGCCGATCAACGCACCGTTCGCATCAATGACCGCGACGTCTTCTGGCAGCAAACCCGCGACCGCAGAAGACACCAGAAACCGAACCGCTTTTGCCTGTGCAGCGGAGATCGTGCCCCCGTTCGGTGTCAAAGACACAGAGGCTTTTGGCGTCACCCCACGCTGAAACGGATTCGAGCCGGTACTGGCAATATGAACCCGAGCCATGGTTATCGCAGGATTCGCGACAATCGTACGCGCAAGCTCCCCTTCCTTGGCACGCCAATATGCAGCGTCGAACATCTGACTGGTGGTGCCAAAGCCCGTCAACTGGTCCAACAGCTCATAGCCGCGATTCCCGTTTGCCGGCAGCCCTTCGCTCGCCAAGGTCAGGCGCAACTCGTCACGGTGCTTGCTGTCCACAAAGATGGATCCACCGCGAACCTCAAAGACGATGCCACGCTGCTCCAGCGAGCGGACGACATCACCCGCGGCACTACTCTCAAGGCCCGCGTACAGTAGTGTCATACTTGGTGCCGTGGTCATGCGTGCCATTGCAAGAATCGCGAAGAACATCGCGCCAGTTGCTGCGATTACAATGAGTTGCCGCTTGAGCCCAAGCTTCATCCAGACATTCAGGTATTGCTGCACAATCGCCTCCGTCGCGCCAAACGTTCTGCTCGGCTTCGACACCACAAATGACCGATCCAGCTTAACAACCCGTTAGTGCAATCAGGTGTATGTCGAATTGAACAAAACAGGATGGAGACACAATGGCCGAAGAAATTTCAGCCCCTGAAAGCCTGCCAAAGACGTCAAAGTTGCCTTTGGTTATTGGGCTTGTTCTCGCTCTTGCTGGTGGCGTTGGCGGGTTTTATGCGACCTGGTCTGGGGTGATTCTTGGCAGTCCGGAGGGCGTCACGCAGGAGAAGTCTGCTCAAAATGAGATTCCAAACCCTTTCGCGAACATCGCATACGTCGAGATTGAGCCCATGATAATTTCGGTCTCAGCTCTGCCAGAACGAAAGCTGCTAAGATTCAGGGCACAGCTGGAAGTACCGGAGGACTACAGAGCAGATGTGACAAAGGTGCTGCCCCGTGTGGTGGACGTACTCAACAGTTATCTCAGCGCTCTCGAAGTCGCAGATCTGGAGAACCAAGCCGCCCTGACCAGGCTGCGGGCGCAGATGTTGCGCCGTGTGCAGGTCGTAACCGGGCAAGGCCGCGTGAACGACTTGCTTATTATGGAATTTATCCTGACGTAGAGGAGCGTGAGATGGAAATTATTGCAGACATTCTGCTGGCAGCAGGTGCGATTGGAGCGGGGGTTTACTGCTTCGTTCTTGGTCGCAGGCTCAACCGATTCAATGATCTTGAAAAAGGTGTGGGGGGGGCTGTTGCGCTGCTGTCAGTTCAGGTTGACGACCTGAACCGCGCTTTGGCAGCTGCACGGCAAACCGCATCAGGATCTGCTGCGACACTGACACACCTGACAGAAAGAGCAGAAGATATGTCGCGCAGACTCGAGCTTCAGATGGCGTCACTACATGATATTCCAGCAGCGCCCGCTCCACAAGAAACTGCACCGCGCGCACCGATACAAGAAGCACCACCGCCGGCACCGACCCCTGCAAAATCCGCAACACCTATGTTTGCGCGCCGCGTCAACACTGTGACATCGGGAGACGTCGCATGATCCTATCAGGCACCAGAAGAGTTGTCGGCCGCGCAGGCCGCAGCTCCGTTCTGGTAATCGCGATTCTATTACTCAGTTCCGCGACTATACGGCTTGTCGTAAGCGCAGGGTCCGCGATAGCACAAGACAGCCAACATCCCAACAGTCTGCCGACAGAGGAAGCCCAGAAAAGAACAGCTGCTGCTTCTGTCACCCCACAAGAAAGCCAAATTTCAGCAACGACAGATCGCACTGGACTCTCCGCTTTGATTTCAGCGCTCAAAGAGCGTGAAACTCTGGTTGTAGAACGTGAGAAGCAGCTCGAACTGCGCTTGCGAGCGCTATCTGTTGCCGAAGCGGAAATTGAAAAACGACTTTTTACTCTTACAGAAACGGAAGAGTCACTGCGAGCAACATTATCGCTGGCGGATGAAGCCTCCGAGAAGGACATCCTTCGCCTCACTTCTGTTTATGAAACTATGAAACCGAAAGACGCAGCTGCACTATTCGAACAAATGGAGCCTAACTTTGCAGCTGGCTTTCTGGGAAGAATGAGGCCTGATACGGCAGCTGCTATTTTTGCAGGATTGTCTCCGGAAGTTGCCTACTCAATCAGTGTTATTCTTGCAGGTCGAAATGCAAATGCTCCAAAAACCTGAGACTGCACAGGGGTTTTTTAACTACCATCTGCGACACTGCCTTAAACTGGCTATTGGGGACTGACATGATCGGCATTATCGGCATCATCACTATCTTCGTCATGGTTTTCGGCGGCTACCTATTGGCAGGTGGAAAATTCGGTATCATCCTCAAGGCCCTTCCCTTTGAAACTATGATGATCTGCGGTGCTGCAGCCGGTGCGTTCTTTATCAGTAATGACGGCCCAGCGATCAAGCATACGCTCAAGGACATGGCGAAGGTTTTTAAAGGCCCTAAATGGAAACACCAAGATTATCAGGATCTACTTTGCCTTCTGTTCGAATTGATTCGCTTGGCAAGGCAGAATCCGGTCGCCATCGAACAACATATTGAAGGCCCTGAAGAGTCATCTATTTTCACCAGATATCCACGCATTCTCAAGGACAAGGAGGCCGTAGCGCTGATCTGTGACACAATGCGATCCGCTTCAATGAACTATGATGATCCCCACCAAGTTGAGGAAGTGCTCGACAAGCGGATGGACGCCAATCGAGAGCACGCCATGCATTCCAGCCATGCCCTTCAGGTTATCGCCGACGGATTGCCAGCACTTGGAATTGTTGCTGCTGTTCTTGGGGTTATCAAAACTATGGCATCTATTGATCAGCCTCCCGAAGTCCTGGGAAAGCTTATCGGTGGCGCACTCGTCGGCACATTCCTAGGTGTATTTCTTGCCTATGGCTTTGTGGGTCCATTTGCTGCGAAGGTTGGAAACGTCACGAAGGATGAATCACATTTTTACCAATTGATCCGTGAAGTGCTGGTTGCCAACCTTCACAACCATGCCACAAATATATGTATCGAAGTAGGGCGTCAGAACACTCCCTCCCATTGCCGTCCTACTTATGGGGAACTTGAAGAAGCGCTTAAGGCACTTAAGCAGAATGCCGCATGATGCGTTTGAGTCTAGCCTCCCTGTTTGTAATAGCTTCTTTCGGCATCGGACAAGCCGAACAACTCGCTGTGCGCTCGGGAGATCACCCCACTTTCAGTCGGCTTACCGTTGCGGTTCCGCAGACGCAAGCATGGCAGGCCCGTCAGGCAGCGCAAAGTGTGGAGCTAATGTTGCCCGACTTTAACGACGGCTTTGATATCACGGATGTCTTCTCCCGCATGCAACGGGAGCGCATCAGTACGCTTGAGGCCTCTAACGGAAGCCTCGTACTTGGGCTAAACTGCGATTGCATTGCGACTGCCTTTCGCAGCGGAGAGCTTCTCGTGATAGATGTCGCAGATAAAGGCACTGTTCTTGCCGGTCCACCAATAGAAAGATTTGCAGAAACTGCGATCAAAGACGGAAGTCTGGCAGCAAAGAAGCGAGCACTGCCGTGGATTGGTACAGCGTCACCTTTCCAAGAGCGAGGCCTGAATGGTTCTATTCCTGAGGCGAGGGCTCTTCCATCCGCCGAAGAGAGTCAAATTGTTGACCGGGCTTTTCTGTTGGATCAAGTCCAAAACCGCCTATCGAAAGAAGTCGCCAACGCTGCAAGCAGTGGGATTCTGGAAAACAGCCTTATTGAGCGACAAGTATTTGAGGCCCAAGATAACCTCAATGAGATTAAAATTATGCCTGCAAACAATAATCTCCCAGAGCCGGTACAAGCATCATCATTCAATTTGCGAATTAGCAATAGTATGGAAATAACAAAAGATGCAGACCACGGCGCTCTGCATGCAACTCCATCAGGTCTTCTCTGTCCAGCAGAGGACTTTCTTACGCTCGAAGCTTGGGGCGATAGTCGCAGCTTCTCGGCACAGATTGGGCCTGCCAGAGACAGCTTGATGAACGCACGCGATCAGCTGGATAAAGACGCTGCCAGAAACTTGGCAAAGCTATACATTCACTTTGGTTTTGGCGCAGAAGCTTTGCAAGCACTTGATCTTGATTCACTTTTACGGATTGAGAATCCTGAACTCGTATCTGTCGCTGAGATTTTGGAGTACGGGTCAGCAGATTACCCCAGCACTCTGAGCGTATTTACGCAGTGCCCTTCAAATGTGGCGCTCTGGGCAAGCCTGAGCTTTCATACTATACCAGCCGATATTGAGATCGACACCAACGCTGTTTTACGGGCGGTAAATGAATTACCACCGCATCTGCGCCAGATTGTAGCTCCCGCCATCAGTGATCGGCTGCTCCGCTATGGTGATCCAGATTCTGCTGCCGCCGCACTGCGCAGTATCGAACGCCTTTTAGAACCACTCAATCCACAGGCTGTTTTTGCCCAGGCAGCTCTCATGTTGGATGGTGGCAATTCTGCAGAAGATCTTCTTAAGCAAGTAATTGATACAAATTCGGCGCGATCCGCTGAAGCCTTGGCGAAACTAGTAGAGTCAAAACTGACCCAAGATAATGGCATCTCCGATGATGAGGTGGCTTTGATGCAGGCATACTCGCAAGAGTTGAGGGGCACAGAAATTGGGAATAAGTTAGATCGTATCCAAGTAGTTGCAATGAGCCAATTGCTCCGCTTCGATGAAGCTTTTGATGCACTCGCAGTGATTGGTCCCACCGTCTCATCACAGATCGGCTCAGACATGCGTAATGCTATTATCGTTAACCTGAGTAATAAAGCAGATGATATCACCTTTCTTGAGCATGCGCTGGAGCAGAAGGAATCTGATCTGAAACCTTTGCCAATAGATACCAAACTGCTCTTGGCAACGCGGTTAATGGATCTGGGTTTCAGTGTGCAGGTTCAACAGATCCTAGAGTTTGTGCCTTACATACCACAATCTACATCAAGACAGATACTGGCCGCTCGCGCGGCGATTCAAATGCGCCAACCATTTCAGGCTCAAGCAGCTCTCTTAGCCGCAATTATTCATGAAGCCCCTGTTTTGGCGCGTGGGGCGATGTTTGAAGGCCCTTTGCTTTTGGATGCCCATAGGTGATCGGCGCCCGAATTGCGCATCGGGCGTTTTCAACGATCT
>Ga0136559_1000793_pt1 | contig 10704 bp, 9 predicted proteins | sample AntRauMeHopE1496_FD_104633 | JGI IMG/M metagenome (GOLD analysis project Ga0136559, IMG submission 104633) | Saline lake microbial communities from Rauer Islands, Antarctica - Metagenome Hop E1 #496 | ecosystem: Environmental > Aquatic > Non-marine Saline and Alkaline > Saline | place... | reverse complement strand
TGCAGATATGTAGGGCTCTTTTGCGGATATATAGGGCTCTTTTGCAGATATATAGGGCTCTTTTGCGGATATGTAGGGCTCGATTGTGGATATATCGGGATCTTTTGCGGATATATAGGGCTCTTCTGCAGATATATAGGGCTCTTTTGCGCACATAACATCTGCGCAACAGTTTCGGGGGAAAACACCATGTGTTACGTTGAAGGGCTCTGTTGCGGATACGTAGTGCTCTGTTGCGGATATATAGGGCTCTTTTGCGCACATGACTGACATCTGCGCAACAGATTCGGGAGAAAAGAGCATGTGTTATGTTGAACGTAAAAGAGCCCTATATATCCGCAAAAGAGCACTACGTATCCGCAAAAGAGCCCTTCAACGTTTTCACCATGAGTAAATCCTATGTGTTATGTTGAACGTATGAGTGCATCGAAACGAATTCTGTCGTGCGTGTTCATATGGGTGCACAGAATCCACTGTACATACATTCACGACAAGTTTTGCGCATGGTGACAACTCTGTGAGTAATGTTGTACTGATGAGTAGCCAGAATTCACTTTACAGAATTCACTTTACAGAATTCACTTTACAGAATTCACTTTACGGAATTCGCTCTGCAGAATTAACTTTGCAGAATTCACTTTACAGATTTCACCTTACAGAGTTCACTTTCCAGAATCCACTTTACAGAAGTCGCTTTGCAGAATTCACTTTGCAGAATTCACTTTACGGATTTCACTTTACGTACATCCACGACAGGATTTACTTATGGCGAAAATAACATGGGTGATGTTGTACAAATGATTACTCAGAATTCACTTTACACGCATGATAAGGAGTCCGAATTGACATTAATGTATGTATAGTGAATTCTGTAAAGTCCAGAACTCACTTGGCTTGCAGTCAGAATTCACTTTATACGCATGATAAGCAGTCCGAAGTTCTGTCAGTTCTGTAAAGTCACTTTACACTCATGATAAGTAGTCAGAATTCACTTTACAGAAATTCACTTTATACGCATGATGAGCAGTCCGAAATCACTTTACAGAATTCACTATACATATTCACTTTACAGAACTCACTTGGCTTACATTCATGACAGGATTCTCCTGTCATGAATGTATGTATAGTGAATTCTGTAAAGTGAATTCTGACTACTTATCATGAGTGTAAAGTGAATTTCTGTAAAGTGAATTCTGACTACTTATCAGGAGTGTAAAGTGACTTTACAGAATTCACTATTCATACATTCATGATAGGATTTACTCATGGTGAAAACACCATGAGTGATGTTGTACTGATGAGTAAGGTGAATTCTGACGTGCATATTAAGACGCACACCATATGAATACTCCCAATATGAATACACACACACCATATGAATACACACTCATGGTGCAAACGCCATGAGTGATGTTGTACAGATGAGTAAAGTGAATTCTAACGTGCAGGTCAAGACGCACACCATATGAATGCTCGCAGTATGAATACACACATACACCATATGAGTACACACTCATGGTGCAAACACCATTAGTGATGTTGTACTGATGAGTCACTGGTGAGTCAGGTGAATTCTGACGTGTCAACACACACACCTGTGTGTGTGTGTGTGTGTTGACGTGTATATTAACACACACACCATATGAATACACACACACCATATGAGTACACACTCGTACCCACTCTCCGCATCCGTATGAACACGCACACACAGATGAGTAATCTGAATTCTGACGTGTATACCAACACGCACACCCACTCAATATCAATTCTCACACACAGTCATTGCACGCGTGTGAATGAGTCATGTCACGAACACATAATCATCTCTCTCACACACACCATCATCTCTCTCACACTCGTCATCATTTCTCTCTTCAGCTCTCTTTCGGACATAATCATCTCTCTCTCTCGTCATCATCATTTCTCTCACACACATACTCATCTCTCTCTCTCTCGCCATTTCTCTCACCCACACCATCATCTCTCTCTCACACATCATCATCTATCTCTCTAGCTCTCTCTCTGACATAATCATCTCTCTCTCTCTCATCATCATCTTTCTCACACACATAATCATCTCTCTCTCTCTCACCATCATCTCTCTCACACACATCATCATTTCTCTCTCTAGCTCTCTCTCTGACATAAGTCTCGCTCTCTCCCATCATCATCTCTCTCACACACATTATCCTCTCTCTCTCTCCCGTCATCATCTCTCTCACGCACACCATCATCTCTCTCACGCACATCATCCTCTGTCTCTCTAGCTCTCTCTTTGACATAAGTCTCGCTCTCTCCCATCATCATCTCTCTCACACACACCATCATCTCTCTCACACACATCATCATCTCTCTCTCTAGCTCTCTCTCTGACATAAGTCTCTCTCTCTCTCTCTCATCATCATCTCTCTCACACACATAATCATCTCTCTCTCTCCCATCATCATCTCTTGCACACACATAATTATGTCTCTCTCTCTCATCATCATCTCTCTCACACACACAGTCATCTCTCTTTCTCGCATTATCACCTCTCACACACACATCATCACCACTCTCTTACCCATATGAGCTAATGCCCTGATGTTTTGTGCGCAAAAGAGACCTATACATCCGCAACAGAGCACTATATATCCGCAAAAGAGTCCTTTGTATCCGCAAAAGAGCCCTATTGATCTACAAAAGAGCCCTGCATATCCACAGAAGTGTCCTATTCATCCACAAAGGAGCCCTATATATCCGCAAAAGAGCCCTGTACATCCGCAAAAGAGCGAGCTAATGCACATGGTGTGTAGCTGCACCTTTACGCCGGACTCGCAAAAAAGACCCATGACTCATCAGACTCACGATTCATGAGTCATGACTCATGAACCATGACTCATGACTCGTGACTCATGCGCTGATGTGCAGATGCATGTTTACGCTGGACTCACAGAAATGACCCAGTCTCATCAGCTCACGATTCACGATCCATGATTGATTGATGTTGCTTGTATTGCTTCATAAGAAAGAGTCTAGTAGCTTTGCGGGAAGCTCTATTTGCTCAAGTCTTTAATGACTTATCAGACTCAGAATCCATGATCCATGATTGATTGATGTTGCTTTTATTACTGCGTGACTCCATAAGAAATGGTACAGTAGCTTTGCTGGAAGCTCTATTCGCTCAAATCTTTGATGACTGATCAGACTTTTTTTTGCATGTATATGTAGGTATGTGTATGTACATAACGAATTATGATCCATGATCCATCACTCATGACTCATCACAAATGACTCATGCGCTCATGTGCAGGTGCACATTTACGCCAGACTCGGAAGAAGACTCATTCAACGTCGACGGGGAAATCGGAAAAGCTGCGCAAACTCATATTACCGTGCTGCCTTCGGCGGTTTCGGTTTTTTTCGCGCTTCCCTGAATAAAAGACTCAAGACGCATGATTCGTGACTCATGATTCTGTCACTCGTGACGTGTATTAGCGTGCTGAACACACATGAATCGTATCACCATGTGAATGAAATAACCCATGACTCATGACTCGTCCTGTCTCCGTTTGTCCAGCTCTTGCTTGACGCATCTAAATGAAAGAATCATGCCCGATGAGTCATGCATGTGTACATATTTACATATTCATTTCGACATGCGTACGTCCTGTGTTGCAGCGTGCGTCCTGTGTTGCAGTGTGTCGGTGGTGTAGTGTGATGCAGTGTAATGTAGTGTGTTGCATTTGCAGTGTATATTAGACATACCTATATCAAGACGACATGTATATATTTACGTATTTATTTCGAAATGCGTATGTCACGGTTCTCGGCGCATTAAAATGATGCCAAAGGCCTTGTGACTGCTTCCCACTCCAGGGGGTGTCTCCTAAGGTGCGCAATCCTACATCATAAGTCTGTACGAGTATGTAATAAAAACATGTTTCTCTGCGGATGTCGTGTTGCGTGTGCTTGTTTAAGTGTGGCATGCATGTGCGTGGCATTGCTCATAATGTGTGTTCTGTGACGCATTCTGATGATCATAGTACTGTTTTGATTCAGCCCGTTCCCGGAAAAATGAGACCCAAAATCGTGTTGCTTTGTTTTATTGACCCGAGGGTGAGAAAATTTGAAAACGAGGCCTCCAGTTGTCCTGGGATCTTTGTCAGTACTCTTCGGTCATTGGAATTCAAAACGGAATCATAAAAGTTTTGAATCGATGCCGGTGGAGCACCTTACAATTCGGGTTTATCTCCTCTTCTTCTATAAGGGTCTGATTACGCTACTCCTTTTCCTCTCTAAGGACCTGGTCACGCTATTGATTAGCTAGAATATAGATGAAGTTGACTTTATACTTTGTCAAATCTGAGAATCACCATGTATACATTTCTAAACGCACAATCCTATCGATTTACACCAACCATATTTCGGCAAGTCGTTGCTTTTTTAGCGGGCTGCGCGATGCAGCGCGGTGAAGTCGTTTCCTGCCGTCCGCCCTCCCATCGCCTGCTTTTTAAAGATCAAAAATTGTCGTGGAAATGGAGTTGTGGTGATGATTATTGTGATTTTGCCCCCCGCATTCTTTTCATACTACATTATTTTGTGTCTGTGTAGTGTCCAGGATGTACACACGTGATTTTTTTAAGGAATGAGTGCAAAGAACCTCCAAGATGGAGTCTGCTTTTGGGTCAGTGGGCCTGGGCCAGATTGTCCCTTCCAAGGGAGATCTAACACAGGAATCTACGTTAAGAGTCAGGGATATATCTATATATAGAGAGAGAACACATATATATGAGAGGATAGACAGATATATAGACAGAGTCAATCTTCTTTCATCGTACTTCAATAATGTCTTGATTGCTTGCCTCCCTTTTTGTGAGACACATATATATATATACAGAAAGGGCACATATGTATAGAGCAAGGACACATCTACGGAGGGAGTCACGCTGCCTCTACATTAAAAACATATATACATAGAGCACAGACAGATGAATACAGAGAGAGCCGTGACCTCCCTTGTCCCTCGCTGCTACTGCCTTGCTTGTATCCCTACATATACACCACATATCTTAGGGCGAGGACACATAAAAGAATAAAATCATCTCTCGTCATGAAACCCTTGCACCTTCATGATTCCTCAATATCGGTTTAATAAAACAAAGCAACACACACATTCCTCTCCAAGTTTATATCCGAGTCCATGCATGATGGGTTTTAAGAAATGGTATGTCTCGTCTCGCAATTCCATATTTACACAACCATAAGCAAAAATACCTTCTGAGTTTTCTCCCACTTGGTCGGTGAAAACAGGTGGGTGAAAATCAGTAGGTGAAAACAAGTGGGTGAAAATTAGTGGGTTGAATCAGGTAGGTGAAAATTGGTGGGTGAAAACAGGTGGGTGAAAATAGGTGGGTGAAAACAGGCAGGTGAAAATTGTTGGTTGAAAACTGATGAGTCCAAACGATCGGGTGAATTTAGTGGGTGATTTGCTTCGCTTTTTTCCTTGGCTAACCAGGCGTTATCATCTTCGGTGTAATTATCGAGGGTAAACACTCAATTTCGAAACGTTCTCTTGCAGTTCTCTGCCTTGGACATTCTGTTTTAAATATCTCGGAAGTGGTGGGAATAATACTCCATATACCTATATGTGTTTTCACACGTGAATTTTATTTCGCATCTCATTCGCCGCCATTGTGTGGGTGGAAAAAGTTGAGTGGAAAAAGGTGAGTGAAAATTGGTGGGTGCAAACAGGTAGGTGCAAACAGGTGGGTGAAATCAAACAGATGAATTTGAGTGGTTGCTTTAGCGTGTATGGGAACGAATGTCGGTAAAAGTGGTGGGTGAAAAGTGGTGGGTGAAAATTGATTTAGATGTCTCTGCTTTTTTTATCTTTACATGTCTCTGATTTTTGTTTTCCCCCTTCTTAGGATGAAGACCCACCAGTCTAGCCAATTTCCTAAAATTGTCTTCCATTGAGGAGTCGCTTGGTGAAAATTGGTTTCTGTGACGTAGCGGGTGAAAGGAAGCAGTGGGTGGAAATGACGTGTAAGCGAACACAGACAACACTAATCATAACACAAGACACGTGCAAGTAGATGAGTCTGCAAGTAGGTGAAATCTACAACTTCCGTAGGTGAAATCTGAAGAGATGTGAAACGGGAAAGTGGGTGAAAATGACAATTTTGAAAAAGGAAGTGAAATGACAAATCCACCCACCCAGGCCTCCAAAATATATTCACCCACCTTCAACAAAAATTAAACAAATTCACCCACATTTTCATAACGTCGACGAATTTACACACTACTCATCCTGTTTTCACCCAGCCCTGAGGGTGTTTTTGCTGATGCATACAAAAAGGGGGGGAAAAAAAAAGAGGGGAAACACGAATAATTCGGAGCAAGCTGTTGCGGTTCTGTCTCAAGATTTTGAGGTTCGTGGACAAACCAGAATTCTGCGATGACAGTTGGTTGAGGTTGTCAGGGAGCGTAGTACAAGGCAGACAGGTCAATGAAGCCAGAAATTAATTAGGAATGCCAAAGTTCTGATTATGCGTGTACCTGACCTGTGTGTGAAACTCCTGGAGGTGTTGCACATATCAAATGCACAGGGTCGATCAGTGGACTTGTCTGTGACGATCGCAACGTGCCGAAGGAGGATGGTAGACCTCATCTCAACTCCTGGTCGTATGGCAGAAGCACTATATTGCTCATAATATCATACTAATGCAATCACAGCGTTTGACGATCGTTCATGCTGCCTAATTTACCCAGCGGTGACAAACACACAACTGTATGGACTCGCTGCAGGCGGGTCGTGAGGTGGTATGCGTGCGATGCACTAGTACCCTGCAAGCTCCACGATGGTACACTGTGCCCAGGATCAAGGTTGGGAAGGCAGCCTGCACCTCGTTCCAAGCCTCTCCCCATCATGAGCTGAGATCACCACCCACGCCATCACCAGCGCAGTAGTAGAGCGTTAGGAAGAGAGCACAAAGACACCCTACTCGCTAGATATTAATCTGATCACCACGCGACTGAGCAAGCCACTAAATGGTGTGCGGTGAACAGGTTCCCCAACTGCCTGTTCGATTCTGCTGAACGCACGTCAGGGTATGCAGCGCCGCGCCGCGCTCGGGTCGACTGTAAGCACACCTAGAAATAAACGGACGCCCTGCGACTGGCGCACACAGTCTGAAGACAATTTGTGTGTCTCTTAAATTAGGGGTTATAATTTCGATTGCCACCTAAATAATATATGTATTTTCCCCTGTTTTGTTGGACTCGGATTTAAAGGCGTTAAACTTTTATTGTGTGCCCTTACGTGCACCGTCTTTGGTAAACACAAAGTAGATATACTCTGTCGTGGTAGTCTGAAAAAAAACATGTTCGGTCTGACAGTATGTGAAATCTTATATAGTAGTTCTCTAATCTAAATCCAGTGGAAATGGGGCTTTGTCATTAAGTGTCTCTACTCCCACTTCTGAGCGACAATATTTTATTCTCGTCTAAGGTAGCATCGGAGCATACCTTCTATAAGAGTGTTGACCTGCACTGTGGCAAGCGCCCGCTGCGTGTGTAGTGAGCTCGAATACTAATGCGCTCCGCTCCGTGTGGGAATGGAGCGTCTTCTGATAACAACAAACGCTAAATCTGATTAGCTTAAACCCACGACCAATTCTTTGAGTTATCTGTGTCTGAAACTGATTCCTTCACAAGTTTGTACCAGTAAACCTCAATTCAAGTAACTTGAACCTCAGACATTGTGACAAACTGTGAGAGGAGTTCTCCTCTTACGCCGGCACCCTCCGCGCCAGTTTTGTGTTTTCATGCCCTTGCCTTTCAATCTCTGTTTACCCTAGCTTGAAGCCTGTGTGAAGCTCTTCTTATTGCCAAAGGACTATTGATGGCTTTACAAGTATTTTGATCAACTTTTTGTATATAAAAGGGCTGTATCTCGAGCAACATGCAACGGTTCGTCCCCTTGATATCCCACCTTGGGTATCACTTTCAATCAAGACCATCGCAGCTTGCTCTGGATAATCATATCATCATTTAGTTTATGAAGAGAGAGTGTTTCTCTAACATATCTCGTGAAACCCTATTATGTGTTTGTGTGCGTATGTACGCGCACGTGTGTTAACGTGCCTGTGTACAAGATGTTGTAATGAGAGGCAGGAGGAGCATAGAGGGAGCGTGTCATTGCAGTGTGTTGCAATGTGTTGCAGTGTGTTGCAGTGTGTTGCAGCGTTGCAGTGTGTCGCAATGAGTTGTGTTGCAGGGTCTTGCAGTGTGTTGTTGGTATTGCAGTGTGTTGTGTTACAGATTGTTACAATAAGCTATGAGTTACCGTGCATTGCAGTGCGTTGCAGTTTGTTATGTTGCAGTGTATTGCAGCGAGCCATGCGTTGCAATTTGTTGCAGTGTGGGAGGCCCGGGGCAATAAACCACCTGTCAACCCCCACTCGGCCCAGAGGCCCAAAGTTCTTTCTGCAGTCATACTCGAGCGCTGGCCGCACGCTTCCCACATATAGATCACGTTTGGATTACTGCCAACCAATTGGTTCGTTTCCACAGGAACGAATTCGATGAAATGCATTGTAAACTGGATTCCGCTGAGAATCCGCGTTCGTTCGATAAATACCCAACCCTACCTTAACCCATGCACACGGCTCTTTTTGCTTGTAAAACAATACAGGGCTCATAATATAAGGCTGTTGTGCGCAATTAAATTAGGGTTTAACATAAACTTACTTCTCAAATCATATTACGCTCCGTATTCATTTTGTCAGCATAAACCAGCACCAGACACACATGCACACAGATCAAGGTTGAGTCTGTGCAACATATTGATACGTATATGAATATGTATGTATACGTGTGTTTGTGTACGTGTGTGTGCGTGTGTATTCGTGTGTGTGTTCTCGTCTAAATATATCATAAACATATATATACAGAACGTAGATATTTTAGAATTCAAACGGTCAACAGACAGGGGTACGTAGAGGTGAAAGAAGCAGAAACACCTAAGCAGAACCAAAGCATCATTGATGCACTCAGGGCACCTGCCTCGACGTGGGTATTTGAGCAGATATATTTTGTAGCATGCAACTGCGATCTGTTATAGAAAGCAGCTTCTACAACAAACTCAAAAAGCTTGATGTACAACAAAGGAAGAAATACACACTCTTCGCCGATCACGTGACACAGGTATGTGAAGCGCACGATTGGATCATTCTGTCCTTCCTCCAGCAGGTACGAGGACTTGCAGGACTAAACACAGATGGATCGGAGGGTAACATTGGGCACAATATAAACGTGTAAAGTAAGGAGCAACACTCACGCACTGTGACCACCCAAGTATTGTGGAATCAGGGTGGCAGACAGCAAAGCAAACAACTGCAACACTTCGACACACTGCAACATACTGCAACACACTGCAACACACTGCAACACACTGCAACACACTGCAACACACTGCAACACACTGCAACACAGCAAGCGCTGCGTGCACAGCCAAGTGCCGCATATGCAGTGACCTTGCCATCGGTGTTGCGGAGGGGGTAATTGAAAAAGGCCGCGAAGTAGTGTTGGAGGGCGAATTTCTATTTGCGGCATGTCTCAAGACCGAACGTACCGTGACTCCCTTTCCCAACACACTGCAACACGCACCGCAACACACTGCCGCGCACTGCATCACACTTGTGCACTGTAAAAACACCGCAACACACTACAACACGCTGCAACACACTTGTGGCATGCCTCAAGACCGAACGTACTGTGACTCCCTTTCCCAACACACTGCAACACGCACCGCAACACACTGCCGCGCACTGCATCACACTGCAACACACTGCAACACACTTGCGGCATGTCTCAAGATCGAACGTACCGTGGCTCCCGTGTTCCATCTGTGTTGCAGTGTGTTGCAGTGTTTTGGCAGTGTAATGCAGTGCATTGCAGTGTGTTGCGCAGTGTGTTGCGCAGTGTGTTGCACTGCGTCACAGTGAGGAAAGTGTCTCCACCGCACTGCACCTCACTGCAACACACTGCAACACACTGCAACACACCGCAACACACTGCAACACGCTGCAACGCAGGTACCGTGACTCCCTTCCCCCACGCGTCGGACGGGTGTATGGACGTGTTCGTGATCCAAGCACAGAACCACTTCTCTCTTGCCTCGCTCTATGCCACCGTGGACCCCAGAGGGAGTCATCTCAAAGACAAGCGATTCCATTTTTACAAAGCCGTTGAGTACGTGACTCCTCCTATTTTTTTCCACAGAACAACTTCTCTCTTGCCTCTCTCTAAGACGATGGGGTGGCTACGATTAGGAGACACCTTAAAAATCTTAGGTCTCTTTTGTAAAAGAGCCCTATAAAAGAGACCATATTCAGCAAAAGAGACCTATGATTGGAAGGAGCCTACTAATCGTAGCCACCCCATACTTGTCACTTGCCCGTCTCCCCTTCTCATTTGCCTTTCTCTATGCAACTCTGCAATCTATACAGTACAATTAGGTCAGTGCTGTCGACAAGAGGAGTAGTACGACAGCACTGACCTAATCCGCATAATCAACATAATCTGCACATCGTGCTGTTGCAGTGTGTTGCAGTGTGTTGCAGTGTGTTGCAGTGTGTTGCAGTGTGTTGCAGTGTGTTGCAGTGTGTTGCAGTGTGTTGCAGTGTGTTGCAGTGTGTTGCAGTGTGTTGCAGTGTG
>Ga0136559_1000792_pt1 | contig 10714 bp, 7 predicted proteins | sample AntRauMeHopE1496_FD_104633 | JGI IMG/M metagenome (GOLD analysis project Ga0136559, IMG submission 104633) | Saline lake microbial communities from Rauer Islands, Antarctica - Metagenome Hop E1 #496 | ecosystem: Environmental > Aquatic > Non-marine Saline and Alkaline > Saline | place... | reverse complement strand
TAATCAATAAACAATACTTTTCATCACATTACACTATTATAATCCAATAAAACTTAGTAACTATGCGGAATAAATTAAAATGCAGCTTTGAAAAATAAATTTTTACTCCTTTTAATCGCTTTGATGTCTATTTCAAGCGTATTTTCTCAAGATTTTGTAGTTCGTGGATTCGTTTTTAACAAAGATAATGGTGAGGCGCTAGAGTTTGCTAAAGTATTATTAATCAAGGAAAATGCAACAGAGAATGATCAACCAATTGGAGCTACAACAAATTTAGATGGTTTCTTTTCTTTTTCTAAGGTGATGAAAGGGAACTATATCGTTCTTGTGAGAAGTATGGAATTCAATGATTTTCAGCAAGAAATTTCTGTAGGTGAAAAAGAAATTCTTTCCTTAACTTTTGAATTGGAAAAGCCAGATGATGTTAAGCAAATAGAACAAATTAACATTTATGCAGAAGACCGAACTAAAAAAACACGCGTTGAAATTTCTACCATTAAATTAGATCAGAAAGGGCTAGAACGACTCCCTAGTTTCGGTGCGGAAAATGATATAGTTTCAGCATTTGCTGTTACGCCCGGAGTTGTAACTACCGGTGACCAAGGTGGACAAATTTATGTTCGTGGTGGAACTCCTATTCAAAATAAAATTTTATTAGACGGAATGACCATCTACAACCCGTTCCACTCTATCGGTTTTTTCTCTGTTTTTGAAACAGAGATTGTAAAAAGCGCCGATATATACACAGGAGGTTTTGGAGCAAAATATGGTGGACGTATTGCCTCCATTATGGATATTACCTACCGTGATGGTAACCTGAAGAAACACGGAGGAAAAGTTTCTATCTCTCCATTTATGGCTAAAGCTGTAATGGAAGGTCCATTTGCGAAAAAAGAGAATAGAAAAGCTTCTACAGGTGGATCTTATATCTTAACGGCAAAACATTCCTTACTTGACAACACGAGTCCAACATTATACCCTTATGCCAATGAGGGACAAGGATTACCGTTTTCTTTTACCGACATATATGGTAAAATGACATTAAAATCGGATGGAGGAAGTAAATTTAGTGCCTTTGGTTTTTACAATGACGATGCGGTAAATTATCCCACGATTGCTGACTTGAATTGGAAGCAAATGGGTGGAGGTGTTAATTTTGTATTGGTACCTTCAAGTAGTGCGGTATTGATTAATGGTCACCTCAACGCATCGAATTATGAAATATTATTTCTAGAGAATGAAGGAGGTCAAGCACCTCGAACAAGTAGTATCGGTGGTTTTGATCTAGGTTTTGATTTCACGTATTTCTTAAAAAATCAATCTGAAGTTACTGCTGGAATTAATATTGGTGGATTCAATACCAATTTCACAACCTTCAATGAGCTGGGAAGAAAGATTGAATCAGACCAGTTCAACGCAGAGCTGAGTGCTTATGTTGACATGCGTTTTATTAAAAATCGTTGGGTTATTCAGCCAGGAGCTCGTGTGCAATACTACCCTTCCATTCCAGATATTCAATTTGAGCCAAGATTAGCAGCTAAATATAATTGGACAGAAAATTTCCGATTAAAGTTTAGCGGAGGTCGCTACAGTCAAAACTTCACATCAGCTTCATCTGATAGAGATGTTGTTCAGTTATTTTATGGTTTTTTATCTGCTCCATCTGACGTTCAATCAACCTTTACTCAATCAAATGGTAATGAAATTGATCCAAGAAACGGTTTGCAAATCGCTTGGCATGGAATCGGTGGTTTCGAATATGACCTTTCCAAATTCTGGAGTTTAAACGTTGAAGGTTACTACAAGTTCTTTCCTCGCTTATCCAACATCAATTTAAACAAGCTGTATGAAGATGTTTCCGAATTCAGCCAAATAGATGATGTATTTAAGAAAGATTTTCTTGTGGAATCAGGATACGCTTATGGAGCTGATTTCTTATTGAAATACAATAAAGATAGACTCTATCTTTGGGGAGTCTATTCTTACGGATACACTGAGCGTTGGGATGGATTTGAATGGTACTTTCCTGTTTTCGATAGAAGACATAATTTAAACTTAGTTGCGAACTATTTATTTGGTGAGAAAAAAGATTTCGAATTAAGTGTGCGCTGGAACTTAGGGAGTGGCCTTCCTTTTACACCTACTTCAGGTTATTATCAAGGAGAACAATTTAATGGAGGTGTGACAACTGATTACACTACTTCAAACCCTCAAGACGTGAGTATTTTACTTGGCGGTTTAAACTCTGCTAGACTGCCTACTTATCACCGTTTTGATATCACCGTAAAGAAACGTTTTGAGCTGAAAAACAAAACCACCATGGAATTAATTGCTGGTGTAACGAATGCTTACAACAGAGATAACATATTCTATGTAAACCGTGTTACGAACGAAAAGATTAACCAGCTTCCTATATTACCTAGTTTATCGTTTAGTTATAAATTCTAAGGTAAACGGTTAAACACTCGAAGTTGAATGCGTGCGCAATAATTGTTAGAACACAATAGGTTGAAAGGGAATGAAAAAGGTTAATCTGTCCTTATGAACCCGATGTTTTATCGTAAACAGAAACGAGAAAAGATATCTTTATACGTACATCTCCTCTTGTAACTGGGCTACTTTATCATCCTTCAGGTACTCATCATACGGCATCATTTTATCAATCATACCCAACGGAGTAATTTCAATGATTCGTGTAGCTACGGTATTTACCAATTCCTGATCATGAGAGGTGAAAATAATAGTGCCCGGAAAGTCTGACATCCCATTATTCAGCGCAGTAATTGATTCTAAGTCCAGGTGGTTTGTTGGTTCATCCATCATTAAAACATTCGCTTTTGCCAACATCATTCTAGACAACATACAGCGCACTTTTTCCCCTCCAGAAAGAACACGTGCACTTTTCATTGCCTCTTCCCCAGAGAACAACATTTTCCCTAAGAAACCTCTCAAATGCACTTCCTCGCGCTCTTCATCTGTTTGAGCATATTGCCTTAACCAATCTACTAATCGAAAATCATTATCAAAAAACGCATGATTATGGTTAGGCAAATAAGCCGTAGTAATAGTTGTTCCAAATTTAATTGATCCAGAATCTGCACTAGATTTATCATTCAGCACTTCGAAAAAACTGGTAATAGCTTGAGAGTTTTTAGAAATAATCGCAATCTTATCCCCTTTATTCACATTAATGTTCACCCCTTTAAATTGGGTCTCTCCATCTTTGCTGTAAGATAAATTTTCAATGTGTAAAATCTGATCTCCCGCTTCCCGTTCTTGTTCAAAGATAATAGCAGGATATCTTCTGGACGAAGGTTGAATTTCATCTAAATCCAATTTATCTAATAATTTCCTTCTACTAGTTGCTTGTTTAGATTTAGAAGCATTCGCCGAAAAACGAGAAATAAATTCTTGAAGTTCTTTCTTTTTATCTTCCGCCTTTTTGTTTTTATCTGCACGCTGACGAGATGCCAATTGAGATGATTTATACCAAAACGTATAATTACCCGTGAATAAATTGATTTTAGCGTAATCAATATCACATACATGGGTACACACTGTATCTAAAAAGTGTCTATCGTGAGAGACAACAATTACTGTATTTTTAAAATCTAATAAAAAATCCTCTAACCAATCAATGGTTTTTAAATCTAAGTCATTCGTTGGTTCATCCAACACCAATAAGTCTGGATTTCCAAAAAGAGCTTGTGCCAAAAGAACCCTCACTTTAATATCGTTCGGAATGTCTTTCATTAGTTGGTCATGAAAATTTTCTTCAATTCCAAGATTCGACAACAATGTTGCAGCATCAGTTTCTGAATTCCACCCCTCCATATCTGCAAATTCAGCCTCCAATTCAGAAGCTTTCATTCCATCTTCATCAGAGAAGTCTTCTTTTGCATACAGCGCATCTTTCTCCACCATAATTTCGAATAGCCGCTTATGCCCCATGATTACCGTCTTCAAAACTTCAATCTCATTGAATTCAAAGTGATCCTGTTTCAGAACAGCCATTCGTTTCCCTGGCTCCAACGCAATATTTCCTTTGGTCGGATCTTGATCTCCTGTAAGGATTTTTAAAAAGGTAGATTTACCAGCTCCGTTGGCTCCGATAACACCGTAACAGTTTCCATCCGAAAACTTAAGGTTCACTTCATCAAAAAGTGTTCGTTTACCAAATTGAAGAGTTAAGTTATTTACTGAAATCATAATGCGTGCTCAAAATTTGGTGCAAAGGTAGTGAAAAAAGTTAGGGGGCTAGACGTTCAAGTAGCGAAGTTCAGCGCAAATGATTCGAAATCGTTCGAAAAAAAAGCGAAAAACTTCCGGTTTTAACCAAGAAGTCGCCATACACACAAGCGCAACTTTTTCTATCCCCTACCTAATAAATTCATTTTAATCGGCGTGCAACTATTTTAAATGCTTAAAATTCAGCGCGTAAAGAGTGCAGAAAATAGCACTAAGTACAAGTTGAGTAATTACTACAACAGTTGGAATAACTTCTACCGGAAATAAAATATACGAAAGAATTATGGGCAACAAACTATAAATCACATAGAAATGAAAACCTATTTTTCTAAGTTGTAGCATAAGTATTACACCTAATGCTCCAATGATTACCGTGATCAATTGCAATACATTATTGATAACAAAACAATCAAAATTGGCGATGTATGACATTTGAATTACTTGCTCAAACATTGCTGCAACACCATCCATTCCTACATCATTCATTTGCCCAACACTTTCGTACATAGTCGCTTCATAAAGCTCCCATGCATCTTGGTTCATTGGACCTGAAAGCAAGGATACGATATATTGAAAAAAGCTCCATGACATGGAAACAAAACTCAATATAGCAAGAACTACTAAAAATGTTGGTTTTTTTGCTGGTTGAAACTCTTGTTCTTCTACTCTTTCACTCATAGCTCTACTTTTTTAACAACGATTTTGACTTTATTAATAATACAGACATATAGGTATCCTCTTTGATAAAGGGTATTTCATTTCTAAGCTCTTCATAAAATGAATAAAGAACAGGACTCGTCTTTGCCGCTCCTCGAATTTCTAACGCTTGGCAAGCAGCCATATACTCAATCCCCAATATTTGATATACATTTTCAATAACACGCGCCAATTTTGTAGCAGCATTTGCACCCATACTCACGTGATCCTCTTGTCCATTGGACGAATCTATACTGTCAACCGACGCAGGAGTGCATAATTGCTTATTTTGAGAAACAATAGAAGCTGCGGTGTATTGAGCAATCATAAAACCAGAATTTAACCCCGGTTTAGCTGCTAAAAACTGAGGCAACCCTCTTTCTCCACCCATCAACTTGTAGGTTCTTCGCTCGGAAATACTTCCCATCTCCGCCATAGCAATGGCCATAAAGTCGAGCACTAACGCCAACGGTTGACCATGAAAGTTTCCGGCGGAAATGACTAAATCTTCATCTGGAAAAATGGTTGGATTATCCGTAACAGCGTTTATTTCGCGCTCAACTATCGTTTTAGCATAATTCAATGTATCTAGAGAAGCACCATGAACTTGTGGGATACACCTTAAACTATAAGGGTCTTGAACATGTATCTTATGTTGTACTATTAATTCAGAACCATCTAATAAGTCGGAGATTTCTTGTGCTACGGCAGACTGTCCCTCTTGATTTCTAATGGCATTGACGTGTTTATTGAACGGTTCTATTCGACCGTCATATCCCTCAACACTTAATGCAGCAATTTTATTCGCTTTGGAAACGATGGAACTTCCATCCATAACAGCCTTTGTGAGAAAAGCACTCATAAACTGCGTTCCATTCAATAATGCTAAGCCTTCTTTAGAAGAAAGCGCTATTGGATGTAAGCTATACTTTTTCAACACCTCTTTTGTTGGAATACACTTTCCTTCATGGAATACTTCTCCCTCTCCTACGAGGCTGAGTGCAATATGAGCTAGCGGAGCTAAATCTCCTGAAGCTCCCAAACTTCCTTGTTCATAAACAACAGGGCAAATGGAATGATTAAAATAAAAAAGTAAGCGTTCTACGGTCTCCAGTTGCGCTCCAGAATGTCCTAATGACAAACCTATCGCCTTTAAAAGAAGCATAATTTTAACGAGCTGAGCATCTATCGTATCCCCCGTTCCACAGGCATGAGAACGGACTAAATTCAACTGAAGCTGGGCTAATTCACTTTTGGAAATAGCTGTATTACACAAAGAACCGAATCCAGTATTCACCCCATAGATCAAGTCCTCGGAGCTAGAAACTTTATTATCCAAATATGTACGACACTTTTGAATTTTTTGAATAGCGCCAGCACTGAGTTCAACGGTTAAGTCCTCTTGAAGAATTCGTTGAATCTCTTCTATAGAAATATGCTGGTTATCTAAAATAAACTTACCCATTTGTTAAAAGATTAATCAATGATTCATGACTTAACTCCTGCTGTTCTCCAGTAACCATATTCTTCACTACGACAGTACGAGCAATTAATTCTGACTCTCCAATAATAACGGTGAAGGAGACACCTCTATCATCGGCATACTTAAATTGCTTTTTCAATTTAGCCGCATCAGGATAAAGTTCGGAAGAAACTCCGGCTTCTCTCAATTTTTTGATTAAAATAAGCGCCTCATCGGCCTCGTTTTCTCCAAAATTAACAAAAAGAACCTGCAACCCTTTATCAATTTCTTTCGGAAACAACTCAAGCTCTGTCAAAACATCATAAATTCGATCAGCACCAAAAGAAATTCCCACGCCCGACATTCCACTTAGTCCGAAGAGACCCGTTAAATCATCATAGCGACCACCACCGCAAATAGAACCCATCTTTACCCCATTGGCTTTTACTTCGAAAATTGCTCCGGTATAATAATTTAAACCTCTAGCAAGCGTGACATCAAATTCAATTTTTGCGCGTTTCAGCCCTAGTAAATGAACTTTTTCAAGAACATATTTCAGTTCTTGGATTCCCTTTGTCCCTAATTCTGAAGACGCCAAAAAATCCGTCATGAACACCAGTAATTCATCATTATTACCCTGCAAGCTCAACAAAGGTTGAATGGCTTTAATCGCTGCATCACTTACACCCTTTTCATTTAACTCTTTCAATACCCCGTCTTCACCGATTTTATCCAGTTTATCAATCGCTACAGTTATATCAATCAACTTGTCATGTTCACCTGTAATTTCTGCTATACCACTGAGAATTTTTCTATTATTGATTTTAATCGTAAAATCAGGGATTTGCAATGCGTAAAGCACTTCATCAAAAAGCTGAATAAAGTCCACTTCATAGATTAAGCTGTCACTCCCTACTACATCTGCATCACATTGATAAAACTCTTGATAACGTCCGTGTTGTGGACGATCAGCTCTCCAAACAGGCTGGATTTGATACCTTTTAAACGGAAAGGTGAGCTCATGTTGATGCTGCACTACAAACCGCGCAAAAGGAACCGTCAAATCATAGCGCAATGCCTTTTCAGACAAAGAATTAGCAAATCTTGGCAGATTACTTTCTGCTAATGCGTTGAGATCTGCTTTCTTCATCTTTTCTCCTGAATTCAACACTCTAAAAATCAGTCGATCACCTTCTTCTCCATATTTACCGAGTAATGTAGAAGACAACTCAAAAGAGGGTGTTTCGATTGGAGAAAATCCATAATTTTTAAATACAGATTGAATGGTACCAAAAATATAATTTCTTCGAGCCACATGAACAGGTAAAAAATCACGTGTTCCTTTCGGTATTGCAGGTTTTTGAGCCATTCCTTTAATTTTATACAAAAATAAAAAAACCGCTTCAACAAAGAAGCGGTTTATAAAAATTCGTGAATTTCAATTAATCAAATGCTTTACCTAACATTTTTGTAGATAATGGTCCAACAACAGGGATTTCCTTGCATGTACCATTCGCTGCATTCACAATACCTAAAATTAACAACACCAAAAATCCTAACCAGATCAGCGTTGATAATAAAGATATAATAGTTAATAGAGAAAAACTAATCATCATAAAAATAGAAGATAGTATAGCAAAGGCTATAAAAATACCAATGGCAAGAATTATCAAACCGAGTGCTTGTCTTAAATGGAACGCTCCAAACTTCTTTTCTTCGCCTTCCTTATTCTGGTTCAACACCAATGCGATAATAAAACCTATCAGTGTAACGTAGGCTAAAATCCCTACTGTTTTATCTTCAACAGGACCATTTCCAGTTGTTGGTTTGTCTAATGTTTCTGTCATGTCTCTTATTATTAGTAATTATTTATTTTTAAAATTTAAATCAATAAGCTCATCCTAAAAACTGAATACTCATTCAGCGTATGCTAATTATTGTGCTAGTACTTTAAATGCAGTTCTTCTATTTCTTTGATGATACTCCTCTTGTTTCTCTTCATCCGTAAGTCCGTTGATAAACACAGGAGTTAACTCAATGTCGGAACCATCTTCCACCCTTACAATTGCAGGTTCAGCCTCACCTAATCCATTCGCCTCAAGACGATCTCTCGCAATCTCGTGATCAACTAGATAATCTACTACACTTTGCGCACGTCGTTGAGATAGCTTTTGGTTATACGTCTCCGATCCTCGCTCATCCGTATGAGAACGAATTTCAATTTTAAGATTAGCATTCAGATTCAAGAAGTTCACCAACTTATCAAGTTCAACCTTAGATTCTGGTCGTAAAGTAGCAGCATCAAAGTCATACTCAATACCTTTAATTTCAATTTCACCAGTTGGGATAAGCGTTAAGAAGAAATCATGCTCAATATTTGTTGATTCCACAATACCGAGCGTACTTTCAATTCCAGCATCGGCAAAATATTTCTTTTTACTTGACTTTAAGAAGTACTCTTCATTAACTTTAAGTTCAACAGAATAATATCCATTCTCATCAGACTTGAGTATTACTTCATCAAGCTGACCACGCACATCTTTAATTGAGACATTTGCATCTGGAATGATTTCATCGGTATCGTTATCAAAAACGTACCCACTTAATGTAATTAAAACTAACGGACGCTCTACTTGATAAATACTATTACAATGAACATTTAGTGTATTTAACGAATCGCAATCACCACAATTATCTCTATCTGAAGTTACATAACCTGTCAGCATGTCTTTACCCCAAACAAAATAAGCATCATCACGCGCACTATTTATAGGCTGACCTACATTCTGAGGTGCATCCCACGACTCAGTGATTGGGTTAATCGTAGATTTGAATACATCAAAACCACCAAAACCGATATGACCTTCAGAAGAATAATATAACGTTTTTGATTTCGAGTGATAAAAAGGAGTGATTTCGTCCTCTTTAGAATTAACAAATTGCCCTAGATTTATTGGCGACGTAGTTTCGCCATCTTCATTGATTGTTGTTGTCCAAATATCCATTCCGCCTAAAGTCTCAGGTCTATTTGAGGAATAGTAAAGCGTTTTTCCATCGTCAGACATACTTGGTGTCATTGACTTGAATCCATCTACGTTAACATCTCCACCTAATCTAAAAGGCTCCGTCCATCTACCATTAAAAAAACGAGAGACATAAATACTTGACTCATTTCGATTTAATTCATTTACGCGCGTAAAATACATCGCTTTTCCATCTGGAGAAAGTGTCGCACCACCTTCTATAGCGGATGAATTAACCCCACCTTCAAACCACTGAGGAGCTTTGTAAGTACCGTCTTTGTTACTTTGAGTGAAATAAATATCACTGTTATAAACCGACTTTTCCTTGTAGTCGTCCATCATCGTAGTATCGATTCTGGCAGAAGAAAAAAGCAGTTGGTCCTGGTGATACATCATCCCGAAAGAAGTGGTTCCACTATTTATAGTACTATCCAATAATGTAATTGTGGCAGTAGAGTATGTTCCCTCATCCTTCATTGCAAAGTCGCAATTACCTTGTTTTTCAAGAGCTAGCTGGTGATATAAATTATCCGCAGGCAACTCTTCCATTACTTTATCAAAATATACTTTTGCCTCTTCATACTTTCCATTTTTCATCAACGAATACCCATAAAAATAATTTACGTAAGGAAATTCGTCTGTTGGATTATCAATTGCTACAGCGTACCACTTCTCAGCGTTATCATAGTCTTTAGCAAGACGATAAGCATCTGATATTTTATGCAGAACAACTAATTCATCATTTTTAGGACTTGAGGGTGGCTCAAATGAGTTAGGTCCACCTTTCTTGTCTGCTTTATAAAAGGCAGACACTCCATAAGGGTGATACAAATGGTCATCATTACCACTTGCCAATCGGTTAATAACTTGAGAATAGAAATAAACTGCTGAAGCAAAATTCTCCATCTCCATTTCATTATCTCCTGATTGAATTAATTTTTTATTGGTTTGTCCAAAACTAGCACCACCAATTAGGACAATTACGATAAGTGTGATAAAATTCCTCATAATCTTGGACATGTTGGTAATGGATTAGTTTCTGTCTTAAACATTATATAAGTTAAACTTAATTCAGTCGCACCCCTTCCGTTTGAAACAGGCTGTAAGGTTGATACATTAAAGTCATAAGAAATTCTTCCCTGCCAAGAACCATATCGAATTCCTAAATCAATGATCGCAGCATCTTTGTTTCTGAATGTAAGACCTCCTAATAGAAAAATATCAGGCCCTTTCAAATAATAATTAGCCATTGCCGAGAAAGTCAACTCCATCGCTTGTTCTTGGT
>Ga0136559_1000790_pt1 | contig 10717 bp, 8 predicted proteins | sample AntRauMeHopE1496_FD_104633 | JGI IMG/M metagenome (GOLD analysis project Ga0136559, IMG submission 104633) | Saline lake microbial communities from Rauer Islands, Antarctica - Metagenome Hop E1 #496 | ecosystem: Environmental > Aquatic > Non-marine Saline and Alkaline > Saline | place... | reverse complement strand
CCGGCAGTTCGGCCAGCATCGAGAACATCTCGCGCCGCTCGCCGACTTCGGGCATGCCGTCAGCGCCGATCGTTTCGTCGGATTTGAACCGCACGGCTACGGCACAGCGGTCGCCCACGGCATCCTTCGTCTCCTCGATCAACTCGCGGATCAGGCGGGTGCGGTTTGTCAGACTGCCGCCGTATTCATCGCCGCGCGTATTGGTCACCGGATCGAGGAAATTGGCCAAGAGGTAGCCGTGGGTCGCATAGACATAGACCAGGTCAAACCCTGCATCACGCGCGCGCAGTGCGGCCTTTCTGTGCCAGCGGCGCAGATCGCGGATATCGGTCTTGTCCATAGCCTTGGTCTGGAACGGCATGCCTGCCAGATTGGGCATCGAGGTCACATCCATCGACGGCAGGCGGGTATAGAGATTGGCGGAGCGCGCGCCCGAATACCAAAGCTCCGCCCCCGCCAGCGATCCGTGTTCATGCACCATATCGGTCATCATGGCATGGGCGCGGATGTCGCTGTCGTCCCAGAGCGAGGCAGAAACATGGGGCAGATCATCGGACGACGGATGGATCGAGTTATACTCGGTACAGATCACACCCCAGCCGCCTTCGGCCTTCATCCGGCGCATATGGGCCAGCGTCTGGGGCCGCAGATAGCCCATGCCGGTACAATGGGGCACCTGATAGAAGCGGTTTTTCGTCGTGACCGGCCCGATCTTCAAAGGCTCGAACAGGATGTCGTATCTGGGATCGCGGGCCATGGGTCCGTCACCTTTCAGTTCAGCGTTTCAATCGCCCTGCAGCATGCGCTGGCGTTGCTCGGCGCGTGCCCCACAGGAGCCGCAGACGCCGGGCCCGCCCAGCACGGCCACAACTTCACCACCGGTAAAATCACCGCTGAGATGGGCACCCGACATCAGCGTCTGGTAGCGGCCACCAAGCGCTTCGCCTGCGAAAAACACCCGGTCACCCAAAGGTTCGGCAAGCGTGGCGCGCGATGCGGATTTGCCCGGCTTTGCGGCGGAATAGGCCCCGAGGGTCAGCGGATTGGTGGCCCAGTCGGTCGTGATGCCTTTGACGAAATGCCGCCGCGCGCGGCTTCCCACCGCATTGGCAAATTCGCCCAGCGCGAAATCCACCGCCTCGGCGCTGCTACCGCGCGAGATGTCCCAGCCAAAGGCACCGCCGACATAGCCCACCGCGATGTCATGCCCGGTGGGCCATGTGAGAAAATAGCAGGACTGCGCCGGCACGTCCTCGGGGACGGCGTAGGTGAGGAAATCATTGTCATTGAGGCCGAACCGCTCCCCGTCGAACTGGAGCGCGATCTTGGTCAGCAGGCCCATGGGCACATCGGCAATCGCCTCGCGCTTCTCGGGGGGCAGCGGCGGGGTGAAGCGGATGGCCCCGGAGGCCAGCACGCCGTTGGAGACCGTGATGATGCAGGCACCCGCAGTGATCGTGCCCCCGGTCGTCTCCACCCGCACGCCCTGACCGCTCCAGTCGATGGCGGTGGCAGCAACGCCGGTGCGAATGGGCAACCCCGCGCCATAGGTCGCGACCAGCGCGCCCAGACCCTTGCGCAGCAGATAGCTGTAGGAGGGGTCGCCCGCAGCATTCAGATCGCCGGTGGACAGATCCGCGAAATCCACCCCGTGATCCAGCGGCCCGATCCAGGTTTGCGCCACCGCAGAAAACGGCAGATCCGCAGGCAGGCGCGCGGCGGCGGCCACATCACCAGCGCCATACACGCGGGCATAAATCTGCTGGAACGCGCGGTCGTATTGGTCCTGCTCGGCGGCGGTGGCACGCCTGTCGCCCACAAAAAAGGCGTCCCCCGCCCCCTCATGATCCACCAGCCCAAAATCAAGCCTGCGCGCGAGATCCAGATGGGGCAGATCGCGCGGCCCTTGCAGCCATTGGCAACCGTGATCAAAGGGCAGACCGAAACTGTCACTCTCGGTATAGGCGCGCCCGCCGATGCGGTCCTGAGCCTCGATCACGATCACGGTCTTGCCGCCCGCAATCACCCGGCGCGCGGCGGCGATGCCTGCGGCCCCTGCCCCGATCACCACCACATCGGGCGATGCGGGCTGGGCATAGGCACCGAGCGGCAGCACGGCGCTACAGGCCGCACCGGCCAGAAACTGGCGACGCGAGGCGGTCATTACGGCGTCCTTTCGAAATGCGCGGGAAAGACAGCGTGCAAGAAGACGGCCATCTGGTCCATGCAGTAGTCGCGGGTAAACTCATCGGGATAGAGGATCGCGTTGAGCCACAGCCCGTCACCAAAGCTCTCGATGGTGTTGGTCAGGGTGGCCGCGCCCACCGCGCTGTCCCGGATCAGGATCTCGCAGAGTTCTTCGAAGATATCCCCCCGCTCATCGTCATAGGACTCCACGATCTGGCGGTAGAGCTTGCGATAGCGCGCCTCACCGAAAAAGGCGAACCAGACCGCGATCTTGGTCGGGTTGAAGATGCGCGGATCAAAGCTGGACATGGCGACGGCCCGCAGCTTTTGCGCAGGCTCCAGCGTGGCGTCCTTGACGATTTCGACCCATGTGCTGCGCACTTCCTGCGACAGATGGGTCAGTGTCGCGTTCAGCAGGTTTTCCTTGCTTTCGAAATGCAGGCTGACGATGCCCAGCGACAAACCTGCGCGCCCTGTCACGGCGGCCATGGTCGTGCCGGAAATGCCGCGCTCCGCGATACACTCGACCGTGGCCTCAATCAGCTGCAGGCGGCGCACTTCCTTGGGGGCGGTGCGGCGCTTTGATCTTGTTCTGGCTTTCGGCCTGAACTCGGCAGGTCTGTTCATTTCTGTGCCCTTTCCAACAGGATCAACGCGTCGGGGGTCCAGGTGATCCATACGGTGCGCCCCTCTTGTGCGGGGTGGGCCGGTTTTATTCTGCTGTTCTGAAACGAGATTGCGAGGGGTGCGGCGCAGCCCGGAAGGCGGACGTGATAATGGCTCCGCTCGCCCAGATAGGTGACCAGTTCAATCATCCCCTGAACCGCTTTTTCCGGCCCCCCCGGAAGGCTGTCATGCAGCACCAGCTTTTCGGGGCGAATGGCCACGCAGACACGCGCGCCTTCGACCAGCTGTTTGCCCTCCGCCGGAAGGTTGAGCGCGCCGAGCCCGTCCACCTCCAGGCTGGCGTAGCCATGCGCCATGCCCTTCACGCGGGCATCAAGAAAATTCATGTTGCCGATGAATCCCGCCACATCGCGCGTGCGGGGCCGCTCATAGAGCGCGGCAGGGCTGTCCACCTGCAGGATTGCGCCCCCGTCCATCACGGCGATGCGGTCCGAGAGCGTCAGCGCTTCTTCCTGATCATGGGTGACAAAGACAAAGGTGATCCCGATGGCACGTTGCAGGCGGCGCAACTCCACCTGCATCTGCTCGCGCAACTGTTTGTCGAGCGCGCCCAGCGGCTCGTCCAGCAACAGCACTTTGGGCTTGAGGATGAGGGCGCGGGCAAGGGCGATGCGCTGGCGCTGGCCGCCCGAAAGCTCATGGGCACGGCGCGCGCCGTAGCCACCCAGTTGCACCAGATCGAGCATCTCATCGACCATCTCGTTTTGCCTCGCCCGCGGCAGCTTGAGCCGGCGCAACCCGTAGCCTACGTTTTGCGCCACATTGAGATGCGGAAAAATCGCGTAGTTCTGGAACACCATATTCACCGGGCGCTTGTGCGGCGGCACGTCGGACATGGGCGCACCGTCGATGAAGATCTCGCCCGATGTGACCCCCTCAAACCCCGCCAGCATCCGCAACAGCGTGGTCTTGCCAGAGCCGGAGGCCCCCAGCAGCGAGAAGAACTCGCCATGTGCGATGTCCAGCGAGACACTCTCGATCGCGCGGAAAGTCCCGTAGGATTTGCCGACGTCGCGGATCGAGATGAAGGCATCGGGTGATTTCATCGGGCCAGCTTTCTACTGCGGATCATCGGCGTATTCCCTTGCCACACCCATGCGCCCGATCCACAGCGCCACAAAGACCATCACAAACGACAGCGCAAGGATGACCGAAGACATCGCCAGCACCACAGGGAACTGTTGCGGAAAGCGCAGCTGTGACCAGATGTAGATCGGCAGGGTGGTATCTGTGCCCGACAAGAAGAACGTCATGATGAATTCGTCGAAGGAGATGGTGAAGGTCAAAAGCAGGCTCGCCAATATTCCCGGCGCCACCATGGGGAAGGTCACGCGCCAGAATGTCCACCAGCCGTTCTCGCCCAGATCGGCAGAGGCCTCATCCAGCGAGCGTTCAAAGCCCTCGAACCGGGGCAGCAGGGTCGCGATGGCGAACGGCAGGCAGATGATCAGATGCCCGAGACCCACGGTATAGAGCGAGAGCGGGATGCCAAGGCGGCTGAGCAGCACCAGAAGGGCCACGCCAAAGATGATCCCCGGCACGATCAGCGGCAGCAGCGCAAAGGTGAGGATCGCGCTCTGGCCGGGGATGCGGTAGCGGGTGATCGCGCGGGCCGCCACCACGCCGAGGCCCGTGGAAATGACCGAGACCCAGATGCCCACCGTCACGCTGTTGCCCAGAGCCGCCCAGACCGTATCGCGCGACCACAGATCGACGTACCACCGGGTTGTCAGCCCCTGCATCGGGAAGCGGACATAGATGGAATCGTTGAAGCTGAAGAGCGGGATGAAAAGCACCGGCAGATAGAGCACAAAGAGGAAAACGCAGGCATAGATCTGCAAGGCGCGGTTGGGGCGCTTGATATAGGTGCCGCTTTTCATGCCGGATACTCCATCAAGCCAGCCGCCGCTTTGCCAGCCGCGTCAGGAACAAAAACACCAGCCCGAGCGCACCGATCCAGAGCATCAGCACAATCGAAAGCGCCGCCCCCATGGGCCAGTTGTTCACCGGCCCGAATTGCAGCTGGATCAGGTTGCCGATCATCATCCCGTCAGGGCCGCCCAGCAGGGCTGGCGTGATGAAATCGCCTGTGGTCGGGATGAAAATCAGGAAAAACGCGGCCACCACACCCGGCATCGACAGCGGCAAGGTGATGCGCAGGAACCGGCGCACAGGCCCGTCGCCCAGATCGGTCGCAGCCTCCAGCAGGGATTTGTCGATCTTCTCAAGCGAGACATAAAGCGGCAGGATCGCAAAGGCGGCCCAGGCATGGGTCAGCGTGATGATCACCGCAGTCTGGCTGTAGAGCAGGAACTCCAGCGGCGCCTCGATCCAGCCGAGTGACAGGAAAGCGGAATTGACCACCCCCTCGTAGCCCAGAACAACACGCCATGCGAAAACCCGCAGCAGATAGCTGGTCCAGAACGGCAGGGTCATCAGCACAATCCAGAGCATCTTGTTGCGGTGGACATGGAAGGCCACGTAATAGGCCATCGGATAACACAGCAAAATGGTGACAAGCGTGGCGATGCCCGACACCATAAAGGAACGCGCAAGGAAGGTGACAAAGATCGGCTCTGCCCCGATGCGCGCGTAATTGTCGAGGGTCGGGGTGGTGTCAAAACCAAAGCCCTCGCGCGTCCAGAACCCCATGGTGATCAGGATGACCAGCGGCACCGCGATGCCGATCAGCAGCACCAGAAGCGTGGGCGACATGAGCGCCAGGCCCTGCGCCGCCTCGGAACGCCGGAACCATGCGGCAAACCCTTTTCGGGGTCTGCCGAGGGGCACATCGGGCACTGTCACCATAGCGCCGAACCTGCGGCAGCCTGATCGGCAAATCTGCGCGGCGGCAGATCCATCGTGCTAGAATCCCGCCTTGATCATCTCGTAAGTCTCGTTCATCCGGCTCTCCCACTCCTGATTTTGCGGCGTAGAGAAGTGTCCGGCACCCAGAATATCCGATGGCGTCGCACTCAACCCGGTGGCCTCCAGCTCCTCCGTGGTGAAGGCCTCAAAAGCTTTGCTGTTGGAGTGACCATAGCCATAAGCCCCGATCATGAATTTGCCTGCATCCACGCTGAGCATGGCATCAATGATCTCGTACGCGCGGTCCGGATTTGGGGCGTCGCGGTGCAGCATCAGCCCACACACCCAAGTGAGCGCGCCTTCCTTGGGCTTGGCGAATTTGACAGGGATGTCCTCTGCCTGAAGCTCGACTGCGGTGCTGTTCCACGTCATCGCCGCGACCAGCTCACCCGAGGACAGCGCCTGCCCGATCGTCGCGGTATCATCGGTATAGACCCGCACCAGCGGGCGCTGTTCGCGCAGCACAGCGGCGATGGCATCAAACGCCGCGTCGGTGTGGATCTGGTCAAAGGGCACGCCCGCCTTGATCGCGGCGGACCACCAGGCATCGCCGCCTGATCCAAACATCCCGATCTTGCCGCCATAGCGCGCGTCCCACAGGATATCCCAGCTCTCCTCGCCCTCCAGCTCCACCAGATCGGTGCGGTAGGTCACCGACGTGCTGCCCCAGTCGAAGGGGGCGAGCCACGGCATGCCGTTGTCCGCCTTGTTGCCCTCAAGATTGACCAGCTCGGGGATCACATCGCCCCAATTGGACAGGCGCGATGTATCAATCGGCTGAAACAACCCCGAAGCGGCCCAGCGCATTACATCCGACGAACAGGGATGCGCCACATCTACGACAAAGCCGCTGCGCATCCGCGTCAGCGCGCTCTCGGTGCCGTCAAACACCGCGAAATCCGGCGGCGCGCCGTTTGCCGCGATATAGGAGGGATAGAATTCCGGCAGGTCATAGCCGCCCCATGTAAAGATCGAGCCTTGCGCCTGCTGTGCCATCCCCCTGCCCGCCGCGAAGGGTGTCGCCAGCGCGCCAATGCCAAACCCCAGCAAAGACCGCTGGAAAGCCCGCCGCGACAGCGTGCCCCTTTTGACTGCATCAAGGTGATCCAAAACGTCCATCTACGTGCCCTCCGGTTAAAGCCGCGCCGTGATCGTTCTCGCACGCCCGTGGTCCGCAAGGGGCACCCACTGGCGTCACCTGCCCGGCGCAATCTGAACAGTGACTGAATATGCGTTCACTCCGATAGTTACCCAAGGCTTGTCATGCGTCAAGCACTCGCTGCAGGAACAGCCCATTTCATCGAAATTATATCCCTCACGCCCATTTTCAGGCCCATTTTCAGGCCCATTTTCAGGCCCATTTTCAGGCCAGTTTATCAGTTTATCACTTGAGACGCGCCCGCCCGTACAGCTGATGTATGGGCACCAGAATCGCTAAATCGCCCGCCACTTTCCGAACGGTGCTGGCTATCGCAACAGATCCCAGGCCACAGAACGGTGCGAATGAACATGTATTCATTCGTTGCAAATTGATCGGGTTTGAGCTACCAGATCAACAGAGCGGGGGCGATCTGCGCCAGTGGGCATTGTGCTTGGCAGGATACGTCACGGCAGCGGTCATCAACAGGACAACACGAAAATGGCGCACACACCCCATGTGATCAGAATGACGCAAACCGGGCCGGAGGGCCCTGAGGCAAACCTTGCAGTGCTGGCGCCGGATGCTGCGGATTTCACGTCAGCGCTGCCGGTTCAGCACGGTCACGTCTACTACAGCAATCCACAGCGCGGCCTGACGGTGGGCGTCTGGGACAGCACGGCCATGCAAGAGACATTCGGCCCCTATCCCGGGGATGAATTCATCGTCGTGCTGGACGGCGCATGTTTGCTGACGGATGCGGATGGCGCCTCGGTCGAGGTAAAGAAACACCAGATGGCGGCAATCCGCAGCGGCGCGCCTCTGTGCTGGAAACAGGACGGATATTTGCGGAAATTCTATCTGAAGCTGTCGGATCCTGCTGGTGCAGAACCCTCATCCGAAGCCGGTGTGGTCGTGATCGACCCTGACACCGCGCTGACCGATGCGGATACCTTGCCCCCCGAACAGCGCGGAACTGTGCTCGAGCGCGAGCGCGAATTCTTCACCAATGAGGCAGGCACGCTGACTGTCGGGCTCTGGGACAGCCGGGCAACCCCCGGCGAGATGGGGCCGTTTTTCTGCCATGAGTTCGTTTTGGTGGTTGAGGGCGAGGTCATCATCAGCGAGCCGGGCGGCATCAGCCAGACCTTCCGTGCAGGTGATGCCTTTTTTGTGCCCAAAGGCACGCAATGCGCCTGGCACATTCCCAGCTACATCCGAAAATTCTATGTCGGCGTAGATGCAGCCCAGGCATTTGTCACCGCACTCCCGACCATAACCCGGAGACATCCCATGCCAGCCGTTCCCCGCAGCGATCCCTTACCGACCAATCCGGATGTCATTATTGTCGGGGCCGGGTCGGCGGGCCTGGGTGCCGCGCGGCGCCTGATCAAGGCGGGCACATCCGTAATCGTGCTGGAGGCCGCACCCCGCGTCGGCGGGCGCGCCTGGACCCAGAGCGATACATTCGGCGTGCCCGTTGACATGGGCGCCTCCTGGGTCTCGGGCGCCGATCAGAACCCCTTCACCAAGGTTGCGCGGAAGAACGGCTTCACGCTGGTCGAGCATACGGACGCCGGAACCGATCTGTTCTGCCTCGACGGCTCCCGTGCCACGCCGCAGGACTATGAGGATTTCGCCAAAACCGGCAAAGCGGTCCAGAAGGCAATGAACAAGGCGGGCAAAAAGGGCCGTGATGTGCCTGCTGCAGATGTGATCCCAGGCGATATGCCTTGGGCGGGTGCGGTGCAATCCTGGCTTGGCCCGATGGACTACGGTGTCGATTTCGACCAGATTTCGACGCTGGATGACTGGCAAGGCGAGAGCGATCAGCCCAGCTATTTCGTGCGTGAAGGCCTCGGCGCAGTTGTCGCCACGAAGGCGCGCGGCCTGCCCATCAAGCTGAATACCGCTGTCACCCTTGTGGATTGGAGCGGTGACGGCGTCCGCGTTGAGACCAGTGAGGGCACTCTCACCGCCAAAGCCTGCCTGATCACGGTTTCCACCGGAGTTCTCGCCTCGGGGGCGATCCGCTTCACACCGGAACTGCCCGCCGCAAAAATGGACGCCGTGCAGGGTTTGCCGATGGGACTGCTGGTCAAGGTTCCGATGATGTTCGACGGTGCGCGGCTGGGCCTCGGAGAGAACAACTGGGTCACCTATCAGGTGTCGCCTCAGATGCCCGCAAAGGCCTGCTATTTCATCGCATGGCCTTGTGGTCATGATTATCTGTTCGGCAATATCGGCGGGCGTCTGGGATGGGAGCTGTCGCGCGAGGACCCGGCCGTGACGGTCGATTTTGCCATGGAGGAACTGATCAGGCTTGTCGGCTCTGATGCGCGTAAACACTTTGTTCAGGGGTTTCGAACAGACTGGGCCAATGACCCGCTGACGATGGGGGCATATGCCGCCGTCAGGCCCGGATGCTTTGGTGTGCGCAAGGCGTTGGAAGCCCCGGTCGCAGAGCGTGTGTTCTTTGCGGGCGAAGCCATGGGTGCGGGCCATTGCGCCCTTGTGAGCGGCGCTTACACCAGCGGGCAGAAAGCGGCGCGCCGCATCATGAAAATGCTGGCAAAATAACGCGGTGCCGTGGCACGGCCGGGTGCGGTGGGCTTTGTCCGTGGCCCCGCACACGACCGCGCAATGAGAGGTCCGCGCCCCCGGCAAACACAGCCTGAGCGGCCACACCCGCCCTTCACCTGCGCGGGGTGCGCCGCGCCATGCTGTCCGGCCCTGTATCTTCCGGGATGGCCGGACTGACCTGCTGCTGGTGCAAACCAGACCGCTGCCTCTGTGCACTGATCGGCCCAATCCAAACCGTTTGACACCGGTTTTTGTTGCGGCTAGCCTGCGCTCATCCGTTGGGGTGCCCTGAAAGGGCTGAGAGGCGAAAGCTGACCCATCGAACCTGATCCGGGTCATGCCGGCGTAGGGAACGGAGTGAAGAATTGGCTTTTTACGCCATATTACCCTCCCGTTCCTCGTGCCCTGGCCCTTTTGTAAAATGGGGCGACGATGGCATTTCAGGCTTTGACGATTGCAGGATCCGACAGCGGCGGAGGTGCGGGCATTCAGGCTGACCTCAAGACGTTCAGCGCGCTGGGTGTTTACGGTGCCAGCGTGATCACTGCGGTGACGGCGCAAAATACCCGTGCGGTCACCGCCGTTCAGAGGATGACACCGGCCATGATCCGCGCCCAGATGGACGCTGTTTTTGATGATCTGGCCATTGCGGCACTCAAAGTCGGCATGCTTGGGGGTCCGGAGGCGATTACCGCCGTGGCCAGCGGGCTGGCAGACTGCACGCTGCCAGTTGTGCTTGATCCCGTGATGGTCGCCAAATCGGGCGATGCCCTGTTGGCACAGGACGCGGTGGACAGTTTACGCGCGCAGATGCTGCCTCTGGCCACACTGCTGACGCCGAACCTGCCCGAAGCGGCGCGCCTTCTGGGCACTGCCGAGGCGGCGGATGAGGCACAGATGCTGGCACAGGGCCGCGCGCTGCTGGCGCTGGGACCGCGCGCTGTCTTGATGAAGGGCGGCCATGCCAGCGGGGAGACCTGCGTTGATCTGTTAATCACGCCGGACGCGGTGGTCAGGCTGTCCGCGCCGCGCCACGCCACCCGCAACACCCATGGCACAGGCTGCACCCTGTCAGCGGCGATTGCGGCAGGTCTGGCGCGCGGCATGCATCTGACAGAGGCCGTGCGGATGGCGCATGCCTATTTGCAAGGGGCCATTGCGGCGGCGGATCTTCTGGACGTCGGCGGCGGCCATGGCCCGGTCCATCATTTCCACGCGGTCTGGCCCGGTGAAGGGACGTCCCGGTGACGGATG
>Ga0136559_1000785_pt1 | contig 10757 bp, 3 predicted proteins | sample AntRauMeHopE1496_FD_104633 | JGI IMG/M metagenome (GOLD analysis project Ga0136559, IMG submission 104633) | Saline lake microbial communities from Rauer Islands, Antarctica - Metagenome Hop E1 #496 | ecosystem: Environmental > Aquatic > Non-marine Saline and Alkaline > Saline | place... | reverse complement strand
CCCGATGTGGAACAGGTACCGCAACACTTGACGCAACGCCTAGTGCAGGAGCTGCGATAAGCTGGTACGATACTGCTACAGGTGGCGTGGCCGTAGCCTCTGGGAATAGCTTTACTACACCATCTATAAATGCAACTACAACGTATTTTGCAAGTGCTGCAACTGCAAGTGCCGGAACCATAGCTTTAGGCGCAGGAGCAACTGCTTCGCCATCGGTCGGTGCATCGTTTTTCCCTGGTTTCTGGGGAGGCGCAAAAACGCAATACATCATTAGAGCAAGTGAATTAACAGCTGCAGGTTTTGCAGCAGGTAACATTTCAAGTCTCGGTTTTGAACCGATAACGGTTGGTCAAACATACCAAGGCTTTTCAGTAAGTCTAGGATTAACAACAAATACCGTTACTACGACAACGTTCATTTCAAGTGGGCTATCTCAGGTTTACGTAGGCACACTTCCTGACGACGGCTATTTACCAGTAGCAAATACGGTGAACACATTGGCATTTGGAACCGGAACCGGTTCAGCTTCTGTATTTAATTGGGATGGCACTTCTAATGTGGTCGTATCTATATCTTGGTCAAGAGTGCCAAGCACTAATACTTCAGTAAGTACTTCTCTGAGGGTAGATAATGTCGGTTTTGATGCCGCAGCTCATAGACAACGTGACAATATTACTCCGGCAGCTATGTTGGCTGAAACTTCTGCAAATAGCACTTCGTCCAGCAGACCAAGATTTTTAATTAACGGTCAAGTGCTTTGTGAATCGGCAAGGGTTCCTGTGGTTGCCACAGTAACGCCACCTCCTGCATTAACGTTAAGTGCCGCAGCAACAACTATTTGCGAGGGTGATACAACAGCTGCGATTGCAATAACATCTACCGTGAGTGATTACGATAGTTATGTGATTTTGCCTACAATAGGGGTTACGGGCAATGAAACCACAGGGTGGTTCTTTAATCCTTTGGTATCAACGCTGTACACCTTAACTGCAAGTCAAACAACGGGTAGCCTTTGTGCTACAACAGTAACCTTTGATGTTACTGTAAATCCATTACCTTCAGTAATGACTATTGCACCAGCGGCTGCAACCGTATGTACTGACGCTATTCAATCTTTGGTAGTTACTGGGGGAACAATTGGAGGTGTTATGGATGGTCAAATTGGTACTGCAACTACGTTAACTGGCGCAACAAGTCAACCTACTGCTTTCTGTAATCGTTTTGAGCACTACTGGGTTCAAATGGTTTACACTGCTGCTGAATTAACTGCAGCCGGCGTTCAGCCAGGAAATATTACAGCTTTACGTTTTAGAACTGGAGCTCAAGGGTCAGCTAACAATGTGACTGATTTTAAAGTAAGATTGGGAAATACCACAAATAGTGTTTTAACAGCATTTACCACAAGCGGTTTAACTCAAGTATTTAGTGTTGCAACATACCCAACAGTTGTAGGGGTAAATACTATTACTTTCGACACTCCTTACGTTTGGGATGGCACCTCTAACGTCATAGTAGATATGCGTCAAACAGGTATAGACTCAACTTTTAATGCTACAACGGAGTTTACAGCAACTTCAGGGAACACCGTTGCGTTTGCCATAACTTCAAGTACTATTGCAGGTGGTTCTGATGGATTTGCCGGAACAGCTCCTTCTGCAACGATAAGTGTTAATCGCTTAAACACTACTTTTGCTTGGGATTCGTCTGTACCTACCGCAATTACCTGGTCACCAGCAACTAATTTATTTACTGACGCTGCTGCAACTGTAGCCTACGTGGCTAATGCAAATGCCACAACGGTATATTTTAAATCAAGCACCGCAGGAGTGAATAATTACATAGCAACTGCTACATCTGGAGCTAATTGTTCTGTAACGGCAACTACCGCAATAACCGCGGTTGATTGTGCAATTCCTTATGCTAATGTGCAATTTCCAGGTGCTGCGACAATCACAAACTGTGAATCCCAAACCTTTTTTGCACGGGTATTCAAAGCTGGTGTTACTGAGGCTGCCGGACAGGGTGCAGGAATTCAAGCATGGATAGGTAGAAACACCGCAAACACAGATCCTGCAACATGGTCCGAAGCAAGTTGGCAACTAGCAACATTTAACGTACAGGCAGGAAATGACGACGAGTATCAGGCAACATTTGGTCCGTCTGTCGCTGGAACGTATTATGTAGCTAGTAGATTTGTATTTGTTCCTGGTGCGTTTGTTTACGGTGGTTTCACGCCTTCTGGCGGTGGAATCTGGGATGGCACTACAAATGTTAGCGCGATATTAACAGTTGACAACGTCGTTGCACCAACGGCTGCCGACCAAACCCTTTGTGATTCTCAAACGGTTGCAGATCTTGCAGCTATGGGATCAAGTGTACAATGGTATACTGCTGCAACCGGTGGAACAGCTTTGGCGTCTTCAACGGCTTTGGTAACAGGTACTTATTTTGTTTCCCAAACCGTAAATGGCTGTGAAAGCACCAGAACGTCGGTAAGTGTAACGATATTTGTGTCTTCCACTCCTACAGGTAATGCAAATCAAACTGTTTTTGGCCCAGCAGCAAATGCTACAATTGACGATATCGTAGTTTCTGGTACAGGTATTGTTTGGTATGCTTCTATTGCTGATGCTTTGGCGGGCACAAATCCGCTTGCAGCTGGAACACAATTGGTTAGTGGGGCTACATATTATGCAGTATCTGTAGTAGGTAATTGTAGAAGTGCTGCCTTAGCAGTTACGGTAACGGTCACTTTAAATGTTGCATCATTTGATATTAAAGCGTTAAAATACTATCCAAACCCAGTTTCAGATGTATTCACTGTTAGTTATTCTCAAAACATTACGGCCATTGAAGTATACGATTTGATTGGTAGAAAAGTAATGGGCAATAGCACGAATACCACAACAGTATCTGTTAACATGTCTGAACTTTCTACTTCGGTTTATGTAGTTAAAGTGTATTCTGAAAATCAAGTGGCACAATTTAAAGTAGCAAAAAAATAAATTAGGTTATTCGACTTGTGAACCAAGTTGTAAATAGTTTTTATTAAATTCCGTTTATTCCCCATGGAGTAAACGGAATTTTTTTGATTTGGGCGTTGCCTTGTTGAAAAATATGGATTTAAGATTGCAAACAACGTCACAACAAGGCCAGGCTGTGCGCGCTCGCTTTTATTGTTTGCTCAAACAATAAAGAGCTCAAACAACCGCTACCATCCTTAACGCAAAATCGTTTTTCAAAAGGAATAAATTGCCAGGCACTAGCAGCCATCATGCATGAACCCAAGTTTTTGAAGAAACAAAACAAGTATTGAATAAAACTCAACGACCCTTTAAACACTGGACTAGTGCTGAATGGTGCTTTAAAAATACTACCATAAACAAAAGTATCCTCGCTTGTTGCAATTGAGGTCTTAACCTACACAGTCGGACTGTCAAATTAACAAAGCTGTTTTATTTATCAAAAAAACAACGATACTGCATAACAGCAGTAGTTGCATACGTAAATCGCCTTAGTTACAAACATCATGTTGTGACATGATCACCACGGCATGAGCAGAGTTCATGGTTGATTCTGCGTCTTTTTCAAAAAGCTATTTTGTAAAATGAGATAAGCAGCTCATTAAATTTTTTATAATCTAGTAGGCACGTTACGGTTAGCATGCGAATAGGACAGGTGTAGGTAGCTCAAAATTTAAGCTAAAATAAAACTCAAAGCAAGTAGTGCTCGCAAACCGTATTCACGGCACATTCCTCACATATAGTCACTCCAAATCACCTGTCTCACTTTGACACGCGATGGAATTTCAGTAGCTAAGCATAAATATCTAGGTGACCTATACGTTAACGATGAATATTAAATAAAGCATAATGCCCATTAGCACGTTATTTTACATAGTCGCTCTTCAGCGTAAGTAGGTTGCGAGAACCGTCTAAAGTATCAAAAATCCGTTTTTGCCCCAAAAGTAATGACGTTTACTGGCATTAACAGCGGTATTCAACGTTGAAACATGCCACTTAGTCTATTTACACAAAAATTTACCAGAACGACATGAAATAAGGCCTATTTTTCAAAACGAGAAGAATCGCATTCTAACTTAACAACCCTAAAATGTATATTATGAAAATTAAATTACTATTTACGTACACGGCAGCCTTTTTTATGGCAATGGTCAGTTACGCTCAGACAACAGTTTCCGTAGGTACTGGTACTGACGGTACAACTGGTGGATCTAATGGAACCCCTATTTATAGGTCCTCAGCAGCAAGTTCTTTTGACTATGGTCAGAGTGTACAGTTGTACACGCAATCAGATTTAAATGCTGCTGGTATTTACAACGGTGCGACCATCAGTTCCATTGGGCTTTTTAAAACAACGGCTTTTACAATGACTGCCGGAGCAACGGCCTCCCTCACTATCAATATGAAAAACAGCATACAGGAAGCACTTAATACAGCAGATATTTTCACCGTTTTAACCGCCGGTGCTCAAGTGGTTTACCAAAACGCCGCAGTAGATGACACGGTAATTCCTGCGAGCACAGGTTTTGTGGTTTTCCCGCTGTCTACCACATTTACCTACACGGGTGGTTCTATAGAAATAGGTTTTGACTGGGATGCGAGCTCGTTTGCAGGGAATCCTTCAACTGGAGCCTTTAGCTGGGCATTTGACACAGCTCCAAACATACAAGCGCGAGGCACTTCCAGTTCTACGCCAATTACAGCGGGTTTGACAGGAACGCTTACTAGAAGACACCTGCTGCAAGCCACCTTTACTGGTGGTGCAGTTTGTACAGCCCCACCAATAGGCGGCCAGACGGTGGCAAACTTTCCAACAGCATGTGACGGATTACCTGTAGTACTTTCTGTAACTGGCGATGCACTAGGCACAGGTTCTACCTTGCAATGGCAATTTAGTGCAGACAACACAACGTATACAAACATAATAGGCGCAACTGGAACCACTCATAATTTTAGCTATAGCGCAGCAACTGCCGGATTTTATCAGCGCATTGAAACCTGTACCGGGCAAACAGGCACTTCTGTACCTTTACAAATATCTCCATTTGTAGTTGCTTTAAATGATGTACAAACTTTTGATACCTATTTGCCCACTTGCTGGAGTGAAGCGGCGGGCCTCCTTGCCTCACCGACTACGTTTACCTCCTCTGCAACAACATCAGGTTGGAGTGCCGATGGTTTCTCTAATAATGGCACTACAGGTGCTGCGAGGGTAAATATTTCGGGCACTATTAATGATGAGTGGTTGATCTCACCTACTTATGCACTCACAACAGATAAGCGTCTGAGATTTGAATTATCTTTAACCGATGCTAATAACGCCAATGCCATATCCACTGATCCTACCGGAACTACAGGTATAGATGATGCTTTTGTAGTTTTAATTTCAACCGATGATGGAATTACTTGGGATGCCGTAGATACCCTGAGAAGATGGGATAATGCAGGTTCACCAAATGTTTACAATAATATTTCTGAGCTCGGAGAAACTGTAATTATAGACTTAAATGCCTATACTGGTAACGTGCGTTTTGCATTCTATTCTCAAAGTACGGTTACTAATGCGTCTAACGACCTGTTTATAGACAATGTAGTTTTAGAAAATATTCCTTCTTGTCTAGATATAACATTGCTTGCCACTGCGAGTGTAACTAACACTACTGCAAACTTTACTTGGAACAGTAATAACACAGGCACACTCGGTAGGTTCGAGTATTTGATAGACAGTGCAAATAGCTACCCAACGGGACCTGCTTCAACGGTAACTGCTACAGGTTTGTTTGCTCCAGGAAACACAGGCGCATCTGCACCTATCGCACAATCTGGACAGGTTACCGGCTTAATAGCAGCGACCACTTACGATATTTACGTTAGAGAAGTCTGTTCCGTTTCTGACTCAAGCCCATGGACATCGGCAGTGAGTTTTGTCACCGCTTGTGATCCCATAGCAGGATTTTCTGAAAATTTTGATACTGTTACCACACCTAACCTGCCAGTTTGCTGGTCATCATTTAGCTCAGTTCTTGCTACTGGGACATCACCTAGTGTCATTACTTCAACTGTGGCTGACAACTCGTTACCTAATGGCGTGTCATTACAATCTGCTAGTGCTAACGGAACTACAATAACAGCAGATCTGTTGTTGATTTCGCCAGTACTTAGTAATCTAAATGCAGGGACAAACAGACTTCGTTTCTTCTTAGACGCCTCAGTAACTACAAGCTCTGTAGAGGTAGGGACCATGACTGACCCAGCTGACCCAGCCACCTTTACTGCAATCACTACGATTGCTGCGACAACTGCTTGGGTAGAGCATACCGTTAATTTTGATACATACGCTGGTACAGATACGTACATAGCATTCAAGCATATTTTTACAACCACTTTGGATAACCTGTATATAGATGATATCGTTTGGGAAGCAATTCCTGCATGTCAGGAACCTACAAGTTTTGCAGTTGCTGCATTTACAGACACAACCGTTAACCTAAGCTGGATTAATACTAATACGAGTACTATTTCTTCTATTGAGTACGGTGCACCAAGTTTTGTGCTAGGCACCGGAACTGTGGTCGTTGGACAGGCAAATACAGCAGTTGTTACCGGTTTACTGCCAGATACTGCTTATGAGTTTTATGTTACTCAAGATTGTTCTGCAGCTGGTGACGGTTTATCTACAACAACGGCCCCTGTAGCTGTAACTACCGCATGTGCAGCTGCTATGGCCCCATATGCCATAGATTTTGACACATTTGTTGCAACAACTGCTTTTGCTTTAGAAAATTGCTGGATTGAAACAAGTGCAGGAGCATTTACGTGGGATTTAGACGCTGGTGGACCAACAGGTTCTGCGTCAACTGGGCCGTCAGGTGCTTTTACCGGTACTAAATATTTCTTTACGGAAGCCTCTAGTGGCACTTATGGTGATACAGCAGCTTTGCGCACGCCGCTCGTTAATCTTACTGGCTTAACAAACCCAAGTCTCACATTTTACACCCATCTTTACGGTAGTGCAATAGGTACTTTTGAAGTATTTGCTATCCTTAACGGTGCGGAAACATCCGTTTTTACTGTTACTGGGCAACAACAAACTGTAGAGGCCGACCCTTGGGATCAGCGTATCGTGGACCTTGCTGCTTTTGCTGGACAAACGATTGCTATAGAATTCAGACATACTACTGCTAACAGTGGTACGGGTTTATCTTTTGAAGGAGATGCCGCTTTAGATGACGTCTCTTTTGGTGAATTACCACAATGTCTAGATGTTACGGCTATAGCAGCAAGCGCGATTACCGCAACAAGTGCGCAAATAGCCTGGACTGATAACAACACACCCACAGCTACCACGTGGGAGGTTATTGTTCAAGCTGCTGGTACTGCTGCTCCTGCAACTGGTGTTGCAAACGCTACTGCAAACCCGTTTGCTGTAACAGGACTTACCAGTTCCACTGCTTATGATGTATATGTGAGAGCAGACTGCTCTAATGCATTTACAGGACCAGTCTCTTTCACGACCGCTGCATCATGCGGAGACACTATTTACGATACGGGCGGTCCAACTGGAAATTACAGTGCAAACGAAAGCTACACGGTAACCTATTTTCCAGACACTGCAGGAAACGTTGTAACGTTAAATTTCACACTTGTAGATTTAGAAACCTGTTGCGATAACCTTGAGGTGTTTGATGGAATAGATGTTACGGCAACCGCATTTACAAACGACCTTATTGCGCCAGAATCTTTCAGGGCAACTAATGCTGCCGGTGCGATTACCATTAGATTTACATCTGACAGTTCTGTACAGCGAGCAGGTTGGGCTGCAACTTACACGTGTGCTGCTCCACCAACTTGTTTAGAACCTACTGCGTTAAGCGCGACTAACATCTCAGCAACCGGAGCAACGCTCGCATGGACAGAGAACAATGCGACGGCCGCTACTTTGTGGGACATAGAAATAGTTACTGCGGGTACTGCTCCTACTGGAACACCTACAAACGCAGGTGCGACAAACCCGTTTACAGTAACTGGTTTGAGTGCTGACACTGCATACGACTATTATGTAAGAGCTGCTTGTACTGCAACAGATTTTAGTCCTTACACCGGCCCATTAAGTTTTAGAACGCAATGCGCCGCAGTAACAACATTCCCCGTTACTACAGACTTTACAAATAACGTTCCTAACTCGTGCTGGTCTGAGGCTGGTGCGGGAGAGCTCGCTGCTGGACCTTCTGGTCTAGGAGCGTCTGACTGGGGAGCAGGTAGAGCCTATACAAATGCCGCAGGAACCGTAGTTCCATCTAATCGATTAAACCTATATCAAAATGTGGATAGAGAGTGGTTAATAAGTGAAACCTATGACCTTTCAGGCGGCACTTATAATCTAGCGGTAGAGGTTGCTGTAACTGATTACACATTCCTTGGTACCAGCACAGCGATCAATACTGCTACCATGGGTTCTGACGATAGCGTTATTCTTGCAATCTCGACTGACAATGGTACAACCTGGACTGCATTAACCACCTGGGACCTAAATAATCAACCTGCGGTTACTGGAACAACATACTTTGCAGACCTTTCTGCATTTACCGGTAATGTACAGTTTGCATTCTTAGGGTCAGATGGTACCGTAGACGATTCAGAAGATTATGATTTCCATATAGGGTCGTTTAGAATAGAAACTACAGCGGGAACAAACGACACTGCACTAGCAGCTAGTCTGAGCCTATATCCTAACCCGGTAACTGGTGACGAGCTTAACATCACATTTAGCCAGTCGTCACAAGACGCTGTTAATGTTACCATCGTTAACATGAGTGGACAAATTGTGCGCACAGAGCGATTTGACCAGGTGTCTGGAGCGGTACAGTTAAATGATATGACAAGACTTGCATCTGGCGTTTATTTTGTAACCGTTACGCAAGGCAGGCAAGTTGCTACCTTAAAATTTATTAAACAATAAACTTTTTTAACTATTTTAGAAAAGGGAATCTGTAACACGATTCCCTTTTTTTATGTGTAAATTGTAGGCGTTCGTGAGTTCGCTTTCGCGAAAGCGAAACAACAAAAATGTAAGGTAGTTAATAAACCATTTGTGGAACAGTTGTACAAGATAGTAATGCAACGTATTTTTACAAAGAAAAAAATAATCTGATGAGCGATAATAAAGAAAAAGAGGCAAAACTAAAAGCACTCAAACTAACTATGGATAAGCTAGATAAGGCTTACGGTAAAGGTGCGGTTATGAAAATGGGCGACAAGCAAATAGTAGATATAGAGTCTATCTCTACAGGTTCTGTTGCTTTAAACGCTGCATTGGGCATAGGTGGGCTACCACGCGGTCGCGTAGTTGAGATTTACGGACCAGAATCTTCCGGTAAAACAACCCTAACTTTGCACGCAATTGCAGAGGCTCAGAAAGCTGGCGGTATCGCCGCTTTTATAGATGCTGAGCATGCCTTTGACCGTTTTTATGCAGAAAAGCTAGGGGTGGATCTAGAAAATCTTATTATCTCACAGCCAGATCACGGCGAGCAAGCACTAGAAATAGCAGACAACCTGATACGCTCTGGTGCGATAGATATTGTCGTAATAGACTCTGTTGCAGCACTCACACCTAAAAGTGAACTAGAAGGTGAAATGGGCGATAGTAAAATGGGGCTTCACGCGCGCCTCATGTCACAAGCATTGCGTAAACTTACAGGAACTATTTCTAAAACTAACTGTACCGTTATTTTTATTAACCAGCTGCGTGAGAAAATAGGAGTCATGTTTGGTAACCCAGAAACGACCACGGGTGGTAATGCGCTTAAATTTTATGCGTCTGTACGCCTAGATATACGTCGCTCTACCCAAATTAAAGATACCGCTGGTAATGTTATGGGTAACAGAACTAAGGTGAAAGTTGTAAAAAACAAAGTAGCACCGCCGTTCCGTACGGCAGAGTTTGATATTATGTACGGTGAGGGAATTTCTAAAATAGGGGAAATTATAGACTTAGGCGTAGATTACGAAATCATTAATAAGGCAGGATCGTGGTTCTCGTATCAAGACACGAAGCTAGGCCAAGGCCGCGATGCGGTTAAAAATATATTAATGGACAACCCAGAGCTCGTAGACGAACTAGAAATTAAAATCATGGACGCTATTAAAATTGCGAGCGCATAAATACCGGCATCACGCCATTATTTTAAACAAACCGCAAGTACGCTTCTTGCGGTTTTTATTTTTTTAAAAATGCACGCAACCTTTTGAATAATTGTGCATCTACAAACTACAATGGGTTAATGAATATGAAGAGCAGATTTTTTTTAGGGGTGGTACTAGCACTTTTTGTCACTGCGTCCTGCAGCTTGTCCGAAGATGACAGCTCACCAGTGAGTTTTGTCGTTGTTAATATAGATTCCGTGGTGTTGCCCGACGTTTTTAGGCTAGGCGAGACCCATGACATTACAATACGCTTTGAAAAGCCGTCAACCTGCCATACGTTTTCTGGTTTTGAGGTAGAACCTAACTTAAATGTGCGCACAGTTAACGCAGTCTCTGCCGTGATCCCTAACGGTGACTGTGTAGATTTAGACGCGGTTTTTGAAGAGCAAGTATATAGATTTCGGGTCACGAGCAACGGCAGTTATGTGTTTAAATTTTTTGCGGGGCTAGATGATAACGGAGTAGCATACTATTTAGAGCATGAAGTCTTTGTAGTAGAATAAATAGAAAATATTTAAAAGTTGGGGT
>Ga0136559_1000784_pt1 | contig 10758 bp, 7 predicted proteins | sample AntRauMeHopE1496_FD_104633 | JGI IMG/M metagenome (GOLD analysis project Ga0136559, IMG submission 104633) | Saline lake microbial communities from Rauer Islands, Antarctica - Metagenome Hop E1 #496 | ecosystem: Environmental > Aquatic > Non-marine Saline and Alkaline > Saline | place... | reverse complement strand
TTTTTTTATCGCGGTTAAGGATGTCGCATTTCAGATCGCACAGGCGGGCTGACTTTGATCTGGATGGCCGACCTGTTGCGCTTTACGGGCCAAATGGCGCGGGCAAAACCAATATTCTGGAAGCCGTGTCTATCCTGTCGCCCGGACGCGGGTTGCGGCGCGCTTCTTCCGAGGACATGACGCGGCGCCCCGAGGCGTTGGGCTGGAAGGTTACGGCAGAACTGGCGTCGTTGGGACAGCACCATGAGATCGAGACGTGGTCCAGTGGCGGCGCGGCGCGGCAGACCAAGATTGACGGCAAAACGGCGGCGCAAATGGCCTTGGGACGCATCGGGCGGGTGTTATGGCTTATTCCGGCGATGGACCGCCTGTGGATCGAGGGGGCAGAAGGACGGCGCAGGTTTTTAGACCGCGCGACGTTGTCGTTTGAGCCAAGCCACGGCGAAGCGGTGCTGACCTACGAAAAAGCCATGCGCGAACGCAACCGCCTGTTGAAGGACATGGTTCGGGATGCCCATTGGTACAGTGCATTGGAGCGGCAGATGGCTGAGTCCGGCGCGCAAATCCATCGCAATCGAGCGGATGCCTTGTTATTGTTGGCCCACGCACAGGATGCGGCAGAAACGGCCTTTCCCTCGGCCCTGTTGGACCTGATCCATCCGGACCCCGCGTGTGACGCCCCGGATGATGCGGATACGTTACAAGCCTGTTTTGCAGAAACGCGAAGCCGGGATATGGCGGCCGGGCGCACGCTGATCGGGCCACATCGTGCTGACCTGGACGCAATTTATGCCGCAAAAGATGTTCCGGCCAAGGATTGTTCGACCGGCGAGCAAAAGGCGCTTCTAATTTCGCTGATCCTGGCAAATGCGCGCGCCTTAGCCGACGATTTTGGCGCCCCGCCCATCTTGTTGCTGGATGAAGTTGCGGCACATCTGGACGCTGCACGCCGCGCCGCGCTTTATGACGAGATTACCGCTGTAGGGGCGCAGGCCTTCATGACGGGCACGGAGCGCAGCCTGTTTGAAGAGCTCGGCACGCGGGCGCAGTATGTTGAAGTAACAGATGCAGACGCCAGGATCGTCGATTAAAGCCACAGTCGTGACACCACGGAACGGGCCCACAAAATATGCCTCAAATGCGTGACATCCCTTTGTAAAATCGCTATATTTTGTGCTGAAACCAACAAAGGGTCCACAATGACCGACGATCAAAAAACACCAGAGGACTATGGTGCCGATTCTATCAAGGTTCTCAAGGGGCTAGAGGCCGTGCGCAAGCGGCCTGGCATGTATATCGGCGATACCGATGACGGGTCGGGTTTGCACCATATGGTGTATGAGGTGGTGGACAATGGCATTGACGAGGCATTGGCGGGACACGCCGATGCGGTGAACGTCATAATCCATGACGACGGGTCGGTTTCGGTCAGCGATAACGGACGCGGCATTCCGGTGGGCATCCACCAGGGCGAAGGCGTTTCTGCGGCCGAGGTCATCATGACCCAACTGCACGCGGGCGGTAAATTCGACAGCAATTCATACAAGGTGTCCGGCGGTCTGCACGGTGTTGGCGTGTCCGTTGTGAACGCGCTGTCCGATTGGCTGGAGCTGCGCATCTGGCGTGAAGGCAAAGAACATTTCGCCCGCTTCGAGGGGGGATACACCACCAAATCGCTTGAGGTTGTCGGTGAATGTGGTGATCGCACAGGCACCGAGGTCCGCTTTCTTGCCTCGCTCGATACCTTTTCGAACCGCGGCTACAGCTTTGAAATTCTGGAAAAACGCCTGCGCGAACTGGCCTTCCTGAACTCGGGCGCGCGCATTATCGTAACCGACGAACGCCCCGCCGAACACCTGCGCACCGAACTGTTCTACGAGGGCGGCGTTAAGGAATTTGTCAAATATATCGACCGTTCTAAAACGTCGATTCTGCCCGAGCCGATTTATGTGATCGGCGAGCGGGATGATATCGTGGTCGAGGTCGCGATGTGGTGGAACGACACCTATAACGAAATGGTTTTACCGTTTACCAACAACATCCCGCAACGCGATGGCGGCACACACATGGCCGGTTTTCGCGCCGCATTGACCCGTACGATCAACAATTATGCTGCGTCCAGCGGAATCGCCAAGAAAGAAAAAATCAGCTTTACGGGCGATGATGCCCGCGAAGGGCTGACCTGTGTGTTGTCTGTAAAAGTGCCGGACCCCAAGTTTTCGTCGCAGACGAAGGACAAACTGGTCTCTTCCGAGGTACGGCCAGCCGTTGAAAACATCATGAACGAAAAGCTGGCCGAGTGGTTCGAGGAGAACCCGCAGATTGCCCGCATCGTTGTGTCAAAAATTGTCGAAGCCGCCCATGCCCGTGAAGCAGCCCGCAAAGCGCGCGACCTGACACGGCGCAAAACCGCGATGGATGTAAACTTTCTGGCCGGTAAGCTGAAAGATTGTTCGGAAAAAGACCCGTCCAAAACCGAAGTCTTTCTGGTCGAGGGAGATTCCGCCGGTGGGTCCGCCCAGACAGGTCGCGATCGTCAGACACAGGCGATTTTGCCATTAAAGGGTAAAATCCTGAACGTGGAACGCGCGCGATTTGACCGGATGTTGGGGTCGCAAGAAATTGGTAACCTTGTTATGGCGCTGGGGACTGGAATCGGGCGTGATGAGTTCAACATCAACAAGTTGCGCTACCACAAGATCGTTATCATGACCGATGCGGACGTTGACGGCGCGCACATCCGCACACTGCTTTTGACGTTCTTTTTCCGCCAGATGCCGGAGCTGATTGAACGGGGTCATCTGTTTATCGCGCAGCCGCCGCTGTACAAGGTCAGCCGCGGCAAGTCCGAGGTGTACCTGAAAGACCAGGCCGCGATGGATGACTACCTGACAGAACAGGGCTGCGAGGGCGCTGTTTTGCGCCAGGGGAACGGCGAAGAAATCACCAGTGCGGACCTGCGCCGTGTGGTGGATGAAGCGGGCCGACTGAAACGAGTTTTAGACGCGTTTCCAACGCATTACCCTCGTCACATTCTGGAACAAGCCGCTATTTCTGGTGCGTTCGTTAGCGGTGCCGTGGACGCTGATTTGCAAGGCGTGGCCGATACGGTGGCCGAACGCCTGGACCTGATTGCCCGCGAATGGGAGCGTGGCTGGCAGGGACGCATCACACAAGACAAGGGTATCCGGCTGGCCCGCATCCTTCGCGGTGTCGAAGAGGTTCGCACGCTGGACGGGCCAATGTTACGCTCGGGCGAGGCGCGCAAGTCGGGGACATTCACCAAGCATTTACAAGATGTTTACGAATTACCGGCAACCTTGATCCGCAAGGACCGTGTTCAGAACATTTATGGTCCGCTGGATTTGCTCGCCGCGATCTTGGAAGAAGGCGAACGCGGGTTGTCGTTGCAACGCTACAAGGGTTTGGGCGAAATGAACCCCGATCAGCTGTGGGAAACCACGTTGGACCCCGATGCACGCACGTTGTTGCAAGTGAAGGTCGATGATGTGGCCGAAGCCGACGATTTGTTCACCAAGCTGATGGGCGATGTCGTTGAACCGCGTCGAGAGTTTATCCAGCAGAACGCGCTGTCGGTTGAAAACCTCGACTTTTAGCGCGGCTTGATCTGTCGGAGCCTCCGGCGGGAGTTTTTTGCCAAGATGAAGGCGCGGGCGTCATCCATCAACGATCTGCGACATCACGCCGAGGAATCGCGTTACTTCGGCTATGGAATTATAGTGGCACATTGAAACACGAACGGCGGCGGCTTGGCCGAGGGGCGAAAGAATATTACCGCTGTAATGATCGGCTTTCCGTATGTGTGTTCGAATGCCTTCGGCGTTCAGGGCCGCAACGATGTCCAGCGCCGCGTGATTGTCGGCCCAAAAACACACAAGCCCTTCACGTGCCGGATTGTCCACGCCGCCGACCACATGAACGCCGTCCAGTTCAGCCAGCCCTTTCAGGTTGCCTGTGCCGTGCAACATCGCGTCCGTCAGGGTCTTTTCGTAGGTTTTGATGGCTCCGCCTGCCGCTTCGATCCTGTCGCGGCGGGTGTCGGCTGTGCTGATTTGCCCGCCCAGCCAATCGAAATAATCAACGACATCATGAAACGTGGCGTAAGCCCCCGTGTCGCGTGTGCCGAATTCCCATGTTGCGGTCGGGCCGCCATCCAATTGTTCAGGCCCCAACGCGGTCAGCCGGTCGGATACCCATGCAACCCCGTAGCCGTGCCGCGAGAACACTTTGTACGGCGACACGACATAACCGTCGACATTGGCCGCCACCAAATCCACCAGCCCGTGTGATGCGTGCTGGATCCCATCAACGATGATAATGCAATCGGGCGCGACGGCGCGAATCGCGGCTGAAATAGCTGCAATATCCATCCCCATTCCCGTCACGGGCGAGGTGTGAAGAATGGTGGCCACTTTGGTGTCAGGGGTGACAGCATTGGCGTAAGCCTGAGCGCTCACCAGGCCTAAAGCGTCGTTATGTGGAACCAGCCGGTAATCGCGTGCGAATATGTCTGCCCAATGCGTCATTGCCGATCGCGACGCAGGATGTTCAACCGTCGAGCCGAGCAAGACGCCATCTTGCGTACCTGCAACCGCAGTCCGGATCAAACGGAACAGCAGTTCCGTGCCGCTTTCACCCACAAAAACCTGACCATCACGTGCATTAAACCAGTCCATCGCGGCCAGTTTTGCGTCCTTGATGATGTCCATCAAGGCATGTGCCGCAGGATTATCGCGTCCTTGATTGTCGGGAATAGCTGCGAAACGGGCACTGGTTTCAACGACCGAATTCAGCGTCAACGCGCCACCGGCATTTTCGAAAAACACACGCGGGCCCGCGAAGGGGCAGGCCTCCACATGGGCAAATTTCTGGCGGATCGTTTGAAGCAAATCTGGCGTTATCATCGGATGGTCTCCCTTGGGCTGACATGACCGCATCTTTCCGCGAAATGCCATATCAAACAACGCGCTTGGGGCTTATTCCGTCATCGTCCCAGCATATTTTTGGCCACGCTCTTTCGCCAGTCCAATCTGCTTCTGGCGTTCGCGAAACCGGTCTTTATCAACCTCACACGTCTCATGGGCGCAATGGTGGCAGGACACACCATCCTCGTATTCCGGGCGGTTCCGGTCTTCGGGCAAGATCGGGCGGCGGCAAGCGTAGCACAGCACATGACGGCCTTCGTACAAACCATGGCCGACGCTGACGCGGGCATCAAAGACGAAACATTCACCGTCCCATGTACTGTCGTCCTGCGGCACTTCTTCCAGATATTTCAGGATCCCGCCCTTGAGGTGGAACACATCCTCAACACCTTGGCCGATCAGGTAATTCGTCGATTTTTCGCATCGGATGCCGCCCGTACAAAACATCGCGATCCGTTTGTTGTGGAAACGGTCCTTGTTGGCTTCCCACCATGCCGGAAAGTCACCAAAACTTTTGGTTTGCGGATCAATCGCGCCCTGAAACGTTCCAATTGACACTTCGAAATCATTGCGCGTGTCGATAACGGCAACGTCGGGCGAAGCAATCAGGGCGTTCCAGTCTTGCGGCGTCACGTAGCGGCCAACGCTTGCCGTTGGGTCCACATCGGGCTGTCCCATCGTCACGATTTCACGTTTGATGCGCACCTTCATACGGCTGAACGGTGCCACCTGCGCGTGGCTTTCCTTCCACTCCAGCGCCGCGCAACCGGGCAGCGCTTTGATGTGGGCCAATGCGGCATCGACACCCGCGCGCGTGCCGGCGATCGTGCCATTTATCCCCTCGGGGGCGAGCAGTAAAATACCGATCACGTCGTTGGCGCAACAAACGGTCGCCAGCGGGGCCTTCAGCGCGGCGGGATCGTCGAACGGAGTGAAATGGTATAGGGCGGCTACGGTAAACATGTCGTTTTATACGCCCTTGCCTGTGTCCCCTCAACCCTTACGATGGGTTCAATATAACATTGGAAAGCCCGATATGACCCATGCCCTGCTCGTGATTGATGTCCAGAACGACTTTTGCCCAGGCGGCGCGTTGGCGGTGACGGGGGGCGACGACATTATCGCTGGAATCAATGCGTTGATGCTCGACTTCGACGCCGTGATCCTGACGCAGGACTGGCATCCCGCGGGCCATTCTTCGTTTGCCAGCACCCACAAAGCCGACCCGATGACGATGCTGCAAATGCCATACGGGCCACAAGTTTTATGGCCGGATCATTGTATCATCGGCACAAAAGGCGCGGAATTTCACGAAGATCTGAACGTCGATGGGGCTGATCTGATCATCCGCAAAGGCTTTAATCCCGCCATAGACAGTTATTCGGCGTTTTTTGAAAACGACCACCAAACGCCCACAGGGCTGGAGGGGTATTTGCGCACGCGTGGCATCGAAACCGTTACGCTGGTGGGCTTGGCCCTAGATTTTTGCGTCAATTATTCGGCGGTTGATGCGGCGAAACTCGGCTTTGCGGTCACGGTTAAGACCGAGCTGTGCCGCGCGATTGATTTTGATGGATCGCGCGCTGCAGCAGTAGATGCGATGGAGGCCGTGGGCGTAAAGATTGCCACCTAACCCCAAATATCGCCAACCGTAAAGCCCTGCGGAAACGGGTCCGTCGGGTCCAGCATCCACTGTGAAACGCCGGATATCCATGCGCGTCCCGACAGGCTGGGCACGATGGCGGGGTACGGGCCAACTTGGCAAATGCGTTCGATCCGCCCTGTAAATGTAGTGCCGAGCGGGCCGGCATTAACATAGTCTTGACCCACATCTAACAGGCCCTTCGCATGTAAAACCGCCAATTTTGCGCAGGTGCCTGTCCCGCAGGGCGAGCGGTCCAGCGCACCGGTCATCGCATAGGGACGATCAGGCTTGAACACACCGGATGACACGGAAATCGCGCCGCGCCCGTGCGTCGCGGGGTCGGTTGGCGGAGCGGTCAGCGCGCCTATTGTGGGGCCTTGCAGGTCGGGATTGTCGGGATGCGCCACTGGATAAGTGCGCAGGGCAGCGTCGCGCATGGCCTCAATGGCACGCACAACCGCGCCGCCGTTTTCAGCCGTCGGATCAAGGCCAAACTGCGCGCTGTCGGCCATGACAAACCACATGCCGCCCCAAGCAATGTCCACCTCCACCGTCCCGAACCCCGGCACGTCCAGCGGCACGCCAATATGTGCGGCAAAGGCTGGCACATTCTCGAACTCCACACGCTCGACCTTGCCCGCGCGGCAGGTTGCGCGCACCTCGATCAGGCCTGCCGGGGCTTCAAGGCGCAACACCGTCAGCGGCTCGATCATCGGTACAATGCGGGTTTCCAGCAGCACGGTGGTCACACAAATCGCATTGCTCCCCGACATCGGCGGATATTCCGTCTGCTCCATCACGATGAAACCGGCATCTGCCGTTGGGTCGCACGGCGGCACAATTGCGTTACAACACAGCGCCGGATTGCCCCGTGGCTCGCGCAGCATCAACAGGCGGATATCGTCGTGATGCGCTTGCATATATTGCATTTTCTCGAACACCGAATTGCCTTTCAACATCGGTATCCCGCCCGTAATCACACGGCCCCCTTCGCCCTCGGCGTGGGCCTCCACCGCCGTTATCATTCGCCGAATACGCATCACACGCCCCTCTTTGGCTTTACGCCCCGCCGCGCCTTTGCTCTAACGGCCCTAACAGAATTTGGAGCCTATTATGGTCGACATCGCAACCCGCGTCTGGAACCACAAATGGAAGATCGATCCGATTGTGCGGTCCATGATTGATACCGACTTTTATAAACTGCTGATGTGCCAATCGGTATTTCGTAACAAACCCGACACCCAGGTCACGTTTTCACTGATCAACCGCACGAAAACTATTCGCCTCGCAGACCTGATCGACGAGGGAGAGCTGCGCGAGCAGCTTGATCATGTGCGCTCACTTTCGCTAACGCGCGGCGAATCCACATGGATGCGCGGCAACACATTTTACGGCAAACGGGCAATGTTTTCGCCGGAATTTATGGACTGGTTCGAACAACTGCGCCTGCCCCCCTACCAGCTTGAAAAACACAACGGTCAGTACGAGTTGACGTTTGAGGGGTCATGGCCCGAGGTTATGTTGTGGGAAATTCCGGCGTTGTCGATCTTGATGGAGCTGCGCGGACGTGCCGTTTTAGCCACGATGGGCCGGTTCGAGCTTCAGGTTTTATACGCCCGAGCCATGACAAAATTGTGGGAAAAGGTCGAAAAATTACGCCCGCTCGACGGATTGCGCGTTGCAGATTTCGGCACCCGCCGCCGCCATTCGTTTTTGTGGCAAGACTGGGCCGTGCAGGCCATGTCCGAAGGGCTGGGCAACAACTTCATGGGCACCTCCAACTGCCTGATCGCCAAAAGCCGCGATCTTGAGGCGATCGGAACCAACGCGCACGAATTGCCGATGGTCTATTCAGCATTGGCCAAAACCGACGCCGAATTGTTTCAGGCCCCCTACGATGTGTTGGCAGATTGGCAAGACGAGCACGAAGGCAACCTGCGCATCATTTTGCCCGACACCTATGGCACCCAAGGGTTCCTCGACAATGCGCCCGACTGGCTGGCCGGCTGGACAGGCATTCGCGTCGATTCCGGTGAACCCGCAGCAGCCGCCGAAGTGGCCATTAAATGGTGGCTTTCACGCGGCGAGGACCCACGCCAAAAACTGATCATCTTCAGCGATGGTCTGGATGTCGACAAGATTGTTGCCCTTCACAAACAATTCCAAGGCCGCACACGGGTGTCCTTCGGCTGGGGAACAATGCTGACGAACGACTTCAAAGGCCTCACCCCTGATGACGCCCTCGCGCCATTTTCCATGGTCTGCAAAGCGGTATCGGCCAATGGAAAACCAACCGTCAAACTGAGCGACAACCCGAACAAAGCCATGGGCCCCGCGCCTGAAATCAAACGTTACAAGCGGGTCTTCGGCTTAGGGATCCAAGAAGCGATTGAGGTCGTGGTGTAAAAGATATCGCGCCGCCGGCGTGGCGCAAAGGCCCGGAATATGCAGTCGGTAGCTAAACCTGGCATCCGGTGGCATTCAAGACGGCCTAAAAATTCCCGCTTGTGCTTTTGCTTAAATTATAGACTACTTGCTATAAGATATAGCGTTCCATCGGCCATATACGTTTGACGCCTATTAAAACCTGTTCCGGGATGGTGAACATGCGTGTTTGGTTGTCATCTTGGCTCGTAAAGTCCTGCACATATCCAAAAGGAAACACCCATGTTTTTTCGCACTGTACTTTTTGCAGCCCTTGGCAGCGCAACCGTCGTCCATGCACAAACTGACGTTCCTTTCGCCCTCGACTGGAGGTTTGAAGGACCAGCAGCGCCTTATTTTGCAGCGATCGATCAAGGTTTTTTCGAAGCTCAGGGGCTGTCCGTCACAATCGAAGCCGGGAATGGATCGCTTGATGCTATCCCGAAGGTTGCGACCGGTGCTTTCCCGATTGGAACGGCTGACATCAACAGCCTGATCCGCTTCCTGGACCAGAACCCCGACGCACCCGTCATCGCCGTGATGATGATTTACGACAAGCCGCCGTTTGCCATTATCGGGCGCGCCTCCCTCGGGATTGACGGGCCCGCCAGCCTTGTGGGCAAAACACTCGGCGCGCCACCACCGGATGGCGCATGGGCGCAGTTCCCGATTTTCGCGGCTGAAAACGGCCTTAATATGGCCGACATCACCGTTGAACCCGTAGGTTTCCCAACGCGTGAGCCGATGCTGGCCGAAGGAGCCGTTGATGCGATCACCGGCTTTTCGTTCACATCCTACCTGAACACCGCGCGCCTTGGCGTGCCCGAGGATGATTTGGTGACAATCCTGATGGCGGATTACGGTGTCGATTTGTACGGCAACGCAATTATCGTGAATACCGATTTCGCTGCGGCCAACCCGGACGTGATCGAGGGATTCCTGATTGCCACCGCCGAGGGCTGGAAAGCGTCAATCGCAGACCCTGCATCCGTGATCCCGCCATTGCTGGAACGTAATCCAGCCGCAGACGCCGAACTGGAACAGCGCCGTTTGGAGCTGTCGATTCGTGATAACGTCTCGACGGACTGGGTGATGGAAAACGGCTTTGGTATCATTGATCCGGCCCGCATGGACAGCGCGCTTGCGCAAATTGCCACGACCTACGAGTTCATCACACCGCCCGATGCAGCGACGTATTTTACGGATATTTATCTGCCCGAAGGCGGGTTTGATCTGTCTGAATAGGGATGGAAAACCTGATCGACATCAGTGGCGTCAAACACGCCTACCAGACGGCATCGGGTCCATTGCCGGTGCTGGACGGGCTTGACGTGACTGTGCCCGAGGGCGGCTTTGTAGCCGTCGTCGGGCCGTCAGGCTGTGGCAAATCAACACTAACGCGGCTGGTCGCGGGGCTGTTGATCCCGGATGAAGGCACCGTAAACGTGCATGGAACGCGGATTACTGCACCGCGTTCCAACGTCGGGATGGCGTTCCAGAATCCCGTTTTACTCGAATGGCGAAGCATCATCGACAACGTGTTGTTGCCGCTCGAAATTGTGCCGAACAAACTGAGCAAGGCGCAGGCCCAAGATCGCGCGCGTAAGCTGCTGGCGCTGGTCGGGCTTGATGGTTTCGAGGACAAACGCCCCTCCGAACTCTCCGGCGGGATGAAACAACGCGCCTCGCTGTGCCGCGCGCTCATTCACTCGCCCGAGGTTCTGATCCTTGATGAACCGTTCG
>Ga0136559_1000782_pt1 | contig 10779 bp, 10 predicted proteins | sample AntRauMeHopE1496_FD_104633 | JGI IMG/M metagenome (GOLD analysis project Ga0136559, IMG submission 104633) | Saline lake microbial communities from Rauer Islands, Antarctica - Metagenome Hop E1 #496 | ecosystem: Environmental > Aquatic > Non-marine Saline and Alkaline > Saline | place... | reverse complement strand
CTTCTGCTGCTGGAGCTTCTTCCGCTGCTTCTGCTACTGGAGCTTCTTCTACTACTGGAGCGGCTGCTGCTGCAAGAGCCGCTGCACGATCTGCATTTTTAGCTTTTTCAGCGTTTAAACGATCCAACTCCGCTTTTTGAGCATCTGTTGATAGACCTGATTTTTTAGCTTCCACTTTAGCATCCTTCTCTTTCATCCAAGCTTCGAATCTCTTATCCGCTTCTTCTGTTGAGAAAGCACCTTTTGTAACTCCTTTATCCAAATGGTTTTTGTACAAAACACCTTTGTAAGAAAGAATTGCTCGAGCTGTATCAGACATCTCAGCACCAACACCTACCCATTCCAATGTTTTATCAAAATTGATATCAATTGTTGCTGGATTTGTGTTAGGGTTGTAAATACCTAATTTCTCGATGAATTTACCGTCACGCTTAGAACGTGAGTCAGCTACTACGATGTGAAAAAAAGCATATCCTTTTTTTCCGTGTCTTTGCAATCTAATTTTTGTTGCCATAATGTTTATTGGTTGAGGTACGAAAACCCCGATTAATAAATTAGTTAATTGAGCGGGCAAAGATAATGCTTTTGTTTGATTTAACAAGTAAAACATCAAATTTAGATAAAGTTGCAATCTAGTCTATATCATTTGTGTAAATTTACAAAAAAACACAGTGGTATGAAATCAGCTTTTTCTCTTTTTTGTATTGGTCTCTTTTCTCATTTGGTAGTTTCGCAAACAACTACTAATCATACGATTCAGCACAATGGTGTGACCCGTGAGTACAGGTTATATGTTCCTGCAATATATAATTCTGCAACACCGGTTCCTTTAGTATTCAACCTACACGGTTATACCTCTGATAATGTGCAACAAGAATTTTATGGAGACTTCAGGTCTATTGCCGATACGGCGAATTTCATTCTAGTGCATCCCAATGGAACATTTGATCAATCTGGAGATCGATTTTGGAACGCTTTTGACCTGCCTGGAGTGGACGATGTTGGTTTTATCTCAGCGGTGATCGACGAAGTAATTGGTGGGTATAGTATAGATTTAAACTGTGTATACAGTACAGGAATGAGTAATGGTGGCTTTATGAGTTATGAGCTAGCTTGTGAGTTGGGAAGCAGAATTGCAGCAGTGGCTTCGGTTACAGGAACAATGACCACCGGTAAATTGGCTACGTGTGATCCCCTTAAGCCTACACCGATTATGCAAATTCATGGAACTGTTGACGCAACTGTGCCGTATAATGGCAATGCACAATTTGGCGCAATTGAAGATGTTGTAGATTTTTGGGTGAATCAAACGGGTGCTGCTACTACGCCTCAATTTACGGCAGTTCCGAATGTGAATACAACAGATGGGTGCACGGCTGAACATTATGTCTATTCGGGAGGACAAAACAACACTTCTGTTGAGTTTTATAAAATTCTTGGCGGCGCGCATACATGGCCAGGAGCACCTGTTACATTAGGAGTTACTAACCAAGACTTTGATGCTAGTACAGAAATTTGGCGTTTTTTTAGGCAATATAAGCTGAATGATTTAGTAGCTTCTTTAGAGGAGAATGTAGCGCTAGATTTTACAGTTTACCCTAATCCTTCAACGGGAAGTATTCAGATAGAATCGAATGTGAGTTGGGATGAGTTACTCTTGCTAGATGTTACGGGAAGAGTTATAAAGACGTTTAATACATATGTTGAAAAAATGTCCATTCAAAACTTAGATTCGGGTGTTTATTCCTTGCAGATTCGAAAAGGAAAAAATCAAATTACCAAGAAGTTGGTTGTGCAGAAATAAAAAAAGTCGCACTCCTTAATAGGAATACGATTTTTTGGGTAGTTCAATTATTTTTATTTCACCTGGTCAACATGCACATCCACTTGTGGAAACGGAATACTCAGACCTTCTGTTTCATTGAATTTCTCGTATACTTTCTCGTTCATAAAGAAGAAAACATCCCAGTAATTATCCACTTTTGTCCATAAACGAACGGTTAAGTTTACAGATGAATCTGCTAACTCTCCTAACCCTATAAATGGCTCAGGATCTTTCAAAACTAGCGGGTGACTTAAGTATAAATCTGTAATTACTTTTTTGGCTAATTGGTAATCTTCACCGTAGGCAATTCCAAAAGAAAAATCAACTCGTCTAATATCTTGCATGGTGTAGTTTGTGATATTTCCGTTAGATAGAGGACCGTTTGGTATGATGATCGTCTTATTGTCAACGGTTACCATTATGGTATGAAAGATTTGAATTTCTTTTATTATACCAGTTTCTCCTTGTGCTTCAATGAAATCGGTAACCTTATAGGGTTTAAAAAGAAGGATCATAACTCCACCAGCCAGGTTAGAAAGTGTTCCAGAGAAAGCCATACCTATGGCAAAACCAGCCGCACCTAATATGGCAATGAAAGAAGTCATTTCCACCCCAAGCTGGGTAAATACCGTAATTATTGTTAGAAGCTTAATGATGATCGCAATAAAGCTCTTTAAAAATGTCACTAGGCCTATATCGCTATTTCTCTTTTCAAGAATTTTTCCAATAGATCTGCTCAATATTCCTGCCAGCTTGAATCCTATAAATAGAATAACGATAGCAATAACGAGGTTTATTCCTACTGTGACGATAAGATCAATAATGTCAGATTGAGTATATCCAAATAATATTTCTGCTTCTTTTTCCATTCGATAATTTATTTGGTGAGGCGCGAAGATATTGAATCAAAGCAGAAGAAAAAGAATTGATGTGATTAATTTCAAAAATAATAGTTTAATTTGTTGATGTTTTTCATTTTATCCAAAATAGCCTATTTCTTTATTCATCCATTCAGTTGGTTAATTGTAGCAGTGTTACTTGCTTTTTTTACAAAGCGACCTAGGTTGAAAAAAGTGGCGAGATGGTCAGCTGTATTTGTGCTACTTTTTTTTAGTAATTCATTTGTATTCAAAGAGTTTATTCGTTTATGGGAAGTGGAAACTGTTCAGATTACGAAGGAAAGTTCTTATGACGTTGCCATAGTACTAGGAGGCATGTTTGAATATGACGAGACCGCAAAACGCATCAGCGCACGACGTGGGGCAGATAGAATTTGGCAAGCCTTAGATTTATATCACAAAGGAGTGGTTAAAAAACTATTCATTTCTGGCGATCATGGTTACGTAAGTGATAGAGGGCTGCATGAAGCACAACAAATCAAGGATGCCCTTGTAAATTGGGGGATTCCCGAAACTGATATTATTACAGAGAACAGTTCGCGGAACACACATGAAAATGCGTTGGAATCGTCCAAGATTCTTCGACAATCTTATCCTCATTTTGATAGTTTTTTATTGGTTACTTCGTCCCATCACATGCGACGAGCAAAAGCTTGTTTCGAAAAGCAAAATATACAGTGCGATGTGTATCCTACCGACCAGTTTACAGGTGGAAAACGTTTTTACAATTGGGATGAGTACTTCATTCCAAATGTGGATAATTTCGGGTATTGGTTTGCTTTGATAAAGGAATGGGTGGGGTTTACAACCTACGCCATTATGGGATATATTTAGTTGTTCATGAATAAAGTTGAGGTAAATAACGGATGGTATGTTTTTGTAGCGGACTACTTAGACAGTAGTGCTGCAAATGACACCTTCACTTACTTTATTGAAAATTTACCCTGGAAAACTGGTGAAATTAAATTGTTTGGTAAAGTACATCCTATCCCTAGAAAACAAGTCTACTTTTCGGATGATAATTTAAGTTATTCTTATTCTGGAAAAAAGCTTGAGATAGACGAATGGAATAAAAAAGTGCTTGAGTTAAAGGTAGGTCTATCGTCTTCTTTGCATGTAGAGTTCAATGCCTGTTTGGCTAATCTGTATCGAGATGGACAAGATAGTAACGGTTGGCATTCAGACAATGAAAAGGAGTTAGGTATAAACCCTGTGATTGCATCTCTCAGCTTTGGAACCACCCGACGTTTTGATTTGAAACATAAACTTACGAATCAGAAATTGTCATTTCAATTAACTTCAGGAAGCCTACTAGTCATGGGGGGAGAGATGCAGCAGTTTTGGAAACATCAAGTTCCGAAGGAGAAAAAGGTCCAAGATCCGCGGGTTAATTTAACCTTTCGGAAAATAATTGTGTGAAGCTCCCCCCGCGCGATTTGCCTGCTGGATGTATTCAGTCAAAACCACCAAATACCATTACCCCAATAGTGCCATACGTTTTGTGTGTGCCAAATGCTACGCCGATTTCGGTGAATTGGTTGTCTAATATATTCATCCTATGACCGAGAGATTTTACGTCTTCATCAATAAGTAAATCCATCACTGCGGATAGCGCGTCTTCCGAACCAAACTGTAAATTTTCAGCTGTATTATCAAGTTCGGGCGCATACTTTTTAAAACGTGCAGTTGTTCTCACATGGTCAGTCCATCCTCTTTTTCCTGCTTCTACAGAATACTCTATTGCCATGTTGGATAGGTTGCTATTTTCGTTCAGTGGAGGCAAGGGAGCTTGATTTTTCAATGTGCGAATCAAACTTTTAGAATAGCTGCTTTTGCCTAATTCATTTTCCTCAATATAGGGTAACGCTACTTCCTCTAAGAAACGCTGTGGTTCCTGTCTTACAAAGTTGACAAGGTCTATCATTTCCGAATGAATATGGTCTTGAGCAACTCCGAATTTTCCGAAAAAGAAGAAAAATAATACTAGCGGAAAGATTTTCATAATAGTGCGTTTTAGGTGGAAGCTCAAAAATTATTCCTTTTCCACTAAAGCGTTACTTCCCCGTTCCTTTAAAGACGATGATTACGGTATAAAGTAATATTTTTAAATCTAGGGAAATAGACATGTTTTTTAGATAAAGGAGGTCGTACTTCATTCGTTGAAGCATTTCTTCCACGTTTTCTGCATAGCCAAATTTAACTTGTCCCCACGAAGTTATTCCTGGTTTCACCTTGTTTAATTGTAAGAATTGAGGTTCTCGTGCAGCAATCTGATCTATGAAAAACTTTCGCTCAGGTCGCGGACCAACTAGGGACATTTCGCCTATGAGTACGTTCCAAAATTGAGGGAGTTCATCAAAGCGCATTTTACGCATAGTTCTGCCTACTTTGGTTATTCTGGGGTCCAAACTGGAAGATAGTTGAGGTCCTGCTTTTTCGGCGTCTGTATACATCGTGCGGAACTTGATGATTTGAAAAGGTATTCCGTTCTTGCCTATCCGTTCTTGTGTGAATAGCACAGGTCCTTTTGAGGAGGTTTTCACCAAAATGGCTAAAGTAATGTAGACGGGGATAAGTAAAATGATAGCTATCGTCGAAGCTATAATATCGAATAACCGTTTTATAATGAATTGCCAAAAAGGCATGATGTGAGACTCAACCTCGACAAGAAGCGCTCCGAAAATATTATTCATTTTCACAGAACCGCTAAGGATATCAAACATATCAGGTATAATCTTTATTCGAATATCCCTCCCTTGAACTATAGAGATTAACTGTTTAAGTTTTTCATGTTCGCTCCTGTCGAGCGCTATAATAACCTCCTCAATTTCATTCGTTCGAAGTACTTCATCTAATTCCTCGGCATGCCCTAAATAAGGTAAGTCACCTTCTAATTCTTTGTCTATGCCATTCAAGTTTACAAAACCAACAAACTTATTTCCAATTCCTTTGGGAAGGCTTTGAACTTCATTGTAAATATCTACGGCCTTAGAACTGCCGCCAATTAATAGCGTATTAAACCCGATTTTACGATGGTGTACTTTTTTCACAATATATAAAGTGAGAAATAGACGAGGTAAAAGTGTAATCAAGAGATGGATAAAAAAAACAGCTCCTATTAGTGTGTAGTAAGAGTTGTAATCTGCAATTTCATCATCAAGAATGGCAACGAAAAAGATGACAATAGTTCCCAAAAAGACGGACTTAAACGTTAAAGAAAGCATTCTCATTAAGTAATGCCGTAACACGTCAAAGTAGGTCCCGAAAAGGGTATATAAAATTACCCAGAATAAGGGTACTAAGAAAATACCGTAGTAGAACTGCTCAGAGAATTCTAAGGGCATTTTTTCCACATAGGTCTTTCGGAAATAATAAAATGTAGCCCAAGAAAGGGCAGCTGTTAGAAAGTCAACTAGAACAAATAAAAGTGTTATTCCTAAAGACTTCTTCATTAATAGTAAACGACCTTAATATTATCCAGGTAAATATACTTTGAAGTCCCTGCTTGGTCTAGCAGTGCTGTAAAGCCTTGTTCATTAATTGTAGAGCTTGCTCTAAATGAAATTATTTCTTTTAAATCAAGGTAAATATGCTTCCAAGTAGGTTGTTCTTGCGGATTAAGTTGAATATGAATATCATCATTAAATGTCGTTGAACTATAGGATAGAACAGAGGTGAGTATTGAATTTGAGTTCATGTAATCCATTTCTAAATAAACATCAGCACCTTGTTTTGGAAGGCTTTGTAAAAAACTAGTGTACCCTATGAACAGCGAATCGGTTGGCGTTAACAGGATTTCACCATACGAATTCCCCCACTGAAGTATTTGAGGGTCGTTTCCTTTTACAATAGAAGCGAGCGATGCACCATCTGTTTCAACTTTCAACACAGCACTTTCAAAATCTTCTATCAAGAATCTTGTTTCGGGATAGTACCTTGTTCTCGGAGTTATAGAGATGGTGTCTTCGAGTAGTAAATTTACTGAAACAGTGTAGGGCTCCACAAATGGGTATCTTTTTTTTGTTCCACTTATCCCATTGTTAATTACACCAGGTAGTATTAGAATTTCGTGCTGACCGTCATCTGTTATTGGAATTTTAATTGGGAGCTGAAACGCCCCCAGGTATCTACCGTCTAAATTCACAAATGCTTCCGTAATGGAATGTGTTAATTCTCCTTGGTCGTTTTGAGCGAAGAGGTTTTCTTCTAAAATAAACGATTCTATTCTAAGCCAGGAAACTTTAGGTTGCTCTTTCGCACAACTAAAAAATAGGAGTAATACTAATATATAACCAAGAAGCTTTTTCATAGTGCAGTTTCTATATGGGAAACGTTATTAATTATAAAATATTTTGTCCAATCATACTTCCATTGATTTTTAATTTCGAAAGAATTTGATCTGCAACAGATAACGCATTCATTCCTTGTTCCAAAGAGACTAATGGAATAGTGTTATTTTCAATGGCAAGTGCAAATGTACGAAGTTCTTCTTGAATTGCATTAACTGGACCAACTTCTGGTTTATCAAAAACTATTTTCTTTGATGGTTTACCTTCTCCTAAATCTAAAATCATATCAAATGGACCGGGTTCTCCTTGTACATCTTCCATTTGTACTATTTCCATTTCTTTTTCTAAAAAATCTACACTTATGTATGCGTCTTTTTGAAAAAAACGTGACTTGCGCATATTTTTCAAGGATATGCGAGAAGCAGTAAGGTTCGCAACGCATCCATTCTCGAACTCGATCCGCGCGTTTGCGATATCGGGTGTGTCCGAAACAACAGCAACACCAGAAGCAGAAATTCTTCTTACAGGCGAGTTGACAGCACTTAAAACGATGTCTATATCATGAATCATAAGATCCAATACTACAGGAACATCAGTACCTCTCGGGTTGAATTGCGCCAAACGATGCGTCTCAATAAATAAAGGGTTTTTGAGGTACGGTTGCGCCGCTTGGAATGCTGGGTTGAATCGCTCAACGTGTCCAACTTGCACTTTCACGTTGGCTTCCTCTGATAATTGAAGAAGTGATTTTGCTTCTTCAACTGTTTGGGTTATTGGTTTCTCAATAAAAACATGTTTACTATTTCGAATAGCTAACGCTGCTAAGGGGTAATGCGCAATGGTTGGAGTAACAATATCAACACAATCTACTGCTTCAATGAGCTCTTCAGGACTAGTAAATGATTTTATATTGAAGGTTTCAGCTACTATTTTTGCATTCGCTTCATCTGCATCATAGAAGCCTATAAAATCAAAATAGTCTTTTAACTCTAAAGCTAGTTTGATATGGATTTTTCCTAGATGTCCAGCGCCAATTACTCCAAGTTTTATCATAATTCTGTGTTTGGTACAAAATTAATTCACTAAAGGCTTATTTACAGCGAAATCGATGCTAGTTATTAACATAATTGTATTAATGTACATAATCGACAGTAAGCTTAGTTAAAATAAAGTGTATCATGCATTTCGAACAGTGCAAGAGCCAAAAGTTAATATTAAGATGTAGTGAATAATTATACAACTATTCTATGGTTTTTAACTTGGGAGGTCAAAATACTAAACTCATTCAATCAGTTAGACGGACGAATTTGATCATTTAATTTAGCTTCGTCGTAATAATTAGTTGATTTTTGAGTAAGTACTTTTGTCAGTGTAGTAATTTGACCTGTATGATATGAAAAGTGTTCGAGAACATGAATCATTACAGAGAAATATGTTTCATCAATACCTTGAATGGTAATAGGTTGTTGAAGGTTTTTTTCATTTACATTTTTCAAGGCATCATTGAGTTGAGTTTTTAGATTTTCAAGTACAAAGATTAAATCAGTTCGTCGAATAGAAGGGTGGGGGATGAATTCACTTGCTCTATCGCGAATGTCGTCTTTTCCACCTATTCCAGCTACAACCCATTGTCGTGCATTTCCGCATAAGTGAATGATCAATGATCCAATCGATGGGGTTTGCCTATTGACGCAATACCAGAGTTCCTCATGAGAGAGCATGCCTAAACATTTGTAAATTCTTGGATAAGATTCATCGAAAAGTCGTTTTCTAAATTCCTTGATTATCAATCTGCTCGGCTCCATTATAAAGATGTTAAATTTCGAAGTATTAAATTACTAAAAAAAAATAGATACTCAAGTATTGTCTAAATTTCTTTTTAACTATATTTGCCGTCCCAATAACAAAGATTTCTAGTAAACCTTGTTTTTAGAAGTCCCACAATTGTTGGATGAATGGTGGTTGTAGCTCAGCTGGTTAGAGCATCGGTTTGTGGTACCGAGGGTCGCCGGTTCGAACCCGGTCTTCCACCCTACATGGGGGACTTGATTAAAATTAATCAAGTCCCCCTTTTCTTTTCCCTTCAAAAGCCTTATTAGCTCTGGGATTAACGCAAAAAACGTATTCACTCTAAAGGTTCGAACTTTGTCTGTTCCTCGATCATAAGAAATCCCCTCTGGATAGACCATTTCTTGCAATATTCGTTTAGAATATATATTAGCATCTTTCCATAGAGTACCTGTGTTTCTGCATATTTCAAGCGTATATTCGATTACTTTTTTAAGGTTCGAACTCTCCAGAGTTGTCTGACTGAGTTCTTTACGTATTTGAGCCTGTTCTTTTCGGAATTTCTTTGTGAATTTTTCGTAAAATGTTTTTTCTATTTCTCCTACTGCAAATCGCTCTTCAACCTTCTCAATTTTCTTTTTTATCTCTGCAAGGTTAATTTTTAAGTATTTTTTCTGATCTAATTTTTGATCAAAGAAGTTTTGAATCTGTTCTTCAAGCATATCTTTCAGCAGATTTACGTGTTTTTCTTCTACATAAAACGAATTAAGCATGTTTAAGAACATTTGGTGCATCACTTTGGCACTTCTATTGGTTTTACAACCTTTCGTCCTGCATTTGTAGTAATAGAGGTTCTTTTTCTTTACAATATAGCCTGTAAGGTTAGAATTACACTTCTCACATTTAGTAAATACTTTTAATGGAAGGTTTTCTTTATCTGGATCTTTAGTGTAAGGCAATGAACGAGCTTCTTTACGAATACCATTAACTAATAGAAACAATTCAACTGGGATCATTGGTTCATGATGACCTTGAATTACTTGATCGGGCAACATTTTACTTACAATTGCACCAGTATAGAAAGGATTAGAGAATAGATTGTTTAATCTTCTTTCGTCTATTTTAACTCCCAATCGGTTGAGTTTTCTTGCAATATCAGCACTAGACATCTTTTTGTAGGCTTTCCATTCAAAAGCTTTCTTTAGCAGTTTTCCTTCTTCACTAATAACCAATTGACGTTCGGAAGCTCTACCACCTTTTTGAAGATCAACATATCCTCTTGGTACTTCCCATATCCAATAGCCCTTTAAAAGCATCTCTTTCATTCCTGCTACAGATTTATCTCGTCTCATTTCGTTATCCATTTGACTGAACAAGAATAATATCTTCTGTTGGAAAGATCCAGAGGGAGTTGTAGGATCTAGTTCTTGACTTACTGCAAGTGTAACTACTCCGTATTGTTTTAGTAAATCATCTGCTATTGATGCACCATTTATTCCAGAACGAGAAAAACGCTCGTAAGAATATACTATTACATAGCTTATATTCTTAGAGCGTTTAACAAAATTCAACATTCTATTGAATTCTTTTCTATCATCTGTTTTTGCAGATTCGTATGTACCACCAAAATATCCTACAATGTTTAAGTCCTTTTTCATTGCGTAGTTTTCACAATGTTTCTTTTGAGAACCTAGACTGGTATTGTCTTCTTGTTCTAAAGAAGATACCCTGGTGTATATAACTGCGTTCTTTCCGTCAGTTAATGGCTTTTCGCTTTGTGGAGCGAATTGTTGTAATAAACTTAAATCATTCATAATACTTCATTTTTAATGGTTAATCATCAATATGAAGTGAATGGAATGTGTCAATAAACTGTAGACCAAGTTAAGCTATATAATTTAAAAAGTAGTAAATTTAAGTTTTATGGCAGAAGAAAGAAAAAAGTACAGCAGAGAATTTAAGATAACGGCTGTAGAGT
>Ga0136559_1000781_pt1 | contig 10779 bp, 12 predicted proteins | sample AntRauMeHopE1496_FD_104633 | JGI IMG/M metagenome (GOLD analysis project Ga0136559, IMG submission 104633) | Saline lake microbial communities from Rauer Islands, Antarctica - Metagenome Hop E1 #496 | ecosystem: Environmental > Aquatic > Non-marine Saline and Alkaline > Saline | place... | reverse complement strand
TTAATCGCTTTGCGTCAAACGCTTTGCGCTGTTCGCCATGGGCTTCTGGCTTTTTACTGATTACTCATTACTTTTTTACTCTTTTACTCAATTTCACTCAATACACTCAAGTTTGATTAACTTTGTACCTATGAAATTGAAATATATCATCACTTTGATTGTCATAGGCTGCTTAGGCTGCATTATCTACGGATACACGTTGGATCATGGGGAAAAAGCGAGTGCCGATACCTTTATAGGCACTGGAACCTTAGGCTTGTTTTTGGTGGCCATGCCCCTTTTTCTGTACAAGGAAAGTAGAAAAAGGAAGTGGGATGACTATATGCTGAACGAGAAGAACGTACGAAAAATGCAGGGGAAACCCCCAAAGGAGTCTGAAAACCAGTGAATTCAATCCAAAAAAATATAATTGCCCCATAAATCGTATCCAAAAAAAACGTACATTCGGGTATTAACATTTAATTTTTAATACCATGACTGGCACGGTTAAATTTTACAATGCATCCAAAGGCTATGGGTTCATTACCAACAGCGACACGGGCAAAGATATTTTTGTCCATGCAACGGCGCTACACGGTACAGAAATTAGGGAGGGAGACAAAGTTGAATACGTTGAAGAAGATGGCAAAAAAGGCATCGTTGCAGGAAAGGTGCAGGTCATCTAACTCCCACATAACGCTCTTCGGCACGCCTGTCCCGGGCGCGGCCGAAGGACTTAGGGCAGAAGTAATGAAATCAAACTTTTCAGACACCTTCTTTTGACGTTTCATCGAAAAAAAACAATAAACAGTGGCCTCCTTTTTACAATCGGTCGGTAGAATTGCTATATTTGTGGCATAGCATTTGTAACCGGCTATATATGAAGCAATTCTACCTCATCATTTGTTTTCTTTTTATCTCCTTTAGTTATGGGCAAAGCACCCAGAACAATTGGGACATTGAAGGTTTTAGCATGTATCCCAATCCCGTGACTACGGGCAAGGTCTATATTTCCACTACCAAGAACGAGGCAAAGGAAATTATGATTTATGATGTATTGGGTACTTTGGTGCTGAAGACCGTTATTTTGGGGAAAGAGCTACATGTGGGCGATCTTGATGCCGGTGTTTACGTGCTGCGCGTATTCGAAAAAGACAAAGTGGCTACCCGTAAGTTGATTATCAAGTAGTTTACCACCCTCCTTTTTTAAGTCTTTTTATTTATTTGTATCGACCATCGGCATATAATATCGATGAAATACGAAGCGTATTCCATTGACCTACAAAATACTAGCTTTCACAACATTTTCCGATAAACCCTACCCTGCTGATGTACCTTTATGGTGTCCATCCCAAATCGATACCACATGAAAAAAATCTACTTTATGCTCTTTTTAGGCTTTTGCCTTAGTGCCTATGCCCAGAGAGATAGTCCATCCAACAATAGCAGGAATACAGAAATTCCAGGTTTTAAGTTATATCCTAATCCGGCGACAGCCGATATCGTTTACGTTACCACGGAACAAAACGCCCTAAAGGAGGTTCGTATTTTTGACGTATTTGGCGAACTGATACTTACCGATAGGATGTCTAGCAGAGCGCTGGATATTTCCCGACTTTCCCCTGGGGTCTATGTGGTGCAGGTTATCGAGAACGGCAAATCTATCAATCGCAAGCTTGTGGTAAGATAGCTTTATTGCCTCTTATATTCAGTTGCACCTATATTGGTACGGGCAATAGATAGCGTTCTAAAAAACGTGAAGTAGGACTAAGGGACGTAAGGGCTGTTGTGTTTGGGTTTATAAGTATTTCCATATTTATAGGCGTTCGCTACCTTTGCAGCTATGGGACACCAATTACAAAACGAAGCACTGTTTCAAATAAACACTGAGGCAGCATTCTTGGCAGCCGCCTTGGATACGTTTCGTTTTCAATACCTCAATAATAAGGTGTACCAAGCGTTTTGCAAGCATCTTAATGTACAACCGCAACAAGTTCATAATCTAGAGGACATACCCTTTCTCCCCATTCATTTTTTCAAGGACAAACAACTATTGAGCACTACGGATGCTCCTGCGGTCACTTTTACGAGTAGTGGTACCACAGGGAGCATAACCAGTAAGCACCTTGTTACAGATATAAATCTGTACGAAAAAAGTTATCTGACCGCGTTTGAACAGTTTTATGGACAACCTTCCTCTTTTTGTATTTTAGCCCTATTGCCCTCCTATTTGGAACGGGAAGGCTCTTCACTGATCTACATGGTAAACGACCTGATAGAAAAATCAGCACATCCAAAAAGCGGCTTTTTTCTGCATGATTTTGAACGATTGAAAAGCCATTTGGAAGCGCTGGAAAAAAGCGGAACAAAAACGCTGTTGATCGGTGTCTCTTTTGCACTTCTGGATTTTTGCGAACAACATCAGCTTCAGCTAGAAAACACCATAGTTATGGAAACCGGCGGTATGAAAGGCCGGCGGCAAGAACTCATCCGGGAGGAACTGCATGAACTGCTTAAAAAAGGCTTTGGCGTAGCGCACATACATTCCGAATATGGGATGACGGAACTGCTTTCCCAAGCCTACTCCAAAGGAGATGGCCTGTTTCATTGTCCGCCATGGATGGCGCTCCTGGTACGGGATACCGAAGACCCGTTTGCCTACCAACCCAATGGAAAGTCCGGTGGCATCAATGTAATCGATTTAGCGAACAGAAACTCCTGTGCCTTTATTGCCACACAGGATCTGGGCAAAAAATACGATGATAATAGCTTTGAAATTTTAGGAAGGTTTGACCATTCCGATATTAGGGGCTGTAATTTAATGGCGCTTTAATCTTGAACCTACTTCGTAAACTAAAGTAAAAAAGGAAAACCTACCGGTAAGGCAGGGAGTGAAAAAGGAAATAATTTTGAGGCAGGTGCTTTATTGAACAACTGTAAAACAATATTTTAAAAATTTAAGAACATTGGCCTTGTGCCGATTGAAAACAAAAGCTTCTTTATCGGATTCAATCTTCCACCAATTTGTAATCCAGCCCCGGGCCATCACAAGCCAACCATGTATTGGAGATTTCGGCGCTAGACCTGTAGATTAAGACTTCCTTTTGATCGCCGTAACAGGTAGCGATCAATTCTAGTCCACTTTGGTAGCTAAGTTCCAAGTAATCCGCATCGTCATTATTGTACTCGGCAACCTCAAAGGTTCCGGTTGCTTTTGAAGTGATCCCGGCCCTGCTGCGTATTTTTTCAAAGGTGCCGTCCAGCCCAAAGACATAATACTCTTGCCATTCCATGCCGGCTCCTGTAGTTTCGGAATTAGGGATGCTTCCCGTCATGCGTACCAATTCCCATTTTTGATCCGTGAATTGCAATTCGGTATCGTCCAACTGAGCGCTATCCGGCTGGGAGCAACCGGATAATAGAAGAGCAGCTGTTATTAAGAAGTATACCTTTTTCATTAAAAATACAAAGCGTTTACACTAGTAAGATAGAAAATAGCGGAAATGGTTGCGTGAAATTCAAAAAGAATTTTATACAAAATGTATTTTACTTTTATAAACAGAAGAAAGGCAACGCGTAATCAGCAATAACGGCGGCGTCAATATAACTCAATTCCAATTATTCAGCGGCATTATAAAAACCTAAACAAATCCCATCGGCAAAGGTTACTGTATTGCCACTTCCCTTTTATGTGTAGGTAACGGAAGTACTGTTTCTATTATTATGTCTTGCTTTTATTTGATTTTCTCATATTCATATCGTGTAACACTCCACTCTGTGAACCCCCAAGTTGGTGCATAGCGAATATGTTCTATCAATAATTCGCCATTGAATTTTTTCTTGAATAAGGTATGTGTTCCTTGACTATCGCTAATCATTGTCTCTGTCAAGTTGTTGAAGTCATCATAAATAAGTTTTCTACTTTGGGTCAATTCTCCTGTAGCATCATAATAAAATTCTTCAGATGGAAGTGTATTGTTACCAGTATACTTATGCTCAATTGTTTGGATTATTGTTTCGTCAAAATTTATAATCTCCGTTGTAATCAATCGCAAATTATCGTCATGATCATATATTGTAAAACCTTCCAGTTCTTGGTCATACATAAATCTTTCCTCACGAATCAACAGATTTAAACTGTTGTATGTGTATTTATATCGATGGTGTATTCCCAGCTCGTCATCTACCTTGTATGTATTCACAAGGTTTTTCCCTTCATATTCATAGTAATCGGTACGTTTTAAGGTGCCATCAGCTAAGTGCAATGCTTCTTTTACCAAGTTTCCTTGAGCATACTCGTATTTTGTGTAAGTACCTAAACGGAGATTGCCAACTTGCCCATCAAAAATTCTTTTCTCGACTAATAGGTTGTTTTCATGGTCGTATTCCCTGAAGGCGAAAAGTGTATTGGGATAATCATATAGCGATTCTCTTTGGAGATTTCCGTCTTCAGCATATTTTAAGTCCATAAATGTACTTGGTTTCGAGTCGGTCGAGTTGCTGTAATTCAAAACTTTGAATAATCTATAGTCGTCTAGTTGCGAAAAAACATCTTCGGATTAGTCTTTTGTACAACTAAACATGCCTATAAAAGACATTGACACTATGAGTATTTTTTGAATATTCATGATTTTTGCCTTTAGCAATAGGTTTATTTAATATGCTATTTACTTTAAGATGTAAAACGATGAAAAAGGTTGCGCTATATTTATCAAAAAATTCATGACAATACCCTAATTTTTTCCTTCGCACCTAATAGCATTTAATTTACCACCAATACATAATAATTTTTCTTACCACGCTGCAACAGCACAAATTTTCCGTTTATGAGATCCTCTCGGGTTATTTTATAATCCTCGGTTACTTTTTCCTTGTTTACGGAAATGGAATTCTGCTTCAACTCCCTGCGGGCTTCCCCGTTGGAACCTAAAAAACCCGTTTGGGCGGATAGGGCCGCGATCATATCCAAACCACCTTCCAATTGATGTGCGGAAATTTCGGCTTGGGGAACTCCTTCAAATACATCTAAAAATGTTTTTTCGTCGAGCTCTTTTAAGTCGGTTGCAGTTGATTTCCCAAAAAGTATGTCACTCGCTTTTACCGCATTGTCCAAGTCGTCCCGGGAATGTACCATTTCCGTAATTTCTTCCGCCAAACGCTTTTGTAAGCATCGCTGATGTGGTGCTTCCGCATGTTGTGCGATGAGTTCCTCTATGTTGGCCTTATTGATAAACGTAAAAATTTTAATGTATTTCTCGGCATCGTCGTCGGAGGTATTCAACCAGTATTGGTAAAATCGGTATGGGGACGTCCTATCGGCATCTAACCATACATTACCACCTTCGGTCTTGCCGAACTTGGAACCATCGGCCTTGGTAATCAGCGGACAGGTAAGCGCAAAACCCTTGCCTCCGCCAATTCTCCTGATCAGTTCCGTACCCGTAGTTATATTTCCCCATTGATCGCTACCGCCCATTTGCAAGGTGCAATTATGGTGTTTGTATAAATACAAAAAATCATAGCCCTGCACCAGCTGGTAGGTAAACTCCGTAAAGGACATGCCTTCCTTAGCCTCTGCGGTCAAGCGTTTTTTAACGGATTCCTTGGACATCATGTAATTTACGGTAATGTGCTTACCAACGTCACGTATAAAATCCAAAAAGGAAAAATCCTTCATCCAGTCGTAGTTATTGACCAGAACTGCGGCATTGCGGGCATCGCTCTCAAAATCCAAAAAACGGGACAATTGCGCTTTTAAGGCCTCTTGATTATGCCTTAGGGTCTTTTCGTCCAAAAGGTTGCGCTCTGCCGATTTCCCGGATGGATCACCGATCATTCCCGTGGCTCCGCCAATAAGCGCATAGGGCTTGTGACCCGCCAATTGAAAATGGCGCAACATCATTACCCCGACCAGATGACCAATATGTAAAGAATCTGCCGTAGGGTCTATGCCTACATAGGCCGCTTGCATTTCTTCCAGTAAATGGGCCTCAGTGCCTGGCATGGCATCGTGTAACATCCCTCTCCATTCCAGTTCCTTCACAAAATTTGAAATCATTCCGTTTTATCTTAACTATTTTTGCAAAGATAAAATTAAATAGGCGGCCTTGCTACCTGAAATTATGGGGAATTTATCCAAGGCTATTGCCTAACTTTGATATATGGTTTTAGTTACCGGAGGCACGGGATTGGTAGGTTCGCATCTTTTGTTACAGTTGGTATTGTCCGGCACAGCCGTTAGGGCCATTTATAGAACACCGGACAAGCTGAAAGAAGTCAAGAAAGTTTTTTCCTATTACGCCGAAGACCCAGAAGCATTATGCAGTAAAATTGATTGGGTACAGGCCGATATACTGGATATCCCGGCGCTAGAAATTGCCTTTACCCAAATTGAACGCGTCTACCACGCGGCCGCATTTATTTCTTTTGACCCCAACGATTTTGATGTCCTGCAAAAAACCAACGTTGAAGGCACCGCCAACATCGTAAACCTATGTGTTGCCCATGAAATCGAAAAACTCTGCTATGTAAGTACCATCGGCACTATTGGCCGAAGCTTAACGGGTACAGAAGCTACAGAAGAAAATGAATGGACAGGACAGCATACCAATGTTTACGCACGCACCAAATATGGCGCGGAAATGGAAGTATGGCGCGGTTCACAGGAGAATTTAAAGGTTGTTATCGTGAACCCCGGCGTTATCATAGGTCCCGGTTTTTGGGACACCGGCAGCGGCAAACTCTTTAAGACCGCCAATAAGGGCCAAAGCTACTATCCGCCAGGGGGAAGTGGTTTTGTTGCTGTTTCGGACGTGGTAAATGCTATGATGGCCTTAATGCAATCCAACCTTGCAGGGGAACGCTATATTTTGGTTTCCGAGAATCTAAGTTTTAAGGAAATCCTCACTAGAGTGGCAACAGCAATCAACAGAAAACCACCCACAAAAGTCCTGAAAATTTGGCAATTGAAAGTAGGTCGGTATCTAGACTTCTTGAGTCATTTCTTTACAGGAAACGAACGCAGCATTACCAAAAACACGATTTACTCGCTTAAGAATCCGGAGGTGTACTCCAATACCAAGATAAAAGAGACACTGCAGTTTGAGTTTAAAACCTTGGATGAAACCATCCAATTTAGTGCCGCACTTTTTATTCGGGAAGAGCAGCACCGGCTCTAACGGCCTTTAGGCTATCGTTGGTTTTACGGCGTACCTCCGTCTCCCTGACTTTTAGACTATCGTTTATTTTCTTTAATTCCTCCAAGTCTTTTTCTTGGTCCAGCAATAAAGCCTCTACCTCTTCAAAGATAGCAACATATTCCAGAGGTTGTGCCGCATAGTACCGGTCACTATCTACAAAAATGGTGGAGTCAATGGCATATTTCTCAAAAATATACGCTGTGGGCTCTATTCCATTTTCTTTTAGGATAGTAATATTGGTAGTCCTTGCGGCATGGACGATAGCCATATCTTTCAGGATGGCAACCATTTTTTCCCTAGGGATAAGATTATCGGGTTTTTTAATGAGCTTTTCCGTACAAGAAAGGACACTCAGAACACAACAGAAGCTAATTATAAAATTTCTCATGGTCTATTGAAGGTAAGTCTTTTTGCATTCCGTTCCGCGGAGAACCTACCATTTTCATAAGCCAAATGTCCATTTACAAAAGTATGGGTAACCGAAGCTTTGAACACTTGATGCTCAAATGGCGACCAACCACATTTATAGGCAATGTTTTCCTTGGTTACTATCCATGGACTATTGAGGTTTACTATGGCCAAGTCCGCATAAAATCCTTCCCTTACGTAGCCTCTTTTTTCAACCTGAAACAATATGGCAGGGTTATGACACATCTTTTGAACCATCTTTTCCAAGCTTATCTTTCCTTCCAAGTGTTTTTCCAACATCGCTGGTAGCGCATGCTGTACCAAAGGGCCTCCACTAGGCGCCTTTGTGTACACATTATCCTTTTCGGCCAGGGTGTGAGGTGCGTGATCTGTAGCGACAACATCTATCCTATCATCTAAAAGTGCCTCCCAAAGGGCATCGCGATCTTGTGCCGTCTTTACGGCAGGATTCCACTTAATAAACGCCCCTTTTTCCTTGTAGTCTTCGTCGGAAAACCACAGATGATGTATACAGACCTCAGCGGTAACTTTTTTCTCCTCCAAGGGAATATCGTTTCGGAACAAAGCCATTTCCTTTGCCGTGGACAAATGGAACACATGCAGCCTCGCCCCTGTTTTTTTAGCCAATGCTATGGCCCGTGAGGAAGAAAGGTAGCAGGCTTCCTCGCTCCTGATAAGCGGATGACATGCCATGGGGATATCTTCCCCATATTTTAACATGTATTCCGCTAAATTACGCCGTATGGTAGTTTCGTCCTCACAGTGGGTAGAAATGACCATTTCGGTACTTCTGAATATGCTCTCCAGTACATTTTCATCATCGACCAACATATTGCCCGTAGAGGATCCCAAAAACAATTTGATACCGGAACAGGAGTTTTTATCCAAACGCTTTAGTTCTTCCAAATTATCATTGGTGCCACCAAAAGGAAAGGAATAATTGGCAAAAGCGGTTTTGCCGGCAATCGTAAACTTGTCCTCCAACTTTTCTATAGTAGTGGCTTGCGGTACCGTATTGGGCTGTTCCATAAAGGAAGTTATTCCGCCACCTACGGCAGCCCTACTTTCTGTCGCTATTGTTCCTTTGTGGGTCAGTCCCGGCTGTCTAAAGTGTACTTGGTCATCTATGATACCCGGCAAAATATAGTTCCCTTTTACATCAATGACCTTGGCTTGGGCATCCGAGATACCGGGTGCAATTTTCACGATCAACTCTCCGTCCAATAGCACATCTACCTCTTGTATAGTGCCTTCGTTAACAACTTTACCGTTCTTTAAAAGCGTTTTGCCCATCCTTAAAATTTATTTCGTTGAAAAAGACTTTTTAGTTTCATGGATAAAACGCCCCAAACAGCTTCGGTTATGATAGAGGAGCTCATTTTGGACTTGCCCCTTACCCTGTCCCTGAAAATAATGGATATTTCTTCAATAATATAGTTCTTTAGGTAAGCCCTGAACTTCATTTCGATCTGAAAAGCATATCCTACAAAACGAACGGAATCCAGATCAATGGCCTCCAAAACATATCTTCTATAACAAACAAAGCCAGCCGTGGGATCATGGACACGCATACCGGTTATCATTTTTACGTAGAACGATGCGCCATAGGACAACAACACCCTGTACAATGGCCAATCTACCACATTCACCCCTTTTTTGTATCTGGAGCCCACCGCGACGTCGGCGCCATTCTCGCAGGCTTTCAACAACCGCAATAAATCCTCCGGGTTATGGGAGAAATCGGCGTCCATCTCAAAAATATACTCGTATTTTTTTGCAATGGCCCATTTGAATCCGTGAATGTAAGCTGTTCCCAGACCGGCCTTCTCGGTACGGGTTTCTAAAAAAAGCGTATTTGGAAATTCTTTTTGCAACCCCGTAACGCATGCTCCGGTACCGTCCGGGGAATTATCGTCCACAACAAGCACATGAAAATCTTTAGGCAGTTCAAAAACCGCCCTTATAATGGCCTCAATGTTTTCAATCTCGTTGTAGGTAGGAATTATTACAATGCTGTTGGCCATAAAATAGTACCGTATTTATACAAAAATACTATTTTAATGAAGGTAGAAAAACAAGGGATAAAGCTTTATGATTTATTTAAAAATTGGGTAATGCACAGAATTCGTAATTTTGCCCCACCTAAAACCGGCCAATGTTAAAGGAAATACCCAAGCGGTTCTATTATTTTTTAGCTGCTATATTAGTGCTCAACCTCGTTCAGTCCTATTTTACGGAACTGATATATGACGAGGCATATTATTGGTATTATAGTCAAAATATGGCATGGGGCTATTTTGACCATCCGCCTATGGTAGCCTTGCTCATAAAAATAAGCAGTCTTTTCTTTAATGGGGAATTAGGCGTCAGATTTATGGGCTGCCTCATTTCTACGGCTTCTATAGTAGTGCTGTGGCTGGTTATAGACCATCCAAAAAAGAATACATTTATTCCCCATTATTTCGTGCTGGTATTTTCCATGACCTTGTTGAATGCCTATGGCTTTTTTACCCTGCCGGACACTCCTTTACTTTTCTTTACATCCTGCTTTTTATTGGCCTATAAGAAATTTATTGAAAAACCGTTGCTTGGCCTATCTATCGTACTGGGCATCATTATGGCCTGTTTAATGTACAGTAAGTACCACGCCGTATTAGTTATTGTGTTTGTTCTTTTATCCAATCTACAACTTCTAAAAAATAGATACGCTTGGTACGCGGTCGGGATTGCCCTGTTGTGCTACGTCCCCCATTTTTATTGGCTCTACGAAAATGATTTTGTATCTATCAACTACCACCTTTACGAGCGTCCCAATGATGCCTATAATTTTGAGAAATACACCTTGGGTTTCTTCGTGAACTTGATCGCTATTTTTGGACTTACATTTCCCTTTATCTACCACGCCCTTTACAGGACAAAATCTACCGATCGTTTTACAAAAGCCCTTTTGTTTTTAACCTATGGTGTCCTCCTCTTCTTTTTTATATCCAGCTTTAATCGTCGGGTACAGACACAATGGATCATTATCATCTGTATTCCAATCATCGTATTGGTGTTTCAGTACATGCTGAACAATAAAAACAGTATGAAATGGATATACAGATTAGGTTTGGCCAATGCCGTTATCATACTTTACCTTAGGATAGGTTTGGTGCATCAACCCTTATTATTC
>Ga0136559_1000779_pt1 | contig 10787 bp, 15 predicted proteins | sample AntRauMeHopE1496_FD_104633 | JGI IMG/M metagenome (GOLD analysis project Ga0136559, IMG submission 104633) | Saline lake microbial communities from Rauer Islands, Antarctica - Metagenome Hop E1 #496 | ecosystem: Environmental > Aquatic > Non-marine Saline and Alkaline > Saline | place... | reverse complement strand
AGATTGTGCTTTTTTGCGCAAGGCTCGATTACTGTTCATGACAGCAACCGCTCCGCAAGGAACCGCCAAAATGACCATACATATCCTGCGCATCGACGCATCCACCCGCCGTACGGGCTCGGTCTCGCGCGATCTGGCAGACCGGGTGATCGCCCGGCTTGGCGACGCGACCGTCACCAACCGCGATCTGGCCACGCCCCTGCCCCTGATCGACGAGGCTTGGGTCAGCGCGAACTTCACCCCCGCCGATCAGCGCACCGCCGAACACCAGGCAACCCTTGCCCTGTCCGACGACCTGATTGCGGAAATCAGGGCCGCCGATACCATCGTCATCGGCCTGCCGATCTATAACTTCGGGGTGCCGGCCGCACTCAAGGCCTGGATCGACATGGTGGCGCGCGCCGGTGTGACCTTCCAATATACTGAAACCGGCCCCAAGGGTCTGTTGGAGGGCAAGCGCGCCATCGTCGCCGTCGCGTCCGGCGGAACAGAGGCCGGGTCCGATATCGACTTCGCCACCGGCTATATCCGCCATGTGCTGGGCTTCATCGGCATCACCGATGTGGATTTCGTCACCGCCGACCGCCTGATGATTGACGCTGAAGGCACCATCGCCAAGGCGCATGGCCAGATCGCCGCACTGGCCGCGTGACGGCACGGTTCAGCGGTGGGCGGCAGATCGCCCACCACTCTGCCCGCCGCGCGGGCAGCACCCAAGCGGCGTTCACGGTGCTTTGAACCGGGCAAATGCCATGGTAGCGTTCTGGCCATGATCCGCGCCGCCCTTGTCCTTCTTCTGTCATCCGGCGGCGTTGCCGCGCCGCATGCCGCCATGGCGAGCAGTTGTACGCTCGATTTCACCATCCATGTCACCCAAGGCGTCGGCCCCATTCTTCCCGGCGCGCGAATATCAGGACAGGCGCAGTTCACCACAAGCGGACCGACATTCCGGCAGGGGGGCGGATCGACCGCATATCTGGCCACCGGGGTGATGACGCTTGGCGATACGATTGCCGGGCCGATCTGGGCGCTGACCACTACCAGCAACGGAAGTGTCGTGGATCTGGTCGGGGTCTATGCGCGCGATATCACGGGGCTGTCCTTTGTCGGGGTGGATTTCGCGGGGCCGATGGTCGTGACCCTTTTCGGCGCACCGGGCAGCAGGCCGGATACGGCGCTGCCCACCGCCCAGGCCGAATGGGACCGGATGGACCTGCGCCGATCCTTCACCCTGCATGCCCAAGGCTATGACATGCTGGCGGGCGATGTCACAGCCCTGACCGCCGACTGTTCCTGAACCCAAGCTTGACTCTGCCTGGCCCGCGCGCGTAAACGCAGGCCAAATACCCGGATCGCACCTGCTTTCCGGTCTTGTGGTCACACAAGATCGCCCCCCGTCAGCGAGGTTTCGCCCACGGGGGCAAAACCGTTTTGGTTTTGTCCCTGCTGGAACATGACACGGGGCAACGGTGCAGATCCGCAGGCCCCCTTCATCCGGGGCGTCCATAGTCAAAAGGGGCCACGCCCATGTTTGAGAACCTCTCGGAACGCCTGTCCGGCGTCTTTGACCGCCTCACCAAGCAAGGTGCGCTGTCCGAGGATGACGTGCGCACCGCCATGCGCGAGGTCCGCGTGGCACTTCTGGAGGCCGACGTCTCCCTGCCCGTGGCGCGCGACTTCATCAAGGCCGTGGAAAAGAAGGCGACGGGGGCCGCCGTCACCAAATCCGTCACCCCCGGCCAGCAGGTCGTCAAGATCGTCCATGATGAACTGATCGCGACGCTGACCGGCGATACTGACCCCGGCGTGCTGAAGATCGACAATCCCCCCGCGCCGATCCTGATGGTCGGCCTGCAAGGGTCCGGCAAGACGACGACGACCGCCAAGCTGGCCAAGCGGCTGAAGGAACGTGAAGGCAAGCGCGTGCTGATGGCCTCGCTTGACACCAACCGGCCCGCCGCGATGGAACAGCTTGCCATCCTCGGCACCCAGATCGGGGTCGATACCCTGCCCATCGTCAAGGGCGAAACCCCGGTCCAGATCGCCAAACGCGCCAAGACCCAAGCCAGCCTTGGCGGCTATGACGTCTATATGCTGGATACCGCCGGGCGGCTGCATATCGACGCTGACCTGATCGCGCAGGCCGCAGCCGTCCGCGATGTGACCAACCCCCGCGAAACCCTGCTGGTGGTCGATGGCCTCACCGGGCAGGACGCGGTGAATGTCGCGCAGGAATTCGACGACAAGATCGGCGTGACCGGCGTGGTCCTGACCCGGATGGACGGCGACGGGCGCGGCGGTGCGGCGCTGTCGATGCGCGCCATCACCGGCAAGCCGATCCGCTTTGTCGGTCTGGGCGAGAAACTCGACGCGCTTGAGACGTTCGAGCCGGAACGCATCGCGGGCCGCATCCTGGGCATGGGCGATATCGTGGCGCTGGTCGAACGCGCGCAGGAAACCCTGGAGGCCGAACAGGCCGAGCGGATGATGAAGCGCTTCCAGAAGGGGATGTTCAACATGAACGACCTCAAGGGCCAGCTGGACCAGATGATGAAGATGGGCGGCATGCAGGGCATGATGTCGATGATGCCCGGCATGGCCAAGATGTCGAAGCAGCTTGATGATGCGGGCTTTGACGACAAGGTCATCAAGCGCCAGATCGCCATGATCCAGTCCATGACCAAAAAGGAACGCGCAAATCCCGCGCTTTTGCAGGCGTCGCGCAAGAAACGCATCGCGGCGGGCGCGGGGCAGGATGTGTCCGATCTCAACAAGCTGCTGAAAATGCACCGCCAGATGGCGGATGCGATGAAGAAAATGGGCAAGATGGGCACCAAGGGTCTGATGCGCGGCGGGCTTGGCGCGCTGTTGGGCAAGGGCGGCGGCATGCCCCCCGGCATGAACGCGCCCGGCATGGACCCCAAGGGGCTGGAGGCTGCGGCCCGCCAGATGGGCGGCCCCGGCGGCCTGCCGGGTGCCGGCGACCTGCCGCCGGGCCTTTCGGGGTTCGGGAAAAAGAAATGATGCCCGGCCTCACCGATACCCCCCGGCTCTCGACCCTGTACGCGATGCAGGCGTTGCACCCCGACGCCATCGTCTATCGCCACCCCGCACCGGGGGGGTCGTCATGACCACCATTCCCACCCTCACCACGGAACGGCTGACCCTGCGCGCGCCGCGCCTGTCAGACCTTGATGCCTATGCCGCCTTTCGCGCGTCGGACCGGGCGCGCTTTGTTGGCGGCCCCAATACGCGGGCCGAGGCATGGATGCAGCTTTGCGCGATTATCGGGCATTGGGAATTTCGCGGCTATGGCCGTTGGATCGTGACCGTCACCGGCGACGACATACCGCTTGGCGTCATCGGCCCGATGTATCCCGAAGGCTGGCCCGAACCGGAAATCGCCTGGTCGATGTTCGCCAATGCCGAAGGCAAGGGTTACGCGTTTGAGGCTGCCATGGCCGCGCGCGATTTTGCCTATGACACACTTGGCTGGACAACGGCGATCAGCCTGGTGGACCCCGCCAATACCCGGTCGCTGGCTTTGGCGCGCCGGATGGGTTGCACCCCTGATGGCACCTTCGATCACGCCAGTTTCGGCACCATGCATATCCAGCGCCACCCGGCCCCTGAGGAGTTGGCAGCATGATCACCGCCGTATGTATCATTTTCATACCGGAAGCATACCGGTTGCATACCCCCGTTTTGCCACATGCCGGAGGCTTCAATGTCTGACGCCACCACCCGCGCCGCGACCCTTCTCAAGGGGCACCGCGACAGCATCGACCGGCTTGATGCCATCCTCGTCTATACCTTGGGCGAACGGTTCAAGCACACCCAGGCTGTGGGCCAGCTGAAGGCCGAACACGACTTACCCCCGTCCGATCCCGCGCGCGAAGCACAGCAGATCGCGCGGCTTGAAGAATTGGCGACCCAGGCCGACCTGGACCCGGAGTTCGCCAAGAAGTTCCTGAACTTCATCATCGCCGAAGTCATCCGGCATCACCATCGACACCAATCGTAGGTCGGGTTCAACCCACCGCAATCAAAGGAAAATACCATGGCTATGAAAATTCGTCTGGCACGCGGCGGCTCCAAGAAGCGTCCGCATTACGCCATCGTCGCCACCGACAGCCGCATGCCCCGTGATGGCCGCTTCATCGAAAAGCTGGGCACCTATAACCCGCTTCTCGCCAAGGACAGCGAAGAGCGTGTGAAGATGAACGCAGAGCGCGTGACCTATTGGCTGGGCCAGGGTGCCAAGCCCACCGACCGCGTGGCGCGGTTGCTGGAAGCTGCGGGCTTGACCGAAAAGACCACGCGCAACAACCCCAACAAGGCCGAGCCGGGCAAGAAAGCCAAGGAACGCGCCCAGGAAAAGGCTGACAAGGCCGCCGCAGCCGCCGAAGCCGCAGCCGCCCCCGCACCCGTGGAGGAACCGGTCGAGGCACCTGCCGAAGACGCGCCCACCGAAGTAGCGGCTGAAGACCCACCTGCCGAGGCACCTGCTGAAGACGCGCCCGCCGAAGTAGCGGCTGAAGACGCACCCGCCGAGGCACCTGCTGAAGACGTACCCGCCGCAGAAGAAACCACAAAGTAATCAGTGGTTTGGGCCCGCCACAGGGGCGGGCCCGCAAATATCGGAGGCTGCGATGATGGACCGTATCTGCGTGGGTGCGATCATGGGGGCCTTTGGCGTCCGGGGCGAGGTGCGGATCAAATCCTTCACCGCCGATCCCGCCGCCGTGGGCGATTACGGCCCGCTTTGGACCGAGGACGGAGGCCGCAGCTTCACGCTCAAGATCACGCGGCCCGTCAAGACCGGCTATGCCGCGCGCCTGTCCGGCGTCACTGACAAGGATCAGGCCGATGCCCTGCGTGGCACGCGCCTGTTTGCGCCGCGCAGTGCCCTGCCCAGCCTGCCCGATGACGAATATTATTATGCCGATCTGATCGGTCTGACCGTGCTGGATACCGGCGGGGTCGAGATGGGGCTGGTCCATGCCGTGCATAACCACGGCGCATCGGATCTGTTGGAAATCAGGGCAAAGGGGCAATCAGGCACGGTGCTGGTGCCATTCACCCATGCGGTCGTGCCCACCGTGGACCTTGCGGGCGGGCGCGTCATCGTAGACCCACCCCTGGGTTTGATGGATGACGGGGCCGAGGTGGAACCGGACGCCTGAGCGCGGTGTTGACCCGGCACAACAACCCCGAGGTTACACACTCTCATGCTTGAAATCATCCTGATCCTTCTGGTCATCGCCGCCATCGCGGGCCTTCTTGGCTTCAACCGCGTATCCGGCGCCGCCCTGACTGGCGTGCGCGTCCTGATCGGTATCGCACTGATCCTGTTCCTGCTGGTTCTGCTGGGGATCATCGCGCTGGCATGATTGTGTCGCGCCCGGTTGGGCGCTACACCACGGGTCCGGTTTTCAAGGATCCGTCCCATGCCAGACACCCCGCCCCGTTCCCATGGCCGCCTGTCGGCGTCAGCCAGCCTGACACCGCGCGAACTGATCACGCCCACGCCGCGCCTCAAAGGGGCATGGGCGGCAAAGGTGCTGACGCTGTTCCCGGATGCCTTCCCCGGCGTGCTGGGGCAGTCCCTGACCGGCAAGGCGTTGCAGGACGGGCTGTGGACGCTTGACGCGATCGACCTGCGCGTCTTTGGCGAGGGCAAGCACCGCAATGTCGATGATACGCCCGCAGGCGGCGGGGCAGGGTTGGTGCTGCGCCCCGATGTGCTGGGCCGCGCGCTGAACATGGCCGCCAGAGGCACCCCAGATGACCCCGCCCGCTGGCCGCGCGTCTATCTGAGCCCGCGCGGCAGACCCTTCACCCAGGCCCATGCCGAACGCTTCAGCCGCGCCGAGGGGATGACCCTTTTATGTGGCCGGTTCGAGGGCGTGGATCAGCGCGTGATTGACCACTATGCGCTGGAAGAGGTGTCGCTTGGCGACTTTATCCTGACCGGTGGAGAGATCGCGGCACAAGCCTTGATTGATGCGACGGTCCGGCTTATACCCCGCGTGCTTGGGAATCAGGTTTCGACCGAAGAGGAATCCTTTTCGGACGGTCTGCTTGAACACCCGCACTATACTAAACCAGCCGTCTGGGAAGGCCGCGCGATACCTGAGATTCTCCTTTCAGGACATCACGCGAATATCGCCCGTTGGCGGAAGGCACAGGCCGCAAGCCTGACAAAAGAACGTCGCCCTGACCTCTGGCGGGCATATTGTGCAACGCATGGTATGGACCCGGACGGAGACCAAGAGCTCTGAGGGGACACACACATTCGCGGGAAAACCGTGATCATTGATGGAGAAACGCGATGAACATTATCGCACAGCTGGAAGCCGAGCAGGTCGCTGCGCTTGGCAAGACCATTCCAGATTTCAAGGCGGGTGACACCATCCGCGTTGGCTATAAAGTGACCGAAGGCACCCGTTCGCGCGTGCAGAATTACGAAGGTGTGTGCATCTCGCGCAAACACGGTGCCGGCATCGCCGGGTCGTTCACGGTGCGCAAGATTTCCTTTGGCGAAGGCGTGGAACGTGTGTTCCCCCTGCATTCCACCAATATCGAGTCGATCGAGGTCGTGCGTCGTGGCCGTGTGCGCCGCGCCAAGCTCTACTTCCTGCGCGAACGTCGCGGCAAGTCGGCCCGGATCAAGGAAGTCACCAACTACAAGCCCGTTTCGGGCGCAGGCGCGTAAGGAGCGGCGAGATGCAAAAAGATATCCATCCCGATTACCACCTGATCGACGTCAAGATGACCAATGGCGACATGATCCAGATGAAATCGACCTGGGGCAAGGAAGGCGACACCCTGTCGCTGGACATCGACCCGACCGTTCACCCGGCCTGGACAGGCGGCAATTCCCGCTTGATGGACACTGGTGGGCGCGTGTCCAAGTTCAAGAAGAAATACGAGGGCCTTGGCTTCTGAGCCAGCCACCACGGACCATGAAACGCCGCCCCAAGGGGCGGCGTTTTGCATTGAACGGCCGCCCAATTGCACGCTGAAGGCCAAAAACGGCGGTTTCATGCTTAACAGGCCCCGCCACCTTCCGTATATTGCGGCAAAACACGCCCGACCCACCAGATCAGGGTCGGCACAAACGATATCCGGGGGATCGGGCCGTGGCGCATATCATTGTCTTGGGAAACGAAAAGGGCGGGTCGGGCAAATCGACCACCGCGATGCATGTGGCAACCGCGCTGTCCCGTCTTGGCCATATCGTTGGCGCGCTTGATCTGGACCTGCGGCAGCGCAGTTTCGGCCGCTATATCGAAAACCGGCAGAACACGATCGCCAAGCGGGGGCTGGACCTGCCCTGCCCGCTTTTGATGGAACTGCCCAACATCGACCCTGCCGCGCTTGGTGCTGACGATAACGTCTATGATCGCCGCCTGTCCGCCGCAGTTGCCGAGTTGGAGGCGCGGTGCGATTTCATCGTGATCGACTGCCCCGGCAGCCATACGCGGTTGAGCCAGGTGGCCCATTCGCTGGCCGATACGCTGATCACACCGATGAACGACAGCTTTGTCGATTTCGACCTGTTGGGCCGGGTGGACCCTGACACCAATGCGATCAAGGGGCCGTCCGTCTATTCGGAAATGGTCTGGCACGCACGGCAGTTGCGGGCGCGCGCCGGGTTGAAGCCCATCGACTGGATCGTGGTGCGCAACCGGCTTGGCGCGCAGGAAATGCACAACAAGCGCAAGGTCGGCCAAGCGCTCGAGGCCCTGTCGGCACGTATCGGGTTTCGCGTGGCCCCCGGATTTTCCGAGCGCGTGATTTTCCGGGAGCTGTTTCCGACCGGTATGACCCTGCTTGATCTGCGGGAGCTGGGGGTTGAGCGGATGAACATCTCGAACCTGTCGGCGCGTCAGGAGTTGCGCGAATTGATGCGCGGCCTGAACCTGCCAGGTGTCAGCGTGGATTTCTGAGCGGCTTGCAGCAATGCCTTGCGCCGCCACGGTCATATCCAGATGAACGAAAAGACCCTGCGGCGGGGACAACCGCAGGGTCTTGGGGGACAGTGACAGGCGCGCCGTGTGCACCTGCCGGGTCAGGGGATCGGGATGCGCCCCGCCCCTGTCTGGAACGCCACGACGTGATGTAACGGGAACTTGGAACCGTGCAGCTAAGACTACCTATGCAATGTAACAGGGATGTGGCGCATGAGAGCCGTGGCAAGGCTACCCACAAAAACCTGCGCGCCTGAACCACAAGCGGCGACAACAAAAGAAAAAGCCCCGCCGATTGGCGGGGCTTTTCCAAATTAAACGAACAGCGATTGTTCAGACGTCATCCTTCTTGAGCGCGGCGCCCAGGATATCACCAAGCGATGCACCGGAGTCGGAGGAGCCAAACTGTTCCACGGCCTCTTTCTCTTCGGCGATTTCGCGGGCCTTGATCGACAGGCCAAGACGGCGGGTCTTGCTGTCAACATTGGTCACGCGGACGTCGATCTTGTCGCCCTTGCCGAAACGCTCGGGGCGCTGTTCGGCACGGTCACGCGACAGGTCCGACCGGCGGATGAAGGATTTCATGCCTTCGTATTCCACTTCGATCCCGCCTTCCTCGATCGCGGTCACTTCCACCGTGATGATCGAGCCACGCTTGACGCCATCGACCGCATCGGCGAACGGGTCGCCGTCAACCGCCTTGATCGACAGGCTGATGCGTTCCTTGTCGGTATCCACCTCGGTCACGACCGCCTGGACGACATCGCCCTTGCGGAAGTTGCCGATGATATCTTCGCCACGACCTTCCCAGGTCAGGTCGGACAGGTGGACCATGCCGTCGATATCGTTGTCCAGACCGATGAAAAGACCGAACTCGGTGATGTTCTTGACCTCACCCTCGACCTGCATACCGACGGGGTGCGTCTCGGCAAAGACTTCCCACGGGTTGCGCATGGTCTGCTTGAGACCAAGGGAAACGCGACGCTTGGCGCTGTCGATTTCCAGAACCATGACTTCGACTTCCTGGCTGGTCGAGACGATCTTGCCGGGATGCACGTTCTTCTTGGTCCAGGACATCTCGGACACATGAACGAGACCTTCGACGCCGGGTTCCAGCTCCACGAAGGCGCCGTAATCGGTGATGTTGGTCACGCGGCCCGTATGCACGGATTCCAGCGGATAGGTGGCTTCCACGGCATCCCACGGATCTTCCTGAAGCTGCTTCATGCCCAGGCTGATACGGTGGGTTTCCTTGTTGACCTTGATGACCTGCACCTTGACGGTTTCGCCGATCGACAGGACTTCCTTGGGGTCGTTGACGCGACGCCATGCCATGTCGGTGACATGCAGCAGGCCGTCCACACCGCCGAGGTCCACGAAGGCCCCGTATTCGGTGATGTTCTTGACGACACCGTCCACCACGTCGCCCTCGGCCAGCTTGCCGATAACTTCGGCGCGCTGCTCGGCACGGGATTCTTCAAGGATGGCGCGGCGCGACACGACGATGTTGCCCCGACGACGATCCATCTTGAGGATCTGGAACGGCTGCTTGAGGCCCATCAATGGGCCCGCATCGCGCACCGGGCGCACATCAACCTGCGAGCCGGGCAAGAACGCCACGGCGCCACCAAGGTCGACAGTAAAGCCACCCTTGACCCGGCCAAAGATCGCGCCATCGACACGGTCTTCGGTGGCATAGGCCTTTTCCAGACGGTCCCATGCGGCTTCGCGGCGGGCCATCTCGTGGCTGATCACGGCTTCGCCGCGCGCGTTCTCGACATTGCGGAGGTAGACCTCCACCTCGTCGCCAACGGCGATTTCGGGCGCTTCGCCGGGGTTTGCAAATTCCTTGAGGTCGATCCGGCCTTCCATCTTGTAGCCGACATCGATGATGGCCTGTCCGGCTTCGATCGCCAGAACCTTGCCTTTGACGACGCTGCCCTCGGACGGCGTGTCGATTTCGAAGCTTTCGTTCAGGAGGGCTTCGAATTCCTCCATTGTTGTCTTAGCGCACATGCGGTTTGAGTTTCCTTTTGGTATTATGCTGGCCGCGCGGTTGTCTCCGCCGGTCTTGAGGTTTCGACTGATCAAAGGTTTGGAAACAAAGCAAGGGCCGGATGATCCGACCCTGCCCAGCCCTGCAACTATTCCGCTGCTTTGACAGGCGCGCGTATAAATGACGTGGATCGAAAGGGCAAGACCTGCCGCCACCCCGGCTCATCGGTGCGCGTAGACAGGGCTTTGGCCCGGACCGGCGGTCACAGGCCATGATTTCGGCCCGGGCGCGTTAATCGGCGGCGATCTTGTGGACGGCGTCGAGCATGGCTTGGTGTTCGGGGATGTACCAAGGGGCGAGGCCATGCAGCACTCTTTCGCCATCATCACGACTATTTCGGAATCCCTGATCGGTAAAACGATAAAGATCACGTGGAACAGAATATAGAGCGTCACAAGTTGAATCTATGAATTCTCTGTACTGCTTCCCCCATGCTAGACGCCGTTTTTCATTCCAATTTCGCGAATCTGGGGGTTCTGCCCATGTTTCCACCGCCGACGGGGTAATATTCGCACGTGCCAGAATATAGGGTTTCTTTTCTTGGGGTATCAGTTCTGCGCCACCAAACCCCAACCAAACCAACAACGCCACATCCACCGGCGTTTCCGTATGCGTCACCAAGGCCAACCGAACCCGCAGCAACACCCGCTTGATCTGCCGCATCGACAGCCCACTGACCGGCGCCAGATCTGCCGCCACCTGCGCCGCGCGCGCCACCGTAAATTCTGGTCCTTCCCCGAACGGCACCCCCGGTT
>Ga0136559_1000776_pt1 | contig 10805 bp, 7 predicted proteins | sample AntRauMeHopE1496_FD_104633 | JGI IMG/M metagenome (GOLD analysis project Ga0136559, IMG submission 104633) | Saline lake microbial communities from Rauer Islands, Antarctica - Metagenome Hop E1 #496 | ecosystem: Environmental > Aquatic > Non-marine Saline and Alkaline > Saline | place... | reverse complement strand
TTAAACGGCCATGCAAAAATTTTACGCATCGGGCTTAAGTCATTTCCCCATTTGTGTATCAGGTAGAAATAACCGTTACCTATGGGTGCAAACAGCAAGGGGTCGTCAGCATTTTCTAGTTTGAACATTTTACTGGGCGCAACTATCTTAAAGCCTTGCATAGTAAGGTTGTGCTCTTTTTCTAGCTCTTTTATTTCAACAAGTGCCTCACGCGGTATGTTGTTCTTAAAATACTTCGTATCTAAAAATCGCAACCTGTAGGTAATGCATATATCTTTAATTTGATCTACATGATAAATGCGGTCTGCGTTTAGAAAATCTATGTTAAAATGATTTCTAGGTGTGGGGCGCTGTGGGCTTTTCATGCGCAGCATAATCGCATCTTCCTTGAGATCCTCTTCTTTTAAAATGGCTCTTACCTGCGTCAGGATATCTGCTTCCGTAGTTTGCTTTGAGCGTGTTTTACGTAGCTGCACTTCTATGTCCGTTCTGTTTAATTTCATAACCTTAAAATAAGAGATTTGGGATGGTTTGCCTTCCCAATTACTTAATATGTCGTAGCTGTTTTTAAAAGCTATCACTGCGTTACTAAAATAAAGGAAAATGTATAGTGGCTATGTACAAAAATCGTATACCGTGAAGTTCATAAAGTCTACAGTCTGTGCTCATTTTACCTACTCGCTATACCTACCGCAGTACCGCACCAGCCTCTTTCTCAAGTTGCTGCTGTATTTTTTGCATAACTTTATCTATTTGCTTGTCGGTAAGGGTTTTGTTAAGGTCTTGTATCGTAAAGCTAATCGCATAGGATTTTTTCCCAGCGGCTAGGTTTTTGCCCTCGTACACGTCGAACAGGTTCACGTCTTTGAGTAAATTGCGCTCTGCTGCCAGTGCGATGGTTTTGAGTTCTTTAAAGCTCACTTCGTTGCTTACCAGTAAAGCCAGATCCCGTTTTACGCTTTGAAATTTAGGAATAGCAGTAATGGGTTGGTTCTCATCTTTTACAAGTTTGAGTACTTCATCCCAATAAATGTTTGCATAAAAAACAGGCACGTCAATACCAAAATGTGCAGCAAGACTAGGTGCAACAATGCCTAAGTCGGCTATTTTATTACCTGCATTTAAGGCAATACCCTCTACCAGCGATGCAAGTTTTGTCTCTTGTTCATTAATCGTGTGTATTCCTAGCCTGTTCAACAAGCTTATCACAACTCCTTTAAGGTAATAGAAATCTGCAGGGTGTGGTTTTGTGTTCCAGCTGTTTGTAAGAACCTCGCCCGTAATAACGATGCTTAGGTGTTTGTTTTCGGTATAATTACCTTGTTGGTAACTGTGATAGGTGTTGCCGTATTCAAAAAGGCGCAGGTTGTGCTGGCGGCGGTTCATATTGTAGGCTACGGCTTCTAGTGCGCCGTAAACCATACTTTGTCTCATAACTGACAGGTCGCTGCTCAACGGGTTGAGAATGCGCACTTCGTTTTTTGCGCCCATTTGTCCTGCGAGTTCCTGATACTTGTCTGACGTCAGGCTGTTTGCCATCATTTCATAAAAACCTTGTCCTACCAGCTGTTGCGCTACTAGGTTTTGCAGGCGGTTACTTTCCGTACGCTTAGTTACCGCTATGGTCGCATGTAATTTACTCGATATCTCAATGCGGTTGTAACCGTAAACACGCACTATTTCTTCTATAACATCTACAGGTCTGGTGACATCGTTGCGGTAAGCTGGTATGGTGAGCCCTAGCCCGGTTTCAGAGACATTGTTCACGGCTATATCCAGGGTTCTCAAAATATTTTTAATTTCTTCGCGAGGGATTTCCTGTCCTATAAGCGCGTCTACTTTGGCATAGGGCAAGAACACGCTCAGGTTCTCTATTTTATGAGGATAACTGTCTATGTGGTCGCACGAAACTTTACCGTTTGCATATTGCATAATAAGCTGTGCGGCACGCTGCAACGCATATTCTGTCCCGTTAGGGTCTATACCTCGCTCAAATCTAAATGACGCGTCTGTGTTAAAACCGTGTCGTTTTGCAGTTTTGCGCACACTCACCGGATTAAAATAGGCGCTTTCTAAAAAAACAGACGTTGTAGTTGCGGTAACACCGCTACCTAAACCACCATAAACCCCAGCAATGCACAAGGGTTTTACCGTATCACAAATCATTAAATCTTCTTCGTGTAGTTTGTGTTCTACGCCGTCTAGTGTCGTAAACAGTGTGCCTGTTGCCACTGTTTTTACAATAATTCTGTTACCTTCTATATGTGCTGCGTCAAACGCATGTAACGGTTGTCCCAGTTCATGCATTACATAGTTTGTAATATCTACAATATTGTTTTTAGGTACAAGACCTATCGCTTTGAGCCTGTTTTGAATCCACGCCGGCGACGGCCCTACCTGAACATCTATGATCGTCACACCACAATAGCGTGGTGCAAGTTCATGGTTTTCTACCTGCACATCTATGCGTAGCGAGCGGTTGTCTACACGGTAATTTGATATGGACGGCGTGTTAAATGCAAGCGGCGCTTCCCCGTTTATGGCGAGCCCAGCCCGTAAATCACGCGCTACGCCCAGGTGCGACATGGCGTCTGCACGATTAGGTGTCAACCCTATTTCTATGGTATAATCATGCTCTACTTTATACACGGCACTTAAGGGTGTTCCCGCTGCTAGTAAGGGGTCTAGTATTAGAATGCCATCGTGGGACCTGCCCAATCCCAGCTCATCTTCGGCACAAATCATTCCATGACTTTCTTCACCTCTGATTTTACCTTTTTTAACGGTCCAAGCTTCACCGTCTGCAGTGTATAGCGTTGTTCCTATGGTTGCAACCGGCACTTTTTGTCCAGCTGCCACGTTGGGTGCACCACAAACTATTTGTACAGTTGCAGTGCCTATGTTTACGGTGGTAAGTTTAAGCTTGTCAGCATCTGGGTGCTTTATACACGTAAGCACTTCACCTACGATCACACCGTTAAGACCGCCTTTTACACTTTCAAACGGCTCGATTCCTTCTACCTCAAGTCCCAGCGATGTCAGTATCGCAGCGTGTTCTTCTACCGCATCGGGAATGTTTATAAATTGTTTGATCCAGTTATAGGAAACTTTCATGTAAAAGAGGTTTAAAAAAGGGGGTAAAGATAGTGTTTAGCACGCTTTCGCGAAAGCGTAATACCAACAAACCCACCGCACTTTAGAGAAACAGGAATTGTGCAAGTTGCACCGGTTTTGAGTGCGTTGTTATTACAGAAATAATGGAAGCACAGCACACTGCTGGGGACTTAATATTCCCACTTGCGTTTTTTGTTCAGTGCCTCCATCTCTTCAAGATCTTCTATTGGTATGACTTTAAGAAATGAAGCGTGTTGCTCTATGGCGTACTCGAGTTGCTCAACAATAGCCTCGATACTGTCGTTTTCATAGTCTATAACAAGTGGTTCTTTAATCACCATAGATTGCAAGATATTACGCTTTTTAATGCGCAGGCCTTTCTTGTCAAAACTGCGTCTAAAACCGTCTATAACGACGGGCACTACAATGGGTTTATACTGCTTAATAATGTGTGCAGTCCCTTTACGTATGGGTTTAAATGGCTTTGTTGTCCCTTGTGGGAAGGTTACTACCCAACCATCTTTTAGGGCTATGCCTATGTTTTTTGTGTCGTCCGGATTTACGGCCCGATCCACATCCTCACCTTGTGCACGCCAGGTACGTTCTACGGTAATTGCGCCTACATAAGCAAATATTTTAGGTAGCAAACCACTGTTCATGGTTTCCTTGGCAGCCACATAATACATGTTTAGCTTGGGTTGCCACAAGTAACCTACGTTTTTAATATTGTCTTCTCTACCAGATAAAGCTGCATTAAAAACATGAAACATACTTACCACGTCTGCAAAATAAGTCTGGTGGTTTGATACAAAAAGCACGTTGTGGTCGGGTAGGGCTCGTATAATCTCACTACCGTCTATGTCCATTTCATTAAAGCCTCGATACCTGCGGTGCGATATAGCACCCAGAAGGCGTATCAAGAATTTCTTAACAGATAGTATATGCCCGAACGGATTTCTTTTAAATAATCCCATAGAAGGTGCCGCATGATTGCTGACAGGCAAATATAGAACAAGAAATTTGCAATGAGTTCATTTAACAATCAGGTATTAAAAGGAATTTTTGTTAACATAAAAAGCAAGAGACTGCAGCTAGCTTATTGCATACGCAAGGTGCAGCGAGAGCGGATCTTGCGTGAGAATAGGCAAGGGCAGAAAGGCTAGCTCTTAAGAGCGTGGTTATTTTTTCTATAAAAATTAAGGATATACTGTATAAACAAGATTAATCCTGCCAAAATTCACCGCGAGAATGCACTATGCCTAACAATATGTGAGGATAGAAAGGCTCGCTTTTTAGAGCGTGCAACGCAGAGCGGTTGATTCATCAATTTTTTAAGCAAGCCGAAACAAATGTACCCTACAATGTTTCTGACGGTCATTTAAAACATGCGGCAATTTTGAAAAAACATATGCATTTACATACGGTAATACGGTTGTTCCTTTTTTAAGTAAGATTGCCTCGCACACGCGGTCTTTTTCTATTTTTAATGGTTCGTTGTGATAACCACCGTCTAGCTCAATGACCCGTTTGTGTGTTGCACGGTAAAAATAAGCAGTGCAGTTTGAGACGGAATGTTGTCGTGTGCACAGCAGACCATAAAATTTTTGAGTTTTTAAAACACCCCATATATAAGCTTCTGCAGGATTTAGGTTTTGAGTAGCTTTTTTCTAAAATGCGTGCGATGCGGTAGGTTGTGCCTAGGTGGCCTGCGTTTCATTAAATACATATAGTAGACTTTATGAAACAAAGGTCAATCTATCCGGCCAAAGCCCGCTCTCGACCGTTTTGCCCACCTTTCTGTTATGCTGAGTGGTGCTGCTATTAAAGGTTTTCGGGCGTAATGCGCTGTGATTTTATATATGGAGGTGGGGTATTACCACCTTTCGCGAAAGCTAAAAAACGCACCATACCTGCTAATAAAAGTATGGTGCGTTCTCAAAGATCAAAAAAATCAATGGTCATGGGGTTTTTAGTAGTAGGTAAATCGTCTTACTTTAGCAATGTACTTAGCCAGCCTTATTACCTGGTGGCTGTAGCCATACTCGTTATCATACCATACGTAAAGCACAACGTTTTTACCGTCGGCACTTACGATGGTGGCTTTAGAATCAAATATAGACGGTGCGTTTGAGCCTATTATGTCGCTAGAGACGAGTTCGTTATCTATAGAATATTTTATTTGCTCTACCAGGTCGCCTTCTAGGGCATATTTTTTAATACTTGCGTTTAGGCCGTCTTTGCTTGTAGGGGTTTCTAGCTCCAGGTTTAAGATAGCAAGTGAACCGTTAGGCACTGGCACGCGTATCGCGTTTGAGGTCAGCTTCCCGTTAAATGATGGTAGGGCCTTTGTAACGGCCTGCCCGGCACCGGTCTCTGTTATGACCATGTTAAGGGCAGCGGCTCGGCCACGACGGTACTTACTGTGCATATTATCTACCAGGTTCTGGTCGTTTGTGTATGCGTGTATGGTTTCTAAATGGCCTTTTACCACACCAAAGGTGTCTTCTATAGCTTTCAGAACGGGCGTAATTGCATTTGTAGTGCAACTTGCTGCACTAAACAGGTGCACTTTATCTGGGTCGCTTTCTAGGTGGTTTACACCGTGTACGATGTTGGGGACACCTTTACCTGGTGCAGTAAGTAGCACCTTGTGAGCGCCTTTGGCTGTGAGATGTCTTGCAAGTTCTTTGTCATCTCTAAACGCGCCTGTGTTGTCTATGATAAGCGCATCTTTAATGCCGTAGGCGGTATAGTCTATATCTTCTGGTCGTTTTGCGCTTATTATTTTAACGGTAGTGCCATTTATAATAAGGGCTTCGTTTGCGACGTTATAGCCCACTGTTCCGGCAAAGTCACCGTGTACACTGTCTTGTGAGAGCAAGGATGCACGTTTTTTTAATATGGTCTCATTAATTTCATCTCTGGTTACGATGGCGCGCAGTCGCAACTGGCTGCCCTGCCCGGCTTTAGTCATAAGCTCCCTAGCGATGAGCCTACCTATACGGCCAAAACCGTATAATACCACATCTTTAGGTGCAATCTCGTTTGCTTCATAAGCATTTACGAGTTTCCCAGATACAAAACTCAGAGCGTCTTGGGTCTCGTTTTCTTCAAGGTGATACTCATAGGTAAGTTTGCCTATGTCTAGTTTTGCAGGTGGCAGCTCTAGCAAGAGCAGTGCTTGCGCAATCTCTACACTGTCAAAAATAGAAATGGGTTTTTGTACAAATGCACCCGCATATTCGTGCAAATTAATAATCTCACTCACCTTGCGGTCTATTAACTGGTTGCGGAAAAGCACGAGCTCTATAGATTTATCGTACCACAGGTCACTTACGGCTTTAATAAATGATACTGCAGCACGCCTGCGGTCTGTTTGGAATGCAAGTTCTTTCTCGTACGGGTCTGAACTACTCATAATTTACGTTTTTTTGGGAGATGATTTTTTTTGCAAAAATAGCATTTCTACATCGTTTTCGTAACCTGTTTTCTCAAGTATTTTAAGAGTTTTTAGTTTGTGTACTCTCGGTGATATAGCAACGATAAATCGGGGCAGCGTGCACGAGTACTTGACTTAAAGGGTGCTTTATTGCATCACCATTTGGCTCTCATAAAAATAAACAGTACATTTGTACCTAAGGAAGTTAGGTATGTCTCAATCGCCGTTATATAAGGGAAGTTTAATAACCATTGTATTGCAGTTGCTTCAGAAAGAAGGAGCGATGTACGGCTATGAAATTACTCAAAAAGTACAAAAACTCACAAAAGGGAAGCTCGATATTAAAGAAGGAGCGCTGTATCCTTTGCTGCATAAGCTAGAGGCAACAGGCCATGTAACGGTGTTTGCAAAAAAAGTAGATAACAGGGTGCGCAAGTACTATGAGTTAACAGCCCATGGCACGCAAGAAACAGCAACTAAGATCCAAGAATTACAGGCCTATATTCAAATGATAAATCGCTTAGTAAACTTAAAACCTATTTAAATGAAAAAACTTACCGCAGCACACATAGACGCGTTATATGATTTTACACGCAAGCACTACGTGCTGCATTACGATTTACAAACAGAGCTGGTAGATCATCTAGCAAACGGTATTGAAAAGCAATGGACATGTAAAGAGGAGCTCACCTTTGAGAACGCATTAACTATAGAGTTTAAGAAGTTTGGCGTTTTTGGATTTACCGAAATTATCGATAAACGGCAGGCGGCAATGCACAAAAGATACCTAAAAATTATAGGTAAACACGCCTTACAATTTATGGGCTCTTTAAAAATGGTCGCTTTTATGTTGTTTACAGCTGTACTCATACTGTTTACAACTAATGTTCCTAGCGGTACGCTGGTTATGTATGGTTTAGGGTTTGCGGGTTATGTGGCATCGCTGGTGTACATGGTTGTGAACATGCGCAAGTATAGAAAAAAGCAAGAGCAAGAAAACAGCAAGCGGTGGATGTTTGAGGAGCTTATAGTTAACTATGGCATTGGCACTGGTGTTTTAGGCTTTCCTTATTATTTGTATATAATCACTTTTAACCATGCCATGGACTTTACTGAGCCTAGCACGTTTGAGAGCTACTTCATTGCAATCTGGACTGCCTTAACCGTGGGCATGTTTTACTTGGTTTGTATAGAAATACCTAAAATGGCAGGTAATTATCTGGCAGCCGTTTATCCCGAGTATGCTGTGGCTAAATAAGGTTACAGGTCTTGTTCTTGCGTGCCAATACGCCTGTTCTACTGGGCTGGCTTTACAAGCGCAACTAAATCAGGCTTTCTAAAAACGTTTAAAGGTCACGAGTTCGTTAGGGATTGCGCTGTATTTAATTTATTACGCATACTAAACAGTGATGCGAGCAAAACAGTAGCATGCTTTCGCGAAAGCAGTAAACACAAATTTAAAGCGGTCACAAAACGCTTTTGTGAGCAACGCTAGCTGTGGCACCTGTTAATAAGAGCGCATTTTTTTTGTTACAAAAAAAGGTTTTAAAGCATCTGGAAAATGGCCACGCCGTAAATGGCAAAACGTAAAAAGCGCAATAAACCTATGAGCATTACCGATTTTAAAGGATACCGCAACATACCTGCTATAAGACAACTCATGGAAAAGGGCAAGGGCAGCAAAGCTCCAACGGCTATAAGAATACCGCCCCATTTACGAGCTAATGTGAGCTGTTTTGCCATTTTAACCTCAAGATAATCATGAATTGACGGAATTTTTAATGCATACTGTCCTAAAAAATAAGCTGTAATACCGCCTAAATACGATAAAACGGCTATTATGCTTAGGTACATAACAGGAGCGTCTGTTTTCCCAGCCCAGCCTATAAACAACTCTGGCGGAATAAGGCCCAATATGGTTTCTGAAACGTAGAAAAAAGCAAGAACCCCGTAATTAGGTAGGTACTGCACAGCAAGTTCCAGTGCTTTAAAAATATCTAAGAAAAAGAAATGCATTATCGCAAGCAAACCCACGACGATAAGTACAGGTGGCATGCTTTTTTTTATACTATCGACTACAAAACGATAGAAACCCGTTAATTGGTAATACTTATGTAAGCGAGTGAAGGTAAAACCTTTCTTTTTTGCTACGCGTGTAGAGGACATTTCTAAATTTCTATTTAGGAACAAAAGTACCAACTTATTACAAGAATATTGTTAAAGAATTGACAATAAAACTAATTGCATTTTTATTGCAAACACTAGTTATACAACCTTATTAAAGGCGTATTTTTGCAGCCTAATTTTTGTCAAGTACTTATCCCTTATATGAACCTAGAAAGCACCAATTCCGTTAAATCTTTATACGACTATCAAGCAAGGGATCTTGATGCCATTTTCGAACGTATTAATGAGCAACCAGAGGATTACAACCTTTTGTACCAGTTACCTACGGGTGGCGGTAAAACGGTAATTTTCTCTGAAATAGTGCGCCGTTATATCGAGGAAAAAAATAAAAAAGTGGTGATTCTTACCCATAGAATTGAGCTATGTAAGCAAACATCTAAAATGCTCGATGGCTTTAATGTTAAAAACAAAATCATTAACTCTAAGGTTAAGGAACTGAGTGACCAGGAAGAATTTGGTTGTTTTGTAGCGATGGTAGAGACCTTGAACAACCGTATTCAAGACGACCAGTTGCAACTGGACGATATAGGTCTTGTGATTATAGACGAGGCGCATTACAACAGTTTTAGAAAATTGTTCAAATATTTTGATCACTGTTTTATGCTAGGTGTAACCGCTACACCCCTCAGTTCTAATTTTAAGTTGCCTATGAAAGACAACTATAAAGAGCTTCTAGTGGGCGATAGTATTACTGCACTTGTAGGGCAAGGTTATTTATCTCGAGCCGTTACACATACCTACGATGTAGGGCTGAGCGGCCTTACCATAGGAATGAATGGTGATTATACGGTAAAATCTAGTGAGAAACTCTATACAAACATTACCATGCAAGACAAGCTCTTGCAATCTTATAACGAGGTATGTTTGGGTAAAAAAACGCTTATTTTTAATAACGGTATTCGCACATCTATAGAGGTAGAAGAGACTTTTAAACGCGCAGGTTTAGAAATAAGACACCTAGATAACACAAATACTAAAGAAGAGCGTAAGGCCATTCTTAAATGGTTTAAACAAAAGCCAGATGCCATCCTTACCTCTGTAAGTATCCTTACCACAGGTTTTGATGAGCCTAGTGTAGAGTGCATTATTTTAAATAGAGCAACTAAATCGCTCACGCTTTATTATCAGATGATAGGTCGCGGTTCCCGTGTTTATAAAGACAGAAATGAGTTTCAGGTTATAGACTTAGGAAATAACGTGGCGCGTTTCGGACTGTGGAACGAGCCTGTAGACTGGCAACAAGTATTTAGGTCGCCTGATTTTTATGTAGAGAACATTGTTTCTGACGAGGAGATAGAACGCAATTTTGTCTATAGAATGCCTGTGGAGGTAAAGGCAGAGTTCCCTAAGACCACAAACTTTACTTTTGACATACGTGGGGCATATAATCTTGCTATTAAAGAAAATCGCAAGTCTAAAGAAGTTCTGGACGAGTCCATGGCACAACATTTAAAATGGTGCGTGGAGAATAGCGAAGACGTTTTTGATGCACGTATTCTTGCAAAAATGCTCAAAGATGATATTAAAGACCGCATACGCAGGTACTCTTACTGCATTATTAATAACACAAATAACTATAAAGACTGGTTAGAAGAAGATTATTACCGCCGTCTTAGACTCGCCATACAGCAAGAGTTTGCAGGAATTGAAAATTAACGTTGTTGCAAATTTAACTACAGTGTACATAAAACCCGTTTCTTTTACAACAAGAGAAACGGGTTTTTTTATGCGCAATAGTTACACCTGAAATAAGACGGGACATGTGGCGTTTCATGACTGGAACGCATACTCAAAAACACAACAACCCACAGCTCGCAACTCACAGCTCAAAAACTCACAGATCACAGCTCAAAAACCCACTTTCTCAGCAACCGTGTAGCGTCCTGTTTGTGTTCCGTTTCTTAAAATGAGCTCCCCTAAAAAGCCTGCCATAAAAAACAGCGAGCCTAAAATCATGCTGGTAAGTGCTATAAAAAACCACGGATTTGTTGTCACTAGGGTATAGGGCAGGTTGTTTGCCATTTTATATAACTTGTGAAGCCCTACATAACTTGCAGTGATTAAC